>Ga0265293_10008192_pt1 | contig 15617 bp, 13 predicted proteins | sample Munlanlewell138R_FD_192505 | JGI IMG/M metagenome (GOLD analysis project Ga0265293, IMG submission 192505) | Leachate microbial communities from a municipal landfill in Southern Ontario, Canada - Leachate well 138R | ecosystem: Engineered > Solid waste > Landfill > Unclassified | place: Canada...
GAGGAGCTGACCCGACACGGTTATCGTGGGCAATTGGTGTGGACAGAAGACTTTGAAGAACTCTCAGAGCAGGTACAGAACCAGACCCAACGCGGAGATTTGGTCCTGCTCAAGGCCAGTCGGAGTGTAGCCATCGACCGTCTGATCGCTCCGCTACAGGGGAGGTGGAGCGCCCATGCTTAGACTGCTTCTTCTCCTCCTCACTTCGGCGGGTGCTACCGCCCTCATCTCTGTCTTAGCCCTCTCCTTCTTTCATCGCAGCGGGGCATTCATCAAGGATGAGCTGGTAGTTGTACAATCGAGCAAGCGGGGGACACCGGTAATCGGTGGTGCAGTGTTTGTCCTAGCAACACTGCTGACAACCCTCTTCGATCCGCTCAAAGTCCACCCGATGGTCTGGCTGCCGACCCTCGCACTCACTCTCTTTGGGCTCATTGGTCTCTTTGATGACCTGATCAAGCAACACCTGCGTTCAGCCGATGGCCTGCCTTCTTTAGTTAAATTGGGAATGCAAACTTTTGCAGGCATCATTGTCCTGGTCATAGCATGGCAGCAGGGCTTGATCGCTACCTCCTTGGATCTTGGTTTTACCACACTCACCTTGGGTCGTTGGTACTATCCTTTTGCTCTTTTGCTCCTGCTGTACTTTGTCAATGCAGTGAACATCACCGACGGCTTGGATAGCCTTGCCGCCGGCTCAAGTCTTCCGCTTTTCCTCCTTGTGGTTGCCACCGCTCTTAATCGGGAAACGCCCACTTCTACGGCCCTTTTGGGGGCGGTGGTAATCTTTTTACTCTTCAACATCTATCCGGCTCGCTACTTCATGGGAGACTTAGGTAGCCATGCCATCGGTGCGTACATCGGCCTCTGTGCGATATTACTCAAAGCCGAGCTGATGCTCCTCTTTGCCAGTGGGATTTTTCTCGTTGAGCTGGCTAGCAGTCTCATTCAGATTATTTCGATCAGACGTTTTGGCAAAAAGGTCTTCACCATCGCCCCCCTGCACCATGCCTATGAACTGAAAGGGGTGGGAGAGACGACAATCGTGCGACGCTTTGTCCTGCTGTCTTGGGTGTGTGGGGCCCTTTCGCTTCTCATCTTGTGGTAGGGTAGTGGTATGGGCAACTACTACGATTGGCAATACATCCAAGAGCCTCGAAGTCGGGAAAAACCTTCTCACTCTCCCGCTGCTTTCATCTTTTTGTTGACAACTCTCCTGTTGACCTCATTGGGCTTGGTGATGCTCTACAGTGCTTCCTACAACGAAGCGCTCTCCTTTGGACTGCAACACACCTACTTCTTCTCCCGTCAGCTGATCTTCGCCCTGCTTGCCCTGGCGCCGATCGCAGTGGTGTTGCTGTTGCCCACTCACTGGATTCGCGCCCTCTCCTCGCTCTTTTTGCTGGGCACCGTCGCCCTCTTGCTGCTCACACTCTTTACCTCTTTTGGACAGACGAAGTTGGGATCACGCAGATGGTTGGAAATTGGCAGCCTACCTTCCATCCAGCCCTCAGAATTTGCCAAGATTGCCACAGCCCTCTACTTTGGTTCGTACTTCTCCAAGCGCCAGCAACAAGAGAGTCAGATCGGCATCTTCGTCGTCCCATCTCTTGTGACGTTGGTTATAACCGCCTTGATCCTCGCCGGACGTGATTATAGCTCGGCGCTGCTCTTTTTGGCCCAATGTTGCCTCACCCTCGTCGCAGCAGGTTTGAAGTTGCGATACCTGGTTCTTCTCTTTGCCTTCATCACTCCCTTGGCTACTGTGGCAATGTTCAGCCAAGCGTACCGTGTCAAACGAATTGTCTCCTTTCTCGTGCCTACCCTCGATCCCAGTGGCATCAACTATCAGGTCTCGGTGAGCCTCAGGGCTATCAGGAGGGGAGGGCTCTTCGGTGTTGGGCTGGGCAATGGTGTCTACAAACAAGGGCTGCTACCGGAGGTGCACAGCGACTTCATCTTTGCCTCAATCTGTGAGGAGGTGGGATTTGTCGGCGTTGCGCTCATCATCTTGTTGTTCGTCCTCTTCATTCACCTCGGCTATGAAGGGGCCAGACGCCACTGGCAAGAGGATCGTTTTATCAGCCTCACTGCCTTTGGTCTGACGACGATGATTGGATTGCAGGCTGTCATGAATCTTGGGGTCGTTACGGCGCTCTTGCCACCAACCGGTATTCCGTTACCCTTCTTCAGCCAAGGGGGTACGAGCCTGATGGTCGTCTTGGTCAGTTGTGCCTTTATTGGCCGCTGTTTGCTCGCTAAGAGGGAGGTGCCAAGATGACATTGAAGATGCGTCTCTTGCTCTTGTTCTCTCTCTTTGCCCTTCTCTTGGTGGGAACCTGGCTGTATACCACTCCTGCCTACACCGTTCGTCAGGTTGCCATTACCGTCAGCGGTGGGCCGGAGGCAATCCCAGAACAGGCGCGCCAGCTGCTCTCTACCCAAGTAGGAACACAGCTACTGCGACTACGCACGGGCGAGATTGCAAGTCAATTGAAAACACTGGCCACTATTGAGGATGTCCAGGTTGGGAGGCGATTTCCCAACACCCTTACCGCACACTTGGATTTGGTGGAAAGCCCAGTCGTTATCCATGCCTCCGATGAGGATGTATATTACTTGATCAAGGAGGGCAAGCTGGTTGGCCTCAGCAAGGCGGATGCCGCCCTATACACCAAGAGCGCGGTGACCGTTGAGATCCCGGCCTCGTATGCCCAGATGATGGTACGCTGGGGAGTCGATCGTCTCTTTGGGCAAGTCGTCGAGCTTGCCCGAGATCTGGACAGTGAAAGCTCCTTGATAACAAGGGTAAAATACGATAATAATAGCAGTAACAGCTTTGGAAAAATGGTGTTGGAACTCTCGTCCCTGAATGCTCAGATATGGGTCAGGGAGCCGGTAGGGGCCGCTCGGGTAGAAGCAGCGGTTGCGTTGGTGCAAAAAGATCGTGCCGACTCACTGTACTTTCTTGACCCGGAGACCAAACGGTATGATCTTTACCGTCAAGGGCTGGTCCGCAGGTAGTTTGACACAAGGGGGTTGCACGATGGCTGGTGAGAAGATGTTGATGGGCTTGGATATTGGAACAAGCCGGACCAGGGCGGTTATCGGTTCTGTGAACCGTGACGGCCAATTGATGGTCGAAGGCATTTGTGAGCATGCAAGCGAAGGGGTCCGTGCAGGATCCATTATCAACATCGAACAGACCCTCAAGACGATCAAGACGGTGATCAATGAAGCTGAACTCCAAGCAGGGGCCGAGGTCAACGAGGTAATCATCGGTATCGGTGGCGAAAATATCATCGGATACCCCTCCACCGGTGTGGTGGGCATCAGCAGCAAGGACCAAGAGATCAAGCGCGAGGATATCTTTCGTAGCCTTGAGGTAGCCAGGGCTTTTGAATTGCCTCAAGATCGGGAGATTCTGCACACCTTGGTACAGGAGTTTCAGATCGACGGACAAAGTGGGGTCAAAGATCCCATCGATATGCTTGCCCACCGCCTGGAGAGCAAGGTCCTCATCGTCACCGCTTCTATGCAGGTAGCCCAACTGCATCGCAAGTCCATCCAACGTGCAGGTCTGGGGGTGCAGCGCCTAGTGTTGCAAAGCCTCGCTGACAGTGAGGTGGTTCTCTCGGCCGAAGAGCGGGAGATGGGCACCATCTTAATCAACATCGGCAGTGGGGTCACAGACATGATCGCCTATGCCTCTGGCGCTCCGGTCTATACCGGTGGCATCAACCTCGGAGGAGAGGCTGTAACCGCCGATATTGCATATATTCTGAATAAGAGCCGCGCTACTGCCGAACAGATCAAGGTAGAGAGCGGACACAGCTATGTTCCCTCGGTGGGCAGTGAGGAGATGGTACTCATCCCACAGGTCGGCGGACTGCCACCGATCAAGATGCCCAAACGGGAGCTGAGTAAGGTCATCGAGCCGCGGATGGCTGAAATCTTCAGTCGCTTGAAGAGCGATCTTGAAAAAGAGCGGCCCGGTTCCTCCTATGGTGGAGGAGTGGTGCTCGTTGGCGGAGGTGCATTGCTCAGCGGTGTGACTGAGTTGGCCAGTGAGATTTTCCACCTGCCGGCGAGAATGGGATTCCCTGAGGCGATTGGAGGGCTTGAGCGCTCCTACATCAGCCCTGACTATACGACAGTGCTTGGCCTGCTTAAGAGCGAGGCCCGTAAAGTACGTGAGAGTGGCTCAACACGGAGTACCCACACGAAACGACGACCACGCAAGGAAGGGCGATTTGCCCCGATCCTCCGTGGGTTCTTCAGAACACTCTTTTGATGGGTGGGATCAGATAAGGAAGACGTATGGATTTTGGAATGTTCGAAGTAGAGGATATGGTTCACGATGAGCAGGCAACCAGCACCATCATCAAGGTGATAGGCGTTGGCGGTGCAGGCGGTAATGCGGTGAACCGAATGATTGCCAGTGGCCTGAAGAAGGTCCACTTTGTCACCATGAACACCGACATGCAGGCCTTGCAGCGATCCAACGCCCAGACCCGCCTTCCGATCGGCCGAGAGCTGACTGGAGGCTTGGGAGCCGGTGGGGTTCCTGATGTAGGGGAGAAGGCCGCCCAAGAGAGCAAGGATGAGATTCGCCGAGAGGTGGAGAATGCCGACATGGTCTTCATCACCGCAGGCATGGGGGGAGGGACCGGCACCGGTGCTGCCCCGATCGTCGCAGAGGTCGCCAAGAGCTGTAATGCCCTGACCGTTGCCGTGGTCACCACACCCTTTGCCTTTGAAGGCAAGAAGAAACTCGTCCTCGCCCAGGCAGGCATTGAGAAGCTGCGCAAGCAGGTCGACACCCTGATCATCATCCCCAACCAATACCTGTTGAAGGTCGTCGAGAACAATACACCTATCAAGCAAGCCTTCCTGATGGCCGATGAAGTCCTCTACATGGGCGTACAGGGGATCAGCGAACTGATCACCGAGCCCGGTGAGATTAACATCGACTTCGCTGACGTGCGCACTGTCATGAAGGGCAAGGGAGATGCCCTGATGGGAATCGGCTTTGGTGAAGGGGCCAACCGCGCCGTCGATGCCGCGCGCCAGGCTGTGAGCAACCCGCTCTTGGAGAGCGCCTCGATCGAAGGGGCAAAGAGCGTCTTGATCAACCTTGCGGGCAGTGACAACCTGACGCTGCAAGAGTATCAGGATGTAGTTGAATTGGTCACCGAGCAGTGTGCCGAAGATGCCCTGATCATCGCAGGCCAGGCCTTCAACCCAGAACTCGGGGATCGAATCAAGGTCACTGTCGTTGCCACCGGCTTTGACCGCCGTGAGGTGGTTGGAGCAGAGAGCGATGAGCATGAAGCAGCACGCCGCCGCTTTGGTATCTCCGAACCTGCTGCGGGGGCTGAACGGGAGAGCGTTCCCCAGGAGAGTGGGGAAGATATTGCAGCCATCCAGGTCAACCGTTGGCAGGATCTGCAAAAACAATTGGGCAAGAGTGCCAATCCCGCCTCAACCGATTACTCGATCCCTGCCGTACTACGATATTCGCGCGGTAAGGGAGGCGATGAGGGGCAGTGATGCTACCTCCCATTGTCGAGGAGTACGAGCAGTACCTCCGCCTTGAACGGCGCCTCAGCCGCAGTACCATTACCATCTACAGCGGCGAGGTAACGCTTTTTATTGACAGTGGCTTAGATGCTGACACCATCGATAGCGATGGGGTGCAGCGCTATATCGTTGAACAGACAACAGGGCGGGATCTCAGCGGTCGTAGTGTCGCCAAAGTCCTCAGTGCCCTGCGTTCATTCTTCACCTACCTTCAACAAAGCGGCTTCCGTGATGACAATCCGGTAACCCTGGTACCCAGACCCAAGGAGGAGCTCACCTTACCCTCGGTGGCGAGCATCGAAGAGGTAGAGCGACTGCTGCAGACCATCGACGATGATGGGGATCTTGGACTGCGTGACCGTGCTCTCTTTGAGTTGATCTACTCCTGTGGGCTGCGGATCAGTGAAGTCTGCGACTTGGATGTAGCCCACTACCACAAAGACACCCTCTTGGTATTGGGAAAGCGCAATAAGATGCGCCAGGTGCCAGTGGGTGACGTTGCCCGGCTTTGGGTCGATGCGTACCTTGGCGAGTGCCGCCCATCTCTGGTCGGGCCGCGTCGCAGCGAACGGGCGCTCTTTGTCGGACGACGAGGAAAACGCCTGACTCGCCAAGCGGTCCATAAGCGCTTTGTCGCCTATGCAGAAGAGGCCGGGCTCTCGATCACCGTCCACACCCTGCGTCACAGCTATGCAACCCACCTCTTGGCCGGAGGGGCAGACTTACGCAGTGTCCAAGAACTCTTGGGCCACAGCGACATCCAGACTACCCAAATCTATACTCACGTAGATACGTCTGACTTGCAGGAGGCGTACAGGCGCTTTCATCCCAGTGAGGACCTGTGATGAACATCTTGGTAATTCTGGTACCAATCATTTTTTTTGGCGCGTTTGTTGATGCGATAGCAGGAGGCGGTGGCCTGATCACCCTTACAGCCTATGTAGCGGTAGGTCTTCCTCCCCAGTACGCGCTAGGGACCAATAAATTTGCCTCCTCATTTGGGACAACAATTGCCTCCAGCCAATACATTCGCCGCGGTGAGATCTCCTGGCCGGTTGCTGCAATGGCTATTCCAGCGAGCTTCATTGGATCTGCGATCGGCAGTTGGATGGCCGGCCGCTGGGCAAATGATTATCTGGGGTACTTGCTCTTGGTCCTAGTGCCGGCAATCGCCATCTTCATGATGATCAATCCCTCCTTTGGCCAAGGCAAAGAACGTAGCCGCTCAACGCTGCTAAGCGTAGCTGCATTGTTGGGTCTGCTGTTGGGCTGGTACGATGGCTTTTTTGGCCCGGGGACCGGGATGCTGTTGACCTTGGGTTTTACAACGCTGCTTGGCTTGGAGCTCCTCGCCTCCAGTGGTACTGCGCGAGTAGTCAACCTCTCTAGCAATCTTGCCGCTTTGGCAGTCTTTCTTATCAACGGCTCGGTTGACTTCTCGGTTGGAATCCCTTGCGCCATTGCTTCGATTGCAGGCGGTTGGATCGGTAGCCGCTTGGCTCTGCGCATTGGGCGGCGAGTCATCAAACCAATTATGCTTCTGGTGCTGGCCCTGTTGTTGATCAAGGTTGCCCTTGATGTACTTTGAAGCACAACAAGCCCCCCTTTGCCTCAATGGATAGATGCAGATTGAACGCGTAGAGTGGGGTGGATCAGATCACTTGAACGCTTGGTGGGCAGAGGAGGCCATGGTATAATGATGAGGATGGACAACAGGGATCTCATTGCCTCTTTTTTAGAGGTACAACAACATATCAAGGCCCTCAGCGAACACACCGTAGTGGCGTATCGTACCGATTTGAAGCAAATTGCTCGCTTCTTTGAGGATCTTGGGGTGCCCTTGGCCGAAGCCCGTGCAGAAGATGGGCGTCAGTTTGTCGCCCATTTACTCGACCTTGAGCTTCGAGAGACCACCATCAACCGAAAGATCAGCACAGCCCGCTCTTTTTATGCCTACCTGCAACGCAATGGACAGGTTTCGATCAATCCCTTTGATCTCATCAAAAGCCGCCGGGCCGTCGACCGCCTTCCCTCCTATCTCACCGAAGAGGAGGTAAAGGAGCTTCTCAGTTTAGCGTACGATAATTGGAGTAGTACGACTGCGATGCTCATCTTTACCCTGCTCTATGAGACTGGCTGCAGAATCAGCGAGTTGCTTTCGGTGAAGGAGAGTGACATCAATCGATCAGAGAAGCGCATTCGTGTGTTAGGTAAAGGAAGGCGCACCCGGTATGTCTTCTACGGACGCAGGTCGGCTACGATAATGGGCCACTACATGAGCCTCAAAGCCGAGCACCATGAAAGTGAGTACCTGCTCTCTACAAAAGACGGAAGACAGTTGCCGATGAGCACCGTTGGTGCTATGTTTGCTCTGTACAGGGAGCGCTTGGGTTGGCAAAAACCGTTTACACCGCACACCTTGCGGCATAGTTTTGCGACCCATCTGCTCAACCGTGGTGCAGATATCCGTGTGGTACAGGAGTTGCTCGGTCATGCGAACATCTCCACCACGCAGATCTATACCCACATATCACAAGCAAGGTTGGCTCAGGTATACCGTACGAGCCATCCCCATGGAAGGATTATTGATGAATAATTTCAAGGGAACAACAATAGTAGCGGTCCGTAAGGATGGGAAAGTGGCAATTGCCGGCGACGGACAGGTAACCTTTGGTGATACCATCCTCAAAGCTAATGCCCAGAAGGTCCGCACCCTCTATGATGGGAAGATCATAACCGGCTTCGCCGGTACCACCGCTGATGCCTTCACCCTCTTTGAGCTCTTTGAGACGAAGCTCAAGCAATACAACGGTGACATCACCCGTTCGGCGGTTGAGTTGGCCAAACAGTGGCGGACCGACAAACACCTGCGCCAACTGGAGGCGATGATGCTTGTCAGCGACGGCAAGGCGATGTACCTGATCAACGGAGCCGGGGACGTGGTCGAACCTGAGCGCGATGCCATTGGCATCGGTAGTGGGGGAACCTACGCGCTCTCCGCTGCCCTTGCGTACTTGGAGGCAGCCCCTTCGATGAGTGCTGCCGAGATTGCAGAGAAGAGTGTGCAGATTGCTGCAAAGCTGTGTATCTACACCGATGATGTCATCAAAGTTGAGGTATTGTAATAGATGGAGTATCAACAGAGTAAAAAGCTCGACGAATTGAAGCCTTCTGAGATTGTCAAAGAGCTTGATAAATATATCATTGGCCAAGATCAGGCAAAACGAACCATTGCCGTGGCCATTCGTAACCGCACACGCCGTAAGCGTCTGCCCGAAGCTATCCGAGATGAGGTCTCCCCTAAGAACATCATCATGATCGGTCCCACCGGTGTAGGAAAGACTGAGATCGCTCGCCGAATCGCTCGTCTCAGCAACGCCCCGTTCGTCAAGGTTGAGGCGACCAAGTACACTGAGGTCGGCTATGTGGGCCGCGATGTTGAGTCCATCATCCGCGACTTGATGGGCATCGCTGTTCAGCAGGTGAAGGCTGAGCTTGCCGAGTACCAAAAAGAGAAGGTCCAGGCTCGTGTTGAGGAGCGCCTTCTGGAGATTCTCTTACCCAAGGTGGATGCCGACTCAGCTGAGGGCCAACAGGCTACCCGTGAGAAGTTTCGCCAGATGCTCCGCGAAGGCGCGTTTGATGACCGGGAGATTGAGATCAACGTCCAAAGCCGTAAACGCGTAGGTATCGAAGTACTGGGCCAACCGAATATGGATGACCTGCAGGAGGCGATGCAGAGCATCGGCTCGATCTTCGGTAATGGAAAAGGTCACAACCGGAAACTCAGTGTCCGCCGAGCCCGTGAAATTTTCACCGAAGAGGAGACTGAGAAGGCTGTGGACACTGATCGGGCAATCGATGAGGCTAAGGAGCGGGTTGAGCAGATGGGGATCGTCTTCATCGATGAGATCGACAAGGTAGCCAAAAGCGGCTCCTCCTCAAGCTCCATCGATGTCTCTCGTGAGGGAGTGCAACGCGATATCCTGCCGATTGTTGAAGGGACCAGCGTCTCCACCAAGTGGGGGATCATCGATACCACCCACATCCTCTTCATCGCCAGTGGAGCTTTCCATGTCTCCAAGCCCAGTGACCTCATTCCCGAGCTCCAGGGCCGCTTTCCCCTCAGAGTAGAGTTGAACGAGTTGAAAGCCGATGACTTTTACCGGATTCTCACCGAACCTGCCAACGCCATCACGATGCAATACCGTGAGCTCTTGGCAACCGAAGGGGTCTCCATCATCTTTGAGGATGGGGCGATCAGGAGAATCAGTGAAATTGCCTGGCAGGTTAACTCAACCAATGATAATATCGGAGCAAGGAGATTGTTCACCGTCATGGAGAAGCTCTTGGAAGAGCTCTCCTTCAGTGCTGATGAGCTCAGTGGACAGACAATCACTATCACAGCTGAGTATGTCGATGAACGACTCTCCGAGATTATGAAGAATGAGGACCTTTCGCGCTTTATCCTGTAGGAGGAGTTTTGGAGTTTTTGCGTCTTGAAGCTGACGACTATGAGAGCGCCCTGCGCCTTGCCCGCGAACAGTGGGGCAGCGCGGTGCGCATCCATACCCGTCGTGACTTGAAGGGAGGAAGAAAGGGCAAAGGGTGTGAAATCACCTTCTACCTGGTGGACCTCTCCAAGCAACAACGTTTTAAGACCGAACGCCACCTCGACCGCCTTTTGGAACTCAATGCCATCGATGAAGGGTTGGATACGATTGTCGAGCTACGCACCAACTGTGTGAATCTACAGGAGGCGGAGCTAGAGATGCGTCTCATCGAGGCGATTCTGCACTCAATCGACTACCACAGCTCCTTTGAGGAACGCTATCTCGCTGTCGATGGGGAGGAGGCGACCGATATTGCGATCAAGCTTGCCCTGCACCTCAAGCAGCACGGCAAACAAGTCACCTTGCTCAGCGGCGGTGAGGAGCCCTCAATCATAAGCGAGCACGCCCAGGAGCACGGACTGGCAATCCACGCCCCCTCTGAGACCCAAGTGCTTGAAACCTTCGATCATGTAATCTCAATCGGTGCACCTACTGATGGTGATGGGCGGCCAACCCACTCATTTGTAGCAGTAGATGTACAGCGTGCTGTACAATCGGTGGACGATCTTACCCACCATGACAGCTTGATTTTGACCAACTTTTCTACGCTTGAAAAGGTGGGTCCGCTTCTATCGATCCTTGGCTCTCACCCAGCCCCCCTTGCTTTTATTGCAGAGACAGGACAAACAGAACAGCCATTGCACCAAGCTGGGGCATCTATCTTCCTTCCCAAGCTGAAGGGCTTTATCCTGGACCTCGATGCCCTCTCATTTTGAGAGGGAGATCAGCTTACCCTGGCTGGCCAATGAGGAGATGATCTCCCTGATAGCCGGAGCGGCAATATTCGCTCCCCATAAATTCTGTCCTTTGGGATTTCCTGCCCCTACATAGATGATGTACTTGGGATCTTCAATCGGTACGAGGGCCAACGAGCTCGCATAGAGCGTCCCATCCTCGTACGAGCGAGTCTCAGGGTTTAGGATTTGAGCTGTTCCCGTCTTGATACCCACGGGAATTCCCTCCACTTGGACGAGTGTGCCCGTTCCCTCCTCAGAGGCCATGAGCATTCCCTTTCGGATAAGGGCACTTTGTTCGGGTTCAAGCACATGTGCAGCCACTTCTCGGGTCCGTTCATAAAGAATCTCTCCAGTAGTCCCTGATCTCCGCCGGAGGATTAGATGAGGGACCAAGAGGTCGCCACTTGGAGAGAGGGCGGTTGCTGCAACTGCCAAGTGCAGGGCACTGGTCAACAGCTCTTGGCCAAAGGCGATGGTGGGTTGGGAACGTGCCGACCATGTTGAGAGGGGGGCGATATTCGAGCGCGCGCGACTGGGTAAGTCAATGTCCCATGAGCTGGTGAAGCCAAGCTGTTCCAGCGTTGCCAAGAATGCCTCAGGATCAGTCTGTAGGGCCCAATGGGAGATCGCTCCGTTACAGGATTTACTGATCATCGTCGGTACATCAACTTGTCCATGGACATCGGAACAACCGATGGTCACCCGGCTGCCCCCTGCATTGAAGGTATAGGAGCCGGTGCAGGTGAACGGCTCGGAGAAGTCAGCCTCTCCTGCTTTGAGAATTGAGGCAATACTAAACAACTTGAAGACTGAACCCGGTTCACTGAGTTGATTCACCGCATGATTTCTCCGCTCAGCTTCAGTCGATTGGCCGTAACGGTTGGCATCGTACCAAGGCCAGCTGCCCAATGCGAGAATATCCCCACTGCGGGCATCAAGGACAATGGCTGCCCCATAGTCGATCTCCCAGTTGTGGGCGATCTGCTGTAGTTGCACATCAACTGCATATTGGATATCCAAATCCAGCGTCAGGGTAATTTCATCGCCGTAGGTAATCAGCTGTTCACCGACTTCTGGCCACGGGTTGAGGTAGCGCTCCTGGCTCAACTCGATACCCTCGATTCCTTCTCCACTGGTGTTGGTGAATCCGATGGTCTGTACTCCATGGAAGTGGGCAGGCCAGGTGCGCCCCTTACGCTTCTCCACACTCACCTGGGCAGTAAGACGGTTCTTGGCAATTGTTTGGATCAACGCCTGGGCGCTCTCTTCATCGATGCGCTCCTTGATCTGGGCATAGGTGGTATACCCCTTGGCTCGATCGATGATCTGGTCTGCGCTCATCTGGACATAGGGGGCGACAACTTCAGCGACAAAGCCCAGATCATCGATAGTTGAAAGGTGGAAATAGACTCCCCAATAGGGGGTTTGGATCGCCAAAATTCGCTGATTACGATCTACAATCGTGCCTCGTTGGACCTCTTCAGCTACTGGAGGATCTTCGTATGTACGCCGCGGCGAGGTGCCTTTGAGCATCAAAGTGGCAAGGCGAATGAGGATAATGGCAAATAATATGATGATGAGGGCTTTGAAGAGGCCCACATGAGAGCGATTTGGACTGGTAGCCATCTTGGATTTATACTACTATGGAGGAAAGGTAATGTCGAGCGATGGCAAAAGATTATTATGACGACATGGAACAACAACTCTCCCGTCATGGTGGTCGGGACAGCTCCTCCAAGCCCGGAGTGACGCTGATCCTCACCATTGTCCTGGGAATTGTCATCTGCGTTGCAGTGATCATCATCTGGTACGTCTTCTCTCCCCAGGCAAACCGAGAGGCTGAGGAGGCGGTGATGATTACTCAACCGGCTGCCCAAGTTGCAGTGATCAGCGATGCACCGGCGCCACCGGAAGAGGTCGTTGCCGCCCAACCGGTTGAGACGACCCAAGCCCCCACAGCCGATGGGGAGCGTCGCCAAGCCCTTTCGCTTTCAGATCGTCCCCCAACTGCCGCATCAGCATCCAACAGTATCGTCGTTCAATACGCCGTCCATGTGGTTCAAGCCGATGAGGATCTCTCATCAATCGCTGCTCTTTATGGACTGCGGACCCAGACGCTGATCAGCATCAACCAAATTCGCAATATCCAGGCAATCGGGGAGGGCAGTACGCTACGTATTCCTGACCGTGATGGCCAGCTCTATACCGTCCGTGAAGGGGATATGCTCTCAACCATTGCCCGGCGCTACAGCCCGAGCCTTGGGTGGAAGACCTTACAGGAGATCAATGGCTTGAAGAGTGAGATCATCACCGTTGGCCAGCAGCTCTTCATCCCCGATACCACCTCCTCTTCGGCGACCCAGTTGGTTGATCGTTCGCCAATCCAATTCCAGAAACCTACCGGGGGAGCGATCTCCATGCTCTTTGGCCAACCGGCAGAGAACCCAGCTACTGGTATCACAGAGCCGTTGATGGGGGTATTGATCCAAGGATCCTGGGGCCAGGCAGTGGTTGCCGCTGGAGCCGGGCAGGTGGTGGATGCAGGATATGAAGTAGAGGGCAGGGGGCGGTTCGTCACCTTAAGCCATGAAGGTGGCTATCGTACCAGCTACCATCATCTTGAGAATGTTGAGGTGCGCATCGGTATGAACCTGCCCAAGGGCGGGGTTATCGGCTCAATTGGGACCAGTGGTACCGACTGGCAAAGACCGACCCTCTTCTTCAGTATCGAGCAGTCTGGTATTGCCCTCGACCCCAGCCAGTTCTTCTAACGTCCGTGACAGTGTTTGTACTTCTTGCCACTCCCACAGGGGCAGGGATCGTTACGTCCAACCTTCGGCTCTGAGCGCCGGACGGTAACCACCTTCCCATCTTCAGTGTTGCCACGCGAACGAGGCTGTGGAGCTGAGCCGCCAGCAAAGGAGGTTTGGCTGGAGTGTTGTTCGACCATCCGTCGTTGCGTGCGGTCGCGGCGATAGGCCGATTCATCACTGCGAATCTGTACGCGCACCAGCGTTTGGGCCAAGAAGAGCTTGATGGAATCAAGCATCTCAGTGAAGATTTCAAAACCCTCTACCTTATACTCGACCAAGGGGTTCTTTTGGGCGTAGGTGCGTAGGCCCACACTCTCTCGCAGTTCCTCAAGGGCGGTCAGGTGATCTTGCCAGCGTAGGTCAATTTGCCTCAGGTAGTTGAAGCGTAAGAAGTCGTTGAAGGGTTTTTCACCGGTCAAGGCAACCTTGGCATCAATCTCTGCATCGATTTGCTGGATGACTGTCTTGCGATACTCCTCAACCGAGGTTTGTTCCTGCGGTAGGGAGACCTGCAGGTGAAAGTTTGCCTGCATCACTTGGGCAATTGTAGCCGCTGCGCTCTCTCCCTTTGTCTGGGCAACAGCCTCGTCGATCATCATTGTGGCAAGCTCATGGCAGCTGGATCTGACACGCGATAAGAGATCCTCTTCACTGAGGATGGCATCGCGTTCGCTGTAGAGGTAGTTACGTTGTTCGTTGAGCACATCGTCGTAGTCCAGCAGATGTTTACGAATCTCGAAGTTTCTGTCCTCAACGCGTCGTTGAGCTTTTTCAATAGCGTTACTGAGCATTCGGTGCTCGATGGGCAGGCCATCTTCCATACCGATGCGCCCTAAGATTGCCCGCAAGTTCTCACTGGCAAAGAGACGCATCAAAGGATCTTCAAGGCTGACGAAGAAACGGCTGGTCCCCGGATCTCCCTGACGACCACTACGGCCGCGCAACTGGTTGTCGATCCGTCGCGATTCATGGCGTTCGGTTCCCAGGATATAGAGGCCTCCGAGGCTCTTAACCTCCTCGTAATCACGCTTCCACCCCTCATACACCTTCTCAACTGCCTTCTCCATCTCACTAGCGCTCGCTTCGCTACCGGCAAGAGCCCGGGCTCGTGCTTCGAGATTTCCCCCAAGTTTGATGTCCGTTCCTCGCCCTGCCATGTTGGTGGCGATGGTAACCGCCCCCTTGGCGCCGGCTTGTTCGATGATCAAGGCCTCCCTGCCGTGGTTCTTGGCGTTGAGCACTTCGTGCTTGATGCCCATGCGTCTCAGCTGCGTTGATATGAGCTCACTCTTCTCAATGGAGATCGTACCTACGAGGATCGGTTGGCCACTTTCGTGCACCTTCTTGATCTCTTCGCAGATCGCCTGATACTTGAAGCTCTCGTTGTAGTAGACCAAGTCTGGGTGATCGAGGCGAGCGATTGGCTTGTTGGTGGGGATGACCACCACATCCAGGCCATAAATCTTGAGGAATTCAGGGGCCTCGGTATCGGCGGTTCCGGTCATGCCGCTGATCTTATCGTACATGCGGAAGAAGTTCTGGAAGGTGATGGTGGCCAGCGTCTTGTTCTGTCCCAGAATCTTGATGCGCTCCTTGGCCTCGATGGCTTGGTGTAGGCCGTCGCTATAGCGTCTTCCGTAGAGAATGCGGCCGGTGAACTCATCGACAATCTGTACTTGTCCATCTACTACGACATAGTCGACATCGTGGGAAAAGAGGCGGTGGGCACGTACCGCTTGGGTTACGTAGTGAACAAACTCAAAGTTGTTATCGTCGTAGATCGAGCCGGTGATTACCTTGTGCTTCTGCAGCAGCTCCTCCATGTGGAGCATTCCCTGATTGGTGAAGGTCACTCTTTTCTGCTTCTCATC
>Ga0265293_10008194_pt1 | contig 15614 bp, 15 predicted proteins | sample Munlanlewell138R_FD_192505 | JGI IMG/M metagenome (GOLD analysis project Ga0265293, IMG submission 192505) | Leachate microbial communities from a municipal landfill in Southern Ontario, Canada - Leachate well 138R | ecosystem: Engineered > Solid waste > Landfill > Unclassified | place: Canada...
TTTCCGTCGAGTGCTGCAACAAAATATCCCTGCTGGTATGCTTTGACATCGGAAGTCCTGTTCCCTGATGTTATCCTGGCAACGACGGATCCTCTTGATACACGGACAGGCCCTGTACCCTGAGGATAAGCGACTATACCCCCTGAAGGAGCAGGAAGGGGAACTTCTTTCCATAGTAAAACTCCGCTGATTTTCACCAGTTCAACATCAATCCCCGGTATAGCCCATGTTATCTCAGGGTGGAGATACTCATACCTGTCAAAATATAATTTAAAAGCCCAGACCCATATTACGATCACCAAAAGAACCATGAGCCAATACATTGGCTTGAATCTTCTTGGCTCTTCGGGCTCAAAACGCCTTACCATCGATTATACCTTCTGTCACTCAACAATAAGCGATGGGATCTCTCCGAGGTCGTCCCTGACCTCCCATGCTCCGGCCTCACACAAAGCTTTTTTGTCAAAATTGCCTGTAGTCATCCCTATTCCCCTGCAGCCGGCAGCCACTGTCGTCATCATATCTATGTCCGTATCACCGGCATAAAGTCCTTCTGACGGCGATACTCCCAGAATTTCAAATCCTTTAAGAAGTGAGTCAGGTTCAGGTTTAGCTCGTTCAACATCTTCCAGGCCAACAACCACATCAAGCATCGAAGTAAGTCCCATAAATTCAACAGGCCTTCTTGCGAACCTGCGGTTCGATACTACCCCAACCTTGATCCCCATTCCACGAAGTTTTCCAAGGGTGCTCAGTGTATTTGGAAAAAACTTGAGCCTTGCCTGCTCTTCTTCTCTGTAGTGTGCCCGGTAGTGATCCACCCATTCCTGGCGAAAATCTCCCCAGAACATCCTCCAGCTGTCTTCTATCGTCAGTCCTATCGCAGAAAGGACTTTTTCTCTTGATATCTGATCAAACCCAAGATGCCCGGCAAGTAAATTGGTACAGTGGTGTATCGCATAACTGCTGTCGACAAGAGTCATATCAAAATCGAACAGTACAGCTTTAATTTTTTTTGTAAACCTCATTAAGATTGGACCCCCATAACAAAACCTTTTAGATAATCTGTTTCAGGTACCGCAGAAAGAGCCGGATGATCAAATGGCTGATGTATCTCCAGCGCAATACGGCACGAGATCCCTGCATCGACAGAGGCCTCGTTCAGCACAGACAGAAGCATTTCCCTTGTAAAAGCATGGCTGCAGGAGAGGAAAACAAGATGTCCGCCATCTTTGATCCGATTTAGCCCCCTGATCGCAAGTTCTTTATATCCGCGTCGCGCCGAATCCACCTGTCCTTTAGCCGGAGAAAATGGCGGTGGGTCCATTATAACCAGGTCAAATCTCTCCCTGTCGCTGTCCATCTTTCTCATAACGTCAAATGCATTCCCACATATCCACTCCATATTTTTGGGAAGACCGTTTATCTCAAGATTTTTCTTTGCGATCTCAATTGCAGATTGAGACTGTTCTACAGCCACTACCTCAGAAGCCCCGGCAGCGAGTGCATGGAGTCCGAAATGCCCCTGATAGCTGAAACAGTCCAGCACCCTGGCCCCTTTGAAAAGAGGTGATATCATATCGGGAATATTTTTAACATCCAGATAATCTCCTGTCTTTTGTCCCTTTTCAATGTCCACGAGTTCATATATGGAGCCCATTTTTATCTTGAGCGGTTCCTTAGGGATCTCTCCAAGGAGAGCTCTTACCTCTTTGGGTATCCCCTCTTTTTCGAGATGTTTTGTCTCGTTTCGAAGAACTATTGCAGATAGTTTTCGGACCTTCCTGAAAACATCTGCGACCTTGTCGATGTGCCTGTACCATCCGGCAGCTGATATCTGAAGGGATAAAACATCACCGTAGAGATCCGCAACTATACCCGGCAGGCCATCGGCTTCCCCATGAACCCACCTGAAAGCTTCTTCTCCCTGATACCATGTCTTGCGCCAGTTTAGCGCTGATGTCAGCCTTTCCCTCAAAAGCCCCATCTGGTCAGGCTCTTTGGTTCCGTAAGTCAGGACACGTATAGAAAGGGCGCTTTCGCTCCAAAGGCCCCATCCTTTGATCGAACCTGCCCTGTCAGTAAAAGCGATCAGGTCTCCCTGTGCGCACTGGGGAACCTGCCTGAGATTGCCTCTGAATATCCATGGATGCATCATCCTGACCCTCTCAAGCCCCGTTTCGTCAAGGACAGCCCTTCTTGCAAGTCTTTTTTCTGAAGGCACTAATTTTTGCTCCTCTCTACACTCGCAAAAGCATCATGGTTATGTATGCTTTCGTGGCTTGTCACAGAAACGTTATACCATGTTATCCTGTGATCTTTTTCCATAGCAATTGACAGCTCACGTACCGAATCCTCCACAAAACGGGGATTGGCATAGGCTTTTTCTGTTACAGCCTTCTCGTCCTCACGTTTAAGAATACTGTAGACCGGAGCAGAAGCACACTGATCAGCCACCTCGGCAAGTTCTTCGATCCAGACAAAGGTCTTCATCCTTACTGAGATCTTTGCATGTGCTCTTTGGTTGTGCGCCCCTCTGTCAGATATCTCTTTAGAGCATGGGCACAATGTCTGGACAGGAGCGGTTAGTTCTGTTATTAAGTCGAACTTGCTGCCCTTAAGCTCTGCGAAAAAACGGACATCATATCTCATTCGTCCGAGTGCTCCGCTGACAGGAGCCTTTTTTGTAATAAAATATGGAAATTCAAAATCAGCATGGGCTTCATCCGCGTCAAGCCTCTTCTGGAGCATCTTAAGAAGATTCTCCATGTTGTGGAATGTAACCTGATTTTCCTGTTCACCCAGCACTTCAATAAACCTGCTCATATGTGTTCCCCTGTAATCGCGCGGAAGGAAGACAGAAAGGCTCACATTCGCGACTGTATCCTGGATTCCGTTTGTACGGTCAAGGACCTGTATCGGCCAAGAGAGACCACTTATGCCAACTTTATCTATCGCAATATTTCTCTGGTCCAACTCACTCTGGACATCACGCACTTTAAACATCCTCCCTGCGGCAAATCACAGATGAGCTTTCTGTTTCCCAGACCCTTACCTCGTATAGCTCGCAATTATCTCGTTTTAACGGCTTGTCCAGTATTTCAAATATCCACCGGGCAATATACTCTGCCGTAGGCTGCGGAAGGATGTCATTGATATAAGCATGATCCAACTTTGATAAGACAAGCTCGGACACATATTTTTTGAGCTCTACAAAATCAAAAACCATGCCTTCTTCATCCGGCTGCCCTTCCAGCACGACCGCAAGCCTGTATGTATGGCCATGGAGGTTCTCGCATTTTCCGTGATAGTTTATTAGATTGTGGGCTGCGTCAAATTTGAATTCCCTGCAAAGAAACATCTGAGATACACCTCGCAAATCATCAAAAACCTTCTGATAGATTGTACCACTGCTTTAATAGATGATATACTCTATCAAACGAAAAGGGGGCATTGTCAGTGAAAATAACAGGTATTTTTGCACCCGTTCCGACACCCTTTGCATCGGACGGATCGCTTGACATAGAAGCGTGGAGGATCAACTTAAGGATATGGAAAGAGTCTGCTCTTGACGGGATAGTAATTTGCGGATCTAACGGAGAAATGCCTTTTGTGACACAGCAGGAACGTGTTGCATTAACTGAGATAGCCGCGGAAGAAGCTGGGGGCAAACTCATGCTTATGGCTGGAGCACACTTCCCCTCAACTCGTGAAACTATTTCGTGCGCAAAGGCTCTCGCCGCTGCCGGTGCAGGATCACTTCTGCTGCTGCCCCCGCATTACTTCAAAGGAAATCAGACTGCAATATTAAATTACTTTACTGAAGTTGCCGATAATTCCCCGGTCCCGATATTTCTTTATAACATGCCCGCAAACACCGGGGTCGACATGGAGACAGAAACGATGATAGCAGCTTCGCTACATCCTAATATCAAGGGGATAAAAGACACTTCAGGAAACATGACTAAGCTGGGATACCTTGCCGCAGCTGCTCCTGAAGGTTTTTCAGTTTTTGGAGGCACAGGCAACTGGTTCCTTGCAGCCCTTTCAATGGGCGCCTGCGGAGGCACGATGGCCGCCTCTATCCTATACCCGAACACATGCAGGAAAATATATACCTCATTTCATGAAAACAACATGAAAGAAGCAATGGAACTTCAGTCAAAGCTTCTCCCCGTAAGCGACGCCCTGACACGCAGGTTCGGAGTGCCCGGACTGAAGGCAGCGCTTGACAGCAAAGGTATGAAAGGCGGCCCATGCAGATCTCCGCTGCTCCCTGTATCGGATGAAGTTAAGAAAGAGATCATAAAGATACTCGATAATTCCGGCCTCGATAAGTATGAGACCTGGAGAGGATAATTTAAAGTGGAGTACTGCATAGTAACCGGCGGGGCCGGATATGTTGGAAGCCACTGCTGTAAGGAACTTGCAAAAAATGGTTTCACCCCTGTAACTATTGATAATTTATCAAGGGGACACAGAGAGCTTGTCAAATGGGGACCATTTTTCCAGTGTGATGTCCTTGATGAAGGCTCACTTGCCCCTATTATTGCCAAGTACTCGCCCGTTGCTGTATTTCATTTTGCCGGACTTACTTATGTGGGCGAATCAGTAAAAGATCCGGAAGCATATTACAGAAACAATACGACAGGTACAGTTTCACTTCTTAGGTGCATGAAAAACACCGGGTGTTCAAAAATTATTTTTTCAAGCACTGCTGCAACATATGGAAATCCTGAATACACCCCGATAGATGAGTCACATCCTCAAAAGCCGATAAATCCCTACGGGAAAAGCAAATTATTTATTGAAGAGATCCTGAAAGATTTTGACGCTGCCTACGGGATCAAAAATGCTGCACTAAGATATTTCAATGCCTGCGGAGCCGATGAAGATGGGGACACTGGCGAGCTTCACGATCCGGAAACACATCTCATCCCTTTGGCTATTCAAGCAGCCATAGGAAGAAAAGATAACATAAAAGTTTTTGGAAATGATTATGAAACTCCTGACGGAACAGCTCTACGGGACTATATTCATGTATCCGACCTAGCTACAGCACATGTAAAAGCACTGCAACTTCTTTTAAAAGGATCAAACAGCATTTACGCGAATCTAGGTACCGGGAAAGCTCTTTCCGTTATGGATGTTATTAGTTCGGTGGAAAAAATATCAGGGGAAAAAATTGAAAAGATCTTCGTTCCAAGAAGAGATGGTGATCCGCAGGTCCTTGTAGCTGATCCTTCGAAAGCACGATCGATCCTTAACTGGGATTGCAGTTTTTCCTCAATTGACAACATAGTCAAAACTGCATTGGAATGGCATAAAAGCAATTCCTGACAATATTTGTGATCTTATCTGACAGAAGGGAGAAATAAACATGGAAGATAAAAAAATTCTCACCCTGCTATTGGGAAGCCCAAGAATAGGCGGCAACACGGAAAAGATTGCAGACGCGCTGGCGGAGGGTGCCATTGAAAAAGGGTATGAAGTCAAAAAAGTCCATCTTGCTGCGTTGACACTGAAAGGTTGCCTCGATTGCAGGAAATGCTGGAGCACCGGCAAACCTTGTATACAGAACGACGACATGGATCAGGTCTACCCTGAGATAGAAGAGGCTTCCGTGATAACTTTCGTCTCTCCGCTCTATTTTTACTCCTGGTCGTCACAGATCAAACCCGTATGGGACAGGCTCCTGCCCTACTACATGCCCGGAGCTCTCCGTACTACGCCTTCAAAAAAAGCTATTCTCATCGCTGCCGGAGGAGATAAGGAAGAAAAGGTTTTCGATGGAATGCGCGCGTCATTCAAACTGGCAACCAATTTCCTGGGCTGGGAAGTCCTGGGAGAGATCTGCGCTCCTGACATCTATTCAAGGGGAGATATCGAAGCCAAGGGGGCAAAGTGGATAAACAAAGCAAAGGAACTAGGTTCGTCCATTTAAGGAGAAATATGCTGACGAGGAGCAGAGATGAAAACTTTTTCTGCTCCTCGTCTTATTCACTTTGACCGTACAGATCAACTTTAATAGCGTCATCAGCTCTTGCTGTCCAGGACCATTTCATAGATCCCCATAGTTTCTTCGGCGATTCTTGAAACATTAAAATATGAGGCTGTTTTGACTGCGTTTAGCGAGACTCTTTTCCTGTTCTCAGTATCTGAGATAACTTGCTTAAGTATCTGTGCCATCTTGTCAAAATCATTCGTACCGGTCAGCCAGCCATTTTCTCCGTCATTAATGATATCAAGACTGCCCCCGATGTCTGTTGTAATTACAGGCAGAGAAGACGCCATAGCCTCAAGGAGCATGAGACTGAATCCTTCGGGCAGCTGAGACGGCTGAACGAAAACGTCGGATGCCCAAAGAAATGGGCGGATATCCTGGACAAAGTCATTAAATATTACGTACTCTCCAATTTTCAGATCTTTTACCAATTCCATATATTTCTTTTTTTCAGGCCCTGATCCCACCAGGAAAAGAAACGTTTTCCCCCTGGAGCCATCCTCTGTGCAGCGAAGGATCTCACTATATGCTTTTATGACATACTCAAAACCTTTCCAGTCAACAAATCTGCCTGCAGACATGATAACGGTCTTATCTTCAAAATTCAGTTTTTTTCTCATTTCGATCCTTGTTTTTTCATCCCGAATATACCTGGTTACGTCAATTGGATTATGCACTACTTTCATTTTGTCTTCAGTAAAGCCAACCGAGATCATATGATTTTTCACTGCGTTTGAACATGGGATCAGAAGTGCGCCATTTTTGTAATAGTACGGTTTAGGGTATTTGTCTATTGTGTGCACGGCAGGCACCGAACATTTTTTGCCCCAGTAACCCCCGGTCATCGCAGCAGAAGAGAGTCTGGTATGTATTATGTCGGGTTCAAAGCTTTTTATTATCTTTCTGAAACCAAACGCTGTGAATGGAATACATTGGATGGGAATATCATAAGTATCAAAGGAAAGTTCGTCTTCCCTCAGCCTTCCGGATAATGTACCCCCCGACTTACATATTACATGGTTTTGAGCACCCTTTACCCCTAGCTCTTTTATCAGCTGTATCCATGTCTCGCCCCATGCAAGTCTGTTTTCATCAACATAATGCAGGATCTTCAATGTTATCCCCCTTATCTGATAGTTCCGCATAATCCGGGATAGCAAGCAGCAGACCCCAACAGGCCCAGAAGATAACACTTACGTCCCTTCTTGCTTCGAAGATGTCTCCATTGGTTCCATAGATACTTTGTGATGATAGTAGTACCAGACATATCAGGAACCACGGGATGACTTCATTTCCACAACCACTCCTATTACCAATCCATGATTTCCGGATGGATAAGGTCAAAGCACAAATAAATAATATTAATGAGGGAAAACCTCCCGCATAAAGTATTGAAATAAACATACTATGGGGTTGTGATAGCGCTCCTTGCCTTTTATAATTAATATTATCAACCATGTATTTATGGTATCTGTTAAATTCTGATTCGAAATTAGCCCAGCCTCCGCCAATGACTGGGTGTTTCATAGCCAGAAAAATACCTGCTTTCCATGTATCGATCCTGTCTGTTGTCATTACTTGAGGATCATCGAATGCAGTTATTTGATTTATTTCTCTGTAAACACTTTCCTGAAATCCGCTTCCCAAAGAATAAATCAAAACGCTTAAAGAAATTACTACTATAGTCAAAAATATGAAAAGGGATTTTAATTTTATCCTCTTCTCTTTTATCGCAAAACAAACCAGTAAGAGAGCCTGAAATCCGGCTGTTAACCATCCTCCTGACGAAAATGAAAAAAATACTAACATTACACTTGTAAAACACAAAAAATACTTAAATAAAATTTTATTTTCATAATACCATAGTGCGTAACAACAAAAAATTGGCATTAATATTAGCGAATAAAGGGCTACCGCATTACCATTGTCCAATGATCCGTTCCATCCCAAAATGTGAAAATCAGGTCTGAACATGACGTCAAAACAAAAGACAAGGTTAACTGCCAATACGGCGAGTCCAAAAATCTCTCTCTTTTTTGAGGTATCGATAAGTCTCATAGCGAGATATAGGCCGGTCAAAAATTCAAGGGGTATAGATGCCCCTTTGCCCCATACGTAAAAACTGTCGACATATGGGATATGCGCAAACATCGACCAGATCAAAAAAAGAACAAGAAAAATCATTATCCTTTTACTTTCCGATCCCAGATTCACAGACAGCGAGGAGTTGTATCTCAACTTCCCGTAGATAAGACTTGCCAGAGCAAATGTCCATCCTATATAGTGTGCTATCGGGCCAAATGCTGTGGTTGCAACTCCAACTGTATATGCCCAGAATGCAAAAGTTTCATAGTTCAGGAGAGCAAAGGGGCGCCCGGTTTCTGATATGCTGTTCATTCTATGCCGCCTTCGCAGACCATATTTTCAATAATTTCACAGATACTGTGTTCGATAAGAAGGTGGGCCTCCTGGATCCTCGGAGTTGAGGATGAGGGCACACTTATCACCAAATCAATCATTTCTCTCATCTTGCCGCCGACCAAACCGGTCAGCCCTATCGTTGCTAATCCGTTTTCCCTGGCTTTGCTTACTGCATTTATTATGTTTAAACTGTTTCCACTTGTTGATATTGCAAGAAGTACATCGCCTTTCTTTCCATGTGCTTCTACCTGCCTTGCAAAAACATCACCAAAAGAATAGTCATTGGCGATTGCTGTGATCGCGGAAGAATTGCAGCTCAGGGCAACTGCATCAAGTGCCTTTCTGTCTTTCAGGTATCGACCGGACAATTCAGCTGCCATATGCTGCGCATCTGCTGCTGACCCTCCGTTACCGCATATGATCAGCTTCCCTCCTGATCTGAATGTTCCGGCAATCAGTACAGCCGCCTTATACACTGTTTCATCCAATAGCTCAAGCTGATCAATAAGTGCTTTATGATCGGCTGCATTTTTTAAAAAAACCATTTTATCCGGCATGCATTACATCCCCATATCTTTGATTATAAAATCGGCTGCCTGATCAATATCCCTGGCTACAAAAGAAGGACTTACATCTTCTTGACGGACTTCTCTTCCATATCCGGTCAACACCAATACCGAAAGAGCATCAATGTTGTCTGCAAGTTCTACATCGCTCATTTTATCGCCAATTACATAACCTATGTCTTCGATAGTTAATCCGAGTTCCCAACAAGCCTGCTGCACCATACCGGGCTTGGGCTTTCTGCACCTGCACCCCTCTTCAGGCTTATGAGGACAAAAATAAAAACCCACTATTTACTGCTTAAGCCTGTCGAATAGACAACGCTACAACATGTGACAATGTTTTTTCTTTGACTTCCTGTCATCGTCAAGCCAGCCATCTATTATTTATTTAGTAGGGTGCAAGTTTCGGCTTTTCAATTTTGGCTGCCGGCTTCAGTTGAGATGTATCTCATTACCATTTTATGGTCTGTAGACTATTTTTTCAATATTTCGCTTATGGAGTTTCCTTCCTCAAAGAATGCTTTTCTGATATCATCGATCCTAGTCATTGTAAGCATTCTCCAGATCCACCTCTTAGAGCTTGGTCACACTAAAAGGGCATTTGGAGTCCAAGAAGGTACGTAAATGAATAAATCTGCTGCTTTCCTACTTCTTGAACTCCAATATCGACTTTACACCAATGTTATTTTCAAGTTTAAAATCATTATTTTTGTCTCCTATTGCATAATTTATCAATGAGAAGTAGAATTCCAACTTTGAGCAAGCATTATACACCATCTCAGGGGTTTTTCTTGAAATACACCCATCATTCAGCTTATAGCGACAGCAGTAAGACCTTATTATCGTGTTTCCTCATCGGAGAGAATCAACGAGGTTCTATGATTGACCGTAACCATATCTGACTTCTGAAAATAACACCCTCATACCTCAAATTAATTATAGGAAAAGAAGATGTAACATTTGGACACGAAGATAATTTTCGGTTTATATCTAAGTGCTGTCGTGGTAAGGCTAATTTGTTTAATTCAAATGTAGTCGAAGAAGTATATTTAACTGCCTCTACTTTATCTGTTAAAAGCCTCGAAAAACTTCGCAAATTTAAGAAATCTCATATATGAGACATTAACAGAATTAATATAACCCCAGTAACCATTTAAAAACTGTCGATGGATAAAAAAATATCGAATGAAGTTAAGGTTGATTGCAAAAAACATGCGCAAAGGAGAATATCGTTTTCCCGTGCATTTGGCTGCATCCACCTGTTGGTCTGTATATTTATTGTATTTATCAACTACTTGGCTAATACTTATAAGAGAGTGGTGATAGATTATCCCTTTCAGTTGCCCAATTTTCATATTATTGATGACCGATACACGATCTGCGGTAAATGTCTCACCCATTTTAGCCGCCCCCCTTCTATAAAGACGTATTATGTTGTAGCTCTTGACCCATGGATGTGGGCAAGGTTTGCCAGGAAAAACGTCGGCAATATAAACCTTGTATACATCAAAGATTCCTTCATCAATTGCTTTACGTAGTTCAACAGCCAAATCTTGAGAAAGTTCCTCATCAGCATCAACATTCATAAGCCACTCTCCTGAACAAAGCCCCTCTGCATACATTTTCTGAGAAGAATAATTATCCCACTTACGAAAATGAACAGAGGCTCCGAAAGATTTAGCTATTTTCTGTGTATGGTCAGTGCTTCCTGCATCTACTACTATTATTTCATCAGCTAGACCTTGGAGAGCCCTAAGACATTTAGCAAGACGTGCTTCTTCGTTAAGCGTGACGATATACACTGAAAGAAATGCCATTGTACCAATCCTCCATATAAAAGTATAAATTCATAACTGATAAAATATATAATCCGGACTTTCCAACCTAAAAAACAGTCTGAACCTTGAAAAAAAATATTGGAGCACGCCTTAATCAGTATAATTAAAAACACTAAAATCAGGTAATTATTAAAAATCAAGGGAACTTACCCATTATAGATATTTCAGTAAATAAATAAGCAGATGGCTATTAAGTATGGCAAGCCGCAGAACATAGAAACCTTCTTCATGGCCTGCAGAACTCACTTCTTGTAATCGAAAGAAAGCCTCGGAGCATGAACTACGGCATGCTTCCAGCTACCATAATAATCATATTCCTTAAACACTCAATCCTTTCTTAATAAGAAGCGCACGACAACTGTGATATCTGGACTATAGGTGAATTATTCTTGCTGTACTGTAAATAAATAGAGGACATAAAAACTCAAGGGACATGCGAGACTATTATTCAGTACAGTGTTGGAAATCCTTGGATTCAGTTTCACTAGCAGAAAAAAACAAAAAATGAAAACCGACTAACCGAGACATTTATGAGCACATTGCCAAGCCACACAATACAACTATTAGTATCACATGCATGATCAATACAGATTTTTTAAGGTTCAGCTACCCCTAGTTGGGCAAGAAAGTTCAGTCAATTATAAACTGTTGATTAATTCCTCATATACCGCCTCATCTGAATCTATCATTTTTTTTAATGTAGGAATATTGGAAACAGGTATCATTATTTTAGTCTTCCCCGTGGAGATAAAATCTTTTATCGCTGCATGCCATTGAGGAATATCCCCCGGAGGTACAAGTCCTTCTTTTGATCCCGCCATCTCAGTCACCGATGGAATATCCGAAGCAATTACCGGTATCCCGATTTGCACTGCCCTTGCGAGCGTCAGGGGCATTCCTTCTGTATATGACGGAAACAGAAGACATGACGAATTTGCCATATAATGATCAACCATATCGGAATACCCTCGAAAAAAGACCCTGTCCGATATTTGAAGTTCTTTTGCCAGAGATTCAAGTTCTTTTCTCTGCGGACCATCTCCAAGCACATCCAGCGTCCACTTAAGGTTTTGGGGCAGGGCTCTCAAGACATCATGAAGCCCTTTCACAGGCGACAGTCTGCCAACAAAAAGCAATTTCACAACTTCATCACTGTTCTCAGACCAATAACGATTAGGATCATCGAGACCGTTTAAAATCACTTGGGCATTATCATAGAAACAGTTTTTCATACCCTCTTTTACAGCAGTACTTACACAGATCACCCTGTCGGCCCTTCGGTATGGATAATAAATTAATGGGTTTTTGTTTCCAAAATCAACATGTGCGGTTACGACAAATGGGATATTAACTGATTTTGAAGTCCATAGGGCTATCCAAGCCGGGACTCTCGAATGTGCGTGTATCAGCTGCCATCCTTCTTTCCTGATCCATGAGGATATTTTCACCGAACAGCCCATTGCAGTAATAGGGTTTTTTTTATGAACAGGGAGTTTTCTGTGCGTGACTTTGCCTGAGAGTTGCCCTTGCATCTGGCCTCCGTTGGATATGACCATAACATCGTGACCTCTCTCTGCCAGCTCGTTAGAGAGATCGATGACGTGGCGTTCCACTCCACCGATATCCAATTCAGGCAATACCTGGATAATTTTCATTTTTGCACTTCCTGTCCTACTTTTTGATTCTGGCTATTTGCTTTCAGACAAACTCCCCGAAACATTTTTTATTCCGGCAGGAGGAAGATATGGGACCAGAGCCTTGAGTAGTTCCTGATTTCTGATCTGCCTCGCCAGATTTAGAAGCTCCATCAGCTGTTTGGCCTGAGGCCTTATGGTAAAGGACCTGTACAACTGATTGATGGCGTTTGCCCAGTCCTGTGGATCCTTGGTCACCTTTGCTACTGCCATCAGATGATTGGCATACTGCTCCTCCGCCTCATCTTTTGTCATTGCTTTAGCTTTTGCTTTTTTTATGTAATCAGCCTGCAGTTCAGACTGATCGGCTTCTGCCGCATACCTGAGGTATTTATCTCCTGCAAGTCCGTTCCCGAGAAATATAAGGCCAAATACTGATATCGTACAAATAAAGACTCCCAATATCCTGTATATTGATGTATGTCTTACCTCTGACCATGAATAGCTGAGTGGCAGCAGTTCCCTGTTTGCTATTGCAAAAGCCAGCGAAAGCCATACTACGTTCTCTATCCGGTGGAAAGGCCTGCTGAATATTGCGTCGAAGAGTATGAGAAAAAGCATCGCACATGCCCATGAGGCTTCCAGAGAAAGCATTTTTTTCTGAGACAGGAATTTAATGAATCTCCACATCCACCAGACTGCAGCTGATAAAAGGAGTATCGTTCCAAATATTCCAAACTCGGCAAACCACTGGAGGTACTCATTATGAGCCCAGTATGTAAACTGCCATTCCATCTCAGGGTCTTTCTGGAAAGCAAGCCTCTGCCCCTCGAGGTAATGCCACTTGTAGTGGCCTATGCCGACACCTTTTACCGGGTGTTCCATAAATATCGCCCAGCTTGTCTTCCATATGCCGCGCCTTTTGCCAAATGTTCTGGTGTTCATTACCATATCCATAGTTTTGTTAAGGAGGGCATAAGCCCTGCCAAATCCAAAATAACTCATCCCTATGTTTAGTGCAAGCATCAGCAGGACTATCGCAACACCCTGCCCTACCCTTTTCAGCATTTGTTTCCTGTCGTTCTGCATAAATATGATCGAGATCATTACAGTACCAGTTATTAAGGAGAGGAAGCCTGCCCTTGTCGTCGAATTCCACATTCCCCATGAATTAAGGGCAAGAAGTCCCATGTTGATGTACCTCGACATGGAGGGGCGGTTTGTTTTGGCTGAAATGTCCTTTGAAAAAACTTCTGAATAAGCGGCATTAAGGTATATTCCGTTCATTACAGCCATTGCCATCCACAGTCCGAACATCTCCTGCTGGCCTGTGTTTCCGATGTAGTTGCCTGGCACATTCATGATGAAGGGAAAAGGTCCGTTCATATTTCTGATAAGCAATTCCGCAAAGACCACATTTATGCCCGCGTTAATGTTCGCGATCCAAAGAATAGTCCTGTGGGCTTTTGCATCTTTAAAAAGGTTGAATGAGAAAATATAAATAGCAGTCAGAGTCGCGAAGAAGAACCATTCCTTCATGTATGTCGACCAAGAGGAAATATCGACCCACATTGTCTGGATCGAAATATATCCCAGCATTATGAGCCATAAAAAACCAAAGAGATCTATCCTGAAACCTGTCCGTTCATTACCGTACAGCGCAAGGGATATGCCTCCTATGGCTGAAATTATTGCAACAGGGACCATGGCAAATGTCCATTTCATGATATGGAGCGTATCAAACCAGCTTATGCCTGAATAGATTAGATTTGGAGCTCCAAGCGAGATAAATATCAGGAAATAAAAAATGATCGGATCGACAACACTTTTAAGCTTCGAATTTTCAGACCGATTTATATTTACAGTACCTCCGGAAAGGTTTGCGGAGGGCATTTCAGTCGTTGCTAAAACCTTTGATTTCATTTGCAGATCCCCTTCGATTAAATGAATCTTCAGCGGTTGCCTATGAACAGGGAAAAGAAATAATTATGAATTGAAATACAGTCGAAGCCGTATCAGTAATGGCCGCTAAGTTTGTTTTCAAACCTCGCATATTCTTTGAAAAAGATGAGGTCCACTTTACCCGTCGGGCCATTTCTGTTCTTTGCCACGATCACTTCAGAGGTGGGGTCTACTGTCTCACCTTCCTGGGCGTAGTATGCCTCCCTGTAAAGGAATATGACCATGTCTGCGTCCTGTTCTATAGCACCGCTGTCGCGAAGGTCTGAAAGCTGCGGTTTCTTGCTTCCGCCGCGCTTTTCAACATCCCTTGAAAGCTGTGAAAGGGCAAGGACAGGCACTTTAAATTCTCTCGCTATCCCCTTGAGGGCCCTGGATATCTCAGACACTTCCTGCTGCCTGTTTTCAATTTTTCTTGCAACGTTCATAAGCTGGAGATAATCAAGTACGACCAGACCTTTGCCAGACTTATGCTTTGCAAAAAACCTCCTGCATCTGCCTCTGAGGTCAAGCGTGTTGAGTGTCGAGCTGTCGTCAATATAAATTGGGCTTTTTGACAGGTTTGATGCGGCTTTCGAAAGATCCTGCCACTGTTCGTTCTGGACCTTGCGCGATTCAAACATCTGTCTGAGATTGACCCTGGATTCAGCTGAAAGCATCCTCTGGGCTATCTGTTCAGCAGACATTTCAAGGCTGAACATCAGGACCGGAATGTCTTCCTGGAGGGCAGCATGCTGCGCAACATTAAGAGCAAAGGCAGTTTTACCCATAGAAGGCCTGGCAGCAAGAATGTAAAGGCTGCCTGGCTGCATTCCCCCCGAAAGTTTGTCAAAATCGGCAAAACCTGATGGAACTCCGGTGATATCCAATCCTCCGGCCAACCTCTTCTCAATTTCACCGATAGCTGACGTTACAACTTCCCTGGCTCCCTTTAATCTTGAAGTCCTGCCGGACCTGGCTATCTCGAAGACTTTTTGTTCTGCTGTCTCCAGTGCCTCATCGATCCCGATCTCCTCAGAAAAACCCATCCGAGATATGTCTGTCCCAACAGTTATGAGTCCTCTGTGTACAGATTTATCCCTAACGATACCTACATGATATTCGATATTTGCTGTCGTTGTGACTGCATCCATAAGTTCTGCAACAAATGGAAGTCCGCCCAGCCTCTCTTCAAGTCCAAGTTTTTTTATCT
>Ga0265293_10008195_pt1 | contig 15611 bp, 2 predicted proteins | sample Munlanlewell138R_FD_192505 | JGI IMG/M metagenome (GOLD analysis project Ga0265293, IMG submission 192505) | Leachate microbial communities from a municipal landfill in Southern Ontario, Canada - Leachate well 138R | ecosystem: Engineered > Solid waste > Landfill > Unclassified | place: Canada...
TGAGTTGTGATATAATTATATTGTGCTAAGTATTTAGACATAGAAATAGACCTCTCTTGGTTAATATTTATATACAACTTTGGACGGATGTATATATATCTATTATACCATAAAGTGGTCTTTTTTTATATAGTAAACTGGTAATATAAAAAGGTGAAGCATAAGGATTATTCGTCCTTGCTTCACCTTTTTTGAGGAGCTAATTTATTTCTTTACAGCCCCTTTTTAGTTTATGTCATTCTTAGTATTTATTCATCAAAGTATAAAAAAACATGTCGAAAAACTTATTGTATATAAATAATTTGTGTGATAAAATGATAATAAGGAATGATTCCTAAAAAAAAAACTATGTAAGGGTGGAGATTATGTATCAATTTAAGAAACGTAGTGTATGGAAAAAAATTCAATTATTATCGTTGAGTTTTTTCGTTGGCCTATTGCTGGTAGCAACAAGTTATCCAGCTAGTATTTTCCTCGACTTTTCAAAAGAAGACAATACAATGACATTAAATGAAGATGAATATTTAGAAGGGGAAATCTTAATTAAGTATAGAAAAAACGGATTTCGTATGATGGTATCTGAGTTAGATTTAACTCAGACTGGAGTAAAAGGAGTTCGTAAAATTGATTTTGATTTTGAACCAAGAGTAAGTCCTCTTGTTAGTTTAGCTTATGTAGACCAATATGAATGGTATCATGGCAAGCTAGAAGATGGTGTCAGTGTTGAAGATGCCATTAATAATTTAAAAGATCAAAAGAATGTTATAGTTGCAGAACCTGTTTATATTCGTACAACTTCTGATATAGAAGAAAGTGTTGAAGAGGTTATGAGCAACGATCCTTTATTATCACAACAAACTTATTTAGAGGAAGTAAAAATTAAAGAAGCTAGAGAATTTCTTCAATCTAAAGGAGTTAATCCTGGTGGAAGTAGAGATGTAATTGTTGCAGTTATTGATACTGGTGTTGACTATGAACATGAAGATCTTAAAGCTAATATGTGGGTTAACTCTGGTGAAATTCCTAATAATGGAATTGATGATGATAATAACGGAATAATAGATGACGTACATGGGGCATCATTTATTGGCAGTTCATATTCTTATAATGGAGATCCAAAAGATTTATATGGACATGGTACACATGTAGCTGGAATTATTGCTGCACAAGGCAATAATAATATAGGTATTATGGGTGTAGCACCAAATGTAAGGATTATGGCTATTCGTGCAGGAGATGCTAGTGGTGTATTTACTACTTATTCTATTGCTGAAGCAATTAATTATGCAAGTAAAATGGGAGCAGATGTAATCAATATGTCATTCGGGGGCATGATGAAATCTAAAATTGAAGAAGACGCTCTTCAATTAGCTTACAATACATCTGTTTTAGTTGCTGCTGCAGGTAATAATAGTAGAGTTAATCTTCCTGGACCTGGAGAAGACTTTTTTCCTGCTGCTTATCCGTGGGTAATTGGAGTAATGGCTTCAGATGGTAATCGTACTGCAGCATTTTCTAATTATGATTATAAACCTATGGACAATCATGAATATGAAGTTACAGCTCCTGGGGTAAACATACTTAGTACTTTACCAAACAATAAGTATGCAAAATGGAGCGGAACCTCAATGGCAGCACCTATAGTATCAGGTATTGCTGCTTTAGTTAGATCATACTATACAGATCGAACAGAATATACATCTAGATTCATAATGGGCCAAATTGTAGAAACTGGTCCTAAGTCTGTCGTACCTTCTATGTTATCGATTTGGGATACAAATTATCCGAAGGTTGATGGGTATGCTGCTTTAACAGTTCTACCAGAACCAAATTTATTTGTTTTTGATTATTTCATATTCGATGATAAAAGCATTTCTCCTTTAAATGATGGAGATGGTGTTTTAGATGCAGGTGAAACTGCATATATAGGAATAATTGTAAAAAATAGATGGGGTAAAGCAATAGATGTAAACGTCTCTTTAGACTTAACCACAAATGGTGGAGTTGCAAATCCTTATATTGAAGTAACAAAGAACAATTTAAAATATGGCGATATCGGTTATTTTGGAGAAGTAGGAAATGGTCTAAAATATAAAGATGGCGCAATTGTAGGTCTTACTGACCCATTCATAATTAAAGTAGATCCAAGTACTCCAAATGATATAATCCATACTTTCAATGTTACAATTACATGTAAAAACGGTATGGATCTTGAAGATGATAAAGTTTATATATTTGATAATAATACATCACCTTCAAATAAATTTTCTTTAGCTACAAGAAATGGTGTTGAATTACCAAGCGTTATTAGAGAAGATATGGTTCTTACTAATGATAAATATTGGATTATTCCTAATTCTACAAAAATTCTTGATGGAGTTACAGTAACTGTAGAAGAAGGAACTCAAATTCAGTTCTGGTCTAGTGATCCTGAAGATGTATATGCACAAAATTCTATAGTTACATTAATAGTAAAGGGAAGATTTATAACTAATGGTACTCCAGAAAAGCCAGTTAAATTATTCCCTAGTGGATTAATGCCACAACATAGTGTTAAAATTGAAAGTAACCAAAATAATAATGTAATCTTAAATCATACAGAAGTAATTAATCCTCAAATACAAATTGATTATGCATATAATAGCTATTTCTATCAAAATGGAGATTATATGTATTCGCGCTATTTATCGGATGGTAATGTTTATGATGACTATACTCAACCTTATATTTATGCGCATGAGATTAATAATTCTATCCTTTATAACCTGGGGTATGTATATTTATATTATACTCAACGTTTAAGAATTGAAGGAAAATTGTATGGGAATTTATTTAATTCTTGTTTTACTGAATTAAACTTTAATTCAATTAAAGATGCAGAAAGAAATGTATTCTTAAATAATTATAAAATTGATCGATATGATAATATTCTCCCATCATCTATAAAAGGAATTTATGAATCAACATCTTTGACTGTTAATGAATATGTAAAAAATAATAAAGATGGTACAATTTATATTTCTGTACGTGCACAAGATTATGGAATTGCATCTAGATTTGCTAAATATTTAGGTGGATATATTGCATCAATCAATAATGAAGAAGAAATGAATTTTATAAGACAAAATCATAACAAACTAGCTAACTATGATTATATGGTTTTGGGTTACAAATATCAAAGTGAAACAAATTCATATATGTGGGAAGACGGTTCTCCTATTGAATATACCAATTGGTATCCTAATGTTGCTAATAAAGTAATGGGTTATTATAAATTAGTTGCAGATAGCAATGGTAAATGGCAAACATATAATACACAATGGAGTTCATCGCTATACTATTTAATTGAAATACCAAGCCAAAATTTGATTGAAGATTTTGATTTTGTTGAAAATGAGATTATTATTGATGATCAAACTCTAGATTATCAAGTAGATATTATTTTAAATCCAGTAACTTCTAGTTATAGTGATTTAGTGTTTAGAAGTACTAATGAAGAAATCTTTAAAGTAAGTTCAGATGGTAGAATTGCAGGAGTTAAACCTGGAGTTGCTACATTAGTTGTTACTACAAATGATAGCTATGTTACAAAAGAAATCATTGTAAGAGTAAATCAAAAAATACCAGTTACCAAGATTGATATTTTTGAAGAAATAGCAGACATAGCAGTAGGCGAAATCTTAAAACTAACTTATAAATTCGAACCAATTGATACAACAGAAAGACAAATTACCTGGACATCTTCAGATAATAGCGTTGTAACAGTAGATAAATTTGGTAATATTAAGGGTATAAAAAACGGAACTGCTATAATTAATGCATATTGTAATGATGAAGTATTTGATAGTGTTACTATTACAGTTTATACCCCTATAACTTCGATTAATTTTAATAGAACTTTCTATGAAGTTTTATTAAGTAGCCCAACTACTCAAATGATACAACCAAATATTTATCCAATAGATGCAACAATCACTAACTTAAAATGGTATTCTAGTAATCCGGAAGTTGCATATGTTGATGAATTAGGAAGATTAATTAAATTAAAAGAAGGTAATACAGTAATTAGAGTTACTGATCAAAAGGAACAATTTTCTGATGAAATAATTGTTATTGTTAATTCTACTCAAAAAGTTAATTTAGAAGTGGAAAAAGTTGTTGAGTATTATGATGATTTTTATGCATTACTTAACGATAATTCTATCTGGACTTGGGGTAAAAATAACTCTCAACCAACTAAGATACTCGAAAATGTAAAGGACGTTGAAAGTGGTCTTTATTCAATAATTTTCTTATTTACTGATGGTACAGTATCAACTAATCCAAATGGAACAAAAGTAAGTGGTATTGATAAAGTTAGTAAAATTACAACTTCTGAATCTTCCTATGCAGTAGTAGATGAGTATGGTATTTTATATGCTTGGGGTAATAATTATTACGGACAAATAGGCTCAGGTGATACAGCTTCTTCATCAACACCTAGTCCAGTTGGTAACTTTACAAATATAAAAGACATTAAATTAACAAGTCGTTCATTATACTTTATTTTAAACGATGGTTCTATGTATTATGTTGGAGGTGAAAACAAGATAACTGTTCCAACATTACAGGATACTGTTGTATTGGCAGAAGAATTCTTAGATAGTAATACAAATAATTGGTATGATATTGTTTACTATAGAGATAAGAGTAATAATATAATAAAAATTACTAATCAAACAGAAACCTTATTAATAGACACAAAAGATGCAGTAGTAAGTCAAGACAAAATATCTATAATTAATAGATGGAGTTATTATGATTATGAAGCATTCGTTTACATAAATGAGGATAACAAAATAAAAGGATATGGTAATAATGAAAACCTTCGTATGGGAACATCAATTAATGATGGATATCAAATAGTAGGTATTGATTCACCTAGCAAAATATATTTATTCCAATCTAATACTTTTGTAATTGATGAGGTTGGTAGATTATATGGTGTAGGATTGAATACATATAACAATCTTGCAAACTTTAAAGTAAATACTACTGCTTATCCAGTAGAAATATCATTTAATATTCAAATTGAAGATAAAGATTTAGTTTTAGAAGAAAGTAATGTATCAGGATATAAATTAGTTGAACGTGGATTTACTTTTGTATTTGATTTTAATCAAGCTATACTCCAAAGTAGTAATTTCGATCAAATTCAATTAATTGATAACTTAGGTAATTTAGTATTAGTAAAAAAAGAAATAATGCTAGATAAACTTTATATTACATTATTAAGAGATATCGTAAGTGATGCTAGTACACTTTCATTAATTATTCCAAATAATGCGATAAAGACATTATTGGGTAATACAAATCAAAGAATTAGCGAAACTATTGAGATTTTAGACCCCGTTGATGTTACTTTAATTAATATTGTTGAAGAAACAATTAACTTAAATAAAGGCGAAAAATACTTACTTAATATAGAGTTATCTCCTGATAATGCTACTGTTCGTCACTTGATTTTTGAATCATCAAATAGCAATGTTGCTACTGTTAATAGTTATGGAGAAGTGACAGCAGTTGATGCTGGTTATACAATAATAAGTGTAAGAGATGTTAACGGTAATTGTATAGATACGGTAGAAGTTAATGTGAAGGTAGGATTAGTCTCTTTAACATATCCTAGATTCTTTAAGTATGTTCTTGTAGAAGAAGTTTATATGCCTTTACCGACAATAAATCCAGTTAATGCAACTGATGTTGAGTTCATTTTCACTTCAAGCAATCCTAGTGTTGCTTATGTAGATGAAGAAGGTAAATTAATAATTAAAAAAGTAGGCCTTACTGTAATAAGAGCTGCAAGTGGAAATATATTCACTGAAGTAATGGTATCTATTATTAAAGATGAAGCATCTGATCTACATGTAATAAAAACTGAATATAATCATAGTTTCTCTAAGGGATACATTTTACTAAGTGATGGAACTGCTTGGAAATTTGGTCACGGATCAACTAAAGAAAAACTACCTTTAAGTGGTATTATTGATGTATCTGCAGGTTCTATTGGTTACTTCTTAAAAGAAGATAGAACAGTTGTAGATGAATATGATACACAAGTTGGTGGACTAACTAATATAGTTAGTATCAAAAGCGGATATAATTTCTTGTTAGCTTTAGATGAATCAGGAAAACTATGGGCTTTAGGTAATAATAATTATGGTAGATTTGGAGATGGTACAACCTCATCTTCTAATGAAGTAGCTGTTGAGGTTGGTAATGGATTATTAACTAATGTAGTTAACTATGCAAGTGATAGATATACTACATATGTACAAATAAGTAATAATACTATAATATGTTTTGGTGATTCAAATGCTAATCTAGAGCCAAAAGCTATAGATTTTGATGAAGAAATCGTAAATATAGTTCAAGATAGTTCAGACTATGTATATGCAATTACAAAGTCAGGTAAAACGTATAGATTATATGGTGGAAGTGAAAGTGGCACATATAGTTTCAATTATATTGATAGTAATAAGCTTTCAATATCTGAAGGTTCAATTGCAGTTATTGAAAATGGAAAAGTAAGAGTAGAAGGTCCAAACAATTATAATCGCTTTGGTAATTCTATAGTTAATAATTATATAGTTGGAATAGAAAATGCAAAACAAGTTGTACTTACATACTATAATCTATTTATAGTTACAACAGACGGCGAGTTATATGCTGCAGGATATAATGGCAATTATCAATTATGTGATGGAACAAATATATCTAGAGATTATTTTGTAAAGAATGATATTACATTAGGTAATAAGGAATCTAAATTAGAAATAGTAAGTGATGATATTAAAAAGATTGGAGAATATGTAACTGGTGATAAGATAGTAATTGAATTTAACCAAAATATTTATACATCTTCAGCTTACAATAACATTAGAATAACTAATAATTTAGGCCAACAATTATCAATAAGTAGATCAATTAACAATAATAAATTAATTATTACATTAAATAATAATATACCATTAGAAACTGAATATAGATTATATATTCCATCAAATTCTATAAGAACATTTATGAATCAAAGTTATGAAGGTTCAAGTCATTTAATAGAAACATTATATGATATTACTATCGAAGAAATAGAAATAGAAGAAGAAGTTATTGAAATAGATATCAATGAAACAAAGAAACTTCAAGTTACAACTATTCCTGAAGTAAGTAATAAATATATAAAATATATATCAAGTGATCCTGCAATTGTATCAATCGATGAAAACGGAAATATGAATCCGCTAAAAACTGGTACAGTTATAATTACAGTTTCAGATAATTTTGGTTTAGTATATGATACAGTAGAAGTAAAAGTATATGTAAAGGCAATATCAATAAATTATAATCAAACATTCTTTAAATTCAAGATGAATGAAAATGTTTATATGCCTTTACCGATAATAAATCCAGTTAATGCAACTGATGTTGAGTTTATTTTCACTTCAAGCAATCCTAGTGTTGCTTATGTAGATGAAGAAGGTAAATTAATAATTAAAAAAGCAGGCCTTACAACTATTAAGGTTGAAACAGGTGGCTTATTCACGGAAGTAATAGTATCTATTGTTAATCAAAGCACAGAATTAGAGACAAGAGTTGAAAAAATAGAATATAATGAAAATAACTATGTTGGATATGCGTTAATGAATGACAAAACAGTAAATAAGTTTGGTGGTTCATTAATAGTGCCTGAGAAATTAAGAATAAATAATGTTTCCGATGTGTCTGTTGGTTCAAATGTTTATTTTCTAAAATCTGACAAGACTGTAGTAGATATAAATGATAATCCTGTACCAGGATTAACCAATATTAAGAGTATTAAAGCTGGTAGGGATATCTTATTAGCTTTAGATGAACAAAACACATTATGGGCAATTGGTGATAATTATTATGGTCAGTTAGGTAATGGTACAAACGTTGATTCATATTCAACACCAGTAGTAGTAGGAAGCGGAATTATAAATAATTTGCTAGATTATGCTCCTGGTTATTATTCAACTTATGTTCAAGTTGATGAAAAGACAGTAATAGCATTTGGTAATTCAAATAGAACTACAAATCCAACGATTATTACATTTGATGAGAAAATTGTAAAATTACAAAAGAGTGTTTATGCTTATGATAGTTATGCATATGCAATAACTGAAAGCAATAAAATTTATACATTATATAATAATGAATATTCAACATATTATCATCAATTTGATCATAATACAGTATCATTTAGATCTAGCTCTTTAGCTTATATAATTGATGGAAATGTTTATGTTACTGGTAATAATAATAATGGAAGATTTGGATCTGTTACTTCAACTTATTTTGAAAACAAAAGAATAGAAGGAATAGAGAATGCAAAACAAGTTGTTATTTCAGATCAAAACTTGTTTATTGTAACAACTGAAGGTGATTTGATTGCAAGTGGTAGAAACTCTGAATATCAATTAGGTGATTATACTAATATTGATAGATATCAATTTATAAAGAGCTTTTTAACTATTGGGAATAAAGAAGATAAATTACAACTTATTTCTATTAATAATATGGGGCCTAAGCAATATCTAGCTAATGATGAAATAATTGTAGAATTCAATAATCCTATTAATCAATCTATTATGTATAATCAAATACGATTAACAAATAAATTAAATCAAGCTATTATAATAGATAAAAGGATAGAGGATAATAAACTAATTATTACATTAGGACAAGACCTAGCAATAGGAAATGAGTATAAATTAAATATACCAGCTAATGCAGTTAAGACAATTATGAACCAAAGCAATGATGCTGAAACTACGATAATAGAGCCTTTAGAAAAAATGGATATTATTAGTATTGACATAGAAGAAGAACTAATAAATCTAAATATTAATGAATCTAAGGTAATTAATGTAAATATAAAACCGAATAATGTTTCAAATAAGTATTTATTATTCACATCAAGTGATGACAATATAGTTTCTGTTGATAGAAATGGTTTATTAAAACCTCTAAATCCAGGTGTTGCTGTAGTAACTGTAAGTGATATTGATGGTGAAATAGTGGATACAGTTATCGTTCGAGTTTCAATATTTATTGAGGAAATGTATGTTAAATCAAGAGTTCATTTTACTAATCTTTCTATTATGAATGAACAACTTGATATTGAGTTTAAGCCATATAATTCAAATTATATGGAATTAAGTTATAGTTCATCAAATCCTGAGATAGCATATGTAGATGAAGACGGTTTCTTACAAAAAGTATCAAAAGGTATTGCAGTAATTAGAATTACTGATAATTATTCTGAAAAGTTTGTAGAAGTTATAGTAAATGTAAAAGAAGATGAATTTAACCAACCGTCTGTTAAAAAAATTCAAGCAAATAATAATTACAAGTATACATTAATGGAAGATGGATCATTGTGGAGATGGAATCAAGACATAATAATCCCAGAGAAACTTAATATAGATCCTGTAAAAGATATCGATGCAAATACTAGTAGTATAATTATTTTATTTGAAGATGGTACAATTTCAACTAGTCATGATGGAACTGAAAAAGTTTCAGGATTATCAGATGTTCAAAAGGTTTATACCTATAACGGAACATATTATATTATTTTAAGTGATGGAGTTTTATGGGGTTGGGGCAATAATTATAGAGGACAATTAGGAGTTGGACATACAGAAAATGTTAGTCAGCCTGTTCAATTATTTGAATATACAAATATTAAGGATGTTTATGCAATAAGCAGTACTACTTTTGTTTTACTTGATGATGGAAGATTATTTATGGCTGGCCATGATTTGCATTTAAATTATTTCTTTACTGAAATAACTGAGTTTGGAAAAGTGAAAAAATTCTTAAAAAGTGATTCTTATTATATCTATAATGCTGGAGTAATAAATTATGAAGATAATGCATATGATATAAGTTATAGTGAACCTATATCAAAAAATAGAACTTATACAATGTATGACAAATTAATTTATACTGAAACTTATTCACTTAGAGCTAATGATTATAATGGTATAGCATATACTGATGAAAATGGATATATAAAAATAGCAGGGGAAAATAATAAATACAAATTTGGTGAAACTAACACTACATATATTGATTATAAAAATCCGATTACATTAGAAGGTTTAGTTAATCCGAAGCAAATATTTATTGATTATGATTGTGTATATGTGATATCAGATGATGGATTCTTGTATGGTGTTGGTAACAATCAAAACAACCAATTTGCTAACTATACAAATGAGTTTAGCAAGACTTTCACAAAAGTTAATTTTGGTATTACGATTGATAGTGAAAAGCCAGAAGTTAAATATAGCAATATTAACAATGGTAATGTAGTTGATGGTAATAAAGAATTTAGAATTAAATTTAATAAAAACATTACAAATGGTTTGTATTATGCAAATATACGCCTTGTAAATAATACAACAGGAAAGACTACATCAATTAAGAAAAATATCGTTTTAAATGAGTTGATCATCTCTAGTATTAATGGATTAGATCCAAATAGTTCATATTCATTAATAATACCTAGCAGTTCTTTGAAAACTATATTTAATAAGTCATTTGATGGTATTACTTATAGCTTTACAACGAATAGTAATTCTACAAACCAAAACATAGATGAAATTCCATTTAGAATTGAATATTCAAAAGAATGGTTTAATTCTCAAAGATACAACTTCATTTCTGATGGCTTTGCTTCAGTATTTAGATATAATGCTATTTTGAATGATTTCAACAATACAGATATAAACACATGGATGAAAGTCTATGCAGATAATGATTATAGTGAACTTGGTAATCAAGAAGTATTCTTCCAACTAAATTATTGGGGTACAACAAATCCATCTATTATTAATAAGATGATTATTGATTTTGATGATTTCCCTCAATTGATTAATATTCTTGAAACTCCATATCTTACATCAGCACCAGATAATACATTCCCATTTGTTGAAAGATTTGAATTAACAGATATTGATGGAAATGTGTTAGAAAACGCAATTATTGGAACAAATAATATTACATTAATATTTAATCGAAATATGGATATGAATGTTAATCCAGATGTATTCTTCGGTCCAGATGCTCCTTATACTGATTATCGAATCGAAGGTGCATGGGTTGATCAAAGAACTTGGAAAGGTACATTTGTTGTTACAGCTATTATGGGTAGTGAGCTTCAGCATTTATTTATCCAAGGTGGAAGTGCTGAAGGTAATGCATGGTTAAGGGCATTTAAAGATATTAGATTAGGATTTAATGTATCATCAAGTGGAGCTGAAAGTTTGAATTTGCTTGCTTATGGAAATGAAGGAAGTATTACTTTGAACTGGAAGCAAGATGAATATGATTTATTAGCTGGCTATAATATCTATCGTTCTACAAGTATTGATGGTTATTATGAAAAAATAAACACAACAGTAATACCAAAGGATACTAAGGAATATAGTGATTATAATGTACAACCAGGTGATAATTATTATTATAAATTTACAGTTGTTAATACTGACTTTGTAGAATCAAGATATTCTAATATAGTTATGGCATCTGCATATGATACTATTAAACCTATCATTAATCACAATCCAGTAGTAAAAGCAACTTATGGAATGGATGTTTATATAAGTGGTATATTTACAGATAATGTTGGAATAACAGAATCATACTTATACTATAGAGTAAAAGGAACTGATACATATACTGAAGTTAATATGGTATCATCAAATAATTACCAATATTCTGCAAGAATACTTGGTTCAAATGTTGGCATAACTGGTATAGAATACTATATCGAAGTTACTGATGGAGTATCGACAGTATATAGTGGCAGTAAAAATGATCCTCATTATATTTTAGTTGTGAACGCACCTGTTGTATTAAATGTTACTCCTAGTCGCGGGCACATTAGTGGTGGTGAAACTGTAACTATTACTGGTGATAATTTTGTTGAAGATATGAAGGTATACTTTGGAAGTTTAGAAGCTAGTAATGTAGTACTAATTGATGAAAATACATTGAGCGTAGTTACACCTATGAATTATCCTACAAAAGCAGATATTAAAATTATTAATCCTGCTGGTGAGGTTGGAATGCTAAGAGGCGCTTATGAATACTATACTGATGAAGTTTCAGTTAATATTCCTACAATTAATGCTGGTATTGGTTCTTCATTGTATATTCCTATTAATCTAAAGGATTTTGAAGGATTATTGTCTGCATCATTTGAAATTAAGTATGACTCACATGCACTTAGATATGTAGGTGCTGAAAGAGGTAATATTGGTATATCGTTTACTATGAGTGATAACTATATCAATTATGGTTCTTATGGAATTGTAAAAATTGCTATGGCAGGATCTACAGGCATTAAAGGTAGTGGAAATATTGTTTATTTAAAATTTGAGTTTAACGAAGATAATATCGAATTCAATCATGAATATTCTTTAGAAATTCAAAGTGTTAAATTAAATGATGGTTCAATTACAACAAATGTAACTCATGGAAAGATTTATGTTACTGAATCTTACCAAGTATTAAGTTATATTTATTACTATTCTAATTCAACTCCGGTTCCAGGAGCAAGGGTTGAAATATTAGGAGATGCTAATTATTTAGTTGAAACAGATTTACAAGGTATGTATGTATTTACTGGACTTTCAGAAGGAAATTATCAATTAGAATTCGAAAAAGAAGATTCTAATATAAGTAATGGAGATATCACTGCATACGATGCTGCGCTTATATTACAATATGAAGTTGGATTAAAATCTCTAAGCAATTATCAATTGATCGCTGCAGATGTTAATAATAATGGAGAAGTAAATGCTATGGATGCATCGCTAATACTTCAATATGCAGCTGGTTTAATATCACTACCGTTTAGTGGAAATGACAAAGTTTGGTACTTTGTTCAAGAAAATATTGACTTAGGATTAGTAAATACAAATAGATACCCTCAAAATAATATTGCAATCCTAATTGGTGATGTTTCAGGTAACTGGGGTAATAATGGTATTCAAAGTATGGATTATTTAGGCTTAATAAATATTGGCCAATTAATAATCGATAAAGAGAATAAGTTAGTATCAATTCCAGTAACAATAAATTACAAACATGAATTATATAGTATAGATACAATAATATCTTATAGTGATGTTTTAGAACTCGTATCTATTGATAAAGATAATAATCTATATTCTGTAATTAATACCAATGAAAAAGGCAAAATAAGAATTGCAACTGCAAGTGCAAAGAATATTGATAATGATAATACAACATACTTAATTACATTTAGATATGATGAATTATTAGGTGAGAAGTACTATTTTGATATTGACTTTATTATGTTTAATGAAAAGCGTAATGTATTTACTTCAGGAAATGCATTTAATTTAGATTTATTAAATGGTCAAACTGTTAACATAGATAGAATCGTTGGTAAGAGTAATAGTACATACAATGATGAAGATATAAGTGATTTAGACTATAACTTTGATGGTATAATCGATATCTTTGACATTGTTAAAGGTAGAGCTAAGTAAGGGGATTCCCCTTACTTTCCTACCACATTGTGGGAGAAATATGATGAAATTATTTAAAAAAATCGGATTTATTGTATTGGCATTCGTGGTTTTTATATCTGTTAACCAAGTTGTTGTAAATGCGTCGGAAGTTGCTGTAGTTGAATTTTTATATGATAATACATCTATTAGTAAAGATAAGATTTTTGAACTAAAAGTTTTTATAAAAAACTATAGTGACTTATTTGGCTATCAAGTTGATGTAAAAAGTGAAATAGATACTTATAGTTTTTATCAATCGAATAATACATATTTATTTGATAAAAGTGTGATTGAACCAAATAAAGATAGAATATTATTAAACAAGGTTAATGATGATGTTGCAACTTTAATTGCAATTAGAAATGAAACAGAGACTGTTGGTTATACAAATTATTATTCAAAGCATTTATTTACAATAAAATTTATTGCGAATAAAAATATAAGTAATTTTAAGGATTTGATTAAAGTTACTGATAATTTTAATTTATTGAAGATAGGTGAAGCAAACTTTTGTTTAAAACTTTCTAATTCATCTGGTGAGAAAATCAATTATACTATTAAAGAAGTGGGGGCAATTGACTATAAATGGGATAAGGATTATGTAATTGAAAGTGGTTCAAATAAGCCTAATTTTGCTTCTGATATTATTATTACAAATAGAAGTGGCTATAAAGTTGAAATTGATGATATTTCTCTAGATATGAAGAAGCCTGGTAATTATAATATTGTTGCTAAAATTATTGATGAACCATATTTTCAGTCTTTAGAAATAATAAAAACTGTTACTATTGTTGATACAACAAAGCCTAGTATAAAATTAATTGGTGATGAATTAATTGAAATTAGTTTAAATCAATTATTTATAGACCCCGGTGTAGAAGTAAGTGATAACTCTTCTGATTATACAATTATTGTAGAGGGGGAAGTGGATAATAGCAAAGAAGGAGAATATACAATTACATACACTGCTAAGGATTCTTCTAATAATACTTCAAGTGTGTCTAGAATAGTTAGAGTAGTTAAAAAAGAATTTACAGTTGTTTTTCTAGATTATGATGGCACTGTTTTGAAAACAGAAATTGTTAATTTAAACGGAACTGCAAATGCACCTAGTGATCCAGTAAGACCAGCAACAGAAAAATACACTTATGTATTTAAGGGTTGGGATAAAAGTTATGATAATGTAACTATGAATTTAGAAATAAAAGCAATCTATGAAGAGATAATTAATAAATTTACAGTTACATTTTATGATTCTGATGGAGTTACAGTATTAAAGACTGTTGATGTAGAATATGGTAATTCAATAAAAAGACCTACCGATATTATAAAAGATGGATATAGAATAAAAGGTTGGTATTTGGATAGTGGTGAATCATTCAATTTTACTACAAAAATAACAAGTGATATTAGTTTAAAGGCTGAATGGTCAAAAAAATTTAAATTATCAAATTGTTCTTTAGGGCTTTCAAGAGCTTCAATTCCAGTTTTTACTATGATAACTTTGTTTTTTGTGTTAAAAAGAAAAGAAAATATTAAAGTGTAAAATTAAATACTATTAATAAAGCCAAGATTATATTTGAATGCTTGGCTTTTATTTTGTGGTATAGTGTTTATAATATAAAAATCTTTTTAAGAAAAATAATTAATTATTAGGTAGTATTTTATATCTTATATATTCTAGGGTATTGTTTATAAATTCTTAATATGTTAAAATAACTCAGTGGAGGTAAATTAATGAAAAATTATCATTTATTCTATTATTGTTAATAATGGGATTGGTTTTTATTGGTTGTAATGGTGAAGAGGTTGATCCAGAATTTGAAGCTATGAAAGATCAAATTGCAAATCTTGAAAGCCAACTTTTTAACTTAGATAAAGTTTATAGTGATTTGGAAAAAGATTTAGATGCATTAGATCCTATTACTGCAGATTATCAAGATCGCATTGAAAAATTAGAGAAGCAACGAAATGAACTTCTTTCAAAGATTAGTTTGTTAG
>Ga0265293_10008196_pt1 | contig 15610 bp, 11 predicted proteins | sample Munlanlewell138R_FD_192505 | JGI IMG/M metagenome (GOLD analysis project Ga0265293, IMG submission 192505) | Leachate microbial communities from a municipal landfill in Southern Ontario, Canada - Leachate well 138R | ecosystem: Engineered > Solid waste > Landfill > Unclassified | place: Canada...
TACGGATGTCCAACTTCCTCTGGACGGTAGAGTTTTGACCACGGCGCCGGCGATTCAAACGGCGGGTGCGGTTTAATCCAGCTCGACCACAGCATGAACGGACGGCTTTTGTCGCGGCGGTTTAAAAAATCAATCGAGCGGTCGGCAACCCAGCTTGACTGGTGCGCCTCTGCCGGAAACTGTGACGGCTGGGGAATATAATAATATTCGCTGCGCATTCCGCCATCTTCGAGCACATATGAATAACCATGTTCGCGCAGCCAGGCGGCATAATCGTTGCCGCCTGCTTCCCACACCTCTTCGTGCCGGTCGCGGCTTTCAAAACCCCACATGCGCAGCGGGTCCGGCGAAAAGTGCATTTTGCCAACGCCGTGCGTCTGATAGCCGCCGCCGTTCAGCAGCTCCATAAAGCTGGAGAGATTCTGCGGCATGGGAACATTGTCGGTACAGTCGGTAATGTGCGCCGGCAGTCCGGTGATGAGGCTGCAACGGCCGGAAATGCATACCGGCGACGGTGTGTAGGCGCGCGCAAACGCGGTGCCTTCGCGCACCAGCCGGTCCAGTGCCGGCGTTTTTATAACGGGATTACCCAGCGCCGCAATCGTATCAAAGCGCTGCTGGTCGGTGAACAGAAAAAGAATGTTCGGTCGTTTATTCATTTGCTATATAGAATGTTGCTTCATTTGCTGAAATTATTTTTGAACTCATTTTTACTCCGCCGTCCACCGGAAATGCGGCGTGCACTGTGAGCGGATACTCTTTCCACGGTGAATCCACTGTGCCGGAAATTAAGTCACCGGAAATCGTCAATTCAGAAAATTCCATGCCGCCGCCGCTGAAATGAAAATCGGTTCCAAGCAGCACCGGCGCATCGCCGCGCCACGCCGCAAGCCGCAGCAGGCGCATCCCGTGCGCCGGAATTGTTAAAACGATTTTTGCACCGCGCGACTGAATGCCGTAAAATCTCTGATCGTGAAATTCAAATACGGCCAGTTCAGTGATCTCTTCCGGCAGACGGCATTTTGATAAATCAACGGTGATCTCTTTTTCTGTGTCATTCCAGTTGCCGGCTGCCAGCGTCCACCACGGTTCAACTCCGGCGGCACGCGGCTGAACATCCGTCTGGAAAAAGTTCGGACAGCGCGGTGTTGAATAATTCAGCGGGCGGGCCGGAATTCCTAATGCCGGAATAAAATGCCGGTACAGCGCACGGCGGTCATCGTCCAGTTCTGTAAAGCGTTCACAAATGCAGGTATTGCCGCCGCCGGTATATTGACTCAGCGCAACGGTAAAGGCTTCTTCGTCAGTGAACAGTCCGAGACTCAAATCGTCGCGCAGCACGCCGGGACGAAACGGTTCCGTGCGGCGGCGCAACGGACACGCATCCGGATCGAACCGGATGAAGTGGTTGATATAATTGCGAATGCAGCCCTGCTTTATTTTAATCAGCGTGCCTTTCCAGCGCGCGCCATCCGGCGGCGTCCAGAAGCCGAACATATCATTGGTCGCACGCAGTGAATCGTAAACACCGGCGTTGGCGGCATCATTAATTCCGCCGCACGAAACAATATAACTTTCGTCGCCGAGCACTTCGCGCAAAACGTTACCGGCGAGATAATATGCTTGCGCGCGATTCATTTTCCGGTCATGAAACTGAATATTTTCGTTCAAAATAATAGAACGCAGAAAATCGGTTTTGTGATAGGTGAAGCCCCATTCTAAAAGTTTAGAATAAACGCCACGCATGTAATTGCGATAATTTGGAGCAGTCGGATCAATTGCAAACGCATCACCCTCAATATAATCAAACTGCAGCGGTTCGCCGGTGCGCGTGCGCGCAATCAGATCGGGATATTTTTTCACGGCGTCCGCCGTCCCCCGAATCATAGTTGGGCACGTCCAGATCCCGGGCATCATGCCGGCGGCGCGGATTTTTTCTGCCACGGCCTTCATCCCTTCGGGAAAGCGGTGATTCGCGTTGTAGTCGCCGAGTTTATCCATCCACCCGTTGTCCAGTTGGAATACATCGATCGGCAGCGGACGTTTTTTTAATGCGCTTAATGTTTCGTCCAGATCGGCGGAACAGAAATCAAAACCGTAAAACTGCCAGGTGCAGAAAATATTCAGCGGCGTGCGCGCCGGCGCCGGAATGTTTAATTCCCGCATTGAGATTTCGGTGAACATTTCGCGCATCATCACTTCATCGTCGCACGCGGTAATCAGCATCCAGTGGGTGGTGCGCTCTTCGCCGGGATCGACCGTTATGCCGTCAAACTCGCACCGGCAGCGGATGGTTTTTAATTCGCTCGTGCCGGGAACCTGACTGACAGTAAAGGTGGTTAAATGTTCAGTTTGGCCGATGATACCGAAAAAGAGCCCGGCGCGGTTTTCGTGCCGTTTATTTTTGATATAAAAAAACGGTTCAGCGCAGATTTCAGCGCGGTTTAAAAAGTCGGCCTGATTGCCGGTCACACCGCCGCCGGCTTTTATTTTTCCGCCTTCAAGCGCGGCGTCTTCGAAGTTTTCATCATCGTGCACAAAATCGAACGCACCGGGCACATCGGTTTTCTGCCGGCAGGTTTTGAGAAAGCGCCAGTGCTCCATGCCGTCGCCGGAAAGTTCGAGCGACGCCGCGCCGGAAATCTCCAGCGGATAGAGTGCCGATAATTCCACCGGCGTTGCGCGCCGGTTTTTGGCAATCAGCCGGACGCCGCAATAACGGCAGTCGTTGCTCATAAAAATTTCGCGGCGCAATTCGATTCCGTCATTCAGCGCAACCGCGCCGGAAACTGTTCCGTGCAGCGATCCGATGTTTCCCGCGCGGCTGTACGGCTGATTAAATTCCGGTTCGACCGGCGCCGGCGAATTGAAAAGTTCGACCGCCGGGATTTGTGCAGCCATGCGAAATGAATCCGCATAAAGGCTGTATCCGCCGGTGTTGAGCTTTAGTGAAAATCTGGTCATTTTTTAATTTCCGGTACGCCGTGCTTCGAGTTTCCGGCGCGTTTCGTCGGCGCACTCAGCAGAGATTGGATAACGGCTGACGAATAGAATTGCAAGCAACAGTCCGACCACCGGAATTACAGTAAAACAGATCCGCATCGCCTGAATGGCTGCCGGCGATTGCGCTGCGCCGAGCTTGGCATCAAAGCCGCTGGCGTTGAGAATCACGCCGATAAACAGCAATCCGACCGACACGCCGATTTTCATCACGTTGCTGTACATCGCGCTGTACATCCCCTCCCGCCGCACACCGGTATGCAACTCATCTTCATCGCAAATATCGGCCACCATCGACGGCGCAAGAACCCATAAACACGAAAGCCCCGGCGACATCATCACAGAGACAATAAACTGCAGACACGGATACTCCGGAACATACGTTACATATTTGAGCATCGAACCGGCTGCCGCGAGCGTCAATCCGCCGATCAGCGTTTTCTTTTTGCCGATCTTTGATGATATCCAGCTGATCACCGGCGCGGCGGTGATGCCGCCGCACAAATGATAGATCATGCCGCCAAATGCCAGGTAGGTGGATGCTGCTTTGGCGTCGCCGCCGAAAACATAATAGATATTAATGTATATACCAAGCTGGCCGATCATGAACAGTCCGAGACACGCACAGATCACCGCGCAGATCAGCAGCACAAACGTGCGGTTTTTCAGCGTAACCAGCAGGCTGGCAAATAATGGAATGCATTCTTTCGCTTGAGTCTTCGCAAACCGTTCTTTTGAACACACCGCCGGAATAATGGACGCAACAATCATAATTCCGGCGATGAACAGTGAAACTGTCCGCATGCCGTCGAGTGTATTTTCAAAGCAATCCATCTGCGTCAGCCGGAATATCCACTGGATGGAAAAACCCGCCAATGCCGAAAAAAATGCCCGGAACGCCATGATGCGTGTGCGTTCATTATAGTCTGTGCTCAACTCATAGCCGAGCGCGTTAAACGGCACTGAAAAAATGGTGTAGAATGTATAGAATGTAATGGAACCGATCAAAAACCAGAGGAAATAACCTATTTCACTCCAGCCGCCGGACGGCACCCGCCAAAGCAGCACATACATGAAGGCCGCCAGAACCCCGCCAATCAGCATATACGGACGGCGCCGGCCGAACCGGCTGCGCGTGTTATCTGAAATTCCCCCCATGACCGGATCCGTAAATGCATCCCAAAGGCGCGCGGAAAAAATTCCGAGACTGACCAGCGCCGGATTGACACCGAGAAAAATATTAAACACCTGATTCGCCATCGTGTTGACGCTGTTCTGCATCAGATTATCGGCCGTACTGCCGACCCCGAAGGCTGTCTTCTGCCAAAATGACAATATGCCGGCTCTTTGTTTATTTTTTATCACCATCTTTTAATTCCCGTTTCAGCCTTGTTTTGCATACTGTCTCTTTTTTATTCTTTCCCTGTGTTTCATTCCGCTTAATTAAAATTCAGAAGATCCGTATTTCCGCTATGTCGTATATCCAATCATTCAACTTCGTTCAACCAGCTTCGGTGACTCCTCTTCAGAGTGCAGCATCTGTGATCAGAAGCAGCCGAATTGTCTTTCCTGTCTCCGCAACCACCCCCGTGACCGCAATATTATCCAGCAATATGGCGGAAGTACCGCCAACTCCGGTAATTCTGAATGTGACACTTTTGCCGGCAGCCAGCGTGTAATCAGCTAAACTGCCTAACATGACATCGAAATCACTGAAATCGGTATCATTCTCTGTCGCATTGGCACCACGAGACGGTAAATTAATCGTTGCCAAGTCGCCTGTAGTAATATCTCCGGAAATAACGCTAACGACGAGCTGCGAAATGCCCGCTGGATATGCACGGTATGCATCAAACCGGAATGCAGTTAGGTCGTATGACTGGGTGCCTGTATTTTCCACAACAAATTCGACATACTTGTTAATATTTAGCCCTATAGAGCCGTCGCCTTTTCCGGCGCCGGGGAATTCGGCTCCGTATGTTTCGTCATTGCTGCCATTTTTGGGTGACTTATAGATGTTGCTGTCGACGACCGCGATTTGAGCCTCGATACCCGCGGCAAACACATTCGCGTTCCAGATGCCGCCAGTCATTGGTCCTGCATCATGCCAGCCGGCAATGATCAGTTCCGCCTGAACTGCGGTTATTCCCATAGCAAACAATGCCGCTATCGCTGTAACTGTTTTCCTGCTCATTGTATTCTCCTCCCTCCTTATGCTGTTGCATTTCTTTGCTCTTCCCGGGCAAATCCCTCACGTGCACATGTAATGCCTGGACCGGAAACTCCGCACGGGGGTTGCAGGATTCTCCAGAGTCCCGGCAAATAGAAATGCGCCGGCATTCAAAACAAATATGATGGTCAATATGCCGACCCAGAAAATTTTTTGTTTTTTAATCATAGTCCGGTCCTCTATTGCGGGCCGAGACAGGCGCCTTGCCATCTTCCGTATTAACGGCGCTCAAGGGACTGAGCGCCCAGCCATCACGCGTAAAACTTCAAAGAGCCGCCGGACCGGCGGCTCTTTGAAATTATGATTGAATATTTTAGCGACGAACGCTGCGGCGGATTCCTAACAATCCAACTATTCCTGCGACCAGCAGGCCGGCCGCTGCCGGTTCCGGTATTATCCCCGTGACCGCAATATTATCCAGCAATATGTTAGACGTGCCGCCAACTCCGGTAATTCTGAATGTGACACTTTCGCCGGCAGCCAGCGTGTAATCAGCTAAACTGTCTAACATAATATCGAAATCATCGAAATCGGTGGCATCGGGGGTCGCTGGGGTAGAACCGTGACCCGGCAAATTAATCGTTGCCAAGTCGCCTGTAGTGATATCTCCGGAAGCAACGCTAACGACGAGCTGCGGAACGCCTGCTGCACCTGCCCGGTATGCATCAAACCGGAATGCGATTAGATCGTATGACTGGGTGCCTGTATTTTCCACAACAAATTCGACGTACTTGTCAGGATTTAGTCCCATAGAACCATTGCTTTTTCCGGCGTCGGGGAATTCGGCTCCGTATGTTTCGTCATTGCTGCCATTGCCTGACTTAAGTATAGCGCCCGGATTCTGCAGGGTTTGAGCCTCAATACCCGCGGCAAACACATCCGCGTTCCAGACGCCGCCGGAAATATTATTTCCTGCATGCCAGCCGGCAATGATCAGTTCCGCCTGAACTGCGGTTATTCCCATAGCAAACAATGCCGCTATCGCTGTAACTGTTTTCCTACTCATTGTATTCTCCTCTCTCCTTATGCTGTTGCATTTCTTCCTTCTTCCCGGGCAGATCCCTCATCTGCCCTTTACCCAAAATTGTCATTGATCACTTCGATGCCGGTATTCCGGTAACAGCAATATTATCCAGCACTATGGGGGACTCACCGCCAACTCCGGCAATTCTGAATGTGACACTTTCTCCCCCGGCGAGCGTATGATCGTCTAAAAGAATATCGAAATCATCGAAATCGGTGGCATCGACAGTGGCGTTGGCACCGCGCGCCCGCAACTTAACAGTCATTAAATCCTTCACGGTTTTATCCCCTGAAACGATGCTAACGACGAGCTGCGGAATGCCTTTTGAATATGAACGGTATGCATCAAACCGGAATGCCAGCAGTCTACATGGCCGGGCTCCTCTGTTTGTCACAGTAAACTCGACATACTTGTCAACATTGAGCCCTATGGCACCGTTGCCCTTTCTGGCGCCGGCGAATTCAGCGCCGAATGTTTCGTCATTGCTGCCATTCGGCGATTTATAAAGACTCCCCGCGACACTCCCTGCCTGCGCTTTAATGCCCGGTGCAACAATATCAGCATTCCACTTGCCGCCAGAAAAACTCGATCCCTGATGCCAGCCGGCAATTACTGTTTCCGCCGGATCTGCAACCACCGTCAGACTCAACAGTATAGATACAAATGTAATGAATTTTATCTTCATCTCAGCCTCCTTTTGATTTTGTTTTTGCTGCCATCACCGAGTCATGCGGACGTCCCGCAATCAGTTTTTTCCCGTCGGTAAATCCTTCCGGGCGCCCGTCCAGTTCCTGAACCAGCCGGCTGTGCCATTGCTCCAGCCGTTTTGTATGTTTCCCGGATGCCGCCAGATTATGCAGTTCATCCGGGTCTGCGGTTAAGTCAAACAGCTGCTCTTTTCCGCTGTGCGTGTACCACACATATTTTTCTTTTCCGTCGGTCAGATAATGGTTGGACTGATGCTCGCCGTAACAGTTGCCGTGCTCTCCGTGCAGATATTCGCGCCATTCAGTTTCGGGGTTGCGCATCAGCGGAACCAGGCTGCGGCCTTCCACGCAATCCGGCGCCGGCACGCCGGCAAAATCCAGCAGCGTCGGCATGATGTCTTCATGACAGACCGGCGCGGAGCAGACCTGTCCCGGCTGAATGCCGGCAGATTCCGGCGGCTGAATCAAAAACGGAATCCGGGCGGAGCCTTCATACGGATACGTTTTACGGAAGAGATAGTGATCGCCCAGCATTTCGCCATGATCAGAGGTAAACACAACCACCGTATTGTCCAGTGCTGCGCGGCCGGTAAACGGATCCACACCCACAGCCCGCACAATCCGGCTGATCTGGTCGTCCACGTGATTGATCAGTCCGTAATAGGCCGCGCGGCAGGAATGCAGCGCTTCGCCCTCAAGACACAGGCGGTCTTCATCAACCGAAAACAGTCCGTCCGGTTTTTCCGCCCAGTCGCCGGTCACCGGCACAGGCAGTTCCATCCGCAAATACCGGTCCATATAAAATGCAGGCGGACAGAGCGGCGGATGCGGTGCGAGAAAAGACACAGTGAGAAAAAACGGACAGGAGGGATCGCGCCACTGTTCCAGAAACCGGATGGCTTCATCCGCCGTTTCCACGGTGGGATGACAGCTCTCATCCAGATGCCACGGACGCGCCGTCCAGCCGTTGCCGGTCAAGCCGTGGCCGTCGGCGCCAAAATAACCGTCGCGCCTTTTTTCGATATCTCCAAGCAGTACCATGTGGTCGTAGCCGTACCGTTTACGGCGCGGATACTGGTGCATCGAACGCCCGACCATAAAGGTCTGGTATCCGGCTTTGGAGAGTTCTCCGGGCAGCGTAGCCGCCGGGAACATTTCATCTCCGTCCTGAAACCCGACCATGCCATGCGTGGCGGGAAACTGTCCGGTCAGCATCGAGCGGCGCGCAGCGATACAGGACGGACAGGTGGAATAGGCCTTATTGAACCGGACGCCCTGCCGGGCAAACTCATCCATGTTCGGCGTCAATAGCGCGGGATGCCCGTCAGCGCCGAGGCAGTCGCCGCGCTGCTGATCTGTAACAATAAAAATTATATCCGGCCGCTTATCACTCATTCCAGTCCCTCAGAAGCCACCCTTTTTCCCACGCTTCGGCATCGTATTGTTCCAGTACAGTTGCGGCATTTTCCGGAGACCAGGCCGCCTCTGCAGTTGCGGCAAGTATGGCCAGCTCTTTACGTCCGGATACCGTGCTGTTCGTTAGTGTGCCCAGAGCACAGCGCACCGTCTGATGAAACGCCCAGGCGCTGCCCATCATTCCCATGCCGTCCGTCTCTTTGACATTGCGGGTCATGTTTAAAATTCCGTCTTCTTTAAACCACGGCACGCCGATCACTTGAAATCCTTCATCCGCCAGCCAGCCAATCATGGGATAATTCTGCGGGTAATGCCCCCCCACGGTGTATCCATAATGCCAGCACGTCATGATGATCTCTTTGTTCAGCGTTTCCACCGCCGTCCAGGTGTTCAGCGGCGGTCCGCCGTGTGCTTCGAAGAAATACGGAAACTGTTCATGATTGACGAGCATGTCATCATGCATCATCACCCGGCAGCCTTTAGCCTGCAGATATTCCGCGATATCGTTCATAAAAGCCGCCATCAGCGGCCCGCGATCTTCAGCCGGTTCATTGATGGCCGTATAGAATGATTCGTCGCCGCCAATGTGGAAAAATTCAGGCTGTTCGAACATATCATACACTTCATCCAGCGCCGGATACAGGAATTCAAGTACTGCCGGGTCAGTGACCTTAAAATCGTCGGAACGTTTGCCCTCGGCAGCCTGTGCTTCTGCGGCGTTCTGCGCGTAACCGGCGTGATATTGAGCCTGATAGTCAAACTGCCCAATGTACTTTATCCGTTCCAGCAGATTACTAACCAGATTGATCCGGCTTGGTACGGGCATACTCATAAAAAAATTTCCCAGTGTTTTTATTTCCGGAAAAACGGCAATTCCGCGATCGGCTGCAAAGTGCAGCAGCTGCTGCACCTCTTCGCCCGTCCATGGTCCCATCTCCAGTTCAGGATAACTCTCAAGGGCAATCACTCCCTTAGTCTGCAGGCACAGATGCGTATATTTATAGCGCGCCAGCCGGCGGATGAGCCATTTATACATTTCAACCGTCTGCTCCATCGAATCCAACGAAAATGCCTTCGGAGGGCGCAGCGTCTGATGAAATCCGCGAAATGCAAAATCCGGCCAGTCTTTCACCATGCAAACCGGCAGTTTGCTGTCAGTTGACTGCTCCAGCAGCTGAAGCAGACTCTGCAGCCCGTAATACAGTCCCTGTTTATCGACGGCAGCGATTCCGATGCCGTCCGGTGTAATCTGTAAAATATAACCGCCGTTCCGGGAGTTTATTGTTTCCAGCGCCTGTTCCAGTCTGCTTTCGTCGACCGTTCCCCAGATGCAGCGGAAATGATCCGCAACAGTTTCCGAGACATCAACCGTTTTTCCGAGATACGCCATCTCTGCGGCAAACATACCGGCCGCAAAATCATTCAGCTGAACAGAGCCGGAGGGCAGCGCAGCGGATTTTGCGGTGACATAGAATGTTTTCGGCATCGGCACAATCCGGAAATCGCCGGGACATTTTTCACCCACCGTCGCAAACAGAAATTCTGCCGGAACCGCGGCAGCTGACAGGCTTAATATAAGCACCAGAAATCTAATTTTTTTCTTCATCATCCGCATTCCCTACACTGTTGATTGCACCTTAGAAATCCCAGCGTATTACCAGACAATGTCCATCGTTATGAATATAACTATCTGAAATTAATTTCAGTGTCAAATTTATTTTTAGCGATAAAATCATATTTTTATCTAACAAATATTCCGGCCTGTTTTATCCGTTACAAAGAGAGACTGTATTGAACCGGACGCCCTGCCGGGCAAACTCATCCATGTTCGACGTCAATAGCACGGGATGCCCGTCAGCGCCGAGGCAGTCGCCGCGCTGCTGATCTGCAATAAAAATTATATCCGGTCGCTTGTCCTTCATATCAGTCCTTTTTCAGCCATCTCTTTTCCCAGGCTTCGGCATCGTATTGTTCCAGTACGGTTGCGGCATTTTCCGGAGACCAGGCCGCCTCTGCAGTTGCGGCAAATATGGCCATCTCTTTACGTCCGGATACCGCGTTGTTCGTTAGTGTGCCCAGAGTACAGCGCACCGTCTGATGAAGCGCCCAGGCGCTGCCCATCATCCCCATGCCGTTCGCCTCTTTGACATTGCGGATCATGTTTAAAATTCCGTCTTCTTTAAACCACGGCACACCGATCACTTGAAATCCTTTATCCGCCAGCCAGCCAATCATGGAATAATTCTGCGGGTAATGCCCCGCCACAGTGTATCCATAATGCCAGCAGGCCAGAACAATATCCTTGTTCAACGTTTCAACGGCCGTCCAGGTGTTCAGCGGCGGTCCGCCGTGTGCTTCAAAGAAATACGGAAACTGTTCATGACTGACGAGCATGTCATCCCACATCATTACTTTGCAGCCTTTGGCCTGCAGGTATTCGGCGACATGATTAATATAAGCCGCCATCAGCGGCCCGCGCTCTTCAGCCGGTTCATTGATGGCAATATAGAATGATTCGTCGCAACCAATGTGGAAAAATTCAGGCTGTCCGAACATGTCATACACTTCATCCAGCACCGGACGCAAAAATTCAAATACTGCCGGATCAGTAATTTTAAAATCCTCGGAAATTTTCGCGACCGCATTTTGTTCTTTTTCAAGCGCTTTTTGTTCTTCTTCCAGTTGCGCCGCCCGCTGACCGTAGCCAGCATGATACTGTGCCTGGTAATCCAGCTGTCCGATGTATTTTCTCCGTTCCAGCAGATCGGCGAACGACTCCATCCCGTTTTGTACGGGCATACTTTCGAAAAACTTCCCCATCGTTTTTACTTCCGGAAAAACGGCAATTCCGCGATCGGCTGCAAAGCGCAGCAGCTGCTGCACCTCTTTGCCCGTCCATGGTCCCATCTCCAGTTCAGGGTAACTTTCAAAGGCAAGCGTTCCCTTAGTCATCAGGCACAGATGCGTATATTTATAGCGCGCCAGCCGGCGGATGAGCCATTTATACATTTCAACCGTCTGCTCCATCGAATCCAACGAATATGCCTTCGGAGGGCGAAGCGCCTGATGAAATCCGCAAAATGCAAAATCCGGCCAGTCTTCCACAGTGCAAACCGGCAGTTTATTATCAGTCGATTGTTCCAGCAGTTGAAGCAGACTCTGCAGCCCGTAATACAACCCCTGCTTTTCAGCAGAGGCAATTCCGATACCGTCTGCAGTAATTTGTAAAATGTAGCCACCAGTCCGGCTTTTTACGTTTTCCAGAGCCTGTTCCAGTCTGCTTTCGTCAACCGTTCCCCAGATACACCGGAATTTTTCGCCGGCGGTCTCTGTTACATCCACCGTTCGCCCAAGATATGCCATCTCCGCGGTAAACATACCGGCGGCAAAATCATTCAGCTGAACAGAACCGGAGGGCAGCGCAGCGGATTTTGCGGTGACATTGAATGTTTTCGGCAGCGGCACAATCCGGAAATCGCCGGAACCTTTTCCACCCGCCGCAAACAGGAGCTCAGACGGAACCGCGGCAGTTAACAGACTTAATGTAAGCATTAAAAATCTAAACTTTTTCTCCACAATCCGCCCCCTTCATGCTGTTGATTTCACCTCGGTAATCCCGGTGTATTCCGGCCAATATCCATCGTCTTATGAGTGTAAGCTATCTGAAATTAATTTCAGTGTCAACTTTGTTTTTAGCGATAAAATCATATTTTTCTCCGCCGGTCATTCCGGCCTGTTTTATCCGTTACTGAAGAGAGACATTCCGCCGGAATACAAATCGCACTGAACGAATAAATGATCGCGGAAAATAGAGGAGTTTAAACATTGAGTTCCCTGCGTTTTTTCAGATATATTACCGGGATAATATAAACATCCCGTAAGCGGACAATTAATTTCGATGGCTAAAAACATACCGGGCTATATAAAAAAACATCTGGTGCTGGACGACCTGACCAGCTCTCTGCCGCTGCTCCGTTTCATTGACAGCCGGGGCACGGTGACACAGGCAGAAGCGGCTGATGCAATCGGACTGGCACGCGGCACCTGCAATCTGCATTTCCAGAAACTCGAGCACATGGGATTAATCCGGCGCTCAGAAACCCTGCAGCCTAAAGGACGCGGACGGTCGACCATTCTCTGGAAACCGGTACAGGATAAAAATCTGGTATTGGTGATGCTTTTCGTACCGCCTTTTTTCGAAGGCGCACTGCTCGATTTTTCGGGGGCCACCCTTTTTAACCAAAAGCTGGATTTGAGTAATATCCAGACCGGTAAAAAACTGCTGACTGAGGTATCTCATTTTATCAATGCGGCATTGGTGCAGGCACAACGGGTTCGCGGAACAGTCCGGCAGAGTTTCATCGGCACATCGGGACTGATCGATCCAGACAGCGGAACGATTATCAGCGTAGCCAATATGCCGGCATTAACCGGCATTTGTTTTCCGCAATGGATTCAAACACACTATGATCTGCCTTGCGTCTGTGAAACAATCGGACTGCCGCTTTATCACGGAGAAACACAGAATATTCCGGAAAACATCCGCACCATGGTCGTCCTGTGGGACCTTGGGATCGGGGCTATCGCCGGAAAAGGACCGCAGCTTATTGTAAAAGAGAGCAAGCTGATGCTTCCGGACATCGGACATATCCGGATTCAACGCAACGGACGGGCATGCCACTGCGGAAAAAAAGGCTGTCTGGAAGCCTATACCGGCGGCTGGGCCATGATCGAAATGCTCAATGATCCGAAGATTAAAACGCTGGGAAGTTTCTGCAGTGCCGTGCTTTCCGGACACAAAAAAGCGGTTCAAACCGCAGAAAATGCTGTGCGAATTCTTGGGAAACATCTTTGCTGGTCTCTTCAGGTAACGCGAACCGAACACCTGATTGTCGGCGGGCCGCTCTCCTCCATTTTTCCGGTGGTGCGCGATGCGTTCATCGAAGGCTTGTCCACTGTATTCGACCGCAAAGAGATCGCCGCACTCAATCCCGAAGCCAGCATATCCCCGGAACACGCGATGCGAACCGGCGCATACCTTTGCGCCCGCAACCTGTTTTTTCATCCCGAATCATGGGAGTCAACATGGACTGTAATGCGCAAGGATTCCCCGGGTGTATCCGGTTAAGTCCGGAGAATTTCTTTAACGCAATATCATAACATAAAACTGAGTATTAAGAAAAACAGAAGGAGCAGATGTGAAAAAACAGACAGATAAATGCTGTAAGAAGATTGGAATCGGAATTATCGGCGCCGGCCGCCGGGGAATTCGTTGTCTTGGATCACGAATTGCGGAACAGACACAGCAAACGGGCTTTTCCATTACCGCCGTGTGTGATCGCAATCCGGCGCGGATGCAGGAAGCAGCACAGATTTTAGAAAAGAAATTTGCGGAACACGGCACGGAAACGACGATCACCTGCTATCCGGACTACCAGTCGTTGATTGATGATCCGGCGGTTGAACTGATCATGATTACTACACCTTCTTATGCGCATCGCGACCCGGTGATTGCGGCGCTTCGCTCCGGAAAAAAGGTTTATCTCGATAAACCGATTGCGCAGAACATGGACGATTCGATTGCAATTATGAAAGAGGAGCAGCGAACCGGAAATCGTCTGATTATGGGATTTACCCGCCGTTATGAAAATCCATGGCGCAAAGCGTTTGCCCTGCTTCAGGAGGGGATCATCGGTGATCTGTGCATGGTGCAGATTCGCGCGGTGATTCCATACGATGTTTATGCACACACATGGCATCGTCGGCGCGAGTGGTCGGGAAGTCCGTTGAATGATAAATCATCGCATCATTTTGATGTGTTTAACTGGTTCGCCGGCAGCCGGGCGGAACGCATATCCGCTTTTGGAGGCCAGCGGGTTTATACTCCGGAAGATGACGCGCCGGCGTTCTGTGCCGTCTGTTCCCGTGAATGTCCGTACCGCGTAGATGCCTCGCCGCTGTCAGAAATGGGCATGCAGGATGTCCTCCGGAGTGAGGGTGACTCCTGGGAATGTGAAACAGAGGAAATGTACCGGGCTGACAATTGTGTTTATCGCCCGGGATCAGATCTTGAAGATCACGCAACGATTCATATCGCTTATGAGAACGGTATTACTGCCTCGCTGTTCTGGTGCATATTCGGACCGCGTTCAGAAGACCAGGAAACACTGGAGCTCGTCGGCACTAAAGGCAGGATCATTCTGACGCGACACACTGCCGAACTGGATATTGTTACCGATTACGGAAAACGGCATGAGGTCATTGATTGCAAAGATGATGAATTTCCTACGTCACATTTCGGAGCAGACCTGAAACTGATTCGTGATATGCGTGCATTTTTTGACGGAACAGAGCCGGCGGTTTCCGCAAAAGACGGCTTTGAGTCCACGCGCATGGTGATGGCCGCGCTGCAGTCGATTGATGCCGGCGGCGAACTGGTACGCATGCAGGATTTTCCCGGCGGCGGTCTGACTATTTAATTTTATCTGTATCAGCTACGATCCGATCTGACAGGGCTGGAGCGTATTAAGAAAAATTATAGCCACAAAAACACACAAAAGTGTAATGTATCGCAGGCATCTTTGCCTGCCTTGGGAAATCCGCAGATAACGTAGATGAACGCAGATATTTAAACCACGGGATACACAACACACACGGAAGTTTTGCAGAAAGCATCAGGCATTCAGGGATTAGCAGAGAGGCAGAGTAGTAGACGCGGCGCCCTCGCCGCGTTCCGTGTTCAGGGTTTTCAGTTTACAGTTGGGAGTTGAAAAGTTCTCAGTGCGCTCTGCGGTTTATCAATCATTCGGCCCGTAATTATTTTGCGATTGTTGCGCGTTTTTGCAGCTATACATGAATTTAAAATGCTCTAACTCTCAGATCGGATCGTTTTAAGTTTAATCCGTTTCACTACACTGCGGGACTAAACATCTGTATGCCCTAAACAGCGCACTCATTGATATCTGATAAAATTCCACTATTCAAAAAACACCGGCGAAGACCACGCCCATTGGTCATTTTTCTGCCGGGCGCGGAGATAATAAAAATCACCGGCGCCGCCGGAATCCTGAACGGTAAACTGATAGTTGAGTTCGTGCGGCAGTGGTGCGCGGCTGAAGCGATAGCACGGCGAATCAATGTCGCCGAGATGTCCGGTGTGTGCACCGGCAATTAAACGCTGCAGCGGTATGGTTTCTTTTTGTCCGTTGATGTTTGCGACAATATTTTCATTCA
>Ga0265293_10008197_pt1 | contig 15609 bp, 11 predicted proteins | sample Munlanlewell138R_FD_192505 | JGI IMG/M metagenome (GOLD analysis project Ga0265293, IMG submission 192505) | Leachate microbial communities from a municipal landfill in Southern Ontario, Canada - Leachate well 138R | ecosystem: Engineered > Solid waste > Landfill > Unclassified | place: Canada...
CCGTTCGACCCCGCGTATGCAGCTTGCGGCGGGCTCGGTGGCGATCGCCAATCGCCAGACGGTGATCTATCCCTTCGTGGTGCCCGGCGGCTGGAACGTCATCGGCCGCACGCCCCTGAAAATGTTTGATCCGGATCGCGAAAACCCCTGCCTGCTGAGTCCCGGCATGTCGGTGCGCTTTGAGCCTATCGCAGCCGACCGGTTCGATGAATGGGTGAGCCGCTCATGAGCATTCAGGTAATCAAACCGGGCGTCCTGAGCCAGTTCCAGGACTTGGGTCGCATCGGCTTCCAGCATCTGGGCGTGCCCGTGGGCGGCCCGATGGATGAAGTCTCGCACCGTTTGGCCAATCTGGCGGTGGGCAACGACGAAGGGGCGGCAACCCTCGAAATCACGATGATGGGGCCCACGCTCCAATTCGAGCGCGATGCCCTGATCGCCTGGGCGGGGGCGGAATTCGCCGTTTCGAGCGAGGCCGGATGGATAGCGCCCTTGACGCCGCACCGGGTGCGTGCGGGCGAGATGGTGAGCTTCGGCGCACGCCGGCATGGATTGCGGGCCTACCTGGCCGTTGCCGGAGGGTATGGCTTGCAGTCGTTCATGGGCAGCCAGAGCACGAACATGCGCGTCGGACTGGGCGGCCATGCCGGCCGGGCTCTGCGCAAGGGCGATCGCATCGAGCTGGCGCCGGAGCCGGAATCGATGCGTCCGCGCGACGTGGCGCGCTGGATCGGACAGCACCCGGAAAGCCGTTTGTTCCTGGATTCGTGCGCGGAGCGCGCCGATTCGATCCGGGTGCTGCCGGGACGCGAGTGGGCGCAGTTTACCGAGGAGGCGCGCGCCCTGCTGACGCAGTCGGCGTTTCGCCTGAGCCCGCATTCCGACCGAATGGGCTACCGGCTCGAGGGCGCCGTCCTGCAGCGGTCGGACATGGCCGACATTCTGTCCGAGTCCGTGGGGTTCGGCACCATGCAGGTACCGCCCGACGGGCAACCCATCGTCCTGATGGCGGATCGTCAATCCGTGGGCGGCTATCCGCGCATCGCCCAAGTGGCGGCGGTGGATTGGCCCCGGCTGACGCAGGCCTTTCCGGGCGACCCGCTCACCTTTTCGTTGATAGACCTCGATGCGGCCCAGCACTTGCTGCTGGTTCGCTCCCGATGGCTGCGGGCGGTGGCGGAAACGGCCTGACGTTCTCTCTATCTCTTTTGTCGAAACGAGGAAGTCTCTCATGGACTCTATGCATACTGCTGACGAGCTTGTCAGCATCAACCCTGCTACGGGACGGCAAGCCGGCGTCGTGCCCGTCACGCATCCGGAGCAGCTGGATGCGATCGTGGATCGCGCGTGGCGCGCGTTTCGCGAATCGGGTTGGAAGGACCGCTTGCCGCACCGGCGCGCGGACGTATTGCGCGCCATCGCCGATCGATTGGTCGCGGAAAAGGAAACGCTGGCGCAATTGCAGATGTCGGATAACGGCAAGCCCTTGGGCGAATGCCGGGGCATGGTGGATTCGGCCATCGGCACGTTCCGGTACTATGCATCGGTGGTCGAGACCTTGGAAACGTCCTTGACGCCGCCTCGGGGCGATTACGTTTGCATGACGGTTCTGGAACCCTACGGCGTCGTGCTGGCCATTACGCCGTGGAATTCGCCGATCATGAACGACGCCACGAAGGTCGCGCCGGCGCTGGCGGCCGGCAATGCGGTCATTCTCAAGCCGTCGGAAGACGCTCCGCTGCTCGCGCCGGAGCTGGCGCGCATCGCCCGGGAGGCGGGCTTGCCAGAAGGGTTGCTGCAGGTCGTGCAGGGACAAGGTGCGCAATTGGGCGCCGCGCTGGTGGCGCACCCCGGCATACGCATGATTTCCTTCACCGGCGGCACGGCCACGGGCCGGGCCATCGGCCGCGTGGCGGCCGAGCGGCTGATTCCGGCCGCGCTGGAGCTGGGCGGAAAGTCGCCGCACATCGTGTTCGCCGATGCCAATCTGGAGCATGCGGTGGCGGCGGTGGTGGCCGGCATTTTCGGCTCCGCGGGCCAGTCCTGCGTCGCGGGCTCGCGCCTGTTCATCGAACAATCCATTTATGACGACGTTTTACAGCGTGTCGTCGAGCGCACGCGAACGATCCGGGTGGCGGCTCCCGACGCGCCGGACGTGGAAGTCGGGCCGTTGTCCTCGTTCCATCATCGCGAGCGCGTGCACGCCTTCGTCGAGCGGGCTCGCCAGGACGGCGGGCGCATTTTGTGCGGCGGCGAGGCGCCCACGGGCGGGATCTACGATCAGGGCGCGTACTACCTGCCCACGGTGATCGACGGCTTGGGGCCGCAAGCGTACGCATGCCAGCAAGAGGCGTTCGGACCCGTGTTGGTGGCCTTGCCCTTCAAGGACGACGCGGACCTGATCGGGCAGGCAAACGGCACGGCGTTCGGGTTGGGCTGCGGCATATGGTCCGAGAACTTCAAGCGCGCATGGCGTACCGGCCGGGCGCTGGATGCGGGATCGGTCTGGGTCAACACCTACAAGCAATCCATCACGACCACGCCGTTCGGCGGTTTCAAGGACAGTGGGATCGGCCGAGAGAAAGGCATCGACGGGCTCAAGCTGTACGCGCAGGTCAAGAGCATCTATCTCGGCTTGCACGACCAGCCTTTGAAGATCGCCAAGTAAAGGCCGGGCACATCACATCGCACATAGACTAAGGAAGGTATTTCGTATGAGTCACACCGAGAACGTCGCAGTATATGGCCTGGGCAACATGGGCTATCCCATCGCGCGCCGGCTGGCCCGGCACTTTTCCATCCAGGTCGCGGATCTCGATAGTGCCCGAGTCGAACGGGCGCGCGCCGAGCTGTCGGCCATGCCCATCCGTGACGGCGGCGACCTGTCGGGTACCAGGGTGGTGATCCTGTCCCTGCCCAGCCCCAAGGCGTCGTTGGCCGTCCTGAGGCAGATCGCCTCCCACTTGCCGGCCGATGCGGTGGTGGTGGAGACCAGTACGGTCAATCCCGAAGATGTGCAGGCGTGCGCGGCGTTGCTCGAGTCGACGGGCATTCGCATTATCGATGCGTCTGTCATGGCCGGCGTCAGCCAGATGGAATCGGGCGACGCCATGTTGCTGGTCGGCGGCGAGCCTGAGGCCGTTGCCCAATGCGCGGGCGTGCTGGACGCCATCGCGCCGCGACAGATCAATTTCGGCGGCCTGGGCGCGGGCGCGGCGGCCAAGGTGATCAACAATGCGGTAGCGCATGCCGTGATGGTCGTCGTCGCTGAAGCCGGTTCCATGGCGACGGCCGCGGGCGTGGATTGCGACAAGCTGGTGCAGCTGTTGTCCGACTCGCGCATGGGTCTGCATCGCCCGTTGACCTATCGTTATGCGCAGAGGATCATGCAGGATGATTACGAAGGCGGCATGCCGCTGGACGCCGCGCGCAAGGACTCTGTTCTCGCGCTGGCGCTGGGCCAGAATCTGGGCGTTCCGCTGTTCGCCATCCAGGCATCGCATAGCGTATATGAAATGGCGACGACGGCCGGCTATGGCCGGGACGACTACGCCGCGATCGCGAAATTGTGGTCCGATTGGGGCCGTCCGGTCGCGCCGGCGTCGGCCGACGCCTGACGTGGATTCGAAGTTTATTTCTTTGCCGCGGCCTTTGTTTTTTTCTTCTTCTTTTTAGCGTTTTTTTTGTCTTTCTCGGGCAGGGCCAGCATGGTGCCGCGGCATGTCGGCGTTCCGCAAAGACAGAGATAGTCCTTGCGCATGGCCTTGGTGATCTTGCCTTCCATGACCAGGCCGTAATCGTAGAAAAGCTCGGCGCCGGCCGGAATGTCCCGCAGGGCGACGATGTCGACCCGCGTGCCGGCGTCGTTCTCCCGCGCTTGGCAATTGGGCCCGCAGGAATGGTTGATCCAGCGCGCGTCGTTGCCCTTGTTCCCCCCGTCTATGACCATGCCGCTGCTTAGGGCGAAGAAAAAGGTATGGAAAGGATCGTCGGGGTTGACCGGGTGCAGGGCGTCGGCATGCTCGGGGGTGATGCGTTTTCCGCCATATTGGAGGATGCGGGTTCCGGCGGGGATGTCCCGCAAGGCAAAGACACCGGTTCCATGCAACGTGGATTGTTTGACGATATGCCAGGGTTGTCGCTTCATGATGAATTGGGGCGAAGGGTGCGAAAAGGGATAAACTGCGCTAATACTACTACCTTATCGTTGATATTTTTCTATTGTGACTACCGCGACTGACACCGGCGCGAAAAATGGCGCGCAAACCCTGCTTCAAACCTTGATCGATAACGGCGTCGACACCATTTTCGGCTATCCGGGCGGCGCCGTCCTGCCGCTGTACGACGCCTTGTATTCCGAGCCGCGCATCCGCCACGTGTTGGTGCGCCACGAGCAAGGCGCGGTGCATGCCGCCGAGGGCTACGCCCGCACCACCGGCAAGCCGGGCGTGGTGCTGGTCACGTCGGGCCCGGGAATGGCCAACACCACGTCGGGCTTGCTCGATGCCATGTGCGATTCGATTCCGGTGCTGTGCATCAGCGGCCAGGTGGCGACCAGCGCGATCGGCACCGACGCTTTCCAGGAGTGCGACGCGATCGGCATCTCGCGTCCCGTGACCAAGTGGAACGCGCAGATCCGGCGCAGCGAAGACGTGGCGGCGATGGTCGCGAAGGCCTACCGCCTCACCCAGAGCGGGCGCCCCGGCCCCGTGCTGCTGGATTTTCCCAAGGATGTGCAGATCAGCCTGGTGCCCTCTGGCACGCCGGCGCTTGCACCCGACGACGTACAGCAGATCGAGACCATGGCTGCCTCGACCGAAGCCGCCATCAAGCGCGCCGCCTCGTTGATCGCCAATGCCAAGCGCCCCGTGTTCTACGGCGGGGGCGGCCTGATCAACTCGGGCATCGACGCATGCGACGCGTTCGCCAGTCTCGTGCAGGATGTGGGTGCGCCCGTGACGCTGACCTTGATGGGCCTGGGCGCGTATCCGGCCGACGACGACAGGTTCGTCGGCATGCTGGGCATGCACGGCACGCTGGAGGCCAATCTGGCCATGCACCATGCCGATCTGATCGTTTGCGTGGGCGCGCGTTTCGACGACCGCATAACGGGCCGCCTGTCGGATTTTTGTCCCCATGCCGGCAAGATCCATCTGGACATCGATCCGGCTTCCATCAACAAGGTGGTGCGCGCCGACGTGGCCTTGGTGGGCGATTGCTATCCTTTGTTGCGCGCCTTGCGCAAGGAACTGTCGACCTACGATGTGGCGGCCGGCAGGCTGGATGCCTGGTGGAAGCGCATCGGCGTCTGGCAGGCCAAGCGTTGCCTGGATTTTGCGCCGTCCGAGCAGCACATCCTGCCGCAGGATTTGATGCGGCGCCTGGATGGCGTGTTGACGGGCACGGACGCCATCATTTCCACCGACGTGGGCCAGCACCAGATGTGGGCGGCGCAATACATCAAGTTCAATCGCCCCAATCGATGGCTGACTTCCGGCGGCGCGGGCACCATGGGCTACGGCGTGCCGGCGGCCATCGGCGCGCAGATCGCGCATCCGGACAAGCCCGTGGTGTGCGTCAGCGGCGATGCGTCGGTGCTGATGAACATCCAGGAGCTGGCCACCGCCGTCCAGCACCGCGCGCCGATCAAGGTCGTCTTGTGCAACAACGGCCATATGGGCATGGTCAGGCAGTGGCAGGAACTCATCCATGATGGGCGCTACAGCCACAGCTACAATGCGTCGATCCCCGATTTCGTCGCCCTGGCCAAGGCGTTCGGTTGGGGCGCGGCTCGCGTGGAGTCCCCGTCCGAACTGGATGCGGCGTTGGCGCAGTGCATGGCGCATGACGGGCCGTTCTTCCTGGACGTCGTCGTCCTGGCCCAGGAGAACTGCTTTCCGATGATGCCGGCCGGTTACGGGCATCAGCAGGTCATGCTGTCCGAAGACACCTGGTACGTCGAGGAGTGAAGGACATATGGACGGTCAGCGTGCGTCCGCCGGATGCGCGTGGGAAGTCACCGATGCCGCGTCGAGCCGTTTGGTCAGATGTTGACCGAGGCGGTGCGCCAGCGCCATGATGGTCAAAGTCAGATGTTTGTCGGGAAGCATGGGAATGACGCCGCCGTCGCACACGTACAGATTGTCCAGGCCGTGCACTTTCAAGTCGCTATTGACGACGCCATGCTCGGGCGCCAAAGACATGGAGGTCGTGCCGGCATAGTGTATGCCCGTACCGCTATTGTCTCGGGTAACGTGGTAGCGTGTTCCTTGCGCTTTATCGAGAACCCTTCGGCCCCATGTCGCCATGGCGTCCATTTGCAAGCGCGCTTTGTCCGGCATGGTGAAATCGATCCGGGCCTGGGGGACGTCGTAGATATCGACGGTGTCGCCTGGACGCACGCGGTTTTCCGCGACCCGTTCCCCGGCGCAGAACAGACCGAGAGTGACATAGCTATGGAAAAGACTTCGCGCCAGCCTTTCTTTAATGGCTGGCGGCGCAAAGCGCATGGCGCCGAGGTAATGGGGCGTTTCAGGTATGCCGTGTATGGCGTGCCCGATAAAAGGAAATGGCGTGCCGTCGGGTAGCTTGGCTTTGGCCATCAGTATTAAAAGATCGCCGTAGCCGATGTCGTAATCACGGCGTTTGCCCCATAGTTTGCGCAACGAGGTGGATAGGACAACCTTTGGATTGTCCTGCAGGTTGCGCCCGAGTTGCTGATGCATGTTGCCTATTCCGCCGGGATGCAGCTGGTTTGCCGAGTTGAACAGGATGCGCGGCGTTTCGATGGCGCCCGTGGCGAGCACCACTACTTTTGCCCGAACGACATGGCGTTGGCCGTTACGGGTGTCCAGGTATTCGACGCCGTCGATACGCTGCGCTTGTGTGGAGCAAAGTAAACGCGTGGCCTTGGCATGGGTGCGCAGGTCGTAATTGCTTCGCGTGGCGATGTCAGGCAGCAAGCGGGTAGAGAACTTGTAGACCGCACCCACTGGACAGCCTGATGTGCAGATGCCCGTGGAAACACAGGAGGTCGACGTGCCGGGACGTGTGTTGATGGCCTTGCGATTGGCGATGGCATGGGCGGACGGATCGCCCATGCTTTTGACGGCCTCCACGATGAGGAGGTCGGCCGGCCGCATGGGTTTAGGCGGGATGAATACGCCATCCGGCAACTCGTCGATCCCTTCGCTAGTCCCGCATACGGTGATGCGCTCTTCGACCGCGCTGTAATGAGGCGCCAGCGTCGCGTAGTCGATAGGCCAAGCGTGCAGGTCGTTTCGGGAAAACCGCACGCTGACGCCGTTCCACAGGTTTTGCAAACCGTTGAGGGCAAGTATCTGGAAATGCTGGAATTCGCCTGGCTCCCGGGGCGTGGAGCCTCGTCGGCCGTCGGCGAACAAAGGATGAATGAACAGGCTGTCGTGAGGGTCGCTCGGCCATACGGTGTTCGAGTCGATGCCGAAGGTTTCCCGGGGCTTGGCGGGCGTGATGCGTGTGAACTGATCGTCGGGCAATGCCTCGCCTTGTTCGAGGGAGATGACGTGGAGGTTCGATCTGGCCAATTCGTGCGCCAGTATGCCGCCCCCTGCGCCGGTGCCGATGACACAGACGTCGCAATCGAAAGATTCATGCATGTTCGGGGTCTCCGTCAGGCTGTCCTTCGCCGACTGAACTCAGGAAGGCGGGCGATGAATAATGGATGTGCTCCAGGAACAGGTTGAGAACGCTGGCCTGCGAGCCCAAGTGCGCTCGGCGCAGGACGCCCGTATTGGCAAAGTCCGCGCGCACCCATATGGTGTGCAGCGCCACCCTGACTTGATGGTTGTCATAGGCGATGGGACCTATCCGATCCAAAAGCGGAGTCAAAGATTGGCGATATGGGCTGAAGGCCAATGCCGCGGCAAGGATGGCATCAGCGTCTTCGCGAGGCAGCGCCAGACTACTCTGAACGGCGGCTGGATCGGGTACCGCCGGCGCGATGGCGGGCCGTAGCTGATTGAAAGGACGGCCCGACTTCAGGTGCGCTTCAATCTGTTCCAACGTGACGCCGCTGGTTTCGGGCACGCACCGGAACGTAAATGCGACGCCGGCTAGGCAAGCCAATGCGTAAATGGTGAATACGCCCCCCAATCCCAGTCCGGATACCATGGCCGGGAAAGAGAAAACGACGAGAAAGTTGAAGCCCCAGTTGGCCAATGTCGCCGCACTCATGCCCAATCCGCGCACATGGTGTGGGAATATCTCCGCCATCATGACCCATGGCAGGGGGCCGATGCTGACGGCAAACGAGGCAATGTACAAAGCGAGGCCGATGCTGGCGACAATATCCAGCCATTGCGCTTCGGTCAATGCGCCGACGGCAATCAGGCCCAGCGATAGGGTTGCGCCGATGAAACCCAGGGCCAGCAGGCGTCGCCGCCCAATGCGATCGATCAATGCCATGCCGACCACGGTCATGGCGACATTGATGATGCCGATACCTATCGTAGCCAGAATCTGCGTGTCGTGCGTATCGAAGCCGGCTTCTTGAAATACGGTCGGCGCAAAATAGATTACGGCGTTTATGCCGCTCAATTGCTGTAAAAGGAAGAGTCCGATGCCGACGATGAGCGCCGGCTTGGCGACGGGAGAAAGCAAGTCCGGCCATCGGGCGGCGGGGCGGCTGCGTTCCGCCGCGTAGGCGGACTCGATATCGGCCAGTTCATTTCTGACGTTCACGGATTCGGGTGGTTCGGCCCGTATGCGGGCAAGCGCCGCCAACGCTTGCTGGTTTCGTCCTTTGGCGACGAGCCAGCGAGGCGTTTCGTCCAGCACCACCATGCCGATGAATAGCGCGAACGCGGGCAATGCGCCCAGCAGGAACATTATGCGCCATGCTTCGCCCAGGGCGAAGTTGACAATGTAGGCGCCGAGAATTCCCAAGGTAACGGCAAGCTGGTAGATGGAAATCAACATGCCGCGACGCGATGCCGGCGCGTTTTCGGAGATGTACAGCGGCGCGACCATCGCGGCGATGCCGATGGCTACGCCGAGCATCAACCTGGCGGCGCTCAGCATCCATATCGCGGTAATGGCGCTGGCGACCAGCGCGCCGACGATAAAAAGAATGGATGCGGCAATCAATGTCTTGCGCCGGCCGTAGCGATCCGCGGCGTATCCGGCGATCAGGGCGCCAAACAATGCGCCCAGCGGAACGGCGGCGGTCATCAGGCCCTCATCCCATGCCGTAATGGCGAATTGACTGCGCAGCGTATGCAGGGCGCCCGCAATGACGCCTTCATCGAAACCAAACAGCATGCCGGCGATGGCGGCGACGGCGGCGACGAAATAGATCATGACAGTACCCCGGCAGCCACTTTGCGCATCGCGTGGATAATGTCGTCGACGTCTTGCTGCGTCAAGGTAGAAGCGATGGCCAGCAGTGCGCCGCGAGCGTGCAGGTCATCGCAGTTAGGCAACGTTCCTTTTGTGTATGTATAGTCTTGCGCAAACGCATTGGCGGGATGCGACCAGGGAAATCCGTCACGGCTGTTGGAGCGGCGATGAACCAGGCTGGGGATGTTCGAATACCAGTGCAAGCCCCATTCCCTCATGGTTATGCAGGTCAGGCTACCTTCCGGCCCGCGTATGCCTTCAGCGCGCAGCGCTTGAACGAAGCGGGTTGCGCGGGCTTCGTCGGGCAATATCATGAGCAGGAAGGGTCCGGAATCCCCGGATGGGTCTGGTACGCGCCTGAAGATCAAACCCGGCGTACTTTGCAGCGCGGTGCGAATTTGCCATTTTGCCTCGCGCATGGCTGTTGTAATGCGGGATAGCTTGCGTAACTGCGCAAGAGCCATCGCGCCGGCCAGCTCCGACATGCGCGCGCCCACTCCCCAAAGCTGGATGTTTTCATCACTCGTATCCAGGCGGCCGGCCGCGGTCCGAGGGTAGCCCAAGTCGTGCAGCGCGACCACACGCTTGAACAAGGTGTCGTCTTCGCAGACGATCATGCCGCCGTCACCGGACGTCATGTTCTTGTTGAGCTGAAAACTGAAGATGCCGATGTCGCCGTGCCGCCCTACGGGCGTGCCCTGGAAGCTGGCTCCCGCTGTCTGGGCGCAGTCTTCGATCAGCGCAATTTTTCGGCGGCGGCAGATTTCGGCAATGTCGGCCAGCCGTCCCGGCGCTCCGCTCATGTGTACGCAAAGCACGGCCCGTGTGTGCGAGCCGATTTTGCGCTCCAGGTCATCGGGATCGATGCAGAAGGTGTCATCGATGTCCACCAGCCGTGGCATGGCGCCGCTGCGAACGACGGCCGACACGCAGCTGACCCATAGGTAGCCGGGAACAAGAATCTCGTCTCCTGGTCCTATGTCCAGAGCGGCTATGGCGATTCCCAGCGCCGCTGTTCCGGACGATACGGCCAAGGCATGACGGTGCCCGAACATATCTCGCCATTCTTGTTCGAAGGTATCCACCATGTGCTGCGAGTCCAGACCATAGAATCGGAATGGACTTTTTGCGCGTAGCACCTGGTCCACCAGGGCGCGCTCGGTTTCGTCTATCCAGTGAGCGCCCGGGAGTTCCCATGGAAGAGGCTCGGTGCGGATCGGCATACCACCTTCAATGGCCAGTTTATTGTCTGCGTGATGCAGCGGCGCAGTTCCGGTAGACAGCGTTTTCATTATTTGCCTCTCTGTGGTTAATGGAGGATGCGTCGGTTCAGCCTGATCAGAGAAAAATCTTTTATTATCAATTGGTTGATTGTTTTTAAGGGGCAACTTGGCTATGTTGCCAGGAATATATTGTAAAATTCAAAAGTAATAAAAAGAAATAATTTTTGCTAGGTTTTTCCCCTTATGGCCAGTGTTACGTGGCTACGGTGATCGCCCTAGCGTTAAAAGCAAGCCTGTTTCGGGCATACAAGTAAATCGTGGGGGCTTCCTTTGGCGAGGGCGACATCGATCTGGAACGTGGCTTTCCTGGTATGTTGTGCCGGGATTTCCTTTGGCTACGGCATCGCCTCGATCGCTGGTGTGCTCCAAACTTTACAGAAGCTGTTCGCACTGGACTTGCGGGCGGAGCAAGGCTTGGTTTTCGTGTTGGTGATAGCTTGCTTTGCCGGCGCCGCCGGCGCGGGGTCGTTGTCCGCACGGCTCGGCCGCAGGCCGGTCGTGGGCTTTGCGTCGTTGCTGGCGGCAGTGGCTTATCTCGTTATTGTTTCTGCGCCGGCGTATGCGGGCCTGGTGGCGGCTCGGGCGCTTGCGGGCGTATCCATCGGCCTGTTGTCCACCGTGGCGCCGATGTATGCGGCCGAGATATCAAGCTCTCAGCAGCGCGGCGCAATGGTTGGTTTGTTCCAGCTGGCGGTGACCGGCGGTATTCTGATGGCCTATGGCGCTTCGTTGATATGGAGTGAGCCCGCCCAGTGGAATATCGTGCTGGGAGGGGCGATCGTACCGACGGTGTTGTTGATGGCGGCCTTGGCGGCTTTACCTGAAAGCCCCCGCTGGTTGGCTGGCCGAGGCAGGCTGCAACAGGCGAACCTCGCCGCCGCGCGCCTGGGCTTGATGTCGCAATGGGCCGACATTGCCGCGGCAAGTTCCGCTCGTGCCGGCATACGCCAGCCGTACGGCACGCTTTTGCGTCAAGGCCGTGTGACCGGCGTGCTCGTGTTGTGCAGCACCTTGTTCATTCTGCAGAATTTGAGCGGCATAGACGGTATTTTGTATTATGCGCCGCGCATTTTCCACGATCTTGGTTTTTCCGAGAGTAAGGCGGCGCTGGTGGCGACATTTGGCCTTGGGCTGGCCAATTTCCTGGCGACGCTGATTGGCGTGATGGCTATCGACCGGTTGGGGCGTCGACCGCTCCTGATCGGCGGCTCGCTTATCATGACCATCGGGCTGGCTGCGGTCGTGGCGGCGGCGCTTTATGAATGGCCTTGGCTGGGGCTTTCAGGCTTGTGTCTTTACATTGTGGCGTTCGCCGTCAGCCTGGGGCCTTTGCCTTACGTGCTGATGTCGGAGCTATTTCCGTTGGCCATCCGCGAACAAGGGATGGCGCTGGCGTCGGCGGTGTGTTGGCTGTTCAATGCCTTGATTGCGTGGACATTTCTTTCGTTGGTCGCGTGGCTTGGGCTTGCCTTCACAATTTCGATGTTTGCGTTCGTTTGCCTGGTTTCCTTGTTGATAAGCGTGTACTTCGTTCCGGAGACTCGTCGGATCAGCCTTGAGCAGATCGAGGCGAACGTTCTGGCAGGCAAGCCTTTGCGATGGGTCGGCCGGCAGCCAGGGATCGAATAAGAACGCGCCGCTCCCAGGCATGGGGACCTGGTGCGGCTGGTGCCAGACCCGCATGGAATGTCCAGCGGGCTTAGGCCGCGTCTATTTGATCTCTATGTCCAGCGCCTGGCCCAGCTGTCGATAGAAGTTGAACTGTTGTTCGACGAACTCGCGCGAGGCGTCGGGCGACAGGATCCGGGGAATGGAACCGGCGCCTTCGACCGTCTTGACCCATTGCGGATTGGTCGACAGGTAAGCAAGGTTCTCGCGCCAGTAGGCGACCACGTCCTGCGGCAGGTTCGGCGGGCCGTACAGGGCGCTCCAGCCGTTCACGTCTTCCAGCTTCTTGTGGCCGACTTCCCCGGGTGTGGGCACGTCGGGCAGATCGGCCAGTCTTTCGGGCGAGGTCGTCACCAGCGCGCGTAGACGGCCGGCCTGGATGTTGCCCAGCAGTGATGCCAGGTTGTTGCACATGAAATCCACTTCCTTGGACAACAGGGCCGTCGTGGCGTCCGCTCCGCCCTTATAAGGAATTTCCACGGCGGCGGTCTTGGGCAGGTCGGCGGACGACAGCAAGGTCTGCGCGGCCAGGTTCAAAGCCGTGGCGGGGCCCGTGGTGGCATAGTTCAGTTTGCCGGGACGTTCTTTTATTTCCTTGAGCAGGCTGTCCAGCGTGGTGTGGGCAGACTCGCCGTGAACGGCGCATACCATGGGGTTCAGATCCAGTTTTCCCAGTATGGTGAAATCACCCCATTTGTACGAAAGACCGGGCTGCAGGGCCGGCAGGATGGCCTGCGATCCGACCCGGCCCAGCAGAAGTGTATAGCCGTCCGGCGCCGCGTCACGCACGAACTGCGATCCGATCGCGCCGCCGGCGCCGCCTTTGTTGAGGATGACCAGAGGTTGGGTCACTTTGTCCCGCAGATTGGCCGACAGTGTGCGCGCGGCGACGTCGGCGTCGCCCCCCGCGCTGTAGGGAACGACCACCGTGACGGGGCGTTCGGGGTAGCTCGCGCCATGCGCGGGCAGCCATGCCAGGGCCAAGCCCGACAGTGCGAGGGAACAGAGTGTGCGCAAGCGCCGGGGTGAAGCATGCTGCATGTTGGTGTCTCCTGATTATTGTGACCGCCGCCCCACGGGTTTATGGACAGTGGATGAAGGCGGGAAGGCGGACGGGTTTTCTAGTTAGTTGGCTCGAATCCGGCGGCGCTCCACCAGCTGTTTCGACTGGGCGGATTCTTCGGTGATGGCTTGCGCCAGGGCTTCGGCCGTGGTTGGAGAAGGTTGCACGCCCAGGTCCTGGAATGTGGTCTGGATCTCCGGTTTTTTCAGGACGGCGTGCAGATCGCTCTGAATCTTCCGTACGACGTCGGGAGGGGTTCCGGCGGGCGCGACGAGCGCAAACCATCCTTGTACGGAAAAGCCGGGCAGGCCGCTTTCGGCGGCTGTGGGCAGGTCGGGCAGCATGGGCGAACGCTCCTGGCCCGTGACCGCCAGGCCTTTTACGCGCTTGCCATTGATGAGCGGGACCGCGGCCGCGATGTTGCCGACGACCAATTGCACGTGGCCGGCCATCAAGTCCGCGTTGGCGGCGCTTTCGCCTTTGTACGGCACGTGCGTGATGTCGATCCGGGCGTGATCGGCGAGCGCCTCGCCCGCCATATGGGTTTGGCTGCCCACGCCGGCCGAACCGAAATTGACGGCCTTGGGGTTTTTCTTGGCGTAGGCGATCAGTTCTTCCAGCGAATCGACAGGCAGGTCGGGACTGACGCTGATGGCCATCGGACCGGTCGCGACGTTGCTGATCAGGCTGAAGTCCTTGAGGGAATACGGCACGCTGGAGTAGATGTGCGGATTGACGGTGAACATGCTTCCCGACACGAGCAGCAGCGTGTAGCCGTCCGGCTGCGATTTGACCAGCGCTTCGGCGCCGACGATGCCGCCGGCTCCCGTCCTGTTTTCAACCACGACCGTTTGGCCCCATAGCTCGCTGAGGTCTTTGGCGATGATGCGCCCGATGGCATCGGTGGCGCCGCCGGCGGTGAAGGGCACGATGAGTTTGATTTGCCGGGCGGGCCAGGCGGAGCCGGCGTGCGCGGCCAGGCTCCAACAGGCCACCCATGCGGTAAGCAGGCCGATTAGCCAGTTTCTGACGGAAAAGACGTGCCTCATGAGGTAAAACAAGTGCTTCATAGTATGGTTCTCCATCCGTGATGCATCAATTATTTTTTACGGCTATGGCGCTGTCCTTTGGTGCTGGCGTCCTGTGTGGACGAGACCGTGCAGCCTGGGGGGGCGTCCTGTTCCGAGGCTTGCAAGCCGCATGACGCAAGCACATGCCCGATCTTGCGAGAAAAGTGTATGTGCTTGAAGTGTTATTGGAAAGCGAGTAATTTTCGTCGTGAGATAAAGAAAAACTAAATCCTTCCCCTTGCAGGAGACGATGATCATGTCTTCTATCCGCATCATGAAAACCTTTCTTGCCGTTGTCAGGCACGGCTCTTTCGCCAGGGCGGGAAAGCATATCGGCTTGACGCCGGCGGCGGTCGGCTTGCAGATGCGCGCGCTCGAAGAAGAACTGCGTTGCCGGTTGTTCGATCGCGGACCGAGCAATGTGGTGCTCAACCCTGCCGCGAGGGCGATGGTCCCGCAATTCGAGGAAATCATCCGGCGTTACGAGTCCTTGTCCGGCGCCGCCGATTCGCACGGCTTGTCCGGCGCGGTCGTCATGGGCGCGTTGGTGTCCGCGCTGATGGGCAGGTTTTCGGATGCGTTGTGGATGATCAAGCAGCAACACCCGAATCTGGACGTGCGCCTGTTCGCGGGACTGTCCAACGATTTCATGTTCAAGGTCGAGCAGGGTGAGCTGGATGCCGCCGTGGTGACGCAGCCGCCTCGGGCATTGGCGCGCAACATCATTTGGACCAAGCTGTATTCCGAGCCGCTCATCCTGATCGTGCCGCGCCGGCCGCATTTCGATCTGCCCAAGCAGCCCAGGGACATGCTTCGGCACGCGCCGCTGCTACGGTTCGATTCGAATACCTGGACCGGCGTGCTGGTCGAGGAATTCATTCGCCGCTGCGATGTCCAGGTCCGAGTGGACATGGAGTTGAACTCGGTGGAGGCGATCATCGAGCTCGTGCGGCAGGGAATGGGAATTTCCATCGTGCCGCGCTTGGCCAACGTGGATTGGCATCGCGATCACGCCCTGCATATCGTGGATATGCCGAAAATCGGCGTGCATCGCAATGTGGGCCTGATCGAGCGCCGGGAGCATGCCCGGATGCGTTTCACCGACGTGATCAAGGCGTATTTCGATGCCGACGCGCAAATTAAATTC
>Ga0265293_10008198_pt1 | contig 15607 bp, 19 predicted proteins | sample Munlanlewell138R_FD_192505 | JGI IMG/M metagenome (GOLD analysis project Ga0265293, IMG submission 192505) | Leachate microbial communities from a municipal landfill in Southern Ontario, Canada - Leachate well 138R | ecosystem: Engineered > Solid waste > Landfill > Unclassified | place: Canada...
TGAGTTCCTTGATTTCGGTAATTTTCTTAACCTTGTCAATGAACTTTTGCAGACTTTCGGTCTTGTCCGTCTCGGTTTCAAGATATCGCTGCATTTCAGGCAAAGCAGCTTTCAGCCTTTGCTGTTCTTCTTCGTAAGCCATCGACAGAGCAGCATAGCGTTCATCGGATAGCTTACCGCCTGCATTGTCCTCGTAAATTTTCATTATGAGGTTGTCGATTTCTTTGATACGCTTGTCAGCCTTATTCAGTTCCCTTCGTTTTTCCGAAAGTTCCTTTTTCTTGTCCTCGCTGTAACATTCCATTTGCTTACGGGCAAATTCCTTTTCAAAGGCTTGTACATTCAGGAATACCCTTCGCATACTCTCAAGCACCGTTTCCATTACAACCTTTTCTCGAATATAATGGGCGGAACATTCATCAGAGTTTTTGCGATAGGCGGAACAGAAGAAATAGGCTTGCTCTCGCTTATAGTTGTTTGTCACGCTGTAGTACAGCTTTTCTCCGCAGTCTGCACAGTAGAGAAGTCCTGAAAACGGACTGACAATACCGCTTTTGGTAGGTCTGCGGCGGTGTTTCCGAAGCTCTTGTGCCAGCTCAAACACCTCACGGTCAACAATCGGCGGATGCGTGTTTTTGAAGATCTGCCATTCGTCTTGCGGTCTTTCAATTTTCTTTTTGTTTTTGAATGACTTAGTTGTGCTTCTGAAGTTGACCGTATCTCCGCAGTATTCCTGCTTTGATAGAATATCCGCAACTGTAGCTGCACACCAGTTATATGGAACGGACGGCGGCTTTCCGCAGTTTCTGCCGATGCTGATCCAATACTCGGTTGGTGTCAGCACTCTTGCGGATTTTAAACGCTTTGCAATCTGCGTTGGTCCGTACCCATCAACACACCAAGCAAAAATTTGTCTGACTGTCTTTGCCGATGGCTCGTCAATAATCCACTTCTTCGTGTTTTCGAGATTTTTCATATACCCGAAAGGCGGATTGGTTGTCAGCGGAACTCCGGACATTCCTTTGTTCTTGAAAACATTGCGGACTTTTTGACTTGTGTTTTTTGCGTGCCATTCGTTGAATAAATCCTGCATTGGAACAAGATCGCTGATACCTTTTGCTGTGTCGATATTATCCATAACTGCGATATACCTCACACCCAAGCTATCAAAGCCTTCCTCCAAAAGCTGACCGACAATCAGTCGGTTTCGCCCAAGACGTGAATGATCTTTCACAATCAATGTGCTGATTAATCCTTTTTCCGCAAGCTCCATTATCTCCGTAAAGGCCGGTCTTGCGAAAGTTGTACCCGACCAACCGTCATCAATAAACACACGGGTGTTTTTGAAGCCGTTGTCTTGTGCGTACTTCTCTAAAATGGCACTTTGATTCTTAATGCTCCCTGACAGTCCATCCTGTTCATCATCACGGGAAAGACGACAGTACAGAGCAGTGATTTTTTCTGACTGTTTGCTCATATAACTCCTTTCCACAGCCAGATATGATATGAATCGTAGGATGAAATGATTATACCATATCCGCTGCTTCACTTCAACACTTTAAAGCGATGTTTTGAAATTTTATTTGTTCTTCAGGACAATGCGTTGAACTTTATCGGTGATGTTTTCCTTTGCATCATCCTTGAAGAAAGTTCTGATCGCATAAGTTGTACCGTCAATTTCTTTGGTAAAGTTCAGCGGCTCAAGATACATACTTCGCTTAAACCAAGCAATGCGGTCTTCTTTTGACATTGCTGAGAGTTTCTCTGTAATATCATCAAGCAGGGAGTGTATTTCGTCTGAAAAGTTGATTTCTCTTTCTGTCATCGTTCATAATCCTCCTTTTTCTTAGGTTTGTGGGGGCGTATGGGTGCATCCCACGGGGATGGTTCATATGGTTTCTTTTCGGCTGGTTTATGGAAAATGCTCTTTTCGGGAGCAACTCTGTTTATGGATTTGAGAATGCCGTCTATGAATGCTTTGACCTTTTGCGGTGCTGCCTTGAGTGCTTCCAAATATGGCTTGCACTTTTCCTTTAATTCCGCAAGCTCTGATTGTAATCGTTTTACCTTTTCAGACAACGCACGATTACTGCTCTCAACAATTTGCACCGTCTGCCTGTTCACAAGGCATTCTTTTGCAAGTGTGGATAGCTCGGTATCATCCTCGGTGCTCATCTGTACTTTTCCTGTCAAGGTTTTCTTTCCGATGTTGTCAATCACCTGCACGCTTGCCTGAACAGGGAGCACCTGTTCTAAGTCGGCATTGGCGGCGGCAATCTTTGCTTCGATCGCTGCCAGCCGTTCCTTATCCTTGTCTATCTGATATTGCAGACCGCTTTTGTTTTCGGCGGTACTTCCACGCTCACCACGGATAAAATCGTTAAAGCCTGCGTTTTGCATATGCTCGTAAAACTTATCCTGTAAAATGCTGTATGACGGAACCAGTACCGGCTTGCCTTTTTCATCAAAGATTGGATTATCGTTTTCATCTACCGCCTGCGGAGATTTCCACTTCTTTGAATGACTGACCTGCCAGACGGTTTCCTTGACCGTTCCAACCAAATCCTTATCCTTGCACCGTTTTGTCCACAGCACCTGTTTTTCTACCACGGGCAATGCTACAATGTGCATATGATAGTGATAGACAAGCCGACCATAGCTGTCTGACAAGGCGAGATTGACTTCATCGGCGTGCAGGACAGCGGACAGAATATTGTGCTCACCATATAGTTTTACGGCAAATCGGTAGGCTTCCTCATAAAACTGTTTAGCGTAGTCATATCCGCCGTGGGTTTCAAAGTAATCGGTATTGACATCGAATATCACCTCGTCATAGAGCTTCGCATCCTTTTTTAAGCCACGGAGGGATACTTTCCCATCCGCGACAAGACGGTCAAGATACTCGTTGTAGGTCATATCTCCGCAGCTTTTGAAATGAACATTCATCGGAGTGCGGTCAAGGTCAACATTCATATTGCCGTAATGCTCATTTTTTCGCTCGTTGTGGCGTTCGTATTTACCGACAGTATCTCTTGTGCGTGTAGCTACTCTTGCCACGCTGTAATTTTTCTTCGCCATATTTCATCACTTCCTTCCATTTTGAGAATGTTTTATCGAGATTGCGTAAACCCTGTTACGCAGCTTTTTCAAAGTGCGTAACCCACTATGACACTTTCAACCTTACGGCTGCAAAGATGTCAGTGGGCTCTCCGAGGGGGTGCGGGTCGCCGGTGGCGACCTCTGCCGGGTTCAGTCGGCAGAAGCACCGACCGAGCCGGCAGGCGAGACAGGGGATTTGCCCCGACAACTGCGGTTGTCTCCCCATCAGAGGAACTCTTTGAAAAGTGTTCCTCTGCACTCCTCGGAAACTTTTATTTGCGAGACAGGTTGTTTTGCTTTTTCGCATAGTCGCTGGCTGCTTTTCGCCGTTTCTCTGAATACGGCTCAGTCAGCCGAAAGCAAAATCGCCCCTTTGAAATCTCAAAGGAAAGACCGCCGTCCTCCGTATCATCCGTCTGTTTGCACAGATCGGGATGCTTCCTTGAATAAGCGGTCAGTCTCTTTTGCAGATCGGTATTGTAGGTACTGATGGTAATGACGAGACTGGCTTCATCAAACCAGATGTGCGTTTCCTTTTGAGACTTTTTAAGCCCTGTTTTCATTTCGTTCCTTCCTTTCCGGCTGAAATATTTTCTGCCCCTCACTAATAGGAGAAACGGGAGGGGTTAATCGGAACTGTTTTTCGGAAATTCAGCCTAATTTCCGAAATTTTTTCAAGAGTGCCGTTTTCGCTCCATTTTTCACAGCTTCAGAGCTGATGAAAACGCCGATTTTCAAACAGAATAGCTCCAAACGATGCGGAGGTCATAAATGCTTCTGCCATTTGAAAATATACGACTTTTCCGGCTCTTGACCATAAAAACGAAGAATCCGAAAACGGCTGTTTTTGGCATCATTTCGATACCGTTTTTTATGTCCGATATTGCCTGTGACATCAGAGCGATGCCGCTAAGTGCTTTGCCGTTTTCCCTGAATGCAGTTCCTGCGCAGGAATCTCACCTCCGTGTTGCTGTGCTCGTATCATCGCACGGTCATATCCCATTCGGACGGTCATTCAGTTGTAATCCGGGCAAAAGAAAAAGCCGGAACATACAATACCTCCGGGGGAGAGTATAAAACTCCCTTTAGGTATGTATGTTCCGGCTTTGAAGTTCAAAGACCGTAGTGTCTGTAAAAATCCCGCCTCACGCATACAGACTATGCGCTACCGAAGCGTTTGCGGTAATCTGGCTTACCGCCGCCAAAATATGATATTCAATTGTGGCACTCTTTTCAGAGTACAATATATTATATCATATAGAACATTTGTTTGTCAAGTCTTAAACTGAGAATTTTTGAATGCTTCCCATAAAATGTGCAAAATAATTATATGAACTCAATTTTGAGAATATAGCTTTTATACCTTGTTTCATTGTAAAAAACAACCTCTGTACAGGACAAACCCAATACAGAGGTATATATAAAACACGCTTATTCTTTTTTTAAACGAGATGCATATTGCTCTTTTGTTTCGTTTTCGTCATATAGATATTTTTCAAGCGTTGACTCTCGTATAGAGCCGTTATTTACATCGTTGAGAGTATCCTTAGCTGCTTCTTCACCAAACATATCAAGAATTTTGCAGAAATTGATTGCATCCAATTTGTTTTTAGTCATAAAAACAATCCTCCATTAATTATTCTATGGGGGGAATTGGCGGCATACTGTTAGCAAAAAACTGCTTTAAGTCATTAACAGCATCTGCCTTAACCCATCCGCTCATTCCTTGTTTCCATACAAGTGTATCTTTTGTTAATGTTCCTGCTGTAATCATTTGTGTAAGTGCTGCGGCATCATATGGTCCGGTTGCTTGACCGTTTACGGCAACATGATATGTAACAACAGGTAACGGAGGGGGAACAACTCCCTGTGCAGGCGGAATGTTTGCACCTGACATCATTCCGTTCATAGTTCCTGCGATATTTTGTCCGACCGCACCTCCGACTGCCATACCTGCCATCATTGCTGCCGGATTAAATCCGGCTCCACCACCGTTTCCAAGATCAACACCTCCGGCACCATTGGCTCCCATTTGCCCTAGAGCTTCAGCACCTGCAATTCCGACTTCAGCCTGTTTTTCAACGGAGAAAGCCCCCATATTCGCAGACTGCGTCTGTTTGTGCTGAGCATACTGACCCTCCTCACGCTGAATACGCAATCTTTCAACATAATCAGTAGTTTCAGCCTGTACTTTTGTTGCGGTAATATCCTTTGTTACAGCCATAAGCTGTCTGTAACCCGCACTGGTTTTATCGATTTCAATTGCACCGATATCCGTTCCGGAAACTATAACGCCAAAATTTTCTTTTAATCTTTCGCCAATGTCATACTCAATTGCATCATTAATCTGTGATACTTTGCTTTCGATTTGAATAACCGGAATATTATTTGCTGCAGGAGCATTAGTGACGGTATCTTTTACATAACGGGCAACCGCATCACGGATTTGCTTTTGAAAATCATCCAGATTAAAATTACTAAGCCTGTGCAATTTAATAAATTCCCGATAATCCTTGATTTTAAAGCTTATTGTACCCCGGACAGCCACCGGAACGCCAAAATCGAGAAATCTCGGATCGTATACATCGAAGAATGGTACACCGAATTTGACTTGTATTATTTGAGCTAGATTGATAAAATAAACTTCTGCCTGAAACGGTGTACCACCGTCATACGCAAGACCGATTATGCTTGCGAGAACGGGGAAATTCTTTGTTTTGATTGTTTCGTCAAACGGACCGAGGATAAAATCTTGCATTTCACCGTTTTTCTGCTTATAAACAAATACTGCAACCTCTCCGTCCTTTACACGAAGTGAAGATCCCCACCGGATTGAATTTTCACGATTGTTATTTCCTTGTACTGCTCCGGACGGATGCCATTTCCAAATCAAATAAGACGGTTCATCACAGCGAATTTCATCCATAAATCCGCCTGCTTTAGGTTTTCCAAATATACTCATTCTTTTTCTCTCACTTTCCAAATGAATTTGATATGTCTTTAGCGTTTGCAAGTAGATAGAAGAAAAGCACAAACAGTACAATTACCACAATTATTGAAACAATAAAATATATGGGTAATTGCTTCCTTTTCTTTTTAATTTTTTTGCACAAATCATCATACAAATTTTCGAAGTGTCCAAACTCATCGCTCGTACCAAAAACGATTAATGCCTTTTGATATGTTTGATGAAGCATAGATAACCAAGCATCGGATAGTTTCCTTTGTTTAGAAAGTAAAGGTGAGTTTCCTTTTAAGCCATATATATCTACATCTATATTTGAATAAGCAAGCATAAAAAATTCAGTAATATCCTCCTTGTTATTTGGTATGGTGAATTGTTGAATTAAACTGATCTTTTTGATGAATGCTTCTGATGCCTTATTTCTAAATACCGATGTTGCACCTTGGGAGCCATCTTTAACATCAATCTCGTTTAGCTTTGATGTGAACTCTTTTATAGAATATGAAGAACCAGTATTTCTCAGTTCGTAGCCACAAGCAGGACAATTGAGAATAAAAGCTTTTAGCACTTCACCACAGTTAGGGCACTTATGTATTTCTCCATCATATTTTATTTTGCGTTCCGCATTGACTTGGTTGGCATCAGTTGCAGCTCCACATTCAGAGCAAAATTTAGCATCAGGCTTTAATTTCACACCACAACATGAGCAAAATGGCATTTATCCTCACCTCTATATAAAAAGCTATTTTATCTTGATTTTTAATTCTTTCATTTTATCCAAATATATCTGTTGAATTGTTAAAAATGCGGAATCATTAGGAAATGTCATTTGAGCCTTTTGGTATGCCTGCTGCATTTTCTGAACCCACGCATCACTAATTGTTTTAGGCATTGTCAAATTACTTTCTCCCGATTTTGCCGCACCTTGATATCGATTCATCACTGTGTTCTTTGATAATCCGATATCGATATTGGCTGTTGCCAACATCATGAATTCTACAATATCATCTATTCCATTAGGAATAGGAAAACTTCTAATAAGCGAAAGTTTTTTCTGATCCGCTGGGTCTACTGAAACTCCAAACACACTTCCTAATCCCGGCTTTTTCCGTGTGGCCTCTATTGACATTAGTTGTTCATTAAATACTCGTATAGAACTTACTGTTGTTTGACCAGTAATTCGATATCCACAGTCAGGGCAAATAGCGGTTGTTTGAGTAATTGCAGCTCCGCAATTTGGGCACTTAAGTATAGTTCCAGCATATTCTTGTTTGCGCTCTGCATAATTATCTTGAGGTAAATCAGGAGGCGTTTGCAATGTTGTAGGAGAAGAAGCAGTTCCAATGTTAGCGCCACAACCATGACAGAATTTTGCACCTGCATTGAGTTTAGTGCCGCAGCTAGAACAAAATGTTACTTTCTCCGTATTTTCATGTACTGATTTATCCGTATGAGCGCCTGTGGTTTCTGTCGCTTGAGTAATATCAGCTATTTTTCCTTGTATTTTGCCAACAGTAGATTGTAAGTCAAACTTTTTACCGTCAAATAATCCCATTACTAAAACCTCCATGATTAGTTATATAGCAATAATAAATTTCTTTAATCAGAATTCATTTTAACAACATCACAAATGTCGCCAATGTTACAGTCAAGATATTCACAAATGCGAATCAAAATAGAAAGAGAAACTTCCTCGTTTTTTCGCAGTTTTGTCATAGTGCCTGTAGCTATACTCAAGTCGTTTCTAAGAGTAACTGGGGATATGTCTTTTTGAATGAGCAAAATCCAAAGTTTCTTATAGCTTATTCTCATAGCACATCCCCCTTTCTTGTGAAATTATCTAAATACTCCTAATTTTTAATTATTATACATCAAAACAACCATGTTGTCAATGGAAAATAGCAATATAATAAATTAATATAGCAACATCTTGCGATATTTTATAAAAAGAAACGGTAAGGAGAATTAATGTTCTCCTTGCCGTTTGATATACTATGCAAAAATAATGTCGTGGTTAATTGTTTCCGTGGCACACGCACGAATATTATTCATCATACCTACCCAAGCCATTTGGTCGGTGGCTTTGAGCGTTTCGGTTATGCCATCTTTTTCAGCAAGCTGCTTTACCAGCCGAAAGAACATTTCCTCTGCCTGCTCATTGATGTCGGCAAGATAGCCGTTCAGCTTACCGCTTGTCAGCAAATTGGCATAGAACACTCGCTTGTGCTGCTTGATATACCGCAAATGCCGCTGTCCCCAAATACCGATAGAGCGGTGTTCTTCTTCCGGCTCATCATCCCCGGCAATCAAGTAGTAATCTCCGACCAATTCGTATTTAAGCCCTGTTCTTTCGTCAATAATGTACTTATCCATTTTGTAAGTCCTCCGTTGTGATTTTATTTTCCTACAATCCAATCACTCTGGCTGATTACAAAAGCCGTAAGGGAGACAACTTCCTTACGGAGTGTCTCCCTTCCGGCCGTTTTTGTTTTATGTATCAGTCCTGCGAATACGGAAGCAGCGCCATCACCCGCGCGTGCTTTATAGCCATCGAAAGCTGGCGCTGATGTTTGGCGCATACGCCCGATGTGCGCCGCGGCTGTATCTTGCCGCGCTCGGTCAAAAATCGCTTAAGCTTTACAATGTCTTTATAATCAATGCTTTTTGATTTATCTGCGCAAAACGCACAAATTTTGCGTTTTGGTTTCATGCGGCGAGGTCTTTTTTGATTCTTATCGTCGTTCATTAAATATCTCTCCTCCTGTTCTAATTGTTAAAATGGCATTTGTTCATCATCCAGAGGCTCAAAATCATCCGGCTCGTCGCCAAACAGCCCGGCGTCGTCCGGCGGCGGCGGTACTTCCCGCGCCGTCGTATCGCCTTCGCCCTTAGGCGTTAAAAATTCGACGTCATCGGCTATAATTTCAGTTACGTAGCGTCTTTCACCGTTGCTTGCATCATAGCTTCTGGTCTGTATTCTTCCCGAAACGCCAACCTTGCGGCCTTTTGCCAAAAACTTTGCGCAGTTTTCCGCAAGCCCTTCCCAGGTTACAACGGGTATAAAATCCGTCTGCTTGTTTTCTCCGAAGCCCCGTCTTACAGCCACCGTAAAACTACAAACAGACTTTCCCGATGCGGTCGTCCTAAGTTCCGGATCTCTTGTCAAATTACCGATAATAACGGCTCTGTTCATTTTGTATACCTGCCTTTACAATCTTATTATATTGTAACGTAGTACACTGTCGCTGATATTATAGTTACGTTCAAGCTCTAGCGGAAACTGCGGCGCGGCTTCGAATGTCATCAACACATAGTAGCCTTCTTTGATATAGTCAATCACGTAGGCCAGCTTTTTTTGGCCCCACTCGTCAACTTTTTCAAGCTTACCGCCGTTTTCAGTAACAAGCGCGGAAAATTTCTCAATAAGAGCTTTTCTTGACTCTTCATCAATATCCGGCTTTAAAATATACATGCTTTCATACTTGTTCATATTATACCTCCCTTATGGACTCTCCGCTGTAAGCGGATGTGGCCCTGCGTTAAGAACGCGCAGAGCAAGAAAGACGCTGTTATGAGATTATAACACCGTTGTCGTTTACTGACAACAGTAAAAATAAACAATTATCCCGCAAGCCCGCCCAAATGCTCGGCGAAGAACGCCTCCATTTCAGTGTAGAATTCGTATCTGTCTTCATATGAATTCAAGCCGTGCCCGCTGTTCGGGAACAGCAAATATTTATAAGGTATACACGCGGCTTGAAGAGCGTCAACCATTTGATCGGATTCAATCTGTTTAACGCGCGGATCGTTGCCACCCTGTGCAATAAGAAGCGGAATTTCAATCTGCCTGGCATAGAAAAGCGGAGAACGCGATTTTAAGAAATCCGGTTCTGTCGCGGGGTCTCCCACCGCCTTAATAAATTTATCGCGAACAACCTGCCATTCGTCGCGCAGCCCCTCAATCAGCGTAATAAGGTTTGACGGCCCAAAAGCGTCCACGGCGCATTTGAATACATCGGAGGAAAACGCGGCGCATACAAGCGCCTCGTAGCCGCCGTAAGACGCACCGTAAACGCCTACCCGCCCGGGATCGGTCCAGCCCTTATCTATTGCGAAGTTTACGGCGTCGAGTATATCCTGATGCATAAGGTTTCCCCACTCCCTGTCGCCGGCGCGCATAAAATCCTTCCCGTAACCGGAAGAACCGCGGAAATTAACCTGCAAAACGGCATAGCCCCAGTTTGCGAGCAGCTGCGTTTCAAAATTAAAACCCCATACGTCTCTTAACCACGGACCTCCGTGTACAAGCACTACTGTCGGCAGATTCTCCCTGTCCGAACCGACCGGAAAAGTAACATAACCTTCTATCTTTAAACCGTCTCCGGCGATATATGAAAACGGCTCCATAGGCGCAAATTCATATTTCTCAATTTCCGGCCGCGCGTTATATAAAAAATCTATTTCCCGCGTTTGCATTTCATATATATAATAGTCCGCCTCCTTTATATCGGAAACGTATTCCACAATCCAATAAGCGTCGTCTTTGCTTGAGCCTACTATGTTAAAAGAGTCTCCGACGGCATTTAAAACCTCGTAGTCGTCCGCGAAGCTTTCATCGAGTATATGCCAATCAATATACTCGCCCATTGTTGTGACCGCGGTCACCTCGTCGAGCTCAATGTCAATCCACATACCGAAAATATCGTAATCAATATCGTTAAAAACGCTTGTCTTTTCTTTTGTGTCAAGGTTAAAGAGAAACAGCTCGGATGTGTTGGCCGACGCCGAATCAATATATGTAAACCTTAAATTGTCTTGCATAAACCCGACAAAATGGCTTGTATCAGCATCGGCGTAATCCCAATACAATATCTGTTCCCAATCGTCCTCTATAAACTTAGACGATGCGGCGTTTGATTTTTTCTGCCATATACTATGCCCCGCGCTTTCATCCGTGCGGGAGATAAGCCGCAAGCTTCCGTCTTTATCCGTATGGTAGTCAAGTATATTGCCCGGGTTTTCCATAACCAATATCTTATCGCCTGTTTTATAATTAATAACGTACAAATCATGCCCAAAGGTTGAACGGTTGAAAATAGTAATGAATATTTCGTCCTCATTTTTAGGATTGTCCGACACGTAATAACAACTGTTTTCCCCGCCCAGCAACAATGTGGCCGTTTTGCCGGTGGCTATGTCCGAGGTATAAAGCCCGAAGTTTTCGTCACCCATAGAATCCATAAATAACAAAACAGTATGTCCGTCCGGCGCCCAAGAATAATATGGAATACCTCTTGGTCCGCCGGGCCACTTAACCATCGTCCGTTCACCTGTTTGTAAGTTTTCAGCAAATATATTGTCTGAAGATTGCGTCATATACCTGTATAGAATAAAGCCGCCGTCAGCCGATATCTGAGGCGCAAAATAGTATTCGTTGTACCCTATAAGAACATCGATCGGTATAAGCGAATCCTCGACGGCGGGAGGCAGCGTAGGCAGCGTTTCCTGCTCCGGCTGAAGCGCTTCGAGCATATGCGATAAGCCAAGTAAAGCGTTACAGCCGGTTAAAGAGGTAATTAAAATAAATATTGTAAGCAATATTGATAAAATTTTTCTTGCCATAATATAAACTCCTTAAGAAACAGAATGGATATTGATAGCGCATAATCACTTGTTTTGGCTCTTATCGTATGGTATCATATGCAAAATTGGTATTCAATAGTAAATTAGCGCATAATAATTTGGCTGCCGGCAAGGAGGGCGTACCGATATGAAAAGAATAGCGTTTTATGATACAAAACCGTATGACAGGCTATGGATGGACAAGCTAAAGGGTGAGCACGGGCTGACTATAAAATATTTTGAGAGCAAGCTTAACGCCGACACTGTAACATTATCGAAAGGTTGCGACGGCGTAATAGCGTTTGTAAATGATACGATTGATAAAACGGTGCTTTGCTCGCTTTACGATTATGGAATTCGTATACTCGCGTTGCGCAGCGCAGGTTATAACAACGTAGATTTTCAGGCGGCATACGAAAGGGTACATGTTGTACGCGTGCCGGCATATTCTCCTCATGCTGTTGCCGAACATGCAATGGCGCTGCTTTTGTCTCTTAACAGGAAAATCCATCGCGCTTATAACCGAACGCGTGATTTTAACTTCAATATCAGCGGACTTATAGGCTTTGATCTTTACGGCAAAACAATTGGCGTTATAGGCACAGGCAAAATCGGCCGCATTTTTATTAACATATGCAAAGGGCTTGGTATGAACGTGATAGCGAGCGACCCGTATCCCGCGGACGATATTGACGTCGAATATGTACCGATTGAAGAACTTTTACGCAAGTCTGACATTATCTCGCTACACTGTCCGTTAACGCCGCACACTCACCATTTGCTCGATGAAAAAGCTCTTTCGCTTACAAAGCGGGGAATTTATATTATTAACACCTCCCGCGGGGCGCTTATTGACAGCGAAGCGCTGCTTTTCGCTATTAAGGAAGGCAGGATTGGCGGCGCGGGGCTTGATGTTTACGAGGAAGAATCGGATTTATTCTTTGAGGATTTTTCCAATACTATAATACAAGATGATATACTGGCGCGTTTAGTTTCAATGCCAAACGTGCTTATAACTTCGCATCAGGGTTTTTTAACCGCCGAGGCTTTGGAAAGTATTGCCCGGATAACACTTGGAAACATAAAAGAATATTTTGAGACCGGCAATTTGCCTAATGAGATTTGTTATCAATGCGAAAAGCAGTCTTCGTGTCCTAAAGACCATGTGGAGCCCTGCTTTTAATAAGCTAATTTAAAAAAACACCTGTCCGCTGCAGCGGGCAAAGGTCAAAATATTGACAATGTACGCGAAACAGTGTTACAATACCGTTCGTCCAACGGCATAAACGCCGCTGTATTAACTGGGTGTGGCGCAGCTTGGTAGCGCGCTTGAATGGGGTTCAAGAGGCCGGAGGTTCAAATCCTCTCACCCAGACCACGAATACTTTTTCGGAAGAAGCCGATTACTGATGATCGGCTTTTTTCTCTTCTTATGGTATAATGAATATTGAATCGAGGTGAAAACTGTGCTTCATATCAGGTATCCCTGTTAAGCTTTTGTTAGAGCCAAGGCTCGAAGTCCTCCGTATAAAATGATTTTTTATTAATTATTAAATTTGGAGGGTACAAAATGCAAATTATTAATATGACTCAATTGAATCAAGCTCAGATAACTCAAGCCGCACAAATCCTTACGGACAGCATTCCGATCGGATGGCCTACGCTCAAGGATGCATTGGATGAGATTCAAGAACGATTAATACCTGAAAATACTATACTCGCTGCCGTTGAGGAGGATACTGTACTTGGATGGGGTGGAATACTTTCCCCGGTATACAATGGCAATGTTTTTGAACTTCATCCGTTAGCAGTTCGTAGCGATAGGCGTAAACAAGGTATCGGCAGAGCCATTGTGATTGCTCTGGAAGATGCGGCGAAGCAAAAAGGCGGATTAACAATCTATCTTGGGGCAGATGATGAAAAAGAAGAGGGGGAAACATCATTTGCTAATGTAGATTTGTATGAGAATCTACCGAAACGGATTGAGACCTTTAATCCGGGTACACACCAATCAGGCTTTTACATGAAACTCGGATATAAGGTCATCGGTGTTATACCTGATGCAAATGGCGTTGGTAAGCCCGATATCGTTTTTGGTAAACGACTGTAGCAACAAAACGGAGCGGCATCTATTTTGTCAATGTTAAACATCAGCGTGACGCTAAACTCAAATTCGCAAGCTGCTTTCGTGGTTTGCGAATTTTTTTGCCCGAAATCAGCGTCATCAAAATAGTCAAAGCATTACGAAAAGCACATTGCTTTTTAGTGTGCTTTTTTTTATTAAGAAATGTGGACGGGGACAGCGGGCAGCCTTAAAATTCGCGGATAGATTTTGGATAAATTGGTTCGGTCAAAGGCCAGAAATGCACGTAATCTCTAGTTTTGAGGAATGAGGAGGCACGTGCAGCGGTGGAGAATTCGCGGATAGGAGTGCTGTTTCGCAGGGGAGAGCAAGTTTATTATGGAGAAACTCTTTGAATCGTTAAGCAAGATGTTTCTTATTATACTGTTCAAGTAGATACATTACATTTGCATAAGTAATTAGATCAAAAGTAACACCATAAATGTCATTTAATGCTAGGCCGTATATCATACACAAAGGATAAGAATAATGTCCTTTATTGGTTTTTGGAAAGAAAATCTCTTGATTATCTTTTAGTTTGTTAAATGCTGCAAAGTCATTTTCATTTTTATAGGAGTCCAATAAAAAATCAAAAACAATACTTACGCTTGCAGCAAAAGCTAATTTATAATTTATTAAAGCTAACTCATCACCCGTCTGAATGCTATTATCAACAGAAAAACGAATAAGCTTATTATCTATGATAGAAGCACATAAACATGCTGCAATTTTATGTTGGTCAAGTCTATCATCACCATTTGAAATGTGATATTTCTTTTTTAAAAATTGATTATATAATTGATAGCTGTTTTTGATTTTATTTTTTTGATTTAGAACCTTGACATCATACCTTGCTTTGGTATCATCCGAAATTCTGTCTAAAAGTTTATTTAATAACATTTGAATATTGAATCCCCATATGTATCCAAAAACATCATCCCTCATATAAATTACCAAACCTCTAATAAGAAATATCTAATTCGGAAATATCTTCTCTAATATTTCCAATAACCTTTTCAATTGGACGACTATGATTAGGGAGTCTATAGTTATTTAGAATGCACTCAGTTAAAACCTTGTCATTCTTTTGGGGTCTATCTTTTAGGAATTGTGTAAAAAAACCGAGAAGAATAGTAAGGAATACCAGACTAATCAAAATAAATCCCATAAAATCCATTGTACCCTATCTCCTTTATTATCCCGAAATCCTATTTGCCTTAAAGTACGGTCTAGGACGAAACCACTTATGCACTATTATAACACTAAATAATATGTTATAAACGCCTAAAATTATACTCAAGGCTATTGTCTGATATAAAAAAAAGGCAACATAAAAGGCCAATAAGAAAGCAACCCCATATACCGCCAAATAATTATATGACTGTATTGTTCTTTCATAATTTCCTATGTTAATAAGAATAAAAGAAATCCAAATTGGAACATAGTTGGAGAAAAAGCATCTAAATATAGTAGGATAATTAAAATTCATTGGATTAGAAACTTCGATTATAAGCAAAAAAACAGTAAGAGATAATGCCAGATAAGTTTCTTTATGGCCTAAAAAAGTTGATACAATAGCAAATTTTGATCGAAAAATCATATAAAATCCAGCTTATCTTCTATAATAATAAATACATAAAACATTTTAATATATAATTTTATCCATGTCAATAATTCTTTATTAGTGGTTCTTCTGCGTTCTCCGTGCCCGGATTGAAAATTCAAGTGCATAAGGATAAGAGCAGATAAAAAGGCTCAAACCCAACTTTGTGATAGGATAAGTTGATCAAAACCAACCA
>Ga0265293_10008200_pt1 | contig 15605 bp, 14 predicted proteins | sample Munlanlewell138R_FD_192505 | JGI IMG/M metagenome (GOLD analysis project Ga0265293, IMG submission 192505) | Leachate microbial communities from a municipal landfill in Southern Ontario, Canada - Leachate well 138R | ecosystem: Engineered > Solid waste > Landfill > Unclassified | place: Canada...
CATTAGACCTTTCGTAACTCCAAAATTCTCTAGTATAACCTTGGCAACTGGGGCTAAACAGTTTGTAGTACATGAGGCATTAGAAATAATATGATGATTAGCAGGGTCATATTTGTCTTCATTTACACCTAACACTATTGTAATATCTTCATCTTTTGCTGGTGCAGTAATGATTACTTTTTTAGCTCCCGCTTCTATATGTTTAGATAGGCCTTCTCTATCTTTAAATGCCCCTGTAGAGTCAATTACTAGCTCAACCCCCAATTCTTTCCAAGGTATTTGGGCTGGATCCCTATGGCCTACTACCTTAATTTTCTTGCCATTAATAATAAATCCATCTTCTGCTACTTCAATAGTACCATCAAACTTGCCATACATAGTATCATATTTGAACAGGTGAGCTAAATCCGCTAAATCTCCTGAAGCGTTTATAGCTACGATTTCAAATTCATCTACTCCATTTTCTGCATAAGCTCTTAATACATCTCTACCTATTCTACCAAATCCACTTAATCCAACTTTCATTGACATAAAAATTCCTCCTAATTATTTATATTTTTAGCTACATTGTAGCTGCATTTTCAATTTCAAGTATTTCTCTTGCTGCATATTCATCTGTAATTAAAGTCATGTTTTTATTTAAAGTTGCTATAGATATTATGGCCTGAGCTTTGTCTTCGCCTCCTGCCACACCTATGACATTTCTCAACTCTTTAAATTTATCAAGGGATAGACCAACAGTCTTGTACTCCCAAATTTCTCTTCCCCTCATGTCGAAATAATGACCAAAAGCCTCTGCCACAGCTCCATTAATAGTTAGTTCTTGTATTTTTTCTTGTGATAAGTTCCTTCTCTTCGCCATGGTGTCTGCTCTTCCAATTCCAAACACAAGGATATTCATATTATTTATCATCTCTATGGATTCTTTAATTTCTTCGTTTTTTAATATTGCCTCTAATGCCTCCTCCTCAAGACCATCTGGAACATATAACAGTTTATATGACCCATTTAACTTTTGTGCCAACTTTGCAGCTATGGAATTGGCCTGTGTTTCCACATTAGGTCCCAATCCTCCCCTTGCAGGTATAACAATCATATTCCTAGCTATATTATCTGGTACTGCTTCCTCTGCTACAGTTGCCATAGTATTTCCACCAGTAATACCAACTATATTCTTAGATTGAATAAGATTTTTTAATAATTTAGAGCTTATCTTCCCCATTTCCTTTAAAACCATAGGATTTTCAGAATAATTTCCTGGAACTATGACTACTCTCTTTATTCCTAGCAATTCCCTTAGTTTCTCTTCTAATTTTGGGATGCCCTTTAGATTGCTATAAATTACATGTAAATCCTCTAATATTTTCTTCCCATCTTTAGTAATATTCATACCCATTAAATCAACATTTAACAACCCTTGATTTTTAAGAATACTTACTTCATCTCTAATAGTTCTTTCCTTTAGATTTAGTTGCCCCGCAAGACTTCTTCTCCCTATGGGCTCACTGTAGGAAATAGTTCTTAGAATTAAGTATCTTCTTTCGATTATTTCAGTTGTTTCTGGTGATATTTTTTTTATTAATTCTAAAGCTTCCATTGAGAGCCACCTCCCATAATAGATAATGGTAATTTTAGTCGCTTGGCCTTATTTTGTCCCACTGGTGCAAATTTTGTCCCGCAACTATTAAAGAAATAGTAGAATATTTATTCTACTATCCCTAGTATATATTATTATCATTAATTATGCAATAAACAAATATAAAATTTCTCATTAATATCTTCTTCTAATAGTGGATGAGGGTATTTCTAGTTCATCCCTATATTTTGCCACAGTTCTTCTAGAGATATTTATTCCCTGTGCTTTTAGTAACTCTGCCAGTTTTTGATCGCTATATGGTTTTTTAGTGTCTTCACCATCTATAATTTCCTTTAATGTGGATTTTATACTTGTTGAAGAAATATCTCCATCACTACTCTCTAATCCTGATGTGAAAAAATATTTTAATTCAAATAACCCTCTAGGAGTTTGTACATATTTTCCATTTGTTGCCCGTGATATGGTTGATTCATGCATCTCTATATCATCGGCTATATCTTTAAGTGTTAAAGGCTTTAAAGCCCTCTCTCCCTTAAGGAAAAAGTCTATTTGAAATTTCAGTATAGATTCTATTACCTTTTTTATTGTAGCTCTTCTCTGTTCTATGCTTCTAATTATCCACATGGCAGAGTTAAATTTTTCATTAAGAAATTCAACGGTGTTTTTATCTGTACCTGTTTTCATCAACCCTTTGTAGTAGTTGTTGATATTCAATCTTGGTCCAGCCACATCATTTAAAACCACAACAAACTTTCCTTCAACAAGCTGTATTTCTGCATCAGGTACAATATATTTTATTTCTTCATTATTGCTGAAGGCCCTTCCTGGCTTAGGTTCTAACCTTCTTATATAGTCGCATACTTCCTGAACTTTTTGCAAATCTATATTTAGTTCTTTAGAAATTTTTTGTATTCGATTATATCCAAGATCCTCTAAATAGTCTTCTATTATTCTCAAGACATAGGGAGGTAGGTCCTTTCTATCCTTTACTTGCAAAATCAGGCATTCCTTCAAGCTTCTTGCTCCAACACCTAAGGGTTCAAAGGTCTGTATGATGTCTAATATTATTTCTACTTCTTCTATATTACATTTCATATGACTAGCAATTTCTTCAGTGGAGCTATTTAAATATCCATTTTCATCAATATTTTGAATAATATTTTCTCCGATTTTCCACTCTCTATTCCCTAAACAGACTAGATTTAACTGGGACATCAAATGTTCTTTCAAAGTAGGCTCATAGGAGACAAAGGTCTCGTAATTATATTCCTTAATATTTCTATCTACTTGTCCTCGATAACTAATATCATCATATTTTTCTAGATATTCCTTCCAATCTATTTCGTTGTCTTCTGTATATTTTTCTATGTTTTCAAACTCTTCTATGGTGCTAAGGGATTCCAGCATAGGATTTTCTTCTAGTTCTTTAGCAATATACTCTTTAAGCTCTAGGCTATTGAATTGGAGTAACTCTATAGCTTGCCTTAATTCTGGAGTCATTATTAACTTTTGTGATTGCTCAAGGGTTAAATCATAGCTAAGCCTCATCCAACTCAACCTTCCTAATATATAGTTTTAACTATATTATATCAGATTATTAGAAAAGTACAAAAAAAAAGACAAGGTAATTTTTATCAACCTTATCTTTTTTAAATTCTTCATTAATCTCTAATTGTGAATTGTTTTTCCTATCTCTGTGATTTATCGTATGGAATACCTTCAGCCTTTGGTGCCCTTGATTTCTTTGATGTAAATGCAAGAACTATCATTGTAGCTAAGTAAGGCATCATTTTATAATAATTCTGATTTATACCTAAGTTATATAAAAATGGTATCAATGCAACTGAATATGCTAAGGTTCTAAGAAATGCAAAGAATATGGCTGCAATAAATATCCTTATTGGCTTCCATTGTCCAAAAATCATTACAGCAAGGGCTAGAAATCCAAATCCAGCTACTCCTGTATGACCGTTTACATTTCCATCCATAATCCCTACTGAGTAGAAAAAACCTCCTATACCAGCTAAAATACCTGAAATACTAGTTCCTGCATATCTCATTCTATGAACATTTATACCGACAGAGTCAGCAGCATGGGGATGCTCTCCACATGCACGAAGCCTTAGGCCAAACTTTGTTTTATAGAATACTATAATGGCTATTATGAGAAATATAAGACTGATAATAACTGTAAGATATGTTCTCTGGAAAAACATTTTTCCAAGTACCGGTATATTTCCTAAAACTGGTATTTCCCGAATATAAAAATTCATATTTGTAGTGATACCATCACTATTGAAAAACATTTTTGAAAACAACAAAATTGCCGCTGGAATAAGCATATTAAGTGAGGTACCAGTAATTACTTGGTCTGCCTTCATTGTAACAGCTGCAAAGGATAATAATAGTGAATAAATTAATCCTGCTAATGCAGCTATTAGCATACCTAAAAGCAAAACAATTTGAGGATTCATGCCTGTATTTTGAACAAGATACACGAATAATGCAGCAATGTAAGCTCCAAAAAGCATGATTCCTTCAAGACCGATGTTTACTACTCCACCTATCTCACTGAACATACCACCAAGGGCTACAAGAAGCAGTGGCATTGCTACAGGAAGCATATTTTGAATTAAATAGTATACTATATCCATTATTCTGCCTCCTCCCTTCCATTATCAGATACTTCATCTAAATCACTTTGTACTGCCTCTCCTTCTTTGGTTTCCATGGCAGCATGTTTCTTATCTACTCGTTTCTTTATAAATCTAGCTAATGCAGAATTCATTATCATAGCAAAGGCTGAGAAATAAATAATAACTGCTATAACAACATCTATTATTTCTGGTTTATAGCCTACTAAACTTGCTAATGTTCCTCCACGCTGTATGTGGGAAATAAACACTGATGAGAAAATAATTCCTATGGGATGGGAATTACCTAATAGAGCCACTGCTATACCATTGAACCCATTGGCAGCAATAATATTTATTGGTTCATAGGTCATACTACTACCTGCAATGGCAGAAGGTGCAAGTATTGCAAATGCTCCCCCTAATCCTGCCAATCCACCAGCTATTATCATGGTAATAATAATATTTGTTTTCCCCTTCATTCCTGCATATTCACTGGCATGTTTGTTAAAGCCAGTAGCCTTTAATTCATAGCCAAATGTAGTCTTTTGAAGTACTATATACAAAATAATTCCAATGACTATGGCAAAAATAATTCCAAAATTTACATTAGAACCTGAAATTCCAAGGGAAGGAATTTGTACACTAGCTGGTAAATAATTGGTTCTTGTTTTAGTAGATATATACATGACTGAGCTTCCTTGAATTATCATATCAACAAGGTACATACCGATGTAGTTAAACATGATTGATGTAATTACCTCATTTACATTCAAAATAGCTTTAAATATTCCAGGAATAAATCCCCAAATCATTCCTCCCAACATTCCTGCCAAAATAGCTACAATCCAGTGTATATTGCTTGGCAAGTCCCACATGAATCCTACATAAATAGCAAAAAACATTCCCATTGTATATTGTCCCGAGGCCCCTATGTTGAATAATCCCATCTTAAATGCAAATCCAACAGCCAAGCCTGTCATAAGTATTGGTGTTGCAAAGTAAAATACATCACCTATACGATTGAGCCCTCCGAAAACTACATATTGGAAACCTGCTAAAGAATTTTCTGGCATTGCAACAAGCATTACAATAAATCCAAAAATTAGGCCAAGAAAAATGGCCATCAGTGCCGATGTAAATGAAGAAAATCCACTGGTATGGGTTATACTTTTAAGGTCAAATCTATTTTTATTGTATGAACTATTTTTATCCTGCATCGTTAATCTCCTTTACCATATCGCGTTTTGCGCCTGACATGTAAAGTCCAAGCTCCTGAACAGTTGTTGTTTTAGGATCAAGTTCTCCTACAATCTCTCCTTCATACATAACTAGAATACGATCAGATACATTCATTACTTCTTCCAGTTCTAATGAAACGAGAAATACTGCCTTACCTGCATCACGCCTTGCAACAAGCTGTTTGTGTACATACTCTATGGCCCCTACATCTAGACCTCTTGTAGGCTGTACTGCTACCAGAAGCTCATGCTCTTTGTCAATTTCTCTTGCAATAATCGCTTTCTGTTGGTTTCCTCCTGACATACTTCTTGCTAGGGTTATTGGTCCTTGACCAGATCTAATATCATAATTTTCTATAAGATTTTCAGCATATTTTCTTACGGCATCAAATTTAATAAATCCACCTTTTTGAAATTCAGGCTGCCAATATCTTTGAAGTACAAGATTTTCTTCTAGTTTATAATCTAGGACAAGGCCATGCTTGTGTCTATCCTCTGGTATATGACTCATACCCATAACAGATCGTTGTCTAATCGGTGCTTTAGTAATATCTTTCCCACATAGAGCAATGCTTCCTGAACTCACTTTATCCAATCCTGTAAGGGCATTAACAAATTCTGTCTGCCCATTTCCATCGATGCCAGCCAGACACACTATTTCACCTCTTCTAACATGGAAGGACACATTTTTAACTGCATTGTTTTTGTGGATTTTAGAAGCCACACTAAGATTTTTAACTGAAAGAACTATTTCTCCAGGCTTATTTTCTTCTTTATCTACACTAAAACTTATATCCCTACCTACCATCATCTTAGAAAGTTCTTCCTTAGTCGTATCCTTAACATCTACAGTTCCAATATATTTACCCTTTCTAAGAACTGTACATCTATCCGCTACTTCCATTATTTCATTAAGTTTGTGTGTAATGAAAAGTATGGATTTACCTTCCTTAGCAAATCCCTTCATAATCTGTAGGAGTTCTTTTATCTCCTGGGGAGTTAGTACCGCTGTAGGCTCATCAAAGATTAATATCTCATTATCTCTATATAACATTTTTAGGATTTCAACCCTTTGCTGCATTCCCACTGTAATCTCTTCTATTAATGCATCTGGGTTGACCATAAGCCCATATCTTTCACTAAGCTCCACAACCTTTTCTCTTGCTTCCTTTTTCTGAAGAAATCCCATCTTGTTCGGTTCAACACCTAGAATAATGTTTTCAAGGACAGTAAAGATTTCCACCAGTTTAAAATGTTGATGAACCATTCCAATACCCAAAGCATTTGCATCGTTGGGATTGTTAATTTTCACAATCTCTCCATTTTTTCTTATCTCGCCTTTTTCAGGCTGATATAGTCCGAAGAGCACGCTCATAAGGGTGGATTTGCCTGCACCATTTTCTCCTAAAAGGGCGTGTATTTCTCCTTTTTTCAGTTTTAGGGTAATATCGTCGTTAGCAATAATACCCGGAAATATTTTTGTAATATTAAGCATTTCAACAATATAATTTTCCACTTTAACCTCTTCTTCTCAATAATATTTTTATTTTCTTTAAATTATAACTTTAGTATTTTTAGTATAAAAAATGGAGGAAAACTTTAGCCTTCCTCCATTTTAGAATCTTACTTGCATAAGGCCTTTAGCTATATTGCAGGTAATTAAATTATTACTATCTTGTAGTAACTGTAACTTTTTTAAGATTTAATTGACTAGTAAGTTCATTTGCAGTAGCATTTCCTGATGGATCTGCAACTTTAATTTCACGAATAGGAGTAACAGCGCCATCTACTAATCTAGTATATACTTCATCATATTTTTCCTTGTTGAAGGATGCAAATCTATCGAATGCATCAGCTTTTTCATCACCTATTACAATAGTTGGAAGTCCAACACCATCATTAGTTGCATTGAAATAAGTTGTTTTTCCACCAAATTGTCCCCAGCTACTTGTTTTGTAGATAGCTTCTAATACTTGTATAACAGATGCTGCAAGACCTTTTGTAGCTGAAGTCATGACAGTTTCACTATCATATCTTTGGTCAACGTCAACACCTATAACTTTTGTTCCAGCTTCGCTAGCTGCAGACATAACAGATTTACCAACTGCTCCACCAGCAGCAAATATTACCTTAACACCTTCTTGGTACATAGTCTTTGCAGTTGCTTTGTTAGTATCATTTTCTTCAAAGTTTCCAGTATAGTGGTATATTACCTTTACAGAACCATCGGCAAGCCCTAGTTCATTAGCAGCATCTTCTGCACCTTGTAGATATCCATATCCAAAGGCTTGAACAGCTGGGACAGCCATACCACCCATGTAACCTAGTTCAGTCATTCCATCCATAACTGCAGCATATCCTGCAAGATAACCTGACTGTTCTTCTGCATACATTATACTAGCAACATTTTCTTTAGTTTCAAATGTTCCCCAGTCTGCTGTATGAGGAGCTCCATCAAGAAGAATAAACTTAACTTCTGGGTATTTAGTTTGTGCTTCATAGATTGGAACTTCAAATAAAAATCCTGGAGTTACTATTACTTTAGCTCCACCTTGTACTGCAAGGTCAATAGCTGCTAAATATCCAGCATCTGAAGCTTCTTCAGGCTTGATATAAGTATGTGTAATTTTTTCTGCTTTTGCAAAGGCTACTACACCTTCCCAAGAACCTTGGTTAAATGATTTGTCATCAATATTACCTTTGTCGGTAATAAGTGCAATTTCGTGACCTTTACTTTGACCGCTACATCCAGTTAAACTTAAAACTACCAGCATGATTGCCAAAGAAATGGCTAATATCTTTTTCATTTTATGCCCCCCTTATTTATTCCTTGCGTATTGTCTTTGAGTTAATTATAACCTTTTCAAGAAAAAATTACAACTAATATCTCAATAAAGTATTTGTCAAAAACCTACAAAGAGTTATAGCCCCAAGTTTCCTTGGGGCTATAAAACTTAACAAGGATCAGACTCTCCTACATCATAGCCAGCACTTGCTAATACTTTCACAGCTTCTCCTAGTTTAGACTCATTTACCATAACAATAGGTCCCGTACATCCCATTCCAGATTCTGCATATATACCAGCCTTCCATAAGGCCTCTACAGCTTCCTCTAGTTCCATAATGTCTATACCGTTGATTGTCCCTGTTACAGTTTCTTTTGGAGGCGCTGTTACTTCAATTTCTTCTTTTGCCTCAGTTTTCTTTGTTTCTTTTGTAAGACCTTTTAATATATCCTTTAATCCTGCATGATTTGCCTTTTCAAATTCTTCTTTTGCAACCTTGATTAAATCTCCCCTTGCTAAGGATGCAGCATATCCAATGGCATTGGCCACAACAGGAGTACCTGATGCCCTAGAAAGAATAAGGATTATTCTCTCATAATCTTCTCCTATACCAGGTCCATATCCAAATCCTTGAGATTCATAGCTTCCACCTGTTGTATATGAAGAAAATACCTTCATCAAAATGTTTCCAGTTAAAGTATCATTTATCATTATATCTGGTGTTCCTGTTAAAAGGTCATTACCCCTCATTACTGATCCACCATCTGCTCTTTCAGATTCTGTGAAGTTAATTGGATATCCTTTGCTTGCTAAATCTTTAAATGCTCTTTCTACTTGCCTTGCACCATCAAGATTTAATATACCTACAGTTGGATTTTCAATTCCCATAGCTTTAGCAGTAATTATCCCGTAGATACCATTTTTTACCATGGCCTCAACTCTATGGGGAGAAGAAGTCCCTGTAGTGGTTGCTAAAAACATTTCTCCACCTTTTCCTGGAGTCACTACTCTACCTACAGTTGAAACACCTATTGGAAAGTTATAGTGCATTGTAACACAGGCTCCTATTTCTCCACTGTCAAGTAATTCTTCCATTTTCTTGTGTTGAGCATCTTCGCCCTCTACATTGTATTGAGTAAGGCTTGAGTCTACCTTAGGTCCTATCAACACTACCTCTATACTTTTGTCTCTAGCTTGAGCCATTTCTGCTCCCTTTACAATATTATCTATACCAAGTTCAGAACCTGCTACAGTAATACCAACTCTAACTCTTTCACCAAATTGGCCAGTCTGCATAGCATCAGCAATATCATTAAATACCTTACCGATCATGCTTTTTATATTGTTATCTGCCATATTATCACCTCTAACCTTGAAGTAGATGAGAAGCAAAGTCTCTCATAGCTTCAGCTACAAGGCTTCTAACTTCCTGTTCTGATACACCTTTACTATCATCTAACTTTCCAGTATTCTTTTCCATAACTATGGATGCTCCATCAAATAAGTTAGTCATTCTTCCTAAGAACAAGCTTCCCTTACCTACAATCATTGCCCTGTTTATTTCTCCATTAAGCATAGCCTCTCTAGCAAACCCAACATATGGTGCACCTGAAGGGATATGCCCTTGAGTTGGAGCCCATCCTTCCATACCATGTTTCTCAATGAATGTATCAATGGCTGTTCTCTCTAATTCGCCCCTCTTAACTCCTAGAGCAGCTATCATCTTGTAGTTAGCTGATGGTACATCTCCTGCTCCTGCTGGTTTTGTAACATCTGGGTTTTGCATTTCTACTGAGTACTTATCTATATCAGTTACTTTTAATCCTGCTTTATCTAGTGGTGCAGTAACTAAAGATGTAACTACTGCCTGTGGTGATGAGCCAGTACCTACTGTGTGTCTACCTACTAAGTCAGTTCTAAGAACTGGATTTACTCCATCATTTTCTGCAATTATTACTGCAAATCCACCTATAACATCTTCTAAAATAGGCATTCCCTTTTTAACATGGTCTTTACCATTCATACCTAATTTAGCTGTTGAACCACCGGATACAACCATTACTTTTTTGAAAGTACCTGCTTGAACCAATGAAGCTGCTGATATAATAGCATGGGCAGGTGCTGCACAGAAACCTCTTATATCAGAACCAGTAGCATTTGTTAAACCTGCCATTTCGGCAATTGATTTAGCAAAGTTGCCACCACCTCTTTGATTCATATCTCCACAAGCTTCTTCTGAACACTCTATTACATACTCAACTTCTTCAGGTTGTAGATCGTTTTTAGCAAGTAAATGCCATGCTGCCAATACTCCTGATGCCTTTGATACTAAGTTTTCTAAAATAACATGGGCATTTAAGTTAACATCTACATCATGGGCCCTCTTAACACAACCAACTAAGGTTTTGTCATTATAAAGTCCTTCAGCATCCTGTTCCTTTATGAACTTTTCAATATCTGCTAAATCATTTCCTTCCTTTAATTTAGCAACAAGTTCCTCTTTAATCAAAGGATGTTTCTCTAATTTTGGTTTTATTTCTTTTGTAAATTCCTTTGAAAGAAGTACAAGGTCAAATACATCAACTATTTTGATTAGGCCAATAAATTCATCTTGAGGCATTATTTCACCAAATTTGCCATCTCTTTTTGCATCTTGAACATCCTTGTCATACCATGGCTGTTCAATTGTCTTAAGCTCTTCTGGCTTATGATTTCCAATATAAACTTGATTTGGCATATAATTTACTGCTTGTTCATAGCTTCGTAGATGATTTGGAACAGCTTTTAGATACTCTGAGTTTGGATTTAAATATCTCTCAGTTGTTTGAGTTGTTCCATTATGAATAATCATATCTGGTGCATGAACTAATATATAAGATGTGCCTTTTACTACTGAATAATTCATATGTCCACCTCCATAATATTTGGTATGTACTTTTATAGCTTTGTTTATAAAAGGGTGATAAGAAAATCACCCTTTTATAAGCTTTATTAATTATTTTTCAAATACTGTTTGTTCTGTTACTTCAGTTTCTAAAGCTCTTAAAGCTTTTTCAACTAATTTTCTTCTCAATGCTTTTTCTTCCTTAGGATCTAATTTTGGATCTCCAAGTGGATGAGGAATAGCTATAGTTGGAACTATTCTATTAGCTCCTACTGTCAAGGATATCGGAACTACTGTACACATATGAACTACTGGTATTCCAGCTCGTTCAATTTCTTTTACCATTGTTGCACCGCAACGTGTACAGGTGCCTCAGGTTGAAGTTAGAATAACTGCATCTACTCCATCTGCAACCAGTTCCTTGCTAAATTCTGAAGCAAATTTCTTAGCATTAGCTACTGCAGTACCATTACCTACAGTTGAGTAATAGTATCTGTGTAGTTCACCAATTTTTCCTTCTCTTTCTAAATCGCGCAACACATCAACTGGGATAACTCTGTCTAAGTCATCATTTGCATATACAGGGTCATATCCGCCGTGAGCTGTTTCACCATTTGAAGGATCTAGATTATCTATTCCTTCTATATCATATTTACCATACTTCTGAGCTGAAGATGATTCTATATGGTCTGGATTTCCCTTTGGAACTGCTCCACCTGATGTTACTATGGCTATTTTAGCCTTGGTAATATCTTTTACTGCTGGATTAGGATCTACTCTGTCAAAGTCTGGCATTGGGAACTCAGTTTCAAATGGTTCTCCTGCAAGTTTCTTCAACATCATATCAACAGCTCTTTCTGATCCTCTCTTATCAGTGAAGTAATTCTTTCTGATTCCTCTTGGTAAGTAACCTTCTTCTTCTGGAGAACCAATTTCTTCACCCTTAACAAGTTTAAGTGCCAATGGAACCATGTTCTTGACTGCATCTCTCATCCCTGCTGCTGAGTCTTTTGTAGAAACTATATAAACTGCTTTTTTGAACATATCAGCACCTGGGTTTTCGATATACATACCAGTTAATGCTGGTACTCCTAATTCATTTTGAACCGCCTCTGTAATAGTACCACAGGCAACACCATATCTACCTGCATTGAATGCTGGTCCAGCAATGAATAGGTCTGGGTTATATTTTTTAACTAATTCTAAAATTTCCTTCTTAGCTTCTTCAATATTTTCACCAAAATAGCTGTCACCACAAATTACAGTAGCTACTATTTCAGCATTATCCCCCAATCCTGCTTTTATAGCCAAGCCAGGTCCCAAGACTTCTTCTCTTACTTCTGGTCTATGGTCTGCTTTTTCTTCTCCTCCTATACCAGCAAAGAATTGGTTGATATAATGAACAACCTTAATTTTCCCCATTTGTTCCCCTCCTCTCATATATTTCCTAGCGGGATTTATTATTTATTAAAATTTGGTGAATTCATCTCTCATTGCTTTTACTTCTGCTACTATTGAATCAACATCTAGAACCATTTCCATCATACCAATTTGCTCATCATATACATCAGCATCTACTGCTTCTTTGAATTCAGGTTCTACTGCGTGATATACTTTAAGTCCCAACGGAACTCCTGCCAATGGACCTGCAAAAGTTGGGTCACCTGCAGTAACTGTTTCAGCTGCTAATCCTGCTGATTCAGCTTCTGCTCCACCGATTAATACTAACATGTTTTCTGCGCCGTATTTTTCGGTTAAATCCTTAACCCTTTTTTGATTTTCTAAGTCCATTGCACCTGCAGCCGTTCAGACGAAACACTCTGTTGCTGAAAATACTACTTCTGCAGGAGTGGTCTTAATGCATTCTTCCATAGCTGGTCCTGGTATACCATCTCTATCGCCAATAATGATAACTTTTGTGTTCTCATTAAATATTGACATTCTGCCACTTCCCTTCTTTTTATTTTGTCCTATTATTTATTTTGCTTAATATATTAATTATCTGATTAGTATCCTTTTGCTGACATTTTATTGTAGCCTATTTCATTAGTTGCACCAGTTATAGCCTGAATCTCAACTGTTATTGTTCCATCTGCTGCTAGAGAACCATCGAATCCACCAGCTATAATGTCAACATAATCTAAGGTTCCAATTACCTTATCCATTGGAGGTAGTACTATGATTTCGTTAGCATTTCCTCCTGTAACTACTGCATCTGCAGCCTTATCTGCATCTGCCAGTGATTGGCTGGCACCATCTCTTCCTGCATATTCATCAGTGATGATTACAGTTTTAATGCCTTTAGCCTCTATCTTCTTACAGTTCATAATAAGGTCTGTATCTGGGTTACCAAAGCCTTCTTGCGAAATAATAGTTCCGTCTAATCCTAAATATTCTGCAAGTTTAGCAGTCCAGTTTGATGATCTTTCTTTATCAGCTAAATAAACATTTTCATTGGTGATAATAACACCTACAAAATTAAGTGTCTTACCATGCTCTTTGTAAAGATCATGAACAACTGGATTGTTTAGTTGATGATAAGTCGTATTCTTGTCACATGCAGATACACAGTTACCACTTACAATTGCACCATCCATTATTTCAGTTGGATAAATTATAGTTGGTACTATTTGTTTAGCATCTACTCCATAAACATAAGTATCATGAAGTAGACCTTGAGTTTGAAGCATTTGAACATATCCTATTTTTGGAAGATCTGGATATTGTTTAAGACCTTCTAATAGTGGTAATGTTTCGAATACTTCTACTGTATCTGGAGTTAATGCTTTAGCTGTTTCTGCAAGGTAAGCTGCTGCTTTAAATCCTGCAAATCTAACAGCCTTTTCATGGTCGTGTTGTTTTAATCCTTCTACAGGTTCACATTTTAAAACTACATTGTTAGTTTTAGAGAATGGAGTATATTCTGCTCCAGGTCCCTTCATGTCCACAATACCTTCTTGGAAACCAACGATTTTACCAGTTGTCATTACTGTACAACCTTTTAATACATTTGTTTTCCCTGAACCTACAACATCAACCTTTGATAGTATTCCTGGGAATACACCTCCTGGACCCTCTACCTTAACCCTTGGTTCTACTACGTCCTTAACAGGTGTGATTCTAATACTTTCACCAGGTTTTGCAATTTCAACGTCTACTGATGCAAGGTGCTCATCTTCTTTTATCAAGTCGATTAGTTCCTGTTTGTTAACAGTTAGCACCCCATTTTCAATTTTGGTTTCAGCACCAAATTGTACATCTTTAATTAGCACATGGCCTAATTCCAGACGCATAAATTCACCTCCTCTTATTTTGGCAAGTATCTATATCTTAATTTTGGACTAGGTCCAAAACTAAAACCACCATAATTAAATATACTTCTTAATCAATTCTTCAACTGATGTTACTGTTGCCTCATCAGCTACTACTGCATCTATTCTTTCTCCACCTTTGTATATGGCGATTACAGGTAATCCCATAACTTTTTGACCAATTGCCAATCTTCTAGCCTTTGTAATATCTAAAGATGTAAATTTGATTTTGTCACCATAAACTTTTTCAAATTCATGAACATGGGGCATAAGTGCCTTACATGGCTCACAAGTTGGACCCCAGAAGTCCACTAAAACATACCCTTCCGCTTGTAATACCTCAGCTTCAAAATTGTCCTTATCAAGTTCTAACATTTAGTATACCTCCTAGTTTTATTTTTAAGCATAATTATGCTTCAAATGTTTCGTTTATATACTTTTCGGCTTGAACAGCTGCAATAGCTCCATCTGCAGTAGCAGTAACAACTTGTCTAAGAGATTTAACCCTGTTGTCTCCTGCTGCAAACACACCTGGAACATTGGTTTTCATATCGTCATCTGTTTTTATATATCCATTTTCCATCTCAATTGTACCTTCAAATAGCTTTGTTGCTGGATTATATCCTACGAAAACAAATACTCCAAAAGTACCATCATCTTCGTCTGCAAATATTTCTCTTTCTTCTCCTGTTTTAACATTTTTAACTACCATAGATTCTAATATGCCATCGCCTTTTACTTCAGTAATTACACTATCCCACATAAAAGCCATTTTTTCGTTTTTGAATGCTTTCTCTTGAATAGATTTAGCTGCCCTAAGCTCATCTCTTCTATGAACTATGGTAACCTTCCTAGCAAATTTTGTTAAGTACATAGCTTCTTCAACTGCTGAGTCACCGCCACCTACTACATATACTTCTAGATCTTCAAAGAATGCAGCATCACAGGTAGCACAATAAGAAACTCCCCTACCAGTTAATTCTTTTTCTCCTGGGCACCCTATTGGTTTTGGAACTGCCCCAGTTGCAATGATAACTGTTTTTGCTTGATATTCTTCTTTTAGTCCTTTCAATACTTTGATTTTACCATTTAACTCTACAGATGTTATTTCATCACTTACTCTTTTTGCACCAAATTCATCTGCTTGCTCTAC
>Ga0265293_10008201_pt1 | contig 15604 bp, 15 predicted proteins | sample Munlanlewell138R_FD_192505 | JGI IMG/M metagenome (GOLD analysis project Ga0265293, IMG submission 192505) | Leachate microbial communities from a municipal landfill in Southern Ontario, Canada - Leachate well 138R | ecosystem: Engineered > Solid waste > Landfill > Unclassified | place: Canada...
AGCGGAGTCAGGGATAGCGCAGCGCCCGAATGCACGCCAGGATGGCGTGTTGAGGGAAGAACGGCACTTGCTCGGTGCGGCATACGTAGATAATGCTCAACGCTTTTCATTAGCTGGTACTGCGTGGCAAAGAACGTGACTTATCAATTGTCTTCAAAAAATCGCCGAACTGGGGCAAACGAGCGCCGATAGATGGGCGTAGGACCGAGTTCTTGAAGTGCTTTGAGATGCGCTGGCGTCGGGTAGCCTTTGTGTTTAGCAATGCCATAACCTGGGTACTGCATGTCCAAGATAGCCATTTCTCGGTCACGACTGACTTTGGCCAAAATAGACGCAGCAGAAATCTCCGCAATCAAACCATCGCCCTGCACCACTGCTTCGCTCGGCATAGCCAGCTGTGGGCAACGGTTACCATCAATCAAAGCTAAGTCAGGGGTGATCGACAACCCCTCGACTGCACGTTGCATAGCCAGCATGGTGGCTTGTAAGATATTTAAGCGATCAATTTCTTCCACTTCCGCGCGGCCAATACACCACGCCAAGGCTTTCTCTTGAATTTCTATAAATAGCGCTTCACGCTTTTTTTCTGTGAGTTTTTTCGAGTCGTTGAGTCCAGCTATTGGCCACTGCGGATCGAGAATGACCGCTGCGGTGACCACAGGCCCGCATAAAGGACCGCGACCGACCTCATCAACACCGGCAACACGCTTGCCAGCGCGCGTCTGCTGCAGTAAATCAAGCTGCACTACAGACGTCCTAATAACTGCAAAACACCTTGCGCGGCTCGCTGCGAGGCATCACAACGCAACGATTCGTGTAGCTCGGTAAAGCGTTGCGTTTGTTTTGAACCATCGCGCAATTGCTCTAACACAGCTTCACCTAACGCCTCTGGCGTTGCAGCGTCTTGAATAAACTCAGGAACGAGCATCTCGGCTGCCAATAAATTAGGCAAAGACACATAAGGACTTTTGACCATTTTTTTCAATAGCCAATGGCTTAAAGATGCCAGCTTATACGCCACCACCATCGGTTTTTTAAACAACATGGCTTCGAGGGTTGCCGTGCCTGAAGCAATTAACACCGCATCACAGGCTTGCAACGCAGCTTGCGATTGGCCATCTAAAATAGTGATAGGCAGATTGGGCATATCCTCTAAAATCGCAGCCAACTGTGCGTACCGTGCTTGATTGGCGGCAGGAATAATAAAGCGCAAATGTGGTTTTTCAACCAGCAAATAGCGTGCAGTATCAACAAACAAAGCGCCGAGTTTAGCCACTTCACCGCCACGGCTACCGGGCAGCAATGCCACAACTTGTGCATCCGTCGATAAACCCAGTTGCTCACGTGCAGGTTGTTGGTCAGTGTGCATGGCAATACTGTCGGCCAGCGGATGACCAACAAACAACACTGGCACTTGATGCTGCTGATAAAACTGCGCTTCAAAAGGTAGCAGGGTCAACATCAGATCACAGCCTTTGCGTATTTTAAGCACGCGTTTTTGCCGCCATGCCCACACTGAAGGGCTGACATAATGCACGGTTTTAATCCCAGCCTTACGCAATTGCAGTTCAATATTTAAGTTAAAATCCGGCGCATCAATGCCAATAAATACATCTGGCTGTTGCGCTTTTAAGGTGCTGATTAAACGTTTGCGACGTGCCAACAGCTCAGGTAAGCGACCCAAGACTTCCACCAAGCCCATAATCGCCAAACGCTCCATGGGAAAGTATGAGGTTAACCCTTGCGCTTCCATCAATGGACCGCCGACACCGATAAACTCAATTTCAGGGTAGTGGCTACGTAGTGCTTGCATCAAGCCTGCGCCTAAGATGTCACCCGACGCCTCACCGGCCACGAGGGCTACTTTTAAAGGCGGCTGCAGCGCTTGCTCAGTCATTAGCGGGTAATGCCCCGTGAAGACTGGCGAATGGATTCGCAAAACAAAGCCACTTCAGAATGCTCGGCTTCACTAGTAGTTAAAGCGTGTAAAGCTTCAGTAACCGTTAAACCTTTGCGGTAAACAGTTTTATAAGCACGGCGTAACGCCTGTATCGTGTCGTCTGTAAAGCCGCGGCGACGCATACCTTCAAAGTTCATGCTACGCGCTTCAGCAGGGTTACCAGCGGCAGTAATAAATGCAGGAATATCTTTACCCACCGCAGTGCCCATCGCGGTAAAGCTGTGTGCACCAATCCGACAATACTGGTGCACCAAAGTGTAACCAGACAAAATCGCCCAATCGTCAATATGTACATGGCCTGCTAAGGCAGTGTTATTGACTAAAATGCAATGATTACCAATCACGCTGTCGTGGCCAATATGGGTATAAGCCATAATCAAATTATGATTACCAATGGTCGTTTCAGAACGGTCTTGTACCGTACCACGGTGAATAGTCACACCTTCACGAATGACATTGTGATCACCGATCACCAACCGGGTGGCCTCGCCTTGATACTTTAAGTCTGGCGTGTCTTCACCCACTGATGAAAACTGGTAAATATGATTATGGCAACCAATTCGAGTTGGCCCTTTAATCACAACATGCGATGCAATGATTGATCCCGCGCCAATTTCAACCCCAGGACCAATAATTGTCCAAGGACCGACAGTCACATCATCCGCAAGCTGAGCTGACGGATCAATAATGGCTCGAGGATCAATTAAACTCATAGTTTGCGTTCCGCACAAATAATTTCAGCTGAACAAACTATGACATCGCCAACACTCGCTCGGCAATTAAACTTCCAAATGCCACGCTTGGAACTGATAAAGCTCGCCTTTAAGTCAAGGCGGTCACCGGGCACAACGGGCTGACGAAAACGCAATTTGTCAGAACCGACAAAGTAATACAAAGTGCCACCATCCGGTGAGGCGTCCATCATTTTAAAGCCCAATACACCAGCTGCTTGAGCCATGGCTTCAATAATCAGCACACCTGGCATAATCGGGTACTGTGGAAAATGACCGGTAAAGAAAGGCTCATTAATGCTTACATTTTTATAAGCACTGATTGTCTTCTGCTCCAAATCAATGTCTACCACACGATCCACTAGCAAAAAAGGATAGCGGTGCGGAAGCAGTTGACGAATTTCGTTGATGTCCATCATATATAAAAAGCCTTAATCAAATAAGTGAGGCTGTGAATACCCTATCCACACACCTATCACCTGTAACTGAACGGCACTTAATGCGCTAAATTAAAGCTGATTAGCTAAAAAGGTCGATAACAAATCAGATGATATATCCAGACCAGAGGTCACTTCTGAGTATTTTTTTCCAGCGTACGAACACGTTTTGCTAAGTCATCTAACTGACGAAAACGCACAGCATTCTTCTTCCAATCAGACGCGGGTTGCATTGCTGTGCCCGATGAATACGCACCAGGCTCAGTAATAGAGTGGGTCACCATCGTCATTCCGGTAATAAACACGCCATCACAGAGTTCAATATGCCCGACCAGCCCTACACCACCAGCCAACATGCAATTACGGCCAATCTTAGCACTACCGGAAATACCAACGCAGGCTGCAATCGCAGTGTTCTCACCAATTTGCACATTATGAGCAATTTGGATTTGGTTATCTAACTTAACGCCATTACCAATTAAGGTATCCGAGAGTGCGCCACGATCAATCGTGGTGTTAGCACCGATCTCCACGTCATTACCAATGGTTACGCCGCCAACTTGGGCAATCTTATGCCAAACGCCTTGATGGTTAGCAAAACCGAACCCTTCCCCACCAATGACTGCACCTGATTGAATAACAACACGTTGACCAACGCTAACATCATGGTACAAAGTCACTCGTGCGAGTAAACGACTATCCTCAGCAATGCTACTGCGCGCACCAATAAAACACTGTGCGCCAATAATCACGCCTGCAGCAATCACTGCCTGCTCTTCAATCACCGCACCCGGGCCAATAGAGGCCGTCGAATCAATTAAAGCGCTCTCGGCAATCACCGCACTGGGGTGAATGCCTGGCGCATATTGAGGCGTGCGATCAAAGGAGTGTGATAGTTTGGCATAGGTCAAATAGGGGTCAGCCACCACCAAGCAATTACCTGAATAATCAGCAGCATCACTAGCAGACAACAGCACCGCACCCGCTTGGCTGTGCTCTAGATGCTTGCGATAATGTGCATTGGCAAGAAAGCTCAGTTGGTCAGGTGTTGCATCGTGTAAGGTTGCCACACCGTAGATAATTTTCTGCGCATCACCGCGCAGCTCAGCGCCAAGGGTATCGGCTAACTGAGCTAGAGTAAACTGCATCTGTGTCATATCAACGTAACTGATTCATGCGCTCAATAACGCGCAGCGTGATATCAAACTGCGGTTTCACATCAACCACTGCGCCACGCTCTAAAACGATATCGTAGCTGCCGCTTTTCAGCACGTCTTCAACCGCTTTATCAAGCTTCGGTTTCAGCTTTTCTAGCATTTCACGATCAGCCAACGCTTTAGACTCGTTCAGATCTTTAGATTGTGCCTGAAAATCACGGGCTTTTTGCTTATATTCAAGCTCTAAACGCTCAAGCTCTGCTTGTTGCATGCGCTCGCCATCTTTCACTAAGCGATCTTCAATGCGTTTAGCATCGCTTTCTAAGTTCTTTAATTTGGTCAGTTGTGGGCTGAATTTTTTCTCCGCATCCACAGCGTATTTCTTCGCCGCATCTGACTCCAACAATGCCATTTGATAATTCAAAACAGCAATCTTCATCTCAGCAAACACAGGACCGCTAATTAAAGCCGTTGTCAGTAAAACCAATTGAGTCAACTTACGCACGAGACACTCCTAAAACCACTGTTATTAATAAAGTTAAAATCTAAATTAGAATGTTTGACCCAGCGAGAACTGGAATACTTGGGTATCCGCATTGTCTGGTTTTTTCACTGGAACACCTAAGCTAAAGCTTAATGGCCCCATTGCAGTGATCCAAGTTAAACCAACACCCACGGAGCTGGCGAGGTTATCGTATTCAATCCCACAACCGGATTCATTACGTTTCTTCTGTGCTGAACTGCAATGTGTATCGAATACATTACCCACATCCCAGAACAACACGGTACGCAATGAACGCTGATCTTTGACGAAGGGCATTGGGAACAACAGTTCAACACCACCTTGGATCAACACGTTACCACCAAAAGGAAGGTTATCTTTGTCTGGATCATTATCGCTAGGTGTACTGCGCGGCCCTAAGCTGCTGTCTTTAAAGCCACGTACTGAGTTAAAACCACCAGCATAGTAGTGCTCATAAAACGGCAGTTCAGACGTGGAGCCATAGCTTTCGGCATAACCAATATCCGTATGGAAGCGTAGCGTGTAATTCTTGGTCAACGGCTTAAACAGTTGACCGCGGTAATCTAAGCGGTAAAAAGATAAATCACTGCCAGGTACAGTCACTTCCGCGGTCACGCTTTGTGAGTGACCACGGGTAGCCATCATGCCGCGATTCAAGGTTGATTGCGACCAACCCGCTGAGGCTTTAAAGTTGGTGTAATTATCGCCTTCTTCATCAATGAAATCAGCAATTTCTTTAACTGTATAACTGCCCGTCGTAATTTTGTCTTGCTGAGCACTTAAGCCAAAGTTAAGACGTGAGGTTTCATTGATTGGGTAGCCCACGTTAACTCCGCCACCTAAACTATCGACCGAGTAACTGGATACGTCATAGTCAAGCTTGTCATAGTCAGTGGTGCGATAAAAACCGTTATAGCCTAAGCTCACGCCATCCACTGTCCAGTACGGATCAACGAAACTAAAGTTATAGCTACTTTGATACTCACTACGGGTTAAGCCCAAACTGACTCGATTACCGGTACCTAAGAAGTTACTTTGACTGATTGAACCACCCAGAATCAAACCCGCATTCTGGGCAAAACCAACACTGGCAGTGATCGAGCCAGATGGCTGCTCTTCTACGCTGTAATTGACATCAATCTGATCATCAGTGCCCGGAACTTGCGGTGTTTCGACGTTTACCTCTTTAAAATAGCCTAGACGCTCTAAACGTGTTTTTGACTGATCAATTAAGTAGGTTGATGCCCAGCCGCCTTCCATTTGCCTCATTTCACGGCGCAGTACTTCGTCCATGGTTTTGGTGTTACCACGGAAGTTGATGCGATTCACATAAGCGCGCTTGCCCGGATCGACAACGTAGGTCAGTGACACCGTATTGTCTTCATCGTGAGTCTGCGGCACACCATTAACGTTAGCGAAGGTATAACCATCATTACCTAAGCGACGCGTAATCAATTCAGAGGTAGTGGTCATCACTTGACGTGAGAATACTTGCCCTTCACGTGATAGCAGCAATGCTTTGATTTGTTCTTCAGGAACTTTCAAATCACCCGAGAGTTTGACGTCACGAATCGTGTACTGCTCGCCTTCATCAATATTAACTGTGACGTAGACGTGTTTTTTATCAGGGGTAATAGAGACCTGAGTTGAGGTTATATCCATATTGATATAACCACGGTCAAAGTAATAAGAACGTACACGCTCTAAGTCACCAGACAATTTTTCACGCGCGTATTTGTCATCATTGCGGAAAAACGATAACCAATTTTTGGTTTTCAACTCAAACAGATCGATCAATTCCTCATCTTTAAAAACTTTATTACCGACCACATTGATGTGCTGAATTGAGGCGACTGAACCTTCCGTGACGTCGATTTTCAATGCTACGCGGTTACGTGGTTGCGCAATCACTTTCGCGTCAATATTCGCCGAGTAACGGCCTTGGGCAACATACTGGCGCTGCAACTCATTGCGTACGCCGTCTAATGTCGCCTGCTGGAAAATTTCACCCTCAGCCAAACCTGACTGTTTTAAGCCTTTAAGCAAGTCATCTTTACTGATGGCTTTATTACCTTCAATTTCCACACTAGAAATAGAAGGGCGCTCAAGCAGAGTAATAATCAGCACATCACCATCACGACTGAGCTGAATATCTTCAAAAAATCCGGTTTTAAATAAAGAACGGGTTGCTTCAGCCAATCGTCGTTCATCGACAGACTCGCCTACGTTCAAAGGTAATGCACCGAATACACTGCCCGCGGATACACGCTGTAAACCGTTGACACGGATATCAGAGACAGTAAAAGGTGCAGCGTGAGCTTCAGATATTATTAGCGCGGATATCACCGCAGGTAACAGCAGACGTTTCATGCAAACCTTTCTATTTCAACGATATATATAAAACCCGCTGCCGTGCAACGGATCAGTATTTTTACAAACGCGCTAAATCATTAAATACCGCAAGTAACATAACGCAAACGACTAAGGCAATACCAATCCGCATACCATAGCTTTGAATACGTTCCGATAACGGTCGACCGCGTACCAACTCTGCAAAGTAAAATAACAGATGTCCGCCATCAAGCACAGGAATTGGTAATAAATTAAGCACACCCAGACTGATACTTAAGTAAGCCATAAAGTTCAATAAACTTCTTAGCCCGCTTTCAGCAGAAGCGCCCGCCACTTTAGCAATGGTTATCGGTCCACTCAAGTTTTTTACTGAGAGTTCGCCAAACAGCATCTTTTTTAACGAGCCAAGGGTCAAAGCGCTCATTGTCCAAGTACGCTGCGCACCTTCTATCAGGGCCTCAAACGGACCAAAGCGCACATCGCGGAGCATCTCAGCCGGCCATTCGCCGCCAGTAACGCCCATGCCTAAATAACCACGTTTACCCGCATCAGTACCTTGTGCGCTGAGCATGACACGCACATCGCTTAACTGACCAGCCCGCTCGATACTCAACTCTATCTTTGTATCAGGGCGTGCCTGCACATAATTCACCACAGCCTGCCAATCAGCGATTGTCTGACCATCAATGGCGATAATTTTATCGTTAAGCTGTAGACCTGCATTCTGTGCCGGCCCTTCAGGATCAAGTTGCGCAACAACAGCCGAAACACTTGGTCGCCAAGGTTCAATACCCAGCTCATTGATCGGGTCGGGGGCATCTGCACCATACAGCCACTTATCTAGCATAACCGTGTAACTACTGGGCGCAGTATTACCTGCTGCCCGCGCATCAATGCGCAAATTACCACTTTCGCCAATACGCTGGATCAGTTTTAAATTTACATCCGCCCAGCCTGTGACAGCCTGACCATCCACGGCAATAATTTCTTGACCACTGTGTAAGCCGGCACGTTGTACTAGGCTGTCAGCAATGACATCACCAACCACCGGCTTAACCTGTTGACTGCCCAGCATAGCGACACACCAAAACAGGACAAAAGCCAAAACAAAATTGGCCACAGGACCAGCCGCTACAATAGCAATGCGCTGACCTACAGTTTTCCGATTAAAACTCTGACCGTATTCAGCCTCAGCCACTGGTGCTTCACGCTCATCGAGCATTTTCACATAACCACCCAGCGGGATCAGGGCAATCACAAACTCAGTACCATGCCGATCATGCCAGCGCACTAAGGGCGTACCAAAGCCAATTGAAAAACGTAAGACTTTCACCCCACAACGGCGTGCTACCCAAAAGTGGCCATACTCATGGATAGTCACTAAAACACCTAGAGTGACCAAGGTACCCAGCAACATATACAAACCACTCATAAACTCACACCTACACGACTCGACTGTTTAGTTAACCACGTATTAGCATATTGACGGGCCTGCTGATCCACTGCAACCACCTGCTCAAGACTCTGCACTGGGCAGGCTTGCTGTCTATTCAATACGTCTTCAATCAACTGCGGGATTTGGGTAAAACGAATGCGCTCGTGCAAGAATGCTTCTACTGCAATTTCATTGGCGGCATTGAGCACAATCGGTGCACTCGCACCCGCTTGTGCAGCGCCAATGGCTAAACGCAAACAAGCAAAATGCTCCAAGTCCGGTGCAATAAAATCCATGCGCGCTAAGGCACATAAATCCAACGGCGCTACGCCTGAACTAATACGCTCCGGCCACGCCATAGCATGGGCAATCGGCGTGCGCATATCAGGATTACCCAACTGCGCCAGCACTGAACCATCCACATAATCAACCAGCGAATGAATCACGCTTTGCGGGTGAATCACTACTTCAACTTGCTCAGGACGTGCGGCAAATAACCAGCACGCTTCTATCAACTCTAAGCCTTTATTCATCATTGTCGCGGAATCAACAGAGATCTTTTGCCCCATTGACCAGTTCGGATGAGCACAGGCTTGGGCTGGTGTCACTAGTTCTAACTCAGCATAACTACTATTACGAAATGGCCCACCGGACGCGGTTAACAGAATACGGCGCACACCAACCGGCGCTAAGCCATCTGCATAGTTGCATGGCAGGCACTGAAAAATCGCATTATGTTCGCTATCAATCGGCAGCAATTGTGCGCCATGCTCGCGCACCGCGCGCATAAACAATGCGCCAGACATGACTAAAGCTTCTTTGTTGGCCAAAAGGATTTTCTTGCCGGCCTGAACCGCAGCCATCGCCGACTCTAAACCCGCAGCACCAACAATCGCCGCCATCACCGCATCGACATCAGGATGCGCTGCGACTTCACATAGGCCTTGCGCCCCCGCCAGCACCACGGTAGCAACACCAGCAGCACGCAAATCACCTTGTAAGCGCTGTGCAATCGCCGCATCAGCTACAACAGCAAAACGCGGCCGATGCTGTAAGCATAATTTTTTCAATTCATTAATGCGTGCATGCGCGCTCAGCGCAAAAACCTGATAGCGCTCAGGATGCTGATTGATCACATCAAGGGTGCTGCTACCAATCGAGCCTGTTGCACCCAGCACAGTTATTTGCTGAGGACGCTGCTGCTTACCACTCAAGGCAGATTCCAACCTGTTAGCAATAACAGTAGAGCACTGATTGGCGCTGCCGCAGTCAAGCTATCAATGCGATCTAAAATACCACCGTGACCCGGTAGCAACTGGCTGCTGTCTTTGATACCCATCTGCCGCTTAAACATGCTTTCGGTTAAATCACCGACTACAGAGAACAAAACCACCACTGCTGCGCCCAGCAATACCAAGACAAAGTCACGGGTTGGTACCTCGAAATACACTGCTAAGGCGCTAGCAATACACATACTGGTGAACAAACCACCGAGTAACCCAGCCCAGCTTTTACCTGGGCTGACACGCGGCGCTAACTTACGCTGACCAAAGGCACGGCCAAAGAAGTAAGCGCCAATATCAGCACTCCAGACCAGCAACAGCAAACCTAAAATAAGTAGATTGCCCTGCGGTAAAGCCTTTAAAACCTGCAAACCCAGCCCAGCTGGAACAATGATAATCAAACCAATGACCAGTTTGCCAAGATTCCCCCCCCAGAAGGCAATACTTTTTGGAAAGGTCATGATCATAGCGACTGCCAGTAACCACCAGACACCGGTTAAATATAATGCGGGCATTAGCATCTCACTGGACATATTGAGCAGCAATAACGCTGCCACCACGGTCCACGCATAGCCTATACGCTGCTTCTGCGCTTTAAACCCAGCCAGACGCGCCCATTCCCAGCCTGCCAGCGCTACAACCAAACTAATAAATGCTAAAAAAGCACGACCTTCGAGCCAAAAAAGCCCCAGCAAAGCCAAGGGTGCTAACCATAAAGCGGTAATGACTCGTTGTTTTAGCATGATCTACGCCCCTCAGTGTTCACTTGTTCACTGGTTTTTCCAAAACGACGTTGCCGTGATGAAAAATCCGCCAATGCATCACGCATCGCTTGATGCTTAAAATCAGGCCAAAATAAATTTGAAAAGTACAGTTCACTGTAGGCTAACTGCCATAATAAAAAATTACTTATGCGGCGTTCGCCGCCGGTACGGATGCATAAGTCAGGCAGCGGCTGCGGCGCTGTACTTAAACAACCCTGTAGGCGTTCAGCGTTGATATCGTCTGGCTCTAGCTCTCCACGCTGTACTGCGCGCGCTAACTGCTGAGCTGCTTGGACAATGTCCCACTGGCCACCATAGTTGGCGGCCACTTGTAAGAGAAACTTGGAATGGTGCGCAGTGCGTTGCTCAGCTTCTTGCATCGCCAACTGCAATTCAGGATGAAAACGTGAACGATCACCGATAATGCGCAAACGAATACCATTTTGATCGAGCTTTCTTGCTTCGCGACGTAAAGCCACTAAAAACAACTCCATCAAGGCACCGACTTCAGCCTCTGGACGCTGCCAGTTCTCACTTGAGAAGGCAAACAGTGTCAGCACTTCTACACCGGCCTCAGCGCACACCTCAACCACCGCCCGAACAGCATCAACGCCAGCTTTATGCCCAGCTACACCAGGCAAAAAACGTTTTTTAGCCCATCGATTATTACCATCCATAATAATCGCGACATGGCGCGGGACAATATCCCGCACCTCCTGCGTTGCTTTGCTCATCACCGCAGCCTCTGCCTTACACCGCCATTAAATCAGTTTCTTTCGCCGCTAACAGCTTATCAACACCATCAACCGCAGTATCAGTGATCTTTTGGATCTCATCTGCGGCACGGCGCTCTTCATCCTCACTGATTTCTTTCTCTTTAACCAAGTCTTTCAGTTGTGCCAATGCATCGCGTCGAATGTTACGTATAGCAACCCGTGCATTTTCTGATTCTTGGCGAGCTTGCTTGGTGTAACCTTTACGCGTTTCTTCAGTCAAGGCAGGCATTGGCACGCGAATAGTGGTGCCTGAGGTCGCAGGATTCAAGCCTAAGTCAGAGACTAAAATAGCCTTCTCAACCGCTTGCGTCATGCTTTTATCAAATACCGTGAGCGCCAACGTGCGTGAGTCTTCAACCGTCACGTTAGCCACTTGATTCAAGGGCGTATCGCTGCCGTAATAAGACACCATCACTGTATCTAGAATGCCGGGATGTGCACGGCCTGTGCGAATTTTTGCAAAAGCAGTCTGTAACGATTCAACCGACTTGTGCATACGCGCCTGTGCATCTTTTTTGATCTCATTGATCATTGCTTACTTTCCTCGATCAAGGTGCCTTCCGCGCCGCCTAAAACAACATTCAGCAGTGCACCCGGCTTATTCATATTAAAAACCCGTAACGGCATATTATGATCACGACACAAACAAATGGCCGTCAAGTCCATTACTTCTAGCTTACGATCTAATACTTCGTCATACGTTAAGTAGTCAAACTTTTCCGCATTAGGATCTTTAAGGGGATCAGCAGTATATACGCCATCAACTTTAGTTGCCTTAAGAACTACATCAGCGCTGACTTCAATACCACGTAAGCAGCCCGCAGAATCTGTAGTAAAGAACGGATTACCGGTACCAGCAGAAAAAATAACCACTTCACCTTTCTTTAAATGCACCACAGCTTTACGACGATCATAGTGATCAGTCACACCCACCATAGAGATGGCTGACATCACTAAAGCAGGAATATTCGAGCGTTCTAAAGCATCACGCATCGCCAAAGAGTTCATAACTGTGGCTAACATTCCCATATGGTCGCCAGTCACTCGGTCCATACCGGCCGCAGACAATGCAGCACCACGGAACAAGTTACCACCACCAATCACCAATCCAACTTGCACACCAATACCAATCAACTGACCAATTTCTAAAGCCATGCGGTCCAGCACTTTAGGATCAATACCAAAATCCTCAGCACCCATTAAGGCTTCACCACTGAGTTTTAGTAAAATTCGTTTATAGCGCGGTTGGCGTCCACCGACTTGTTGGGCCATGATTTTTATCTCCTGCGGATGTGATTTTACACCTGTGGCGCAATCTGCCCACAGTTAACGCACACAGTGCTGTTAATTTGCGCACATATTACAAGACAGATGTCTAAAGCACAGTGTCTTTTTTTAAAAAAAAGGCCGCGCGCAATTGCGGGCAGCCTTTTCCATACAAGCTAATACTTATTTTTTTGAAGCAGCCAACTGGGCAGCAACTTCAGCAGCGAAGTCAACTTCACCACGATCGATACCCTCACCCACTTCAAAACGTACAAAAGACACAATTGTTGCGCCCGCTTGTTGCGCGAGTTTACCAACAGTGAGCTCTGGGTTCTTAATGAAAGGCTGCTCAACTAAGCTGGATTCAGCCAAGAACTTCTTGATACGGCCGCCAACCATATTTTCTACGATATTGGCTGGCTTGCCTTTAATTTTCTCTTCATTCAGCGCCATAAAGATTTCTTTTTCTTTAGCGATGGCTTCAGCAGAGACTTGTGACGGATCTAGGAACTGCGGATTGCTTGCAGCAACGTGCATCGCAATGTCTTTAGCCAGCTCAGCATCACCACCGGTCATTGCAACGAGAACACCAATGCGGTGACCGTGCAGGTAAGCACCAACCACATCACCTTCAACACGCGTCAAGCGGCGAATATTGACATTCTCGCCACACTTAGCGATCAATGCTTCGCGCGCCAATTCTTGCGCAGCAATTAATGCAGCAACATCTAAGCTCTTATCAGCAAAGGCTGCTTCTAAACTGTCTGCCACAAAACCTTTAAAGTCTTCTTGCAAAGCCAAAAAGTCTGTTTGTGAGTTAACTTCAATGATCGCAGCACTTTTGTTGTCATCAGCCACTTTAACGGCGATAGAACCTTCAGCGGCAATATTACCGGCTTTCTTAGCCGCTTTAATTGCACCCGCAGCACGCATGTCATCAATGGCTTTTTCGATGTCGCCGCCAGCCACTTCTAGGGCTTTCTTGCAGTCCATCATGCCTTGGCCAGTACGCTCACGCAGTTCTTTTACCATAGCGGCAGTGATCTGAGTCATCTTCACAATCCTCTTTAATTCAGTCTATACAGCAGTTACAAACTGCTTCTTAAATTAGGCAAAAAGGGGGCTAAGCCCCCTTTCGTGTCGCTTGTGGTGTTACAGAGCCTTAGCCCTCAACCACTTCAACAAATTCTTCAGCAGTTGTTGCACTGCCTTGACGTGCACGCAAAACACAGTCAGCAGCTGTACCAAGGTACAACTGAATGGCACGGATTGCGTCATCGTTACCAGGGATAATGTAATCAACACCATCAGGGCTGCTGTTGGTATCAACAATACCGATTACTGGGATACCTAGCTTGTTCGCTTCGCTAATAGCAATACGCTCGTGGTCAACGTCAACTACGAACATCGCATCAGGCAAACCACCCATGTTTTTAATACCACCGATGCTGCGCTCTAGTTTTTCTAGATCACGCGTACGCATTAAAGCTTCTTTCTTAGTCAGCTTTTCAAAGGTGCCATCTGCTGCTTGTACTTCTAAATCACGCAAACGCTTGATCGAATCACGGATGGTTTTGTAGTTGGTTAACATACCACCTAACCAGCGGTGATCAACGTACGGCATGTTGCAGCGTGACGCTTGCTCGTTGATGATTTTGCTGGCTGAACGCTTAGTACCAACAAATAAAATTTTGTTTTTACCCGTTGCTAATTTCTCAACAAACGCCATTGCGTCGTTGAACATAGGCAAGGTTTTTTCTAAGTTCACAATGTGAATCTTGTTGCGCGCGCCAAAAATGTATTTACCCATTTTTGGGTTCCAGTAGCGAGTTTGGTGCCCGAAGTGCACACCAGCTTTTAACATATCGCGCATAGTGACTTGTTCAGTCATGATCATTCCTAAATAATAAAACGGGTTGGGCCTCCACATATCCCGAACCTCAACCCGAAGGCACCCAGAAGTTCGTGTCGACATGTGTGTGGATTTTAAACTTCACCTGAACAAATCAAGTAAAGCGGCGCGTTTTATACCATATTACAAACAAATAACCAAGCTGCACGTTAAACAAATACGCTTAACACTGCCCATCCCTAGCGTTCAGGTCTCGCATATCCTTGAGTCTTACTCTATTATGAGCGCATGCTTACTGATCCTTTCCAGCGCTTGGGGCTTGACCGCGAAGTACTTACCGTCAGCCAACTGAACCAACGTGCGCGCTTACTCCTTGAAGACGTTTTCCCGCAAGTTTGGGTTGAAGGCGAGCTGTCTAATATTGCTCGACCTGCGTCAGGGCATGTGTATTTCACTTTAAAAGACCGTAACGCCCAAGTCCGCTGCGCAATTTTTAAACAGCAAGCCAGTCGCGTGCGTGATTTACTGCGCGATGGCTTACTGGTGCGTGTGCGCGGCCGCGTCTCTTTATATGAAGGCCGTGGCGATTACCAAATGATTCTCGACAGCGTCGAAGCCGCTGGCGATGGCGCTTTGCGCTTGGCCTTTGAGGCGCTGAAGGCAGCACTGCAAACTGAAGGGCTATTTGCCCAAGAACGCAAACGGGCGTTGCCGCAATACCCGCAGCGGATCGGTGTAATCACCTCTGCGTCGGGTGCAGTACTGCATGATATTGTTAGCGTCTTTGCTCGACGTGCACCGCACGTGCAACTCACTTTAGTCGCCACAGCCGTGCAAGGTCGCGAGGCGACTGCGCAAATCGTCCGCGCCTTAGCCTTAGCTGATCGCGCACAGTTTGATGCAGTGATCTTAGCCCGTGGCGGCGGCTCACTGGAAGACCTCTGGTGTTTTAACGAAGAAGCAGTGGCGCGCGCTATTGCTGCCTGCCAAACGCCCATTGTGAGTGCTGTTGGCCATGAAACTGATGTCTCTATCAGTGATTTTGTTGCCGATGTTCGCGCCCCTACT
>Ga0265293_10008203_pt1 | contig 15603 bp, 21 predicted proteins | sample Munlanlewell138R_FD_192505 | JGI IMG/M metagenome (GOLD analysis project Ga0265293, IMG submission 192505) | Leachate microbial communities from a municipal landfill in Southern Ontario, Canada - Leachate well 138R | ecosystem: Engineered > Solid waste > Landfill > Unclassified | place: Canada...
AAAATAGGACTTATCTGAAAATAAATTACTTATCCGACTTATCCGAGTAAAGTTATCAAGGGAAAGAATTACAATTTGCAATATAATCAATCTCTATGTGAGATTTAAGTATAATGATAGAAATTGATAGGAGATTGTAGAATATATGACTAAAGTACCTCAATTACCTTTTTTAGAACAAATACAAGAGCAATCTATTTCATATAATGAACTAAAAGGTAGTGAACACAAAAAGAACCTTGGCCAATTTTTTACAGATGTTAATATTGCTAAGTTTATGGCTTCTTTGGCAAATGTAAATATAGAGCAACACGAAATCAATATATTGGATTGTGGTTCTGGAAATGGTATCTTATCTATCTCCTTATTACAAAGACTAGATACTTTAAAGCTTTCACTAAATATAAAGTTACATTTATACGAGATAGATCAAGACATTATAGACAGCTTGAAAAAGAATATAGAGATGCTTCAAAGTCATTTAAAGAATATAGATTTATCTTTTTCAATACACCAAGAAAACTTCATACTCAAAGATATTAATGAAAAGTTTGATTTTATAATATCCAATCCACCATATTTCAAGCTAAATAAAGCATCTGATGAAGCAGTAAAGATGAATTATGTTGTGTATGGTCAGCCTAATATCTATATGCTTTTTATGGCCAAAAGTATTGAACTATTAAAAGATACTGGAGAGATGATATTTATTACTCCAAGGAGCTTTACATCTGGAAGCTATTTTAAAGCTTTTCGATGTTTCTTTTTAAACAATGCACATTTTGAACAAATCCATATTTTCAATACAAGAACAAAACACTTTAAAAGTGAGTCTATATTACAAGAAACGATAATTACAAAAATTGTAAAAAAACAAATAAATAAAGTAATAATCTCATCATCTGAGGACTCAAGTTTCAGTGACTACAATGAAATGAAAGTTGAAAATAAGTTAATCGTTGATGCACACGAGCCAGAATGTGTTATTAAACTACCTCTTAACCAGTACGATGTTGATATTTTAAAAACATTCCATCGTTCAACTCAAACTTTACAGTCTCTTGGTTATGTTGTTTCAACTGGGAAAGTGGTAACTTTTAGATCTAAAGAATTGATTACCAATGAGCAGACCAAAAACACAGTACCATTAATTTGGATGAATAACTTTAAAAATAAACAATTAGTGCATCCTTTAGACTTTGGTAAAGAGCAGTATATTAGTACAGATAATCCAAGTCTCTTAATAGATAAATCAAATTATATAATTATTAAAAGATTTAGTTCTAAAGAGCAAAAAAAGAGAATAAATATAGGTTACATATTTAAAGATAAAATTGAATATGCTCAAATCGGATTAGAAAATCATTTAAACTATCTTTACAGAAAAGATGATGAAATGAGCAAAAAAGAGCTAATGATACTTGGAGATTTTTTAGACTCAGAACTAACAGATAAATATTTTAGAATTTCAAACGGTAATACTCAAGTTAATGCAACTGAGCTAATGAACTTACCGATACCAGATGACATATATAAGGAGCTAATAAGTGCAAGAAAACACAAAACAGAGAATACAAGATACGCAAGAACTACTGAGAAAATTCAACATACCAGAGCTTTATGTAACTGATTTAATGGCTTTAAGCTTTCTCTCTCTTTTAATGCTTGATAGTGATAAAAATTTTAGTGCTGCAAGTAGTAGAATGATGAGAATACACGATATTTTAAAAAATATCAGCGATGTATTTGATATTAATTATGCGGAAAACAGTAGAGAAACGGTAAGAAAAAGAGTTATAAGAGTGCTAGAACAATCAGCATTAATCGAAAGAAATCCAGATGATCCAACAAGACCTACAAATAGTGGAAAAACTGTTTATCAAGTGACTGATGAAGCTTTAGATATTGTAAGAAAATATCAAACTAAACAATTTGACAAGAAAGTTGAAGAGTTTTTTGAAACGCATACTTCATTAAAAGAACAATATGCAAAAAAGAGAGAACTACATAGGATACCTTTGGTTATTGATGGAGAAGAGTTTACTTTATCCTCTGGAACACATAACGAGTTACAAGTAAGTATAATTGAGGATTTTGCTTCAAGGTTTGCTCACGGATCTAAATTACTGTATGTTGGAGATACTGAAAATAAATATATCTATGTAAATAAAGAAAAGTTAGAAGAGCTTGGTATTCCAATATCTGAAAATGATAAGCTGCAGCTGCCAGATGTAGTTTTATATGATGAAACTAAAAATTGGTTATATCTTATTGAAGCGGTTACAACCCACGGCCCGATAGATCAAAAGAGAATTATTGATTTAGAGAAAATGTTTGAGAACTGTTCAGCTGGTAATGTATATGTAACAGCATTTCCAGATAGACCAACATTTAGAAAATATATTGCAGAAATTGCTTGGGAGACAGAAGTTTGGATCTCAAGTGAACCAGATCATATGATCCACTTTAATGGCGATAGATTTATGGGGCCTCATTAATCAGCTTTGGGTTTTTGAGGGAGAAAATTCCTCAAGCTCATAAGCCTTTAAAAATGCCTCTACACGCTCTTTATCTTGACTCTTTAAAAACATAGCAACTTTATACCTCCAGTCGCTTTTATCTTTCTTTTTCCAGTCTCTCATCGTAGTATTTGGAACACCAAAAAGTCTCATTATATCCATATCATTTAACATACTCTTCCCTTAATAACCTTATTGATTTTTCATTATATCATAAATTAGCGGAAATCGCTATTAATTATCGAAAATCACTTGACAATATTAGCGAAATTCGCTATAATTTTATGAGATACGATAAGAAAAGGAGTTTAAAATGTGGACAATTCAAGAATTAGCTGCAACTGTAATAGTTTGGACGGCAAATATATACTTTGGGTTTTTAGGTTAATCCTAAAGCCCTTAATGGAGGTACTAAAATGAAACTTACAAATGCAATTAAAAAGCTTTCTAAACACGGTGAAGTAAAACAAAACGGTAATCTTTTTTGGACTGAGATTGGCAGATATGCAGTTGAATTTATGGCCAATGGAAGAATTGATGAAAATACTTCTATCACTTGCATAAGAGCCAGAAGAAAAAATGATTTAGATGACAGTATGACAGATTACAGTGCTGGAGTATGGTGCGATAATCTAACTCAAGCTATCAAGTTGGCTACGGCTGCTTGATAGTTTATGAATACAGGTGTAAATAAAAGGAGTCAAAAAAATGGAAGCAATAATTTCTCTTAATATAGCAAAAGGTGTTAAAACTTGGATAGCGAAGGTGGATGAAACTTTCACTCCTATTAAATTTATAAATAACTCAAAATTTAAAAAGGAAGAAAGAGGTGTTTTGGATTTTTTTATAAAAGAGGCAGGTATTTATAAAGCACACGATACAAATGGCACTGTTTTATATCATTGCTTTTTAAATGGGAATAATGAACTAGAAGCAGTTGAAATTTCTAAAAAAGAGGCTATTAAAGAGTTTATTTTTTTATCAGATTTAAAAATGAAAAAAATAAATTTTAGGTTTGGTACTTCTAAAAATGCTTATACAACTAATTGGATCAGAAATTTCAATCCAATTTGTGATACTGAGCTTGGTGAAGATGAGAATTTTTACTATATAAGTGGTAAATTTTATGTAAAAACAGAGAAATATAAAAGAAATAATTATATACCAGAAATTTTTGAGAAAGAAGTTACTCTTGTTAAAGAGCGGTACAGTAAAAAAGACGGCTATCTTAAAATAATAAATAATGATACAGAAGAAATCATTTTTGAAACTTCTGAGGAGTAAATTATGTTTATGAGAATATTCTTCGGTGAGTTCTTAGGAAATCTTATATCAAGTAGAGCATTATGGATAATTGCTTTTGTTTGGCTTTTTGCGTTTAAAAGTGAAGAGATGATCTATCTATTTAAAGATTTAATCGTGGGTATAATCCATCATCTTGTTGGTATTTAGGAGGAGAGCTAAAACTCTCCTCGATTATAAAAACTCTTCAAAATCAATTTTTTCACCATCTGCTGGGGTTAGCTTCACAAGATTTTTATGAAAATCTCCTGCTTTTTTAATTTTTCTAATGTTAGGAATAAATTTTGGATATTTTGGATCTCTTCCAATATACTCTAATCGTGCTTTTGTAATATATGGTGCAATACTCTTTACATAAAACTCTAAAGGTTTCAGATCTTGTATTTCAGCAGCTAAAACCACATACTTTATTTTTTTGGGTTTTGAATGACCCATACCATCACGCATATCGTGCGGACCATAAGAATAGTTTTCCGAATATTCTTTAACTTCTTGTTGCCCAAGGATTTTTTCTAAGTCTTGAGCATCGGATGTTCGATAGATGAACTTTGTGTTTGTTGTATCTAAAATCGTAAACATTCCCTCACGCTTATATTGCTCCTCTAGCTGCTTTAATGTCTGAACTGAATAAACAACTTTTCCACCTTTTGAACGAGCTAAAGTCATAAGATCTATAACTTTTTGAAGTTTTTTAAGTCGTGGTAATTCGTCTAACCAGAAGAACAACTCTCTATTTTCATCATCTGGCATCGATAGAAGCTCTCCAGCAACTATTTCAACAACTAATCGATAAAGTGGTAGCATAGAGTCTAAAATTCTTTCTTCACCCAATAAAAAGATACTTTGTTTGTTAATATCATCTTGCGTCCATTTTTTAAAAGAAAAGTCTCCGTCCATATTTGCAAGAGCTTCCAGTGCACCACCTGCATTTGCTAAAATTGTACCGATGATACCTCTAGTTTGTTTATCTAAACCATCATCTATATGAGCTTCCATCTTTTGTTTTGCTTCTTCATCTGCTTTCATAATATCTATGATGCCTTGAGGTGATGTAATGGTTTCCCATACCATTTTATTATTTGGTTTTGGCATTTTAGATAATCCAATTAATACACCCTCAAGAACACTTCTTGCAGCTCTATCGAAATATTGATCACTCATTTTGGGATTTTCAGGAATTAGAGATAAGGCAATATTTGCTATATCTTGATAAGTTTCAATATCATTAAAAATATTCCATTTAATAGTTCTCTCATCAAGAGGACAAAAAATCAAATCATCTTCTTTTTTTTGAGTTGAAGTGTAATCTCCTTTTACATCGATTATGATTTTTTTTGAATGAAAAAAAGCCTCAAATATTTGCATCATACCTTGAGTTTTTCCAGAACCAGTTGTACCTATAAAACCTATGTGTTGTCTTGTTGCTACTTTTGGAATTTTAATACTCATTTTTTACTCCCTTAAAACTTTCTCGTGCATTGTTCATCGATAACATTTATCTCAATAAAGTCATCATATTCAGCAAACTGCTCATTAAAATCATCATTACATACTAATTTCGCACCTCTTACATACTCATCACTTTCTATTTCGTTTTTCTTTTTTAGCAAAAAGGTTGAGATTTTTCTTTTAAACAGAAAAATAACAAACAAAGTCATAATTACACCAATAGTAAGGTAGGGGATTAGTGATATATCAATCCAACTAAAATGTTTTAGAAAAATACGCTCTTCTTGCATTTCTCTTCTTTCAAAAAATTTATTAATAAAATAAATTGTTAGTGATACCCAAAGAGGCAAACCTAGTAAAGTTACAAACCAAAATAATCTTCCCTTGAGTTCCATTCTTCCCTTAAGTGAAAACTCTTCCATTGCTGGAAATAAAAAATTAAACATTCTACTCTCCTTGACTATCTGTTTCTTGAACGGTTTTTAAGGGAGAAAAGTTCTCAGCATTACTTACTTTTGAAGTATTTTTTTCTTTCTTTAGTGCCGTTATCTCTTCCGCTTTTTTTGATATGCCAGATGCTTCAATAATATCTGCTACCAGTTGGCTTTTTGAGATGCCAAGATGATTACAAACTACATCAACATCTTTGTAAAGATTAGCGTCAATTTTTACGCTCAAAGATGATTTTTTATTACCGCTTTTTGTATCGTACTTTTTAAGCACATTATCTATGATTGCCATAGTTTACTCCTTGTTTTGATTTTATTTCATCTATATTCATAATTTTCTAAAAAAATGAGCCACTTCTTTCCCTAAAAAACCAAAAGCCGAGTGCGAAGCACGAGGATAAAAAAGAGAAAACTTGTTTTTTCTTTTAGATACAAGTCAGCCACATATTATGTGTCGGGTCAAACCTTGGCGGTTTGGATTGAAAGCCGTATTACATCTTTAAAATTTGCGTATTACGACTTTTTATGAATATAGGTAAATAAACACTTAGGAGATAAAAATGACTCATATTAATGTAAAGATTGATGAGGGTATTCATTTTGCCCTTGAAGAGCTGGCAAGGATAAATAAGATTAGTAAAAGTGCTGTGATAAGAGATGCTTTGCAGCAGTATGTTAATGGGATGCTCACAGACCATTTATCGAAGATGGATAAACGATTAGAAAATCTTGAAAGACTACTTGAAAAAGAGGTAAGTAGATACAACTCTTTACTTGCAAAAAATACGCTTTATAGCGTAGCAACTCGTTATCAAGTAAAAGCTTTTCATAGTGTTACAAGAGATAAAGATGAAGCAACAAAAGCAGAAGAAGCAGCTTGGAAAAAAGCAGTTGAAATTACTCAAAAACATTATACGGATGCAGGATTTAAAGTTGAAAGTAATAAGGGAAATGAAGAGGTAAAAGATGATTGAAAAAACTCAAAGAGTTAGTAATCTTAGAGCATCACTTGAATATCTTGAGAATGGTAAAGTAAATGAAAGATACAACTATCTTGATAGAACCGATGATAAACAAATTAGAAATCTATATAGCTACAATGGTAAAAAAATCGACTTCAAAACAGCGGATACCTTAGGGCAAAAATTTGATGCACAAGAGATTAAGATTTACAATCCTCAAACAGACAAAATGACCATTGAAGAGCTGCATCAAATGGCTAAAGATATTATTCAAGAACGCAGTGCTCACGCAAAAGAAAAGCTAGGTGCAGTTTATGCTATTCATCATATGCCAGATGGTTCAAATAAGCATCTTCATATTGCATACTTTGGAAGCAAACAAGCATTAAAAAGAAGCGGTAAAGGTAAAGAGTGGATTAACAAATTAGACTCCATAGAACTCAAATATACTAAAGATGCAAAAGAGAGAGCACAAGTGATTGAACGCAACCAAAAAAGGATGGATGCAATCAATCTCAAATATGAAAGAGGTAATTATACAAACACTCAAAAAGCAGATAATTTTATTTGGAAGCATATCAACAAAGAGAACGGCCATTTTGGATGGAAGAGGTTTGAATGGGCTATCAACAAAAGTAAGATGAGTGATAAACAGAAAGACTACTGGAAAACAAGAGTAGCTCAAAGGTTAAGAGGATTAGAAACCATTGGAATATCCAAGAGTATAGATGGGCAAAACTTCAAAATAGACCTTGAAAAATATGCTCAGGAGAGAGCCAATATTATTGAAAATGCAAAAAAGAGCAATGTTTTGGAAGTAGAAAAAAACCAATTATATCAATCTCTAAAAGAGATAAAACAAGAACAAAGTTCTCTCTACAAAGACAATCAAAAACACTTCAAAAATTTAAAAGGGATAAGGGGGCTTGATTTAGATAAGCAAGATAGATCTCTTAAAATTCAAATGAATTTCCAGAAGATTGAAGAGCTTAGAAAACTTGAGACAAAAACAAAAATTGACATCATCGATAGCACTTTATTGACTCGTGGAGAAATGGATCCCGATAAGGCAATGCTAAAAGCTATGACTCAAAAATATGTTTCACTTGATGCCATTAGAAAAAATACTATGTTGCAAGTGCAACGACTGGAGCAACTAAAATCAAAAGGATTGGTTAAAAAAGAGGGAAGCACTTATAAACTTGCAGTGAGTAGAGAAGAGTTCTTAAAATATAAAGACTCTCCAGAAGCAGCTAAAAATATCAACAAATTAACGGAGAAGATGCTTCCAAGTAGTTTTAGTAAAACAGTAAAAGGATATGGAAAAGAAGTAGATAGATGGGTGAATAAATGGACTCAAACAAGCACCCATTCTCCCTCTGTATGGACTAAACCACTTGCAACCGCAGAAAAGTTCTCTCAAGAGGTTAAAAAGTCATACTGGTCATTTAAACCACGAAGTTCCGAAGAGAGATTTTTGGCTTTTGGGTTATCGGTTGCTTTCGCTACAACAAAATTCACTTTGAAATTTGCAACAAAGATAGCGTGGAAAACTATGAAGGAGACTGGCAAGGCTATTTATCAAACTCAAAAAGATATTAAAACCATCCATTCTAACCATAAAATGATCTCTAAAATGCAAAAAAATCAAAGTATTGGAAAATTGGCCAGAGATATAAAAACTCAAGAGAGAAAAATTGACAAGAATTATGAATATAAGGTGAAGCCAAAATCTAAACAGCAGGAGGTCAAAAATGAACGAACAAGATAAGGCTCAAATTTTAGAAAAGTTGGAAAACATTGAGAAGCAGCAGGACTTAATTTTAAGTCTTGTATTGCGTGATGTGGTTCAGACAAGAGCGTTGAGAAACAATATGGGTGCATTATTGCAAACGATTGGATTAAGCTCACAGAAGATAAAAGACTATGAAGAGCAGTCGTTTGAAGTTGCAGCGAAATACCTTGAAAAGTATTTTGATGAAATCGAAATGAATGAGGAGTAACAAATGAAAGAACAAGAGAAAAAGCAACCGTTTGAAGAGTATAAAGCTCAAGAACAGCCACAGTATGAACAAAACCAAGAATTTGGTAAGGAACAACAATCGGCTCAAAGCTGGGAGCAGTCAAAGGGTGGGAAAGATGATATTGAAAAAATCGTTGATAACTTCAAGAAAACTCATCAAAAAGACCAAGAGAGAAAAGCTGCAAAAGGAGATCAAAACAAAGAAAAGGCTCAAAAAAAAGTGAGTCGTGAAAAAGTAAAGAGTGAACTCAAAAAAATCAAAAAAGAGGAAAAATCTCTTAAACAAGAGAAAGCTCAAGCCAAACAGCAAACTAAAGATGTTGGTAGAGAGCGATAGGAAGATGAGATGAAAAAAATACTCATAATATCAACAGTGCTGGCAACGGCACTGTTTGCAAATTCAATCGGACAAGATAATCAGTTCTCCCACACAAAAGATAAATCAGTACAAGAAAATACAGATACAACTAAAACAGATGAAAAATCAAAAACAATTTCAACTGAAAAAGGGAAAGAGTTAAGCAAGGGAAAGGAAACCTCAAAATCAAAAGAAAAAGAGCAAACCGTATCAACTGAAACAAGTAAAAGTGACTCTAAATCAAAGAGTATTAAAAGAGTTATCGATATGCAAGCAACAATGATGATGCCAGAAATTGATTACTTAGTAGAAAAGTTTATTGACAAACATACAAAAGATCCACGGACTTTTATGGATTGGTTGCCGATTAGAAAAACTGATCTACCAGAAAGTTTTCAAAGTTTTGCACAACAAGAAGCAATGATGGCAAATCAGAACTATATGTACTACCAAGATGAAACTATGACACAGCAAATAGAGAGTCAATGGGCTATGGGGGCAAGATTATATACGGGTGGTAGTGTAGGATTAAATAGCCCTAGAGCTAAGACAATGGCTATGACAAATCTTCTTATGAATGATTTTTCCCTCAAATACCATAAGCTATTCAATGAGTTTTTTGCAATATATGGTTTGCCATCGGCAAAAGTTAGTGCTAGAACTCACGAAGTACCTCAAGCATATTTGGCAGTATCTTTTTATAAAAGTAAATTTATAACGGATGTATCTGGAGGATGGAGCGGTAACTTTGTCTTTACGATTAAAAACTTTTTTGACAACAATCTAAAATTTTTCAATAAAGATTATATATTGCAAACTCAACCTCAAGAGGGTAGATTTATCCTTATGAAAAATTCTCAGCCAGTTATTGAAATATCTCCAGTAAGAGAATTGCATTTTTACGGTGACTTGATTTTTATGAGAGATTTTGGCGGTGAAATGTCAAATAAAAATATTACAGTTATCGATAGAGTATTAAATGCAGATGGTATAAACCTATCAAAAAAGAATGAACACAATAAGTTTGATGATTACTTTAAAAAGCTTATGAAACTCTATATAGAAGCGTTTAGTAGTGTAAATATTAGTGAAAACAATACTTATTCTCTTGAAGAGATCCAATATAGAGTAAGAGAATATCTATACGAAAAAACTACTGGAAGAGATGATTTTTTGGAAAGATATTTAAGTGACCCTAGTGATTTTTGGAAACCAAAAGGAAAAGACCTTATCAAGCTTTCAAGAGTTCAGACAAGCTACAACGATGTTATATTCTCTAAAAGTGAGGGATATATACTAAATCAAAAAATCTCTTTTAATATTGAGTCTAGCGAAAGCGTACAAGAAAACTTCAATAGGGCAATGAGAGAAGCAAAGAGCGAGAAATTTGCGGAGAGTGTTAAAAAGGCCATAAACCAGTTTCAAAGGGAAAACAAGCAGGATATGGCAAGACTTGCGATGCAGCTGGCCAACAAAATAGCTTCAAACAAAAACTATCTTACAAAGCAAGATCTAATTAATAAAGCATCTACTTCAACAGATCTTTTAAAATCTATGCTTGATATTGTGAAATGATTTATGAATATTTGTGAGATTATAAAAGGAGTCAAAAGATGAAAGGAAAAATTTTAATTACGGTAGCAGTCACAGGAACATTGTTTAGTGGTTGTGCATTACCAGAACCACCATCCGCTTTTCCAAAGGTACAAGAAGTACAAAAAGGTGAACTAAGTAAGTATAAAACTATGAATTTTGAAGAGTTTATGGCTAGTTTACCTATCGTTTATGCAACCGATAGAACTCGTGAAATACCTATCCGATGCAACAATATCAAGCCAGAACATCCAATGATGTGTAATCCCCTTGTAACGCCTATGCTAGGAGACTTTTTTAAAGGACTTAAAAGGGAAGCTGAGAGATATTGTTTAGCAAAAGATGGTTATTTGGTTAATAGAAAAGATGAGATGATAAAAAAATATCTTGCTAAAAATGAAGTTGAAAAAGCTGCAAAATTGAAAGCAGTAAAAGGTTGGGATGGATACTCTTGCAAAATAGACGGTAAGGATTATTTTGGTTATGTTGGCAGCGGTGCATATCTTCAATTTTATACACCAAAATATTTTCAGTCTGTTTTTGATGTGTTCACAGCAGAACCTTATCTCAAACTTGCAAAAGAGAAAGGATTGAGCATTAAAGAGTATCCTAAATACTATGAAATATCTGGAGAAAATGCAAAAGAGTTACTCCAGTATGAACAATACATAGAAGAGGGAACAGCCATTTGGGCAGATAGGTTTAAAAGAGGGTTCTCAAAAGATGTACTCTTTAGCTACGCATATCTTATAACTGATAAAGAAATTAGTAAAAAGGTACAAGAGCTTAGTAAAAAAGCGGAAGCCATAGTTGAGACAAGAGTGAATGAAGATTATCCAAATTTTGGAGATTTAGATGCAATAGATCCTTTGGATATAAAATTAGAGGGTAGTTTCTGGATAAAAATTCCATTAAAGGCTTCAACTAAAAATGGAAGTGTTTTGATATTCAAGCCTAAAGAGTGGGAACCGACCTTTAAGAAAATAATGGATGATGCGACACCACTTTTGAAAGAGTATTATAGACTTGTAACAGAGAGTACATCAAGTTTTGTACCAGATAGTGAAATGTTCAACTACTAGGAGGATATTATGAAAAAAACAGTTTTAACAACATCTTTAGCAACAGTTACAGTGATGGTTCTTGCTGGATGTGGTGCTTCATCGATACCATCTCCAGAGACTCTCAAACAAAGCAGTGTTCAAGATTTTTTAGAGGGGCAAGGATTTAGCTGGGATGATAAATTAAAGCTTTATGAGATGCACGCTACAAAAAATAGAGTATTAGATAAAGAGGGAGATTGGACTGGAAGTTTTAAAGAGTTTTACGACAAACGATTTAAACAGTATTGTATCTCTAAAGGTGGGAAAATAGAGAGTCCAGACACTTGGCGAAATAGAGTTTATGCTATTGGAAAAATTTCATCTAAAGCAGATATGATGATATACAGTAAATTAACTAGTAACATTGCAAACTGGGAGAAAATCAGTAGTTTATGCACTGTTAATGATAAGCCTCTATTTGGATACTCTTTTTCATCAAAAAATATGGATGCAACAAGCGGCGGAGTGGTTCGAGATAAATTTGATGGAAAAGCTTATAAGTATGACAATCTATATAAGATGGCTTGGGATACTGGCTTAGATGCTAATCTTTGGTGGAATATTGAAGCTTTTGCAGTACCTATAAATCCTAAAGACTATGAAGAGACTAATCTCTTTATTTCCTCTTATCTCAAACACAATCAATTTGAGGAAGATATAAAAACTCAACAATCTACAAAACAAACAGATGATAGTTATACTACTCCATCAAGTGGATTTAGAAGATATTAACCAAGGGGGAGCATTGACTCCCTCTCTCTCAAAAACGAAGCAATTTAATACCTCTTCCAAAAATATCTCCAATTATGAATATAAGTGAACAAAAATAAAATACAAGGAGTTCACAATGTTCAAAAAATTAATTCTATCAGGAGCAGTTGCAAGTCTTATAGCAACTGGAGCAATTGCAAAAGACTATACGAGTGACATTTATGCCTCAATCGGTTCACAAGGAAGCTATGAGTTTGGTTTGGCAATGGATCATAAAGATAATCTATCTTCAAGCATAAGCTATAAAAATATAGCAGATAAAGATTTATACAAAGGTGTTTTATACTCTACACATAGAGCAGATGCTTCTTTTGTTCATTGGGGCTTAGGAGTTGGATTGGTACATTCCAAAGCAGATAGTACAAATACAAGTTCATACGATGAGTGTACAGCTCTTGGATGTAATACTATCACCTCAAGCAGCACAAAAACAAATAGAGAAACAAGACCTACAATCAACGGTGTGATTACTGGAAAAGTACCTAACTTAGGTGCTGGAAAAATTGAGGGTTATCTTGCGGATGCACACAACTTAGGAGCTGCAATAGAGTTCAATGTATGGAGCGGACAAGCTTTATTTAACGATATGTTTAAATGTGGAGCTGGAGATACTACTGGAGGAATACCATTTGTGACAGTTGGAGTTGGAGCAGATAAAATTCAAGGTGAAACTGAAAAATCAGTTTTTGTAAAACTACACTATGCGTTTTAAGGGAGGTGGAAGATGAAGTGGCTATTTGCAGTTGTTGCTGTTGTTATTACATTAATTATTGTAAGTGATAATCAAATGTATTGGCAGCAGGATAGAGAAGATTTTAAAACAGAGTTTCAAGGTGCCAAACAAGAGTTTAATCAAGCCGTAGATAATTATTACAAGGAAGATTTAAACTCAAGAGTAATACCTCACAATGAGACTAGTATCAATGAAAAAAACAGTACAGTTGCAAGAGTTGATACAAAGATAGCAGTTCCAAAGCCAGTTAATAACCATAAAAAAGTTCATAAAGACGACTTTGACCGCTCTTTTGAAGAATTTGAAAAAGAGTTTGATAAGAAGTGGAAAAACTTCTAAAGATTTTCTTCTCCTTTTAATATAGGAGAAGAAATCTTTTTATAATAGCGTTGGTTTAATTTTTATCCCACTGTATATAAGAAGAAGACAGTTTTTTGAATTCTGTTTCAAAAACACATTTCCCGTTTGTATCAATTTTAGCAATCAAGTAATCTAAACATTCAATTAATCTTTCATTTATGATAGTGCTTTTAATATTTACTAGGATATCTTTTGCGTGTTTTCTACAAATATTTTTTTCAAGTTTTCTTTGTATTTCATAGTGTGTTAGCGAAGCTATTAAATGTGGGATATGAGTATCTCCTAGCATATTTAAGATATTGTCATAATAAAGTTTCCCTTTTGGTGAAACACCTTGACAATATTCTACTCCTTTTCCAATTCTACACATAAAAATAACTTTTACTAATTTATTGACATTGTTTGGCAATATATCACTGTGCTCTTGAATATATGATGAGATAGAATCAACAACAATCGCTTCATTTTGGTAATTATCCCAACCGTTATGTTTTTCTAAAAGCTCTGTTAGTAAATTATCAAGAATAATTGTTCTTTCATTTTCAGTTCTAAATGAGTTCCCGTTTACAATCTTAAAAAATTCCTCACCAAGTTTATATTTATTTTGATAAAGATTAGTATTGTATCCTTCTAAAAGCATCCCTAATTTATATTTAACTTCATTGTTGCAATTTTCCCAAATTGCTGGAGCTATTAATGAAATATTTTTTCTTACAACGGGATCAGTATCTTCTGTTACAAAAATACCAAAAATTGTTCTCATAATATGAGATAAGTGATGTGTTGCCAGTTCAATAATTTTACTTTCTATTGTTTGCTTTGTACTCGCATCAATTAAGGTGGTTTGTGTTTTTAAATTCTGAATGAAAGCTTGAACCTGCAATGCTGATTCAGTAGGCTTATCATTTAATACATCGGTTATAGCATTTTGTAGCCAACCCAATAATTCAAAGGCATTGATAGAATAGTTTGTTGGATGTGAAATTCCAATATCGTTTCTCATATCAAGCATATGCTTTAATTTTTTATAAGTCGTATCAGAAATTAACTCTAGTTTTCTACAAGTATCAAGCAATACAGCTTCTTTTAATGAAGATAAGTCTTGTTCAGATTTATACAATTCTCTAGCTTTGCCACCTACAGCTGCATCATAAAAAATATCAAGCCCATATGTAATGGCTTTTTTTCTTAAATTTAATGTTACTTCATTCCATATAGCATTAAGGGAATAATCAAATAAACCAAATCCTGCACCAACTACAAACTTTGATAAATATCTAGCATCTTTTTTATTTTCAAGTTCTAAAGAATTAATCATACTAAATAAATTTTGACCTATTATTTGTCTTTGTGATTGATCAGCAATAATATTTTCATACGGAAGACCCATTTGTTCTAAAAAACTAACAACCATCTGAGCTTGTGGATCTATTAACTCTTTATGTTTAAATTTTTCTATTTCATTCATTTACAATCCTATTTATTGATTATATTTCCCTTGATACCAAGGACTATATTTTGAATATCCATTCTCATATCGATATTTCGCAAGGCTAAGAAGCCCACCAATTATAATTAAACTTATTCCTATAATTTCAAGTATCATAAAAGCATCTCCTGTATTAAAAATACTCTTTAATAGAGTCTCTAAATGGCTTCCAGTATGTTGCAAGTAAAGCAGCTACAATCATAATCAAAATAACAAATGCTACATTATTCTCACCACGAACCAAAGTAAAAATAAATAGTGCAATCAATAGCAATAAAAATGGCATTTATATCTCCAAAACGAAGCAATTTAATACTCCCTTTAAATCTTTTTATATTTTACCAAAAATCAACTTTTAGCATCAAAAAACGAAGCAATTTAATACTCCTAGAAAAAATCTAACAAATTATGAATATAGATGAAACCAATTTTAAAGGAGGATACATTGACAGCAAAAGTTAATGATTTTGTAGATGATGGGCAAATGTTCAT
>Ga0265293_10008205_pt1 | contig 15601 bp, 18 predicted proteins | sample Munlanlewell138R_FD_192505 | JGI IMG/M metagenome (GOLD analysis project Ga0265293, IMG submission 192505) | Leachate microbial communities from a municipal landfill in Southern Ontario, Canada - Leachate well 138R | ecosystem: Engineered > Solid waste > Landfill > Unclassified | place: Canada...
TTAGTGACCAAGGATAGACTGTGCAAGGGATACTATGCCAGATTCACTGAAACCGAACCGCCGCTTGCGGATCCGCATGAGCGGTGGTGTGAGAGGACGGGGGCTAGGCGCCCCCTCCTACTCGATTACACCTAGAAAGAGCTCTAGATCATCTTCTGCGGAACCAATGGTTCCGATGCCAAAATTCTCAACCAGGACATTGGCAACGTTAGGCGATAGGAATGCAGGTAGCGTTGGTCCTAGGTGGATATTCTTCACACCAAGGTAGAGCAGGGCCAGGAGCACGATAACGGCTTTTTGCTCGTACCAGGCAATGTTGTAGACGATGGGAAGTTCGTTTATATCTTCTACACCAAGAATCTCTTTAAGCTTGAGCGCGGTCAGCGCCAGCGAGTACGAGTCATTACATTGTCCTGCGTCAAGAACACGGGGGATACCACCGACATCTCCTAGACCCAATTTGTTGTAACGGTACTTGGCACATCCTGCAGTCAAAATCACATTGTCTTCGGGCAGTGCTTGGGCAAAATCAGTGTAATACTGCCTGGACTGCATGCGTCCATCGCAGCCGGCCATGACGAAGAACTTCTTGATGGAGCCAGACTTTACTGCCTCGACCACTTGATCGGCCAAAGCGAAGACCTGGTGATGAGCAAAGCCTCCTACGATCGTTCCAGACTCGATTTCTGTTGGAGGAGGGCAGGATTTTGCCTTGGCAATAATGGCAGAAAAGTCCTTTCGACCATTTTCGTCGGCTTCAATGTGCGTACATCCTGGATAGCCTGTCGCTCCGGTTGTAAAGATGCGCTCTCTGATTTCTTCGTCCTTGGGAGGTACAATACAGTTTGTTGTAAACAAGATGGGTCCATTGAAGGACGCAAACTCTGTGACTTGCTTCCACCAGGCGTTCCCATAGTTACCAGCAAAGTGCTCATACTTTTTGAACGCAGGGTAATAATGGGCCGGAAGCATTTCGCTATGCGTATAGACATCGACGCCTGTTCCTTGGGTTTGCTCAAGAAGCTGCTCCAGATCGGTGAGATCGTGACCCGAGATCAGTATGGCTGGATTGCCTCTTACGCCAATGTTGACCTCCGTCATTTCGGGATTACCATACCGGGATGTGTGTGCGCCATCAAGTAAAGCCATTACATCTACACCATACTTACCGGTTTCAAGTGTAAGACTGACGAGTTCGTCGATGCTGAGGTCGTCATTTAGTGTAGCATCGAGGGCTTTATAAATGAAGGAATAAATACCGCTGTTTTCTTCTCCAAGATTCAAGGCGTGGTGGGCATAGGCAGCCATGCCTTTCAGACCGTAAGTTATCAATTCTCGTAGTGAACGCACATCTTCGTCTGTCGTGGATAGAATACCTACTGCGGTAGCCTTGTTTATCATGTCCTGGCGATCCATGACCTGGAACGTTGCTGCATCATGCAGTACCGATGGATTTGGCACATTGGTCATGAGGCCGTCGCGCAGCTTCAGTACTTTCCTAATCTGGCGTTCAATGGACTGTTCATCAAAGTTGGCGTTGGTGATAGTAACAAAAAGACTGTTTAAGATTTCATGGTTTACCACGCCAAGCTCGTTGACATCTAGGTTGCTGTTCCTAACGATGTTGGCTACACCTTTAGCCGCATAGATCAAAAGATCCTGCAGGTTGGACACTTCAGCGTCTTTTCCACATACACCTCTGACAGTACAGCCAATGCCTTTGGCCGCCTCTTGGCATTGGAAGCAAAACATACTCAATTCAAATCTACCTCCTGTGTGCGAATTGTTTAATATAAGTGGGTTACTAAGTAATTCCCTAGCTTATCTTATTGGGGAGCTGAGCATTTGTCAAGCCACATTCGCACATGTTGCCCAAAATGCAAAGAAGCGACTCCTTGTGAGTCGCTTCCTGGTTATTATCTCCAGCCTTGAAAATCTCCTAACTCTTTGTACGTCGCAGTCAACTCTTTGATGGACTCATGATCTAATCCCTGAGCACGCAGTTCGGTCTGGAAAATGGCCAATGCCCTCCTACGTCTTACTAAGAGTAAGGGAGTCATCCATGCGACCGTGCCAAGCGCCTTGCATACGCCAATAAAAGCTGACAACATATCTACGAGTTTCCATACTGCGAGGTCAACGATTTGAGGGTGCTCAGGTACTCGCGGGTGAGAGACATGGCTTCGTTCTTGTCCATGCCGGCATCCAACAGGTTTTTATAGAACGTGGCCAGTGCCTTACTCATGGTGACTGCTCCTTCTTCAGAGTAGAGAATTTCGTACAGTTCCTTGATCAGGCCTGGGAGTTTGTTTGACATCATATCCAACAGTTCACCGATTTCTTTTACAGGGACATCAGAGTTGCTCATTCGCCAATACACTCCTTTCAAGTAATCCTAACATGGGCCTCGTGATTGCGGGCAATGTAGCCTTTAGCACCGTTTGAAGTACCTTCTTATAAAGCTGTTCATGGCTACGGAAGACGATGTTTACGTAGACACGTCGCTTCATCGAGTCCGGAAGAGGCTGTTTCAGCGTTTCCATCTTGCGTTTTAATACGAGCTCGAACGTGAGTACCTCTAAGAATTCGGGACTCGTCATAACGAGTTCTTGGACTCGCAGCCGCTGTTCAGGCGACAACCTGTGTTGGACGAACTCGTGGGCTAAGTGAGCGTAGTCTTCGTGTTCATGTGTCATGCTGTTCCCTCCTGTAACCACTTTTGAAGCTTCTTGCGGGCGTAATGGGCTTTGCTCTTCACTGTTCCTTCAGGGATATCTAGAATTTTGGCCAGTTCCTGGCATGTCAAGCCCTCCGCGTACAACCCATACATGATGGTACGATCAACCTCATCAAGCTGGGTCAAAGCTTCGGAAAAAAACAAGTCTGATGCTGGTTCGCAACCGACGTCACGCAGGGTGTCGACAGGGACGTTCTCCACGGGAGGTCTCTTTCGAAGTGCGTCTACCATTTTGTTGCGGGCAATGGCAAGTATCCAAGCTTTCGGCGAGGAGATCTCCTGCACCGAGTGATTGTTCTGATGGACGGCCAAGAACGTATCTTGCAGAACGTCTTCGGCAAGTTGGCTATCCCTCAACTTGAACACTAAGTAGCTGTAGACTGCGCCTGCATACTCTTCATAAAGCTCCCCAAATGTCATTGCCCTCAGCCCTTTCACTTACATAGTCGTTGAAGGCTCGCTCTTGGTTCAAATAAGTCACACTAAATTTTGATCTGGAGCTCCACGGGGCAATGATCGCTTCCAAAGATTTGGTCATGAATAAGGGCATCGCGAAGTTTTGACTCCAGTCCCATGCTCACCAAAAAGTAGTCAATTCTCCACCCAATGTTGCGTTCTCTGGCATTGGAGAAGTAAGACCACCAAGTGTAGGCATCGGTTTTGTCGGGGAAAAAGTGGCGGTAGGTGTCGATAAAGCCGCTATCGAGCAAATCTGAAAACTTGTTGCGTTCCTCATCCGTGAAGCCCGCATTCTTGCGATTGGTTGCGGGGTTCTTTAGATCAATTTCCTTATGGGCTACGTTAAGGTCGCCGCAGACGATCACAGGTTTTCGATCACTAAGTTCTCCTAGGAAGGACCGAAAAGCGTCCTCCCAGATCATTCGATACTCCAGCCGCGCCAGGCCTCGTTGGGAGTTAGGCGTATAACAGTTGGTCAGAAAGAACGAATCGTACTCCAGGGTAATTACACGCCCTTCCTGATCGTGTTCCTCGATCCCGAGTCCATACATGACGGAGCGTGGTTTGTGCTTCGTGAAAATTGCGGTACCCGAATACCCCTTCTTAATGGCACTGTTCCAGTACTGCTCATATCCTGGTAAGTCCAGTTCTAACTGACCTTCCTGCATCTTCGTTTCCTGGATACAAAAGAAGTCACCATCTATGTCATGAAAAAAATCCAAAAACCCCTTATTAACGGCCGCTCTTAACCCGTTCACATTCCATGAAATCAGCTTCATCTGCTATCTCCTCCTTGCTCCATGGTTCTCCACGAGAAAAGCCTTTCCTTCCTGCAGGGCGGCGGATGCTTTTTGGGAGGAAATCGGTCCCAAAGGGAGAAAAAACAGGTAAACTAGATGGGAGGCGGATTATGGCTACGATTATTTTCGGAATTGCGGCTATCAGTGGCGTTCTTGCTATTTTGGTTACTGTTAATCAGCTGAGCCAGCGTGTCGACGCGGCCAACGAGTCTTTGAAGAAGATAAGCAAACACCTTGGTGTGCACGAAGCTCTCCTAGAGAGTCTAGAGGAAGAACTGAAGGATTTGGTGGAACATGGTGACAAGTTGGAAGCCATCCGACTGTATAGGTCCACTACGGGACTGGGCTTAGAGGAAGCGCATGAGCACCTTCAAGAGTTGGAACGGGGGAAGAGAGATGAAGGTCTATCAGATTAGAGTCGCCTTAAAGGGTTCCACACCCTTGGTATGGCGCAGGGTGTTACTGAGGGCGAGCTCTACCTTTGAACAGCTCCATCAAGTCATCCAAAGGAGTTTCGCCTTCAAGGACAGTCATCTGTACATGTTTACGCTTGCGGATCATACACTGAAAGTGACAAACGATGAGGAAGCGCTTGAGGTCTACCAGGAGTATCTGGAGAACAAAGAAGAGATCGAGGCGGCGCTCTTGGCGCTAGACTCTCCTTTCGCCAGGAGGCGTTTGGAGGCTTTGCGCGTTGCAGTACACAAACCGGATCAAACGAAGCTCGAATCCTATCTCCAGGTGGGTGATAGGATTGACTATCTCTATGACTTCGGCGATAACTGGGAGTTCTCGATTGAGGTAGAGACAATAGTAGAGGAGCGGTTACTTGACCACCCCATTTTGCTTGGTGGAGAGCATGGTGCACCTCTGGAGAACATGGGTGGTTTGGCTGGTTTTGAGGAGTTTTTAGAAGCCTTCAATGATGCACGCCATCCCGACCACGAGGCTGCTCGAAAATGGGGTGAACAGCAAGGCTTTAGCGACTATGATGAAGAAGCGATACAGGGCAGACTTCAATTGCTCGCAAGCGTATAAGAGTGGAGGAGAACGACAAGATGCGCATACTTGTGACTGGTGGAACGGGCTATATTGGTAGCCATACTTGTGTGGAGCTTTTGAACCATGGACATGACGTGATCATTGTGGACAACTTGGCAAATAGTAAGGCCGAGATTGTGGATCGCATCGAAGCGATTACCGGACAACGACCGCTTTTTTATCGGGCGGACGCCACGGACGCTCAAGCCATGGACTTGATTTTCTCGACGCACAAACCTGATGGCGTGATCCATTTTGCTGGCTTGAAGGCTGTGGGAGAGTCGGTCGCGGTTCCCTTAGCCTATTATCGTAATAACCTGTTGAGCACGATTGTAGTCGTGGAAAGCTGTCTCAAACATGGAGTGAATCGTTTTGTCTTCAGTTCTTCGGCCACGGTGTATGGAGATCAGCAGGTACCTTTTTTTGAAACCATGGAACTACGTGCGCGGACAAATCCCTATGGCGAAACCAAGGCCATGTGCGAGCGTATTCTATCAGATGTAGCTGCGGTGAACCCCGAGTTTTCCGTGACCTTGTTACGTTACTTCAACCCCGTCGGAGCCCATAAGAGCGGGCTGATTGGAGAGGCACCCGAGGGCATTCCCAACAATCTGATGCCCTACATTACCCAAGTAGCCAAAGGGATTCTGAAAGAGCTCAAGGTATTTGGAAATGACTATCCCACAGTAGACGGTACAGGAGTACGTGATTATATTCATGTGGTTGACTTGGCTGAAGGGCATGTGGTTGCACTCGAAAAGGCGTCTTCGGGAGTACACATCTACAACTTGGGAACGGGAAGGGGAACGTCTGTCTTGGAGTTGGTGAAAGCCTTTGAAGAGGCCAACAACCTTCGTATTCCTTATTCAGTGACGGAACGCAGGCCGGGCGACATCGCAGAGTGTTATGCTGACGTGAGCAAGGCCAAGAATCAACTTGGTTGGGTGGCGAAACGCAATGTGGTGGAAATGTGCCAAGATGCATGGCGCTTTGAGCAGTCCTATCAAGTGCAGGACAAAAGGCAGGACTAAAAGGAAAGATGTGGAAGATAACAAAACAGCAGCGTTATTAGGGAGGATATGCAGTTGATAACGAGATTTAGTTCTGTTAGAGCAAAAGTCGTCGTTATCCCATTGGTGCTGGTGTTTGCGGGCATTGCCATCTTAGCATCGGCCAGTTTGTACGCTTCGTATCAACAAACCATGGAGCAAAAGCGGTTGGCAGGCTTGGCTGTGACCCAACATGTGAAGGCGCGGATTGAAGGCAGTGCTCTTTCCATTGCCACAATCAATGCCATGCTGAGCGAAAACATCCTAGGTGTAGCAGACTTAGTGATGCTCCAAGAAGAGCCTAGTGATGCAGTTCTGACGGACATAGCGGAATCACTAGGGGTTGATGCCATTCATTGGTACAATCCTCAAGGCGTGATCATTGCCTCCGCTTTCGGAGACTATGTGAACTGGCAAGCACCTCGTGATCATCCTGCATTCTTGTTCATGCAGGGAGCACAAGAGTACTTGGTTGAGGATATTCGCAAAGATAGTGAGAGCGACAACTACTATAAGTATGGATACAAAAAGGCCCCTGGTGGTTACATGGTTCAGGTTGGCATCCAAGCCAACGATGTACAGGCCCTTACCGACCAGTTCAGCTCCGACAAGTTGGTCGTTGATCTGGTCAGCGGAGCCACCCTGTCCTATGCAGCGGTCTTCGACGCCCAGGGGCAGTTGGAAGCCTCCAGCGATGCTCTTACTACAACCGAACTCTTACCTGATAACGAAAAGATGGATGCTCTGCGCAACAAGAGCAACTTTTACAGGCTGTCGACACATCCTGGTACCAACGAGTTGGTATATGACATGATGATGCCCCTCTATGTTGACGGTGCATTTTATGGCACGGTAAATGTTGGAGTGGCCTTGGAAATTGTAGCAAGGAGCATGGCTTCCAGGGCCGTACTTACAGTTATTATCTCCACTCTGACGTTCGTAGCCATCGCCTTGGTGCTTTGGATTATGGCCTCGCGTGTCGTCAAGTCTGTGGAGAAGACCAAAGACCATATCGACGTCATTGCGTCAAAGGTTCTGTACCAACCCGTCGACGATAGTCTGTTAAAACAGGGAGACGAGCTTGGTGCCATGGCCCGCGGCGTGGCCGGCATGCAAGAATCCCTACGTAGTGTTTTGACAGAAGTCTTTGAAGCTTCTACCGAAACGGCTCGTTCGAGTCAAGAACTCTCCGCCTCGGCCGAGCAGACCAGTGCGTCCATTGAAGAAGTGGCCAGTACGACCAACGAGTTCGCCTCTACTGTGCAGATTATGGGCGACAATGTGGAACGCATGGTGCACGCAGCTCATAGCATCCAGTCTTCAGCTACAGAAGGCAGCGACGCTGTTCATCGAGCTGTAACCATGACGAATGAACTGAAAGACAACATGGCGAACATGGCCCAGATTGTAAGCGAGCTTGGAGCGCAATCCAGAGAGATTGGACAGATTGTAGAGGTTATTACCGGTATTGCAGACCAGACCAATCTCTTGGCCCTCAATGCAGCCATCGAGGCTGCCAGGGCTGGAGAACACGGTCGAGGGTTTGCTGTGGTCGCTGAAGAAGTCCGCCACCTCGCCGAGCAATCTGCGCAGTCAACGACAAAGATCATCGAACTGGTGCGCAGCATCCAGGTGGAAACCGAGAGAACGGTGGTAGGCATTAACGAAGGTGCAGCAGAAGCCGAGGAGAGTGCCGAAGCAGTAGAGCATAGCGGAGAGTTGCTCAATGCCATCATCCTGCAAATTGAGGAGATTACATCGACCATCAACGAGATTTCTCAGGGCATTCGGATGATCACCAGTGGCAGCCAGCAGTTAGCGGCTACAACGGAAGAACAATCTGCTTCCATGGACTCTGTAGCTATTGCCGCACAAGAACTCAGTCACATGTCTGAACGTTTGCAGGAAGTCGTACGTCAGTTTCAATTAGAGCGGAAAGAATGATTCCGAAACGACTATGCCTTGCCCTTTAAGGATTTATGGTGTATGCTGGAAGAAAAGAAAGTGAGGTGGGCCGGATGTTCAAAGAGTTTCAAGTATATGTATCTGTAACAATCCATACAAGCGTTGGCCTGCCACACGTAGGTGTTGAGATTTAGACACTCAGCTCCTGTTTAGCCATGAGTAAGGCCAACGCCCAATGTATCTTAGGATAAAGGGGGACGTTGGCCTTAATGTATGTTAAAGCAGAAGACGTGTTGCCAGAAACCCTGCTCGAAGCCATTCAAGAGTATGTACAGGGAGTCGAGCTTTATATTCCGAAGCGACCTGAAGAGAAGCTGGGATGGGGTGAAGTTAGCGGCACACGCATTCAGATTCAAAAGCGTAATCGAGAAATCGCCCAAAGGTTTGAGCGAGGCGAGAGTATCCACTCTTTAATGGAACGCTATCATTTAAGTTACGACAGCATTCGTAAGATAATCAGTACCCACCGGGAAAAATGAGTCCCAATTAATCTTTAGAGGCATTGCCCCGTAAAGATGGTAGAATGAGTATCAGTGGGACCCACAATTCTTGCGAAGGGGGGATGATCAAGTTGATCTTCAGGAGGTATGGCATACTCTAGCGATGCTAGGATGCCACAGATAACGGGCCTGGTCGTTCAGAAACGACCAGGCCCGTTTGCTTTATGCAGGATTATTCTGCGATCATGCGAATACAAAGAGGCAAAGGTCCTTGGAGAAGAAGGGGGCAGACAAGGGTGAAACGGGTTGTGGCCAGAGGCAGTAAGTGGCGAAATAGTTTACGAACTCGCCATAAGGTCGATCGTGAAACTACGGATGAGGCAATGTCGGCTTCTGTACGACGCATTTTTTGGACGGCCCCCATTATGGCTGTGGGCAACTTTTTAGCTTCACTAGGTTTTTGGGTGCAAGACGAACCCACGGCCGCAATAGAGATCCTGTGGCGGGAGTTGGTTATTGGCGCCAACTTTCTAGTGAGCGTCATCAGCATCGGTGTTTGGGCATTGGCCTGGATTATGCGAAGGAGAGAGGTCAACGCCAAGGTTCAGAAGGTGTTTGTTTTTGTTGTTGCGATCTATGTACTTGCCATGGGGCTTGGGATTACGCTCATTGATCATCTGGTGATACCCAATATTGCTCCATTGCTTCTTTGCGTGACCATTGTGGGCACCTTTTATCATATTCCTCCTCGAAGCTCGCTTGTTGTGTTCGTGCTCTCCTTTATTGCTTTTCGATTCTCGTTTGTGTTTTTGACCAGTCTGTCGACTGCCGTCCTTAGTTCCACCCTAGTCAACGGGTTTGTAGCCCATGTGCTCGGGTTTGCTCTTTCGCTTCTTAATTGGCAGCACTTTAGACGGACAAAGTTGCAGGAGAAGACAATCCGTGAGCAACAGGAACTCTTGACCCAAATGGCCTACCACGATTCGTTGACGAACCTTCCCAATCGCCGTTATCTCGATGAACTCGTGGAACGAGAAGTGTCGCTTGTTCAACGCCATCAAGTTGATTCATGTTTGATCATGTGTGACATTGACGATTTTAAAGACGTGAATGATACCTTTGGACACGCGATTGGCGATGATCTCTTATGCGAGTTTTCTGCGCTCTTAAGGGATAAAATGCGGGAAGGAAACACTCTCGTACGTTTAGGGGGAGAGGAGTTTGTGATCTTGGCTCCTCATACAACACGTGAGCAGGGAATGGCTCTGGCGGAGCGTCTGCGGAAGATGGTGGAAGCACATGCTTTTACGGTGGACGATAAGACGCTGCAGATCACGGCGTGTTTTGGCGTTGCTGAGCTTCGAGGCACGGAAGGGTTCCGTGACTACTACCAACAGGCCGACAAGGCGTTATATGAAGCAAAGCGCCAAGGAAAGAACCGCGTTGTGGCAGCACCGAGCGATATGGCTGGGTAAGAGTGTCGTTCTTGTACCAATATGCAAGGGAGGATCTTATGACCAAGACGATTGACTTGTCGAAAACTGTCTATGAGTTAGTGCAAGAACACCCTGAGTTGGTTGATATTATGCGGGATATGGGCTTTTCCAGCATCGTGAACCCGACTATGATTAGTACCGTGGGTCGGGTGATGACGATTCCCAAGGGAGCCACGATGCGAGGTTTGGATCTGGAGATGATCAAGGCTAGACTGGTGAAAGAAGGCTACACGGTGATCTAGTCCCGTGACCTTGTCTGACCTTGAAAATGAGAGCGAAGAGGAGCTATTTTACCGTCCTTTGGCATAATCACATCCTAAGGTATTTGTTTGACGTTCTTTGACTTTGACCTTCTCTGATGTTTGTGGGAAAATGAGGATAAGCAAAACAACTCATGAGGAGGTCGTTGTGATGTATAGACTAATGCCGTTTCGCAGACATGCCAGAGGAGACTTTTTCATGCCCCAGGCTTTTCAACGGCTTTTTGAGTGGCCTGAGGTCTCTTGGCAAGGTTTTAACGTAGATGTTAAGGAGACGTCTGAAGGGTATGATTTGCAGGCAGATTTGCCGGGTGTGGCGAAGGAGAACATTAAGCTCTCCATTAATGATGGTTATCTGACCATTGGTGTACGCCAGGAAGAACTGCGAGCTGAAGATCAAGACAACTACATCTGTCGCGAAAGACGACAAATCTCCAGCCAGCGTAGCTTCTATGTCGGCAACGTGAGTCCCGAAGATGTAGAGGCCAACTACAAAGATGGCGTACTGCATGTGCGAGTTCCCAAAGTCACTGATGGATCAAGTAATCGAGAAATCCCCATTCAATAAATACATTCGACAGGCGAGGGTGAGACGATCACCCTCTTTTTTGTCCCTCGTCAGCAGGATTTCGTCGTCCAAAGCTAGAAAGTGGTAATAACTACCAGATGAGGGGGATCGTTCCATGAATCGAGAGGCTCAAATTCGATTAGCTGTGTTCAAGTGGCTTGAAGAGCAGTGCGCTCTTTATGATGACGTCTTGCCTTGGTCCCTTCTTCAACATGGCTTTCGTTTTCACGGTGAGCAAATAGCACTTGTGGGGCAACAAGGCATCTGGAAACCGAAGGTGTTTGAGTCCATTCCCCTGTCCATCAGGAGTTCACCCCAGGCCGCCTACAATGATGGGGTTACAGACGATGGTTTCTTGCACTACAAATACCGCGGGACTGATCCAAATCATCGTGAAAATGTCGGATTGAGGAAGGCTATGGTCGAACGCGTACCTCTCGTGTATTTTCACGGATTGTCAACCGGGAAGTACGTGGCAGCGTGGCCCGTATTCATCATTGGCGAAGACCGTCGCAGTCTGTCCTTTACAGCGACGCTGGATGATAAACAACAAGTGCAAAACGAAGGGCTTACCAGCGAGGACGGTGATAGCTCACGCAGAAGGTACATTACCGCAAGTTTCAGAGTCCGAGTTCACCAGCGGGCCTTCCGCACGCGTGTCTTGGAGGCCTACCGCAGCCAATGCGCCTTCTGCAAGTTGCGCCACGCGGAACTCCTGGATGCGGCGCACATCATTCCCGACAGCGATCCGCACGGCGAGCCTGTGGTCAGCAACGGCCTTTCGCTCTGTAAGATTCATCACGCAGCGTATGATCGGCACTTTATAGGAGTAACACCCGACTATCAGATTGTTGTCAGAGAAGATCTGCTGTCCGAGATTGATGGCCCCATGCTCCGTCATGGCATTCAAGAGATTCATAATAGACGCCTGATCTTGCCGTCTAAGCAGGCAGAAAGGCCCGATCGAGAACGACTGGCGTTACGTTTCGAGCAGTTCCGAAGGGCAATCTAAATGAAAGGTTCTGTGCCGCACGTGAACTTCTCGTGCGGCTTTTGTTGACTTAGCGAAGCAGGGTACAGAGCCCCCGCGACGAAAACAGTAGATACTGAACATAAAGGGGAGCGAGCGCATGAGAACTAGGAAGGACAACATCGTAGAGAACTTTCATGGAACAATGGTAGCCGATCCTTATCGGTGGCTCGAAAACAGCGATGCTGAAGTCGAGGCCTGGGTGGCCAAGCAACACGAGCTCACAGAAACGTTTTTTGACCCCATAGATCCCAGACCAGACTTAAAAAAGCGTCTAACCGAGCTTTGGGATTATCCCCGTGCCTTTATCCCAAGCAAAGTGGGATCATGGTACTTTTATCAAAAGAATAACGGCCTTCAAAACCAACCGGTCCTGTATCGGCAACAGGGCCTAGATGCTGAGCCCGAAGTAGTGTTGGATCCTAATCTATGGAGTTCCGACGGGACCGTGGCCATCAGTAATTATACGCTGGATGATGGGGCAAGATATTTGGCGTATACAATCTCAGCCAGCGGAAGTGACAGGCAAGAGATCCACATTCGTGATCTGGAAAAGAAGGAAAATCTAGAAGAAATTATCCAGTGGTGTCGGTTCACAAATATGGCTTGGGTTGGGGATAAGGGTTTTTACTACAGTCGTTACCCCGAACCCGGTACGGTGGCCCCGGAAGACGTTGTGAACTTTAACCAGGTCTACTGGCATACGCTAGGGACAACGCAAGATGAGGACCGTTTGGTTTTTGAACGGCCAGATTTCAAGGAACTTGGCTTCTCGCCCTTTCTTTCATCCGATCAGCAATACCTGCTGTTGCATGTTCATCACGGAACCGAGCCACGGAATGGTCTGTACTACCAAGAGCTAGCTCAAGGAGACACCTTTGTCCGCTTGCTTGAACCCGGTGAAGCACGCTACCAGTTCTTAGGGAATGAAGGTTCCACTTTCTTCTTTTTCACCGATCTCAACGCCTCAAGGGGTCGGGTGATCGCGATTGACACAGCGAACCCTGAAAGGGAGCACTGGGTGGAGGTCATACCTGAGCAGGACGATGTGATCTCCCAGGGTCGTTACATTGACGGAAAGTTCGTTCTTTCCTTTATGCATAAGGCCCATTCAAGACTTCGCGTCTTTGACTCTAACGGAGAGTTCAAAGAGGAGATCACCCTGCCCGCCATGGGATTTATCGACGCTCTGTCGGGTAAGCAGAATCACAGGGAACTCTTTATTTCCTTTTCGTCCTTCTTATATCCGTCGGTGAACTGGCACTACGACCTCAGGACGCGTACCTTAAGCACATTTGGTGAACAGGAACTAAAGTTTGACCCAGAAGAGTTCGAGACGTCCCAGGTGTTCTACCCGTCAAAGGATGGTACAGAGGTATCCATGTATCTCGTTCACCGCAAGGGTTTGAAGCTCGATGGAAACAACCCTTGTTTGCTCTACGGCTACGGTGGATTTAACATCGCAGTCACACCTTCCTTCTCGGCCTCGAGAATCCTGTGGCTAGAACTCGGGGGTGTTTATGCGGTAGCCAACCTGCGTGGTGGAAGCGAGTACGGGGACAAATGGCATCGAGATGGCATGCTCGAGAAGAAGCAAAATGTCTTTGATGATTTTATCTCTGCAGCCGAGTGGCTTATCGCCAATAAATATACGAGGCGAGAGAGACTGGCTATTGAAGGGCGCAGTAATGGTGGTCTTTTGGTTTCGGCCTGCATGACGCAAAGACCGGACTTATATGGAGCGGTGCTGTGCATTGTTCCAGTTACAGACATGTTGCGGTTCCACAAGTTTACCGTGGGTCGCTACTGGATTCCAGAATACGGTGATCCTGAAAACGCCGATCATTTCGAGTTCATGTATCGCTACTCACCTTTGCACAATGTAAAGCCAGCCCATTATCCGGCTACCATGGTTGTCACAGCACACGGAGATGACAGGGTTGTTCCTGGTCATGCCTTCAAGTTTACCGCTACGTTGCAGGAAGCACAGGAGGGGTCGGCTCCAATTTTGCTGCGGGTTGATACGAAGTCCGGTCATGGACATGGTAAGCCCATAGCGAAAATTATTGATGAACACACCGACATTTACGGATTTTTGACAAGAGTATTTAACATTTCGTTGTAGAGGCAAACTTTCGGTTAACTCTCCGTTCGTTCAGAAGGAAAGTGGTGGCAAAATACGAAAAGAATGTAGCGGACCTACGGAAAGTGGTTAATAGATAAAAAGATTGTGGGGGTTGAGTATATGAATTTTGGTGTTCTAACTGGTGGAGGAGACTCCGCAGGTATCAATGACTTTCTCTACTTTCTAGCACAGCGTCTAGAAAAGGAAGGGCATACCCTGACTGGTTTTCGCAGCAGTTGGCTCGGTATGGTCAATAACGATGCCATCGCTCTGAACAGAAGCATGCTTGCACCACATCGTCACACACCCAGTACAATGCTGGGAAGCGAGCGCAAAAACCCGATTAAAGACGGGCAAATGGATTTAGTTCTAAAAAGCCTGGAAGATCGCAAAATCGATGCCATGATTTGCATGGGCGGAGATGACACTCTGGGAGTAGCAGCCCATTTGGCGGAACTCGGCTTTAAAGTGGTAGGGGCACCCCAGACCATTGATGACGACCTCCGTTTCACCGATCATACGTTGGGGTATGAGACCGCTGTAAGGCAAGCGTCAACCTATATCAACAGCGTGATCAACAGTAATGTAGGTCACGATAAAGACATGATCGTCGAAGTAATGGGTCGCGACGCTGGATGGTTGGCTTTGGGTACAGCTATGAACACACCAGCTTGTGCCTGCATGTGTCCTGAAGGACCCATGGAGCTCGAGGAAATGATCGAAAGAATGATGCATTTCAAGAAATCGACAGGTCGAGCAGGCTTGGCCATTGTATCGGAAGGTGTTCAGCTTAAAGGAGTAGACCGTGGCGAGCTACGGAAAGACGCCTTCGGTAATGTGTACACTGCAGGCGTGAGCCATATCGTAGGGGAGAAGTATGAAGCAGCTACCGGCCGCAAACCCCGTGTTCAAGTAATGGGTTATCTCCTGCGCGGTGGCGTTCCTTCGCCTTATGATGTCGATCTGGCTTTGAGTTTTGCCAATAATGCCGTTGATTTGATTCTGGCCGGTAAGACTGGTCTTATGGTAACCAGACTTGACGGTCGCGACCAAGCAGTGCCTTTGAAGGATGTTGCAGGTGGTAAGAAGTACTGCGATCCTGCGTACCTAGAACAGCAATTTGCCAGGATTCTAGAGTAGATAAAAAAGAGATGTAGGAAAGATCAAGGAGTGGCGGGCGGTACCAAAGTACTGTCCTGCCACTCCTGTTGCTATTATGAGGAGGCTGATTTTCATGAAAACTACGTTTTTCTGCTACCCCAGGTGAACAACGTGTAGAAAAGCCAAGGCTTGGCTAGACGAACATGGTATCGGGTACACCTATCGCGATATTACGAAAGAAACACCTACTGCTCCAGAGCTGACGGAGTGGATGCAGCGCGGAATACATCCCCCAAAGTCCTTTTTCAATACCAGTGGAAAGAGTTACAGAGACCTAGGTCTCAAGGACCGTTTTTCCTCGCTTTCAGAAACGGAACTTGTGGAACTGTTAGCCGCAGATGGCATGTTGATCAAGCGTCCCATTCTGGTTCGCTCCGACACCCTCTTGATTGGTTTCAAACCCAGCGAATGGGAGCAGGTTTTTGCCTAGTCTTTTAGGGAGGAAATGTAGGAATAAGGGAGAATGTAAA
>Ga0265293_10008206_pt1 | contig 15598 bp, 13 predicted proteins | sample Munlanlewell138R_FD_192505 | JGI IMG/M metagenome (GOLD analysis project Ga0265293, IMG submission 192505) | Leachate microbial communities from a municipal landfill in Southern Ontario, Canada - Leachate well 138R | ecosystem: Engineered > Solid waste > Landfill > Unclassified | place: Canada...
GGTATGTAGCTCAGAAATGTTGAATAAAGCTTCTTTACAAAAGGATCTGCCAAATTAGGTACGAATAAATTCTCACGGCTTTCTTTAAAGCTGTAGAGTAGCTCCGCTATCTTACCTAGTTCAACCTGATGCTCTACAGGTACTTTACAGTATTTTCCGTCACGGTTAGGCGTACCAATAAGCGCATTAACCAATTCATTTACCACATCGTCTATATACACAAGGTTCATTACCACTTTTGGGTCATTTACCTGAATAGACAAACCGTTTGCAATATTGTAGCAAAAAGTAGCCACAGCGCTGTTGTAGTTGGGGCGACACCATTTTCCAAATACATTGGGAAAACGATACACCAGTACCGGTGCACCCGTACGCTTAGAGTAATCAAACAGCAACTCCTCCCCTGCCTTCTTTGAAATACCGTAAGGATTGTCCAATGCCGCCTGGATAGACGAAGAAATCATCACAGGACAGCGGTTCCCGGCCTGTTCCAAAGCATCCAGCAACGTTGAAGTAAACCCAAAATTCCCTTCCATAAACTCTTCCTCCGCTTTTGGCCGATTAACTCCTGCCAAATGAAAAACGAAGTCTGCTTTCTTGCAATAATCTGCCAACAATGCAGGGTCTGTATCAATATCATAGGGCAAAATGACCAGCCCCGCCAAAGATGCATACCCTTTAGCTTTACCTTCCGATATATTCTTTAGTTGGGCAATCAGGTTTTTCCCAACAAATCCTTTTGCTCCTGTAATAAGAACTTTCATTACAACTCTAAATCTAATTTCAACAACAACTCCTTCATTTCCGGTACAGTCAGCTGACGGGTGTTATGGGAATGGTAATCTTCAATAACAGAAAGCTCTTGTTGCCCTTCTACAAAGAATTTGTCATAATTAAGGTCTCGGTTGTCCGATGGTATGCGGTAGTACCCACCTAAATCTATGGCCTTAATCATCTCCTCACGCGTAACCAAAGTTTCGTAAAGCTTTTCTCCATGGCGTGTTCCAATAATTTTCACCTCACTATCGGACTTGTAAAGTTCTTTAAGGGCTTGTGCTAACACAGCAAGGGTTGCAGCCGGAGCCTTTTGTACAAAAAGGTCACCATTTTTCCCATGTTCAAAAGCATACAGTACCAAGTCAACGGCATCGTCCAGAGTCATCATAAAACGAGTCATATCCGGGTCAGTAATGGTAATAGGGTTACCCGCTTTTATCTGGTCAATCCAAAGCGGTATTACCGAACCTCTGCTGGCCATCACATTACCATAACGGGTACAGCATATTGTAGTTGAACCATTGTTACCTAAATGACGTCCCTTGGCAATAGCCACCTTCTCCATCATGGCTTTACTTATACCCATAGCGTTGATAGGGTATGCCGCTTTATCTGTACTAAGTACCACAACATTCTTCACTCCGTGTTGGATGGCAGAATCAAGCACATTTTCCGTTCCAATCACATTGGTACGTACCGCTTGCATAGGAAAGAACTCACAAGAGGGAACTTGTTTCAGTGCAGCCGCGTGGAACACATAATCTACCCCATTCATAGCCCCATCTACCGATCTTTTATCCCGAACGTCGCCAATATAAAATTTCACTTTTGTGTTTTGGATGGCGTGACGCATGTCATCTTGTTTTTTTTCATCACGTGAGAAAATGCGGATTTCACTAAACCGAGGGTCGTTCAAAAACCGTCGGAGCACAGCATTGCCAAAAGAGCCAGTACCACCCGTAATAAGGAGCCTTTTATTGGAGATTTGTTGCATAATATATTATAATTAGATTATATCGTTTAATTAAAAAATGCATATCAAAATCGGATTATACAGTCAAAAGTGACCCTTTAACAAATGATGTTACTATTTCATCAAACATTTTTATATCAAGTACTATACTATCAATAAATTGTTTACAATTTCTCTCATATTCTTCCGCATTTAACGAATCCCAATAGTTCTTAATAGAAATACTAAAATTATCAGATTTTTTTAGTACAATTCCTAAACCATATTTAGAGACCTGTTCCGCTTGGTAACTTCCATCATTAACAATCATAGGTTTTTTCATTAAAACAGAAAGATAAAATCTATTCGTCATAAGATGGTTACTTAAAATATTATTTGGTAAATATATATTCATCATATCATGCTTGGCAATAATATTTAGTTCATTTTCTTTTAAATATTTACCTTGAAACACGACATTACTTATATTGGAACGATTAACATATTCCTCCAGCTTAGGAGTAATTATGCTGTAACCAACAAATGTAAGTTTAAACTTTTCATCGTTGGCTAAACTCTTTATAATATCAAGGTTTGAGCTATAATCTCTAATAATACCAATAGTTATTATTGAAACTGGATTTTCGTGTTTTCTGAAATTCGCACTTGTTTCGTGTATTGTGTTTATATTGATATTATGTGAGATAATATACTCAACATCATTTGGGAGCCACTCTCTAAACCCATTTGATGAGATACAGTTTATCGCAGAATTCTTTAATAATCTGTGTGTTATTTTTCTAATAATTAAATATCTATATATTGAATAATAATCACGTATATCAAAAATATAATTATGTTTATACTTCTTACTTAGAAATCTGCAGAAAAAAATTGCAGTTGTAATATTAAAAATAATGACTCCCTTATATTTTTTTCTTTTTAACTGATTGATAACAAATCGATAAAACCCCAAAAAATCAATAAATTTTTTGATTATTGAAGCATCATCACGTATTGGAACATTATATACAATAAGCCGATTATCTTTTATAATCTTTTCACCAGTACGATTTCTACAAATTACTTCATATTCTACATTGTTATTTTCAAAAACATTAAAATAATATTGAAGATAAGGTGAATAGTCTGGCATTGTATTAGAAATAAATACAAATTTATTACTACTGATATGCTTACTCATAACAGATGATTCATTTAAATCTATTAATAGGTTGCTTTATTGATATAATTCTTTGTTAGAGGGTCATGTCATTTAGGTCAAGAACATGCTACAGGTCACATTCCTAATCAAAAATCAATTTTCAAATATTTATTAAAAAAGTCTTAATCAATATCTTTCAGAAAGTTTTTATAAATTCAATAATATTTTGTGCTTGTACAATATTATTTTTCTTCGTAAGAACGAAATCTTTTGCACGTTTTCCTTTATCTAGTAACATGTTTGGTGAAGTGTTGTACAATAGCTCTTTTAACTTTAAATGGATTCCTTCTGCACTCTCATCTTCTATTAAATATACATACTCATGATACTCTTTTGGCATGCCAGGCAAAGCAGTTGTTAGTACAGGAGTTCCTGATACCATATACTCCATATTTTTCGAGGGGAATGAATATTTAGTAAATTCTTCCTTTGTAGGTCTTGGATTTACTAGTAATGTAGCCTCCAACTCTGCTTTTACAACCACATCGTTATGTGTAACCCCATAATATTTAATTTTTTTATCAATCTTAGCAAAACTCTTTATCTCCTCAACCATATCACCTTTACCATAAAGATGTAATTCTGCATCTTTTGCATCTAGTTTCATAAAGCCTTGAATTAAAGAGCTTAACCCATAATCAGAATACAATCCGCCTGCATACAGGACTCTTTTAGTTCCATTAATATCATTGTTCTCCTTACTTTTTAAAATCATGTCCTTATCTACCAACCCCTCCATTAGAATACTGGGTTTGTTTTTTCTATTTATTATCTCATTCATTTGTTCTGTTAGTACTATAAATGAATCGTAATAGCTAACGATACGGTTGATAAAAAATGAAGCGAATCTCTCCTTAAGGCTTGGTTTAGCAGATTGTTTCATCCCTGCAATATCGGTAACAATTCCAACAGTTTTTATATTCATTATTTTGCTTGCCAAAAGCGAACCAGCACTAAGAGATAATTTTAAAGTATCTAAAATAATTATAGAATTTTCTTTTGGGGATTTCCTCACCCATTTTATTGTATTGTAAAAAGAAGAGACAAAAACCAAAAAATTATCTAATCCTTTAATTGGTACTAAAGGGCAATAATGGAAAACTACATCATTTTCTTTTTCATTCTTTTTGCACCGTAATTTATTACCCTTTTTTATAGTTACAGGGATACTTGATAATGCTTTTACCTGACAGCCGTTAGAAACAAAACCTTGTACCAGTAAGCTGTTGAACTTTTGGATAGATTGTAACGGCTCATAGCCACTAGCAAATAGCTCATTTATACATTTATGAGAAACCAAAGTTGAAACAAATAAAATATTCATAAAATTTTATCTGATTACATCCATTCTGAAAATTTCAAATTATCTAGTATAAATTCTTTTATAACATCTTTTGTTAAGCAAACACTTAAAAATATTTTTTATTAATGAAGCTTCGTTTTTTTATACTACTATACCAACCCTATTATATGAGTCTCAAAACAGATTGTTAACAATGAGGAATATTTGATTTTTCAGAAAGATTACTCTTATCGTATCGCAAATAAATCCCTGGTAAAACAAAAAACAATACCATCCATAACTCTCCGCCACCTAAATTTTTAATTAACCCAAAGAGTAATAGTCCAACAAATGATAAATCAAAAAGAAATAACACCGAATTATTTAAAATTAAGTGATTTTTTTTAATATATTGATTAAATATAATCACCCAAGGAATAATTCCAAGCACACCAAATCTAGCCAAAGTATCAAGCCAATAAGCGTGGCCAGCTGATTTTCCACCGCCAATGAGAGGATTTTCCATAAAAGATTTCCAAGAATAAAGTGACCTGGAAATCCGCTCACTAGCTAAATAGGTGTTACCTGTTGTAGGATTAAAATCTTTTGTTTTAATTGCGGTAGCTAAGTCATAAATTCGTGATGATGTTTTTGCACCTTGATCAATTGATAGTATATCACCTACCCAATTTAACATATCAGCAAGGTAGTTTGAAAAAATAAAACCAAAAACAGCTAAAAGTACAACAACAACATTTGCTTTTCTTCTGTCTTTAGGAGCTATATATCCAAGCAAAAATAAACTTACTGCGAAAATTATTATTGTTGTGTGTTCTGCTTTTATCAGAGAATACATACATACAATAACAGCAACAATGTAAAAGATTTTATAGAAGTTCTTATTTTCGTTTTTAATTAAAAAAGCTAGTGCAGGCATTAAAAAAGCTAGTGCAGAATAATATGAATAGTTTATTATTCCTATTTTCTGATATAATTCATGAAACATAAAAGTGAGCGAAGCAGAACCTTGCGCCAAACTTCGTGATGCACCAGGAAATATATGAAGACCAATTAATGAAGTTACTGATGAGATAAATATAAATAGTAGCGATATTAATGCTACTTTTAAGAAACCGTTTCTATCCCCTGAACTAATAAAATATGCATACATAAACAGAGGTTGACTTACTAATAGTATAAGATTTGTAACATAAGATAAATCTATATTATCACCATATTGAATTTTTATGTCACTCCAAAATGTTGTTATTCCTATTAAATAAATTAGCACAAATATGTATACTCCAAATAAGAGTTTATGTAAATAAAGCTTTGGGTAGAAAATAAGTAATGAACTATGCCACAGAATAATATAAACAAGAGGCGAGTGAAGTGGAAAAGGCAAATTTTTGAAAACAATTGGCAAAAAGAGTGAGCCTGTTACCAACAAAGCTAATACCCGAAACAAACTCTTTTTTGTTAACATATATCAGCTTAATTCATAAATTTATATTCAGCTAAGCTCCCCATATCGCTCCATGCATTTTCTGATATCGGGAAAACTCCCACACGACCTCCTTCTCTAATTATATTTTCTATCAAATCAGTAATATGCAAGAAGGTGTTATCCGGTATGTCCCTCAATATGTGCGGTTCAATAATATACATACCACTGTTGATTTTATAGCTTATTTCAGGTTTTTCGACTATTGAAGTCAGTATGCCATTTTCTGATGTTTCAAGGGTCCCATAAGGAATTATTAAGGTCTTTAACGCAGCAACTAAAGTAATGTCGTTTTTATTTCTTTGATGATATTTCAGTATTTCCGTATAATCTTCATCTATGAGTATATCGCAATTGCTTACAAAAAATGTTGTTTTAATCTTTCCTTTTAGTAATGACAAACTCCCAGCAGTACCCAACGGGTTATCTTCTTGAAAATAGTAAATATGATAATTACTGTTATTTAAGGAATCAAAATAATAACGAATCATATCTGCTTTGTAATTTACAGAAAGATAGAATTCATTACAGCCATGCTCTACAAACCTATCCATTATATCCTCAATAATGGTTTTCTTGCTGATGGGTATCAAAGGTTTGGGAATGATATTAGTAAGTGGTTTCAACCTGCTACCTCTGCCTCCTGCCATAATAATGACTGGTAAGTTAATTTGGTGGGTAATTCGTTTTTCTTTAAAAAGGTTCTCCCAAAAAATCACATCAACAATGCCGTTATTTTCGTCTAAGACAGGCATAAACTCATTGCGCCGCTCTTTCATCCGCTCCTTTACAACTGAAAAATCATCGCTTATTTTTGCTACAGTAATATCTTCTCTAAGGATGGCATCAACCGCACTATTCATAGACAAATTCTTGATGATAGCTCGTTGAATATCACCAATACTTAATAATCCAAAAAAGCTTAAATCGTGATTGGTTACAATCAATAATTTTCGACCTACCCTATCCATTTGTTGCAAAGCCTCTTTTATAGTAGCAGACTTCTGAATACAAATATTTAATACCTCTTGTTTCATTTTTTTTCAAGTTTACGGGCCGGATTACCTATCCATGTTTCACCAGCAGGCACATTTTTAGTAACGACAGCACCTATACCTATGGTGGCGCTGTTCCCAACATTCAACCAACCCCGAATAGATGCGTTAGGAGCAATCCACACATTGTCCTCTATTGTGCTGGAACCGGAAATATTAACACAGCCGGCTATTACCACATTGCTACCAATGCTATTGTTATGGGCTATATGGCATAAATTATTGATTTTAGTGTAATTGCCGATGATTGTATTAGACAAAGCTCCCCTATCCACAGCTGTATTAGCACCAATTTCTACATGATTACCAATTACCAGCCCTCCTAACTGGGGAAAACGAAATAAATTACCCTCGTTGTCTCTTTCAAAACCAAAACCTGCAGTCCCCAATACAGCTCCTGTTTTAATTATGCAGTTATTTCCCATTACCACACCATCGTCAATGCGAACATTGCTATCAATCACACAATTGTCGCCAATCTTGGCGTTGCCAATAACAGTATATGCCCCGACATAAACATTTTTCCCAATTATTGCATTTTCATGAATTATTGCTGATGGATGTACTCCTGCAGTTTTTGTTTCAACAAAATAAAAGTTGCCTATTTTTGCCAGAACCATTTTGGGATTTGCTACTACTATCAGCACTTTACCCTTTTGTCTAAGTTTATCGCTGTATTGTATTTCTTCCGGTACTACAATAGCGTCTGCTTTTGAGTTTTCTACCAGCTCTTGTTTGTTTGTTCTCTTTTCTGAAATCCAGTCGAGAGTATATTCGTCTACCCTTTGGGGATCACGCAAATAGTGAATAACAATATTATTTGGCTCTCCATATACCTTCAATACATCACTACCAAGAAAATCTATTATAGTGTTTAACTCTATTTGCTTTTTCATTATATGTAATTAAGCGTACTTGAATCGTTTACCAGCTCCTTAATAAGTAGGAAATTCTTCAATATTAAACAACAATTTATCAGGGATTGGAGTATTGTTATGGTAATGGTCCATAACAGCTCGATAACACTCTACAAGTAGTCTTGCATTACTTGTATTATCAAACTCTTTCTCGGCAAAAGCCTTTGCCTTTTTTGCCAATTCGTTGGCAAAAGCCGTATTATCCATAAACTTTAGCATATTACTTGCGAGTGCCTTGATATCTCCAATATCAGAGATAAGTACGGTTTCACCATCTTTGTTCAGATAGGGAGTACCGGTAGTCTTGTAAGTAATTAGTGGCAGTTCCAGTAGCATAGCCTCTACTATTGTTCCTGATATAACATCCAATTTAACAGGCAGCAAAGCGAAACGAGATTTTTGAATATGGTTATGCATATCGCTTTGCAGCGGAAAGTAACTATTGAAAAATACATTTAACTGTAAATTGAGTTTTTTAATAATTTTATCAAGAAATTGTTTGTACTCTGGATCACATGAACCAACAATATTTAGTGTAACTCCGTTATATTTTGCTTTGACTAAAGCAAGTGCTTCAATGGCATCTTCAACTCCTTTTTTAGGAGTTACCCCTGCTGCAAAAAACACAAAATCATATTTTTTTTGCAAATTATATACTAATTCAGGTTTCTGAACAGGAAATTTAAATTTAAAAATTATAGCGGCAGGGTTGTTATTTAATATTAAATCGTGATGCATGCGACCAGTAGCACCGTAGTATTTTTCCTTTTTATGTACTTTAAGTTCTGTGTTCCATCTGATTATATCAACATTTCCTGTCAGTTCTTTTCGCTTAGGATTGGTATAAACTGTTTGTACCGAAACAAAGACCGGGGTATCCTTAATATCTAATGATGCAATAGAATAGTAAGGGTTTTCAGTCCCGATAAGATTGACAATGTCAGCATTAATATCTTTAAGAAAGCGTTTAATAAGCAAACGATTGAGTCTAAAGTTCTTGGAGTCCATATTTAATTTTCTGAATACCCTGCTCAAAATAGGAAGGAATTCAGGCCTAAAAAAATAGTAAAAAGTATTCTTCAGTTTGAACTTAGTTGTTAAACGTTTCATTCCATAATGAGGTGCTACAATATGAAGCTCTACATCGTTGAATTGTTCAAATTCTTTGATATAATTTGTAATCCAAGGAGCAAAGTCCTTGTGGTTAAAAGCAACTCCCTTCCCAAAAATTTCCCTGACTTTGTTTATAAAGCATAACTTTGACAATGCAAGTTGGTTTCTAATCTCACTGTTTGAAAAATGACAAATAAAAACTACTTTAATTTTTTTCATTTGTTCCATACACCTGTAGCAGTTCTATTTATAATTTTCCTATATTGCAGAGTGTTGAAAATGAGGTTCGGTAAGGAGTTTACTAAAATCAACCCAATTATAAGACCTGTTGCACCGTATGCTTTTACAAAAAATATTGCGACTGGTAGAAATGCCAAAGATTTAAAAACTGCAATTCGTAAACCCAAATTAAGTTTACCAACACCATTCAAAAAATAATTATATGGAGATAAGAACATTACAATGACATTGTAAATTGTAAGTGCAATACTGACTTTAAATGGAATAATTACCTTATCTCCCACCCATAAATGAAACGCATAATTCGAAAACAATAACATTATGATTAAAGCGAATGTTAGTATAACTGCAAGATATCTTAAATGCTTCATGTTTTTTCGAATCCAATCAAATTCATTTTTTACATATGCTTCCGTTATGGCTGACCAATAAGGTGTAAGTGCGATTGTAAAAAATGTTAGTGGAAGACCAAAATATGTATTAGCAATATTGTACACTGTGACCTCTTCTGGATTAACAATTTTTGCTAATATTATAAATGAAGACTGAAACATAATGATTGATAAAATCTGTCCTATAAAAAACTTTATCCCTAATGAGTATATATCCCTTAAATATTTACGATTAAAATTACCAAAAGTTGGTTTCACCTGCTTTAATCTACCTGAAAACAGAATAATATTAGCCACAAAAAGAACTAATATTGGTGGAGCAGCAATTGCTATACTAGCCCAAAACAAAGAATCTTCTATAAAAAATTTTAATAATAAAACTATTACGAGTGATATCACACTTGATATTGGCAAAAAGATATCAGATAGTGCAGGCTGCTGGTTTGCTTTGAGAATAACAGAAATTAATTGAAGAACAAATCTGATTATGAATATTAATAGTACGAATATTATTGTGAGTCTTAATTCAGATAAAGAAACCACAGTTACATTCAATATACTGTTCCAATCAAGAAAATAAAAGATTGGTAGCATAATTATGAAAGCTATAAACATAATCACCCCCATCGAAATATAAGCTGTGCTTACAAGCCCAGTTGCTTGTTTCATATCATTCACTGCTAATGCTTCTGCAAATTTATTTCTTAATCCATGTCCTAATCCTAGGTCAAAGTTCTGAATCCACATTAAAATGGATGATATTGTTAACCATACCCCATATTTTTCACTATCTAAATAAGAGAGTAAAATAGGGACCTTAATTAAGCCAAGAATTATAGAAACTCCTTTAATTATAAAAGAGGCTCCTACATTTTGTTTTAATTTTACCGTTCGTGGATTTCCACTTGTAAAATATCCTTTTACTTTCCTTAACAATTTTCTATAAATTGAGATTCTCGTACAACAACATAAATGCTTCTCCATATTCCATCCCTATTCTACTTCCACGATATCTGCCCAATGCTCTTATTGAAGAAAGTGCACGAGGTAAAGGCTCAACCATTTGTTCTGTTGTAAAGAGTTTCAAAATATCTAATTTCTTCTCCATATAGGGAGTAATATCATTAAATACATTAGGAACAAATACATTCATAGCATAAGCAGGCGCAAACTCTGTTTCAGAAAGTGTTTCAAAAGTTAATATCTTTTTTATGTATGGGAACCTAAAACTTTTAGTACAACTATAAATTGCATCAAAAGCAACTTTATGATCGGAATGAACATCAGTATGATGATGAAGATATAATATCTCGGGTTCTACTTCTTTAATGTATGATGAGATTTCTTCAATAATCTTATTTAAAGGATAGGTATCTAATTCTGTTGTAAGGAACCTTAATTGTTTCCATCCATGAAAACCATAAGCTATAGCAACATTATGACAATATTTCGCCTGTTTTATTTCAATATTTGGTATAGAAGTGATTTTTTGATTTGCTTTGGTTATAATAAGCCAATAAACTTTATCTCCGTTATCTATATGTTTCAAGAGTGTTCCTCCACACCCCAGAGTTTCATCATCCGGATGCACTGCAACAACTAAAACCCTTTTTTTCACTAATATCTATATTTAAGTAAATAATTTTTATATTTTTCTTTTTTCTCCGGATATTTATTCTCCCACTGGATAATAATATCTTTATATATCGACTTGTTATGAATTCGTTTTCCAATATAGAATGGCATTCTTGTTTTAGAAAGATTACTTTTAAACTTTAATAGACTATCACCCGGATCTGAAGAACGTCCTCCTCCAAAATGAAATCTTCTAGCACCAATGATTTTTGCATATTTAACAGCTTCGTCTAATAAATAATTGTTTACTGCATTACTTGCTCCTCCTGATCGTCCTGAAAGATGATAGTGAAAAAACTCACCATTAAATAAAAAAACTGATGAACAAACAATATCCTTATTCTGTTGTAGTATATTTACTAAGACTGAATTATCTTTCAGCAAAGAAAAAGTATTGTGGAAAAATTCTTGATTGAAAAGGTAGTAATCTTCTGCTTTGACCATTCCCATACTATTGAAATAGAGTGAAATGAAAGTGTTGATCTGATTAAGTGATGGGTTTTTAATTATTTCAAAAGTATGACCATCTTTTTGAGCTTTTCGAATCATATTTCTATTCTTAGAAGTATATTCATTAGACCAAATATCTTCATAATTTTTTCTTAGATCCAAGGAAACCGTTTCCCTGTCCAATATAATCTGCATATGTTTTTTCGAGAATTCATAGTTCCCTAACAAAGGATGAAATCGTGTAAATTCTGCAATAATGTTGTTTTGTTTGCAATATTCATCAAACAATTTGTAAAACCCATCAATAAAACCAGGGTTCATGGAGTTTGTTAAAACTCCATTATACCCATAGGCTCCTTGAATATCATAATATTCATTTTCTAATTCATAGCCTAACGCGTTTATTGAATTCACTAAAAATGGATAGATAACGATATTGGTATCTTGCTCATAAACAATGCAGATTGTCTTACCATCACCATTTTTCTCATAGAGGTCATAATATTCCGGTGTAAAATAAACGTCTTTCTTACCACTAGGAAGCCTATTTAAAAACTCATCCCATTTATCTTTATCGTTTAAATCCAATATCTTAAAATCTTCCATCTATCTCATCTCTTAATATGGAGAATAATAGGACATTTTGATATGCTCCATGTTTGTAAACGTCCTTTCTCAATATACCATCTTGCGTAAAACCAAGAGAAGTAAATAATTTAATAGTGGCTGGATGATCTTCTATGCAATAAGCATAACATTTATTTATTGGATATTCATTAAATAAAAACCTCAACATAAGAGATGCACTTTCTTTTCCATAACCTTTTCCTAGATATTCTTTGTCTCCAATTAAGGTTCCTCCCCATTGTGCTTTAAGATTCCTCAAATCCATATTGTTAATACTTGAAAAACCTATTAGTTTATCAGATTTTTTATCGCAAATGGCAAAATATATGTTTTTACTGTCGTCAAATATTTTATTTTCAATGGATTTTTTTTCCCTTTCAGAAGAAACCATGAATACATTACCCACTAGGTAATAATTAATCTCAGGATTATTACGCCACTTATGAATTAAGACATAATCATCTATTTCAAAAGCTCTTAGATAAATTCTTTTTCCAATAATCATAAAATTGATTTTAAGTAGTTTACAACTGGCATATAATTTATTTCTGCATCTATTGGGATGGATAATATGTGATCAGAAAGCCACCAACTATCACTATATTCATTTTTATCTATTTCGTCCGACAGCCTCCAATGAATAGGGCAGAAAACATTATGCTCTTTCATTTTTTTTATTATAATATCTCTATTCTCAACTACTATAGGGAAGGCTAAAGGAACGCAATCTTTAATCTCCTTAATTATTGCTATACTTGAAAATTCTTCTAAAAGCATAGAGTAGTTGTTTTTACGTATTGCTGACAATTTATTAATTTCAAATCTATTGATTAGAAATTCATCGAAACGATTAAAACCACAAATGCCTTTTTTATAATAATATTTCTCTGCTCTTGAAAATCTATCTAAAAAGACACTTTCAGAGATTCCTTTTTTATAGTGCTTATATCTATAATATCTACCTGATAATTTGTTAAAAAAATAACGAGTATTAAAAGAAGTATCTATTATCTCTAATTCTTTATTAGAGATAATACAACTGCCTTCCACTGGGAAAAATTTTCGAAAACTATTAAAGGCGAAATCTCCAATAATGAAGTGAGGACTAACGAAAAAATCTTGAACTAAATCTTGAATTAAGATGATACCCTTATCCCTTAATCCTTGTAACACAATCTTCTCTTTTTTAGACACGTTAAAACCGAAGTAATGAATAAAAAAAACCGCTTTCGTGTTGTTATTAATTTTTGATAGTAAATCTTCAGTATCAATAGATAAATTCTTGTGAATTTTAAAAAAATAATATCTAATATGACATTCTTGAAATGGTTTCAAAATTGTAGGACACATATATGAAGGCAAAAGGACGTGCTCTTTTTCTTCAAACTCTATATCTCTAATTATTTTTTTTATTGAATAGTAACCACCATATGTATATGTAACATTTTTATCCGCAAACTTACTTTTAAAGTACTGTTTTATATCATTTTTCTTGGTCGAAAATAATAGTTTTGGTGGATAAAAAGGCTCACCCCCAACTATTTGTATGTTCCTGCCTTGTGTTGACATATTTTATCTTACACTACTTGGAATATTCACAACCCTGTCAGCTAGCCATTGGCTTTTCTCCAGTCCATCAGTCTGAAAATTTTCAAACATTGGTAATCGGTTCATCAGTTCCCAGATGGGGCGTGTCATAACACCATTGTCATTTGAGTATCGTAAAAAATTTTGCTGTGATTGTTTATCTTTTAGAATAACAGCATTCAACCAATAGTTTGACCTACAATTGGCAGGTTCAGAGAAGAATTTAATATCATTATTTTTCCAAAAATACTTTTTATAACTTTCTGCTATCTCTCTTTTATTTTCTAAAAAAATATCTATCTGCTCTAGCTGTGCACAACCTAATGCTGCATTAATATTTGGCATGCGATAATTATAGCCTATTTCATCATGTACAAATTCCCATTGGTGAGGGCGTTTCGCTTGAGTAGTAATATGCTTTGCTTTAGCTGCCATTGATTCATCTTTAAATAAAAGCATACCTCCACCACCAGTAGTAATCGTTTTATTTCCGTTGAAACTTAATATACCTACCTTCCCAAAGGTACCGGTATGTTTTCCTTTATAAAAACTACCCAGACTTTCAGCTGCATCTTCAACTAGTTCTAAATGATATCTATTGCATATTTCTATAAGTTCATCAAGATGTACTGGGTGCCCAAAAGTATGCATTGGAACACAGGCTTTAATTCTCCTTCCTGTTCGCTTGTTATAACAGTTTTTTTCTTTTATCTCAGAATTCTCCTTTAACCAGAATTCCATTGCTTTTGGCGACAAACCCATAGTGTCTTTATCCACATCAATAAAGACTGGATATGCTCCAATGTAGGCTATAGCATTGCAAGTTGCCACAAAGGTTAAAGCTTGAGTAAGAACTTCATCATTTCTTTCAACTCCCACAAGCATCAAAGCCATATGAAGAGCGTTGGTCCCATTCACACAAACAACGGCTTTCCGTGCTCCCGTATAGTCAACCATCATATCTTCGAACCGGTCTACAAACTTGCCAACACTAGATACAAAGGTAGAGTCTATACATTCATTTAGATATTTTTTCTCGTTACCTCTAAATACAGGTGCATGAAGTGGAATGTTCTTTTTAGTTCCGTATAAGTCTTGAATAAAAGATACAACGTCTTCGTACATTGCTGATTTACATTTTTGAGTCAAGGCATTTGCCTTTATCCAGGTAATCAAAATTGGGAATCATTTCAAACAATAAATTTACAATTTCTTTTTTTGTCCAAGTCCCATTTTGTTTCATTTTATCTATAGACTTTCTAAAATGATCCAATAAATTAGAATCAAAATTTGCCTCATTCTTAACTACACCCAAATTTATAAAACGTTCTAAATCTAGCACTTCATTTGCAGTATAGAATTCTTCGAAATCTTTCTCTCCCGTAGTATCACTTTTGCTAAACAAGCAAGGCCATTGTCCTTTCTGAGGAAGTGTGTGTACAAGTTCTCTGGCTTCATCTTCTGTCTCACATAAATAGGGTTCATATCCTTTATACTTTACATAGCGAACGGCTATTTCTGAAAAGGTTATCATATGAAGATAATCGCTGAGTTTGGGAAAGAATATATCTCTATTTTCTCCAAATATAGCGGACATTAAACATAGCTCACCTGACTCTTGTGGCGTAACAAAATAGCGTTTTACATCATTAGGGGCGACTATGGGCTGCCGCTTTTGTATACGTTGATTAAACCCATGCAATAGCGAGCCATCTGAAAAAGCCACATTGGCAAAACGAGCAGTAGAAATAGTAATGTGCTCACTCAATTGCATCAGGTACATCTCCATAATGCGTTTGGATGCACCCATCATATTGGCCGGATTAGCTGCCTTATCCGTAG
>Ga0265293_10008209_pt1 | contig 15593 bp, 11 predicted proteins | sample Munlanlewell138R_FD_192505 | JGI IMG/M metagenome (GOLD analysis project Ga0265293, IMG submission 192505) | Leachate microbial communities from a municipal landfill in Southern Ontario, Canada - Leachate well 138R | ecosystem: Engineered > Solid waste > Landfill > Unclassified | place: Canada...
ACGCGCGATACGCGCGCGCCGCGAATGGCCGCGTGTTGCGCTGCGCGGTATCGCGGCGCTCCTATCCGCCGCGTCCTTGATTTACGCGCTTTTTATAGCCTTGTGGGGGTTTAATTACGCGCGAATGCCTTTGGCGGAAACGCTTAATCTTGACGATTCTCCCTCAACCGCCAAAGAGCTTTATTACGCGTGCGACGCGCTTTTGAGCCGCGCCAATACGCTCCGCGAATCCGTCCCCGAGAATACAAGCGGCGTATTCTCTCCGGCCGGTTCAAAAACAAAAATAATGAGCGGCGTAAACGGATATTTCGACAAAGCGGCAAAAGCGTCGAATCTTACATTTATAGGCGGCAGTTTCGGCAGCATAAAACCCGTGCTTTATTCGGAAGGTCTCTCGTGGGCTCATATATCCGGAATATATTTTCCTTTTACGGGCGAGGCTAACATAAATGCGGACGCCCCTGCGCTTTTATTCGCGGCTTCATGCATGCACGAGGCCGCGCATCAGAGAGGTTTCGCGCGTGAAGACGAGGCTAATTTTATAGCGTACTATATCTGCCGTTTTTCCGGCGATTCTTCCGTTGAATATTCCGGCACAATGCTGGCGCTTATTCACGCCATGGACGCGCTTTATAATGCCGACAGTGATTTATATTATAAGCTGCGCCAAAATTATTCGCGGGCCGTCGAGAGGGATTTGTTTGACAGAGGCCGTTACTGGGCGGGTTACGAAGGAAAAGTGAGCGAGGCGGCAAGAGAGGTAAATAACACATTCTTAATATCTAACATGCAGCGCGACGGCGTACAAAGCTACGGGCGCATGGTGGATTTAATAATCGCTCTGTGGAGAAGCGGCGAGCTGTAACAAAAAAAGACCGCGCGATTTAGGCGGTCTTTAGCGGTTATATTAGATTATTTAATGCTGAGCGTTTCCGAAGCGAACAGAACTATTATACCGCTGTTATCCCAAACAACGCTTTCTTTATCGTATTCTATGTTTTCAAATTTTTCGCCGTAGACGCTGTAAATCGCGTCGGATTGTTTGCCGTAACGAGAGGGCGCAAAGGTTATATATCCCGTAACCTGCGAAATATCGCCGTACTTATCCTGTGTTTTTTCAAAAACGCATTTTATGTCGTCGCTGTCCTTTGTGATTATCTGGTGGTCTATAACCGCTCCGGACTGGCTTACGACGGAAACATGTATGACGGCGCCTTTTTCAATGTCCGTTTGGCCGGATACTGTTATTATTTCATCGCTTATATTGATATCGCAGCTTCCGGTTACCTTTACCATAACGGCGTCAACTTTAGGCTGAGGCCTTGAAATTGACGCCTCTCCGCACGCCGCGAGCAATAAAACAGCGACAATCGCCATAAACATTACCGCCGATAATTTAACATATCTTTTTAGCATTATAAACCCCTTTGTTCAATATCGTTTTCAAGTATACATAAAACGCCCGCCGATGTAAAGTGCAAAACAGCCGGATTTATTCCTTATACTCCAAAAATGATTTCATCAAACTCTTAAACGAAGTCGGTCTATACTTCTCGAAACTCTCTTGATCAACGAAAACAAAGTCAAACCTGACTTCAGTCTGAATCAAGTTTATATCCTCGCACCACTGCTTTAGTCGCTCCATTTTCAAAGGTACATCCAAATCTTCTTGCCCTTTTGTCTCAACTATAGCAATTTCATTAGAGGACACCTTTACTATGAAATCAGGATAATAGTTAGAAATATCTCCGTTAGCATTAACGTAATCAAGCTTAAAATGAACTGCAAAATAGTTCTTTGCATACGAGATGATATCATCGCACTTCTCTAAAAAACTTGCAAAAAGAAGTTCGAGATGACTATCTCCGATAATTTTATTGAAAACGCTTTTTTGAGTAACTAAATAGCCCTGATCTTTTGCTACAAATGGCCTTGTTTGTCTCAGCTTAATGGTGTCCTTGATCTCGGCATCGCCTTTGGTCTTAACAGTTAGAGCATTAATCGCTTTCTTAAATGATTCAATGATGGTTTTCGTTGCTTCAAGCTCTGATAAATTTCTGAGCGTATTAGGGGATTCCAAATCAACTTGTCTACCAAAAAGATAGTCCTGTATAAAAGATTTTACCTTTCCGTACAATACGTCATAGCCGCTTATCAGCCTCAGTTCACGCATTATTGTTTGAGTAAAATATCCAAGCACACTACGATAGTCTGCAACTCCAGCAGTATCCATCAATGTTATATGAGATAGTTCACCAGTAGTTATATCTTTAAATATAATCTCCCGTTGTTCTTCTTCGCTGAACTCCTTATATGCAACAGTCTGATACGTTAAGGTCTTGATATTTAATGACCCTAAATTTTTATACTCACGATATACTTTTGGGGTCAATACAGGTATCTCAATATCAAGCTTATCAATATCTTTCTTTACGTTTTCTTTGTCAACTTCAATGACAATTGGTGTGTTGGGCTTTGCGCCCTCTCCCATTGGCTTACGTTCAAGTTTAACCCCCTCTGCTTGGATCGACTCTACAAAATCAATGAATGCATCTGTTCCAACAACGCTAACATATTCTTCGCAGCTACCAGAATGCATCTTTCGCAGTCCACGGCCAAGTGTTTGCTCGGGCAGAATATTGCTTTTCGAGGAGTATGCGCGAAGGCCTACTATAGTCGTTACATTACGAACATCCCAGCCTTCTTTTAATACAAGCACAGAGACGATAGCTTTATACGGACTATCCATGCTATCGATTTCGTTCGCTTCTTTTCGGAGCCTATCCATTTCTTCCTTATCTTTGCCTGTTGTCGATTCCGAAATTTCACCGTTTTTCTTCGTATGTATAACTAGAACCGCGTCCTTTAAGTCTGGATAAGTGCCTTCAAGGTATAAGGCTACATCATCACAGTTTTTTGTATCATCAGTCATTATAAAAAGAATTGATTTTTTACCAAGCTTTATATTCTCGTCATAAGCTTTCTTCCACTCGATAACACCTAAGTCTATGTAATCAGCATACTTTTCAGTAAACTTGGCGCTCTGTCGCTCCTGAAGCTTTGTACGACTGGCTGCGTCAGGTAATACAGGATGCTTTACAACGTTCTGTGAAATCGCTTCAACAAGCGGGTAATCTGATACAGTCTGCACAAAGATTGCTCCGTTGTTATGTTTCGGAGTTGCTGTTACGTCAATCTGTAGTGATAAAGCCTTACCTTTTTGAAGCAATCGATTATGAATATCTTCTATCGACTTAAACCAAGCCATTCTGGGATCGTGAATATGATGTGCTTCATCATTCAGAATTACTAACTCTTCAATATCCCTAACGATCATCCCAAGATCAACTTTAGAATCATTTGTAGCACCTACAGGCCGCTTGCCTAAGAAAAAGTCCCTTAAATCCTCATCCTCTGGTGATGGTGGGATGTCCTCTCCAGAATATACTCTGTGAATGTTCGTCAAGAATATATTGCCCGTTGATCGTGTGATATTTACATCGTCTTGCCGATGAAGCGTAAGCTGAAAATCGTCATGCCAGTTGTGTCCTTCAAATCCGTTATCGGGAAGCACTGGGTCTTCAAAGAACATCTTTAGCCCTTGAAAGTCCTTGTATATGCGATCTAACACGATTATATTCGGAGCAATAACCAAGAAGTTTCGTGCTAACTCCGAATCTTCCTCATAAGCCTTGTGGAAAAAGCACCATGCTAATACAAGTCCTAAGACTTTTGTTTTGCCTGCACCCGTTGCCATTTTTACCACAAACCGCCGCCATGTTTCATCAAATTGTCCTGTTGTTACAAGCCCAGAGCTGTCAAATCGCATTAAATCATATTTGTCTTTTGCCCTAGCCACATCATATAAATAAATAATCGTCTCCACGGCTTCACGCTGTGCAAAATAGTATTGAAACTCCATCATTGTACCATCAGATTTAGGCATCATATGAGGAGTGTAAAACCACCATTTCAGCAGGCTGCGACTGACCTCGGTCGCCCCAACATATCCACCATCACGCCAAACCTTTACCTTATGGCGTAGCTGTGCTACCAAAGGAGGCATTAGCTTGTCCATGCTGTTCTCTCTTAGTTCTTCATCGGCAGGAAACCAACGGATTGCTGGATCGAGAACTTCAAAAGGAGAATGAGGGAAATCTTTGTGCAACGCCATAGCTACTTACCCCCTACATTAACTTCTATGATCGTCATCGTATCATTGCCGAAGATATCAACGACTTTTACAGCCACCTTATATGTCCCTGACATACATTCGTGATAAGCGCTTTCCAGCTCCAAAGAACGGTCTTTTCTTGTTCTGAAAGATTGCCATTCATTTTCAAAAATATAGTCTCCAGTCCATCTCTCTTCTAATTCACCGGTATCTTCATTTTTGACACGTACGATCTCTCTCTTGCTTTCGAAGTTAAAATCAACTGCCCAATAATCAATCCAGTCCGTCCAATGCTTAGTTAGCGTTTCTCGTGTTACAATTCCATTAGCATCCTTCGAAACCTTAACAATTTGGCCTCTTTCAACGACGATCTTACTTGCTTTATTCCTAAGTGATTCTTCAGCCAAGGCAACTGAGTCTTGTGAGTAAAACACCGAGAAATCAGTTAGCTTAACGGCAATACTGTTTTTCTTAACTTTTGGAGTAACCTCTATAAAAGATACATCGTGAAATACAACTTGATTCTTTTCAATCGCACGTTTATCAAAAACATCCGCTGGAATATATTTTGGTAGTATATCAATACCTTTTGATCTAGCCTCATCAAGGATATTCGGAAACAGCCCCATCTCAAATTCAAATCCTAAGATATCAACTCGGGTGATATGCTTCTGTCTGCATTCAAGTATGATCTCCTCGACATACAGTCGAGTAACCGGCATGTTGATTGGACCAACTGACACAAGTCTCCCTGCTTTTTTGCCATGGAAGGTATTAAATCCTTCTGTCTTTTCTGCCTTATAGGCTTTTAAAATTAAATCCAGGAAAGCAGCTTCCTTCTTCTCAAACTGTCTTTGCTGTTCAGCTTCACGCAGATTTGGATTAACTCCAATATAATGCTGACGTTCATATTTACCAAGGTTCAATATTTCAAAAGCTCTAAAGTCCTTGCCTTCTTCTTTCATTTGCCTCTGAACGCCAATCATGCGTTTTCGAGTTGTATGTATTGCAAACTTACCTAAATCGGAGGCTATCCATTTTCGTCCAAGCTTTTCAGCTATAGCAACCAAAGTTCCAGAACCACAGAAAAAATCTGCTACGATATCACTTTTATTTGAAGAAATTCGCACAATGCGCTCAATTAACTTTTCTGGCTTTTGTGTTGGGTAATCTAATCTTTCAGAAGCTACAGGATTAATGAAAGGTATTTGCCAAACATCACTTATTGGTTTACCTGTTGTATCAGCGTATACCACTTTATATTTCCCGCTTTCTATCATTTCTTGGACTTTTGGATTATTTTTGTCATAGACAACTAGCCCAGTAGAACCACCGCCTCCTCCGATAAGATAACCTTTTTCATACTTATCTTTTAAGTTTGCTGTTATTTCTCTCTGTTCGTTAAAAATCCAAGATGGAGATTTTGTATAATATAGGATGCTATCATGATTTTTTTGCAGCATTTTGCTTGATGCAGTCCACTTCTCATAATGCCAAATTATTTCATTATTGAATCTATCAGAGCCAAAAATTTCGTCAAGAATAAACCGCAGACAACTGTTTACTCTCCAATCACAGTGAACAAAAATACTTCCGTCTTCAGAAAGAAGATCACGCATTAAAACTAAACGCTCATATATCATTGAAATAAACGAATCTGTGCCTTTGCCCCAAGTATCCCTGTATGCGATCTCTTCTAAAATATTAGGTTTCTTTGTAAATTTATCCTCACCTATTTCAATATCCATGCTGAAATCGGCTCCCACATCAAATGGAGGGTCGATGTAGATTAGCTTTATTCCGCCCTGTTCCTCGATTTGCTCTCTAAGCGGTCCGTTCTTCAATGATGATAAAATCAACTTATTGTCGCCCCATATCAGCTTATTCGTCCAGCCTTGTAGTTGCCTCCCGCGCTCATCTAAAAAGCTCAACTGCTCAATCATCTGTTTTTTTGATTCTGAGCGTGGTTCATCAACCTGCTCAATCACCTGAAACGGTAAAACGATATTACAAATGTCGTTGCTCTTTCCGTTCCACACAAGCTCCACTTCACGCTTGTCAGCGAATAAAAGAAAACGGTATTTCTCAGGCAACGGCTTGTCTGCTTCAATATAACGTATAATTTCCTGCTGTTCCTGCTCGGTGAGTCTTGACATGATAACCTCCCACTCGAATTTGAATAGTATTATTATACTACATATGTTGCCATTTTTTTAGTGGTTTTTTAATTTTGGGTAAAGTGATTTACCGCCGTCACATAATAACGCATAATATTAATGTTTAATTTACACGCCGTTTGTTTTAAATTCCTTCCCGCCGTTTATATACAGTTAAGACTTATCCAAATACTAAGCGTATTAATAGGAGTGTATATTTTGGCAATCAAGCATAAATATCTGGGCGAAATGCTTATAGACCTTGGCATAATAACTAACGAACAGCTTGATGAAAGCCTGAGCGAACAAAAGCAGTCCGGCGAGCGTTTAGGTAAGATATTAAAATCGAGGGGCTTTGTCACCGAGCAGCAGCTTATGGAGGTTATGCAGTATCAGCTTGGCATACCGTTTATTAACCTTGATACGATAAAGTTCTCTAAAGCTCTCGCCAAAAACGTTCCTGTCGCGCTTGCCCGCAAGCACAGAATGGTGCCTGTTAAAACAGAAGGCGGCAGGCTTTATATGGCCATGGCGGACCCCATAGACTTTATCGCCATAGAAGACGCGCGTGTCGTCTCGGGTATGGAAGTTATGCCTATGATTGCGCCGGAACACGCGGTTGATACCGCCATAGGCCTTGTTTACGGAAACGAATACGCCGAAACGGCAATAAAAGAGCTTTCCGAGGAACAGAAAGAAGAAGCGGCCGCCGATCCGGAAGGCGGCAATATATCTAACGCCCCTATTGTGCGCCTTGTAACCTCCATATTTGAGCAGGCGGTAAAAGCCAAAGCGAGCGATATACACGTTGAGCCGGAAGAGACGAACGTGCGCGTTAGAATGCGTGTTGACGGGCAGCTTATCAACGCGCTTGCCATACCCAAAAAAGCGCAGTCGGCCGTTATTACCCGTCTTAAAATAATAGGCAATATGGATATAGCCGAAAAGCGGATACCTCAGGACGGGCGCTATAAGCTGGTGCTGTCCGACAACGAAATAGATATCCGTATATCGTCTATGCCCACAGTACACGGCGAAAAAATTGTCATGCGGCTGCTTGACAAGCAAAACTATTATATGACAAAGGACAAGCTTGGGTTCTCGTCCTCCAACCTTAAAAAGTTCGACGCGCTGCTTAACAACCCGTACGGTATGATATTGATAACAGGCCCGACGGGCAGCGGCAAATCGACTACTCTTTATGCTATGCTCGGTGAAGTAAACGATACCAAGAAAAATATAATTACGGTTGAAGACCCCGTGGAATACACAATGGACGGCATCAATCAGGTTCAGGTGAACACTAAAGCCGGATTGACTTTTGCCTCCGGACTGCGCTCAATACTGCGCCAGGACCCCGATATTATTATGATAGGCGAGATTCGTGACCAAGAGACGGTGGAAATTGCCATACGCGCCGCCATAACCGGACATCTTGTGATGTCGACAATCCATACCAACGACGCGGCCGGCACCATCTCGCGGCTTATTGACATGGATATTCCGCCCTATATGCTTGCCGCGTCGCTTGTAGGCATATTGTCGCAAAGGCTGGTAAAAACCGTATGCCAAAACTGCAGAAAACCGTACGCTCCAAGCGCGTTCGAGCTTGCCGCGGCCGGTCTCCCCGCCGATTACGATAAACCCCTTTATATAGGCGAGGGCTGTACGTATTGCAATAACTCGGGCTACAAAGGCAGGGTGGCGGTACACGAGATACTCGTTATAGACAGGGTTATACGCGATATGATAGTTAAAGGCGAAACTCCGGATACAATACGCGATTACGCGGTTAAAAAACAGCGCATGGAGACACTGGCTATAGGATGCCTTAGCCTGCTGGATAGAGGGGCGACCTCCATACAGGAGGTTATAAGCACGTCGTATTCGTATAAAGGAGACGGCGAATGACAATTACCGAACTGATGGAAAAAGCGGCCGCCATGGGCGCTTCCGATCTCCATATCACCGTCGGCCTGCCCCCCATCGCGCGTTTAAGCAACGGACTTACACCTATAAACCAGGATATAACAACTCCCGATATATCCTGGCAATACGCTAAAGAAGTAATGGATAACACGCAATTGTCCGCGTTCGAACAAAACGGAGAATGCGATTTTTCCCTGTCTATTCCGGGTAAATACCGTTTCCGCGTAAACGCGTACATGCAGCGTCAAAGCGTGGCGATTGCCATGAGGCTTATAAAGTACAATCCTCCGGATATAAATACTCTCGGGCTTCCGCCCGTGGTTAATTCCCTGTGCTCTTTAAACCGCGGGCTGATACTGGTTACCGGCCCTACCGGAAGCGGCAAATCAACAACTCTTGCCGCCATGATAGATGTTATAAACCAAACGCGCAGCGCGCATATATTAACGCTTGAAGACCCGATTGAATATCTGCACCATCACAAAAAATGCATGGTAAACCAGCGTGAGATAAGCGTTGATTCCGGCAGTTACTCAACGGCGCTTCGCGCCGCCATGCGCCAGGACCCCGATATAATACTGATAGGAGAAATGCGCGATCTTGAAACGATAAGCATTGCGTTAACGGCAGCCGAAACAGGGCACCTTGTGCTCTCAACACTTCATACCACCGGCGCCGCCAAAACCATAGACCGCGTAATAGACGTGTTTCCGCCTTTTCAGCAGCAGCAGATACGTATGCAGCTTTCGATGACGCTTATGGCCGTAATATCGCAGCAGCTGATGCTGTCCACGGACAAAGTAAACCGCGTTGTGGCCGTGGAAACGCTTGTAGCCACACATGCCATACGCAATTTGATAAGAGAAAACAAGGTTCATCAGGTTGCGTCCGCCATGCAGGGCTCCACAAGCGTCGGGAATATATTGATGGATAATTCACTCGCGAATCTATATAAAACGGGGCGCATAAGCCGCGATACAGCGCTTGCATATTCCATAGACAAAAACTACCTGTGTTCTCTTCTTTAACAAAACTATAAAGGAGTGGTTTTTATCAAGTATATGTACAAAGCCTCAAACCGTGCCGGACAGACGGTTGAAGGAATTATAGAAGCGTCCGACAGAAAGGAGGTCGTCTACACTCTTAGGGAAAAGTCTTTATACCTGCTTGACTTAACGGAGGTTTATCCTAAAAGCTCGACAGACATTTCGCTTGGTTCGGCAAAGATACCCAAAAGAACGCTGGCGGTGTTCTGCACGCAGTTTTCAAGCATACTAAGAGCCGGCGTGCCGCTTGTTCAGGCGCTTACAATGCTTGAGGAACAAACCTCCAACGAAAAGCTCAAAGCCATACTGCAGCAGGTAGGCGAAGACCTGCAGCGCGGACGCAGCCTTTCCGAGGCTTTATCGATGCACGAGCGCGCGTTGCCCAGCCTTATGGTGAAGATGATAGAGGCGGGCGAGTTAAGCGGAACGCTTGACTTGTCGCTGGAGCGGCTGGCTAATCATTTCGACCGCGAATATAAACTGGCAAGGCGCGTGCGCAGCGCAATGACTTATCCCACGATTGTTTTTTCTTTAGCGATACTTGTAGTGATATTCCTGCTGCTGGTTATCATACCCAGCTTTAGAACCTTCTTTGATAAGGCCGGCGCCGAGCTGCCCGGCATAACGGTCGCTATGCTCTCTTTCAGCGATTTTGTCAGCGACCAATGGCTTATGCTTATAGGTATACTTGTGCTTATAATCGCTTCGTATAAAATATACAAATCGACCGAACAGGGGCGCCTTTCCATAGACACGCTCAAATTCAAACTCCCCGTGCTCAAAAAAACAATAGTACAGCTTTTAACCGCGCGGTTGAGCCGCACTCTCTCCACGCTTAATGCAACCGGCATATCGCTTACCCAGGCGCTGCGTATAGCCTCAAAGGTAGTCGGAAACAAGCTGGCGGAATACAGGCTTAACGACGTTGAGGACGGCATAAAACAGGGACGCGCGCTTAATACGGCTTTGTCCGCGGCAGGCATATTCCCCAACATGCTGGTTCAGATGACAAAGATAGGCGAAGAGGCGGGAACGCTCGATGAAATGCTGGAAAGAACGGCGGAATATTTTGAAGAGGAAGCCGAAATCGCTATTTCAAAAATGGTGAACATTATCCAGCCGATTTTGCTCATTTTGGTCGCGGGGATAGTGCTTTTAGTCATTTTATCGGTGCTGTTGCCTATGTTGACAATGTATAAAAGTATATAATAAATTCCGTAAATAAATTTGTTTGACCTTTTATAATAGTGTTTATAAATCATTGTGCAAACAAAATTATTTTATGGCGTGATATTTACAATTGAAAGGAGTTTTTTATGTTTAAACATGCAAAGAACAAAAAGGGCTTTACGCTTATTGAGCTGATTGTCGTAGTAGCCATATTGGCGATTCTGGCAGTTATTGCCGTACAATCTTTCTCGGGTCTCACTAAGGACGCTGAAGATGCGGCTACTTTATCTAACGCCAAAATGATCGCTCAGGCTATCAACGTTCACAACGCGTTAAACCCGAACGGCATAATAACCGACAAAAGCGAAGCGAAGGGTACAGTCGGCGTAAATCTATGGCCGCAGATATCGGATCCGAACGATGAAAGCAATGCTTTGGGCTGGGTTACCGTCGATCCCGTCAGCGGCATGGCTACCGCTGCACAGCCGGCTACCGAAGAGCAGCCGTAATTTTATACTTGTTTTACAAACGTCTATTAATAGCGGGGCTTTATCGCTTCCGCTTTTTTCTTTATTAAAACTTTATTCACATATAATTGCTATAAAACTATGTACGCTATGCAATAAATAGTGTAATATCATATCTATCCGGTGTTTGGCAACTGTTTCTCATTTGTAATTCGTGGTATATATAAATACACTGTATAAAGGCGAGGATAAGGCGTGGAAGTGTTGATAGGCACGCTGGTGTTTATATTCGGTACGCTGATAGGCAGTTTTCTTAACGTATGCATATACAGGCTGCCTCTTGAGCGTTCCATAATAACAAAGCCTTCCTCGTGCGCCTCGTGCGGGGCGAGACTTAACGCGCTTGATTTGATTCCTATATTAAGCTATGCGCTTCTGCTCGGCAGATGCCGCCGGTGCAAAGCGCGCATATCGGTTATATATCCGACCGTAGAGGCGTTAACCGGGACGCTGTATTTGCTGCTTTATATAAAATTCGGTCTCGATTGGGTTCTGCCGGTATACGCGGCGCTTATAAGCCTGCTTATAGTCGCGGCTTTTATAGACATGCGCCACATGATAATACCCAACGGAATAGTTATAGCGGGTTTAATAGTCGGCGCCGTACAGCTTTCGGCCGCCGTATTCACCGGGGTTTTCGGTTTGTGGCACAGCTACGTTATAGGCTTTTTCGCCGGCGGTCTGCCTCTTTTGATAATAGCTTTTTTAGCGAAACTTGTGCTGAAAAGAGAAGCAATGGGCGGTGGGGATATAAAACTGATGGCTTTTTGCGGCTTAATAATCGGCTGGAAGCTTATTATACCGGCCTATCTGACGGGCTTTATAGCGGGCGCGCTTATTATGGTTTTGCTTATAGCCGCGGGGCGCAAAAAACGGGGAGACGAGATACCCTTCGGTCCGTTTCTTGCGCTGGGAGTTACGGTAAGCCTATTTATAGGTAACGAGCTTATCGACTGGTATTTGGGGCTGTTGTGATGAAAATGAACAATAAGGCGTACACGCTTTTGGAGGTATTGCTGGCGGTTTTAATTTTCAGCGCGGTGGCGCTTCCGCTGTTGGGCGTTTTCGTCCAAGCCGTAAAAACGGATGTCGCCGCGCGCAATGTCTTAAACGCTAATTATATAGCGCAGGATTATGTTGAACAGCTTTATTCCAAGACATATAAACAGGCGCTTGACGAATTGCCGGAAAGACGAAAGATTGGGGAATATTATCTGTCCGCCTCTATCTCTCCCCACGGCGCCGCGGGAGACCTTTTTTCCTCCCCCTGCGCGTTTGCGCATTTGCTGCTTATGGATAACGGCAAGATGCTTAGCGTTATGCCGGACGGCAAGTGGCAGCTTTACGGTTCTATACCGGCCGATATTAAGTTTGGGCTGTCCGGCGGCAATTATACTTTAAACTGCGACGGCACGCAGCTTGCCGGAACCCTGGCATATGACAATTGCGTGCTTATTGTAAACGCTATGAAGAAACCCGAAGCGAGCGCCTCCCCCGTCATAACCCTTGGCGGAGGATGCAAAGCAATAGTATATTTGACGTATGTAAACAAGGATACCGTATCAATTGCCGGAGACCAAAACGATATTAAAAAACATGTCGATATAATTTCGGGAGATACGTCTTTAATATACGTTAAAGCGAAAGTGTATGATATGCCCGATTCAAGCGAGCCCGTAGGCTTATCCGAAGCTTACATCTCAATAAATAATTAGGAGGCGCGATGGGCAAAAAAGGGCTGACGTTGGTTGAATTGCTTCTTACCGTCGCGATACTCGCTGTTGCGGCGGGCTTGATGTTTGCTTTATTCGGCCAGGGCTTATCGCTTTATACCATAGGAACCAAATCTGCGGACGAACAGCAAAGCTTAAGGCAGGTGCTTTCGGATATCACCAACAGCGCGCGCCTTGCAGGAGCCGGCATAGACGCGGACGGCGACGTGCTTACCATAGGCGATAACGTCTACAGCCACAGCGGCGAAAACGTGTTTAAAAACGAAGCCGTAATCGCCGATAAAATAGTTTCTTTTCAAGTAAGCATTGACAGCGCAAAATCGCTGCTCAATATTACTATTAAAAATACAAAAGGCGCTCAAATGCAGACCTCTCTTACGCTGGCGAAATGAGCCAAAAGGAGTGATAATTATGAGAACCGGAGGAATAATAAAAAACCGGCGCGGCTCGGCGCTGCTTATGGCGGTGGTAACAATTTGTTTTCTGCTGGTTATAGGGCTTGCCGTAAGCGCCATGGCGTTTGGCACGCTTAAATTAAACGTCGCCGATTCCACAACTAACAACGCTTATTACGCGGCGGAGGCCGGCGTAGCCGAGGCTATAGAGCAGATAAAACACGAGGTTTCAAGCTATTACGCGCAAATGATAAAAGCGGACAGCGGCGAATACTCTTCTCTTCACGCCAATTTCTTTACGGGAATAAACATGAACGCGCAGAGCAGATTCGCGGAACCGGCGTTTAACGACATAACGACTGACACAACATTTTCCGTTTCCGGCGTTGACCCCGATTTGCGGACATTTAATATTACATCGACTTCAACTGCCGCGGACGGCACTAAATATATGGTAAACGGAAGCGTTAATGTTAAACGGCTGGACATTAAAACAGGCTCATGGTTTATAGACAACTGGGCAATGTATGTGGGCGGACAGCTGTATCTTGCCGCTAACCGCGGCATAGGGGTAAGCGGTAATATAATACTCGGCGATTTTGTGGAGGTAAACCCAAGCCCCTGGTACACGCGTTTGAACCACCAAAACGGTATATCGGTAATTGACCCTACAGCGGGCGACAGTTTATCGGATATCGTATCCTACCCTTCTTATACAACGCCTGCCATACCGTCTCCCGATGTGTATATAACACAAAACAATTACAAGTATACGGCGGGTTCCACTGCCAAGATTTACATTGCCGGAGCGCCGGGCGTCAACTTTTCCGTATCTAATAACGGCATAGCCGATAAAGGCTCAATTATATACAGCCGTGGCAACTTAACCATATCAAACTGCGGCAACATATACGCAAATATATACTGCGACGGGAATTTATCTTTGGGCGGAGCCGCCTTTTACGGCGATATATACTGCCGCGGCAACATTACAATAAACGGAGGCGACTTTCACAGCAACATAATTTGCGACGGCAACTTAAATCTGTCCAGTTTCTCGTCGAACGGGTCTGCCATCGTTGGCGGCAGCATCAATGTAATCAGCGGTTCGAGTATAGGCAACATGTATGCGGCAGGTCCTATCACTTTAACAAGCATGAATTCCGCCGGCGTTGTGTATTCGTCCACACAGCTTAATCTCGGGGGCTTTAGCGCGTCCGGCATATTCTTCTCCGCGGGCGATATCGCCGTTATGGGAAGCCCGAGTATTTCCGGCGCGGTGTTCGCTATGAATGACATTTACTATTCAACCGGAAGCGGAACGATGAACGTAACTTATAACCAGACCGTTATAAACAACCTTCTGGCCGATCCGGACACAAGCTTCTTTTTCGGCGGCGGAGGCGGCGGAAGCGTTTCCGTCAACGCCGATGTTATAACAGGCCAAAGCATCACGCCCGCGGGACGGCAATAAACTTTAGGAGGTATGCATGGCAGTTAAGCAAACAGCGGCCGTATCGCTGGATATAGGTCACTCCAATCTGAAAATAATACAAACCGCTTCAGACGGACGAATCGTCAAATTCGTGGTTCACAAAATGCCGGAAGGCTGTATTGACGATTTGAATGTGATCTATGACGACGCTCTTGTAAAATCGCTCAAGGGAGCGAAAAAAATCGCGCGCCAGTCCGGAGGAAAGTGTACTCTTGTGATAAGCGGCGGCGATATAATAACGCGCCATTTTACGCTTCCGGTTCTGCCCGAGGAAGAACTTTATCAGAACATATTGAATGAAATGTCCGGCTATCTTCCCGTCAGTCCGGAAAAGTACAACATTGATTATAAGATTGCCGAATTGATTAAAGAAGAAGGCATAGATATGTACAAGGTGCTTGTATGCACCGCCAATAAACGTATGGTCGGCAAGTTTAAAAAAGTGCTGTCCATGGCCGGTCTTAATCTTAGCATAATCGACACCTGCGAAAACGCGCGGGAAAAGCTTTTGAAATATAACCACGCTTACGACAATAGTTTTTCTATAGAGGACGGCATTTGTATACTTGATTTCGGCTCCAAATCAACACGCGCCAGCGTTTATCATAACGGCAATTATTACGTCAGCAACATAATAAAGCGTTCGGGGCAAACGATAACCGACGCGGTCGCTAAAAGCACGGGAAAAGACATAATCGCGGCGGAAATTTTAAAGCGCGAGGTTAACCTGCTTACTAAATCACACCCGGACGCCGAATTAAAATCGGCTGTCGCCTACGAGGTGGATTCGCTGCTGCTGGAGATTAATCGGGTTTTCGACTACTACCGCACCCGTTCAAAAGCGCCGGTTAAACGTATTTACGTATCGGGCGGCGGAGCTTTGCTTCCCGGGCTTTTAGACTATATGGAGGAATACTTTGGCATACCAATCCATCCCGCGGCAGGTTTGTTTTTAACCGACAGGACAT
>Ga0265293_10008210_pt1 | contig 15593 bp, 12 predicted proteins | sample Munlanlewell138R_FD_192505 | JGI IMG/M metagenome (GOLD analysis project Ga0265293, IMG submission 192505) | Leachate microbial communities from a municipal landfill in Southern Ontario, Canada - Leachate well 138R | ecosystem: Engineered > Solid waste > Landfill > Unclassified | place: Canada...
CCCTGGCGGCCTATATTGCGCCTTTCGGCCAATGGCGGATCAAGACGGAAGGAAAGCGAACAACCATGCAAAATATACGCGAATTCATCAGCCATTATCCGCTGGTGGAAACGATCGGCGCGCTGGCGGTGCTGCTCTTGGTGGCCGTTGGCGCCAATTTTCTGGTCAAGAAAGTGCTGCTGCGCGGGGTCGAACATCTGATCAGCAAAACGCCCCTGGGACAGGGGATCCGCAGTCACGAAGTCATCCGCCGGCTGGCCAATATCGTGCCCGCGATCATCATTTCCAGCGGGATCATCCTGATACCGCATTTGTCGCTTGCCGCGGTGACGGTGGTCAAGAATGTCGCCAATGCTTTCGTGATCCTGACGCTGGCGATGGCGCTGGCGGCCGTGCTTGATATTGCCGAGGCGATCTATCGGCGCCGGCCAACGGCGGCCATGCGCCCGATCAAGGGCTATGTGCAGATCATAAAGATCGCGGTTTATGCGATCACCACCATATTGATCATCGCGACGCTGATCGACCGTTCGCCGCTCATTCTTTTGTCAGGTTTGGGGGCCATGGCGGCGGTGCTGATCCTGGTCTTTCAGGATACGCTGTTGTCGCTGGTGGCGGGGATGCAGATTTCCTCGACCGATATGGTGCGGGTGGGCGACTGGATCGAAATGCCCTCGGCCAATGCCGATGGCGATGTGATCGATATCTCGCTTTATACGGTGCGGGTGCAGAATTGGGACAAGACCATCAGCAGCGTTCCGATCCGCAAACTGGTGACGGAATCCTTCAAGAACTGGCGCGGCATGCAGGAATCGGGCGGACGCCGGATCAAGCGGTCGATCTATCTGGACCAGACCAGCATTCAGTTTCTGTCCCCCGATGAAATTGACGGTCTGCGCAAATTTCAGCATCTGGATGCCTATCTTGCGCGCAAGGACGCCGAGCTGCGCGAATGGAACGCCACGCTGGGCGACAGGGCCGCGACCCGCGCCAATACCCGGCGTCTGACCAATATCGGCACGTTCCGCGCCTATATCGAGGCTTATCTGCGCAGCCACCCCGATATCCACCAGGACATGCCCCTTATGGTGCGCCAGCTTCAACCCGGCCGCGAAGGCCTGCCGATCGAGATTTATTGTTTCACGAACACGGTCATCTGGCGCGAATATGAGGCCATTCAGGGCGATATCTTTGATCACATATTTTCGCTTTTGCCGGAATTCGGACTGCGCGTGTTCCAGGATCCGACCGGGGGCGATTTGCAGCGCCTGACCGGGCCACAGGCGCTGCCCGCATAAAGCAAGCCGGGGTTTAACCCCCGGCCTGCCAATCGCTTAGCGTGCGTCGAGCCCGTCGCCACCGGCGGTGCCCAGCACCTCCATCGCGGTTTCGGTAAAGCTCAGATCAATGATATCGCTGCTGTCCACCACGGCCACATCCTTGAAATCCGGGTTGGCATAGACGAAATCGACCGAAGCCGCGAGACCTTCGGCCGGCATGCAGCCGTTGATGCACCAACGGGTCGAAATGATATCCGACGTGGCCTGAATATTTTCCGCCGACAGATCGGGCCGGGCTTCGGTCACGGCGGCGATCCAGCGATCCGGGTCGGCTTCCATCGCGCGCGATGTGTCGATCAGCGCATTGGTGAACCGCTGCAGGGCTTCGCGCTTGGACTCGATCGTGGGCTCCAGCGTGGCTACGAATTTCGACAGCGTCGGCCCGCGGCGCGAAAATTCATCCGTCCCCATCAGCACATGCAGGCCAGGCACTTCGGCCACAGACATAAAGGTGCCAAAGGAAACGGTTGTCGCATCGATCCGGCCCGCCGCCAGCGCCTGAACCCGCAGATCCGGCGCGCCGATGGCCACGAAATTCACATCGGTTTCCGGGATATCAAGGCTGCGCAAAACGGTTTGCGTCAACGCGTGATCAAGGCTGCCATTATCGGCAATCGCATAGGCCTTGCCGCGCAGATCTTCGACGGTTTCAATTTCCGGCCGCGCGGCGATCAGGAAATTGCCGCCCATCGATACGCCGACAATGCCCCGGATCGGCACGTCATTATCCGCGCGCAGACGAATGGTGGAATCGATGGTGATATCGGCAATATCCACCGCGCCGGAATTCAGCGCCGCTACCGCCTGCGGGCTGCCATCAAGCGCCACGATAATCACGCGCACGCCGTGCTTTTCGTAAAACCCCATCGATTCCGCCAATTTGAACACCGACGCATTGGTCGGGTTGAAACCGGCATCAATCACACCCAGCGCCAGCCGGATTTCCAGAATATCATCGGGCTGGGCCATGGCGGGCGCGGACATGGCAAACGCAAGCAATGCTGCGCCCATTGTGGTGCCAAGTTTCTTTGTCATGGATTTCATGCTGATTTGCATAGGTGCTCCTGCAAGATGGGCCTCTCAGGCCATACGGTCAAAAACGGGAAGCGGCGCGAATTCATCGTGCAGCACATTTTGGGGTTGATCATGGCCCATCCAGCCACTGATCAGTGTGGAATAGATCCGGCGATAATCGGTGGTATATTTCAGATTGCCATCATCCAGATCGGACAGGCTTGGAACCGCGCCATATTGGCCGCCCTGCACGCCTTTGCCGATAATGAATGCAGGCCCCGCCGTGCCGTGATCGGTGCCAAGGCTGGTATTTTCCGCAACCCGGCGGCCAAATTCGCTGAACACCATCACCACCACATCATCGCCGCGCCCGATCCGCTCCATATCGCGAACAAAGGCGGAAATATGATCGGATGTATAAGACCACAGCCGCGCATGCAGATCGGCCTGATAGACATGCGTGTCAAAGGCGTTATTGCGGTAAGGCACGTAATAAACCTTGGTCGGGAAATCCGCGGCAATCAGCGCGGCAACCCGTTCCAGCCCAAACGAGCTGAGCCCGTAATCCACCGGCGTGGAATAAGAACTCCAGGCATCGCGCACCAATTGTTCCGAACTATTGGCGCTGGCGGCAATGTCAAACAGAAAATCCTGCGACGGGTTCGAGCTGCCATTGCCCGACATCTTGTCAAGAATGCCAAAGGCCTCTTGTTGTTCGTGATACATCTGGCGGGTGAAGTTATCAGGATTGTCAAAGACCAGCGGCACATGGTTCATCGCGCGCACGGCCAGTGATTGCTGATCGTCGATATTGACCAGAAAGTTGGACGTATGGCCCAGCGGATCAATCGCATCGGCCATCCGGCCAAGCCAGCCATAGGCCTCGCCGCTATTGGGCATGCCGGTTTGCCAAAATGCCATGGACGAGAAATGCGAAAATGAGGGCTGATCGTAACCCACCCCGTGCACAATTCCCATCATGCCATCTTTGTAAAGCCGTTCAAACCCCTGCATGGTATTTTGAAAGCCGAAATGATCATCGATCCGCAAAAGTTTTTCCTTGCGGATACCCAGATGCGGGCGGGCCTTGTAATAGGCGTCATCCGCATAGGGCACGACGGTATTCAGCCCGTCATTGCCGCCCGACAATTCGACAATGACCAAAATCCGGTCATTGGCGGCGGCTTGTTCTTCGGCAACCTTGGACCAGACGGGCGATGTGGTGATCCCGCCCGCCCCCTCAAGCACCATGCTGCCAAAGCCCGATTGGATCAGGTTCTGTTTATCGCTGCCGGTAAGTTTTGGTTTATTGGCCATTGCATTTCCTCCGCTTACGCAAGTTGGTATTGCGGGGCGCTCATGATCAGATGCGCCACCTGCCGCAACGCGTGTTCCATATAGGTATCGGCCTCGGTCAGAGTATCGGTGCCAAGTTGATCGGTAAGGGTTTTAATCAGCGCATCGCGCGCCTGCGGTGCAAGCGGCACACGCAAGAATTGCCCCAGCAGCACATCAACGGCGTCAGCCGCCGTATTCGCGCCTGCATCACCCACAATATCAGACAGGCTGAATTGCGCCGCAATCCGGGGCGTGGGTTTCAATTTCCGCAAGGCTTCGGAATAGCCCATCAGGCTGGCATAGCGGGTATTGAAGGTTTCCTGAATCCCTGCGGTCGAACTAGGGGCCGCACCATCTTCGAGCGTGGCTTCGGTGATTTCCATTCCCGCAAGGATATTGCGATTGACGCGCCGAACCTCGCCGCCCGGATTGTAATTCGGATCGCTAAATTCGATGATATTGGGAAACATCACCTCGCGCGCGAAATTGGCACGTTCAAACAACAATCCCGGGGTGATCCAGGCGCGCCCTTCGCTCCACCCGGCCACCGTGGGCGGATAAAGCAGCACCTGACCCAGCGTTTTGCTGACGGTATAGGGATCGGGAATGCCGGGTGTAATTGCAAGGCCCAGCTTGCGATAGGTCGAGACAATCAATTCCGTGGGCGATTTGATATGCGCGCCGATTGACATATCGCTATAGAAATCTTCGGACAGGAAAAGCGTGGTCAGAAATGGCGCCAATTCATAATTATACCCACGCAGCAGATTGCCCAATTGAAGGGCAAATTCCGGCGTCACATCATCGCGCACGAAAAAGCGATAGAGCTTGGCGGCAATGTAATTCGCCGTTTGCGGCTGTTCCAGAATGATGGCCAGAATATCTTCGCCGGTAAAATTCCCGATCCGGCCAAGAAAGTTTTTGGGCCCTGCATCATGTTTTTCGGGATCGACGATAAAGGTCAGATCATCATTACCCCAGCCGGTAAAGGCGCGCGCGGCTTCGCGGATATCATCTTCGGAGTAATTGCCGACGCCCATGGTGAAAAGTTCCATGACCTCGCGGCCGAAATTCTCGTTAGGCGCGCCTTTGACGTTTTGCGCGGCATCCAGAAACACCAGCATCGCCGGATCTTTGGCCACCGCCACCAAAAGATCGCCGAAATTGCCGGTCGCACCGGCGCGCAGCGTGTCAAGTTGCAGCTTGATCTTGCGGTAATCGCGCAGTTTTTCCTCGCTCGTGGCGAAATGCCCGTGCCAGAACAGGGTCATTTTTTCTTCTAGCGGGCTGTTTGTGCGCACCATCCGGTCAAGCCACCAGAATCCGATCCGCCGCGTTTCAAGCACCGTTGCGCGCAACCAATAGAAAAACCGGTTGGTAACGGGTTGCAACACCCGATCGCCAGCTGGTTTGACCTTGACGCCCATGGCCTCACCGGTGGCCTCGGCCAATTCGGTGGCGGCGGGGCGACTGACGGGGAAATCCTTTAGCGAAGCGTCCCAAAACCCCGATTCCTCGAATTCCGGCAAGTGGCTGTTATCCACGCCTGCGTAATCCACCAGCGAAGCCACCGCCGCCGCTGGCGACATCCGCGCAAGCCGGACAATATCCGCCGGTGTGCCGCCAAAGCCCGCGCGTTCCAACAAATGCGCGGCGCGATCATGGGTCCAATGCGCGGCATCGATGGGTTCCAACACCCCGGCGCGCGGCTGCGCCATGGCTTTGGCAAATGTTTGGGTCTGAGGGTCTGACGTCATGACGGCCTCCTATGGTGATTGCGGTTGCGCGGGGTCGATATCGGCAAATGCGGCAGCCAGTTCCTCAAGCGCCGCGCCATCGCCCGCCATATTATGGATGCGATCCCACAGATGCCGGCGCATCTCGACAAAGGCCGGTAGCGGGCGCGGGTCATGTTCCCAGCGCGGCTCTGGCAGGGTGACATCCATGATTTCATCAATACGCCCCGGACGCGGTCGCAACAGCACGATGCGTTGCGACAGCAGCACCGCTTCGTCGATGTCATGGGTCACGAAAACGATCGCCATCCGCCGACGCGCCCACATCCGCAGCAATTCGCCGCGCAGAACCTCGCGCGTCATCGCATCCAGCGCGGCGAAAGGTTCATCCATCAGCAGCACTTTGGGCTCTACCGCCAGCGCGCGCGCAAGGCCCACCCGCTGTTGCATCCCGCCCGATAATTCATGCGGAAAGGCATCGGCAAAATCGCGCAGCCCCATCGCACCCAAAAGCGCCACCGCGCGCTGCGGGCGTTCGGCCCGGGGCACGCCCCGCAGCCCCAGCGCGAAACCGACGTTATCGGCAATGCTCAGCCACGGCAGCAGCCGGGCCGATTGAAACACCATCGCCAGATCCGGCCCCGGCTGCGGCGCGCGGCCCAGCACGCTGACTTCGCCTTCGTCAGCCTCGATCAGCCCGTTGATCAGCCGCAGCAATGTGGTCTTGCCGCAGCCGCTTGGGCCAACGAGGCTGACAAATTCGCCCGGCCGGATATCGAACGAGATATTTTCCAGCGCGCGGACTTTGCCATCCTTGAAGGATTTCCCGACATTGCGCAGTGAAATCAACGGAGCAGTCATATCAGCCCCCCTCGTTCAGCGATACGCGCCAGCGCGTCAGCCGCCGTTCGGCATAACGCAAAAGCGCCGTGATCAGCGTGCCCAGCGCCATCAGCACGATCACCACCGCGAAATAGCGATCCATCTGAAAGCGGTTACCCGCCGCGATGAGCAAGCCCCCAAGCCCCGATTGCGCCATGGTCAGTTCGGCAATCACCGTGCCCACGGTGCTGATCGCCGCACCGATCCGCAGACCGCTCAGGATCGAGGGCAGCGCATCGGGCACCATCACCTTCCAAAAGAGCGTCATGCGGCCCGCGCCAAAAGCGCGCGCCATCTCGACCAGATCCTTGTTCGCGCTCGACACCCCTGCGGCCGTGTTGATCAGGATCGGAAAGACCGCAGCGCTCCAGACCAGCACCACCTTGGCCTCGGTATAAAGCCCGAACCACACGATGATCAGCGGGATGAAGGCTGCGCCGGGGGTCGAATTCATCGCGTTGACGAACGGATCGAACACCCGGCCCAGAAAGCGAAAGCCCCCCAGCACGATCCCGATGCTGATCCCCGTCAACGCCGCCAGCCCATAGCCAAAGCCAAAGACCGTCAGCGATTGTTTCAACGCCCGCCAGATCGTGCCATCCGACCACATCAGGATGCTTTTTTCCAGCACCTGCGCGGGGCTTGGCATGGTCAGGCTGCCTGCCGCGGCATTCAGCACATGCATGCCGACCAGCAGCAGGATCGTCAACGCCACCTGTGAACCAATGACCCAGACCTGTTCTTTACGGCGGCGCGCACGGGCACGTTTTGCCAGTTCGGCTGCCGTCGATGTGGGTGGCGGGGTTACAGGAACTGCTTTTACCTGCGATATTCTGTTGGCTTGCGCCAGATCGGTCATGGATCGGTCCTTTTTCGGGACCTATCCATATTGTCGCACCCCCCGGTGAAACAATCTATGCGAGCCATAGGCATAACCAATAGGGCCACGGCATTGCGATTTGCAAGGATTGCCCTATCCTTGCCAAAAACAGCAAAAGGCGGGCAGATCATGATCATCGGCAGGCGACAATTCAGTTTCGGCCTTGGCGCATTGGCGCTGGCGGCCTGTGGCGGCCCGGCAATCCCCGGGCGCGGAGCCCGCGCGGCATTGGCCGATGATCTGCGCCCGGTGGCCAATGCCGGATATGATGCCTGGGTCACGGCCTTTCGCAGCCGCGCGGCGGCGCAGGGGATAACCGACGCCACCAGCCGCGCTGCCTTTCGAAGCGCGGGATTCCTGCCCGGTGTGGTCACCCGCGACCGCAATCAGCCCGAATCCACCCGCACGCTGGAAGATTATCTGTCGATCGCTGTGTCCGACGAACGTGTGGCCAATGGTCGGCAGGCCTTTGCCCGACACCGGACAACGCTGCGCGCGCTGGAAAGCCGTTATGGCGTCGATGCCGCGATCATCACCGCGATCTGGGGGCTTGAAAGCTCTTACGGGGATCGGCGCGGCGATATTCCGGTGATTTCGGCGATATCGACGCTGGCCTATGACGGACGGCGTGGCACGTTCTTTGAACAGCAACTGATCGCGGCGCTTCGCATTCTGCAAGCAGGCGATATCACCCCCGAACGCATGACCGGATCATGGGCTGGTGCCATGGGTCATACGCAATTCATCCCGACATCCTATCTGGCCTATGCGGTTGATTTCAATGGCGACGGGCGGCGCGATATCTGGTCGGATGACCCGACCGATGCGCTGGCTTCGAGCGCCGCATATCTGGCCCGCAGCGGATGGACCGCCGGCCTGCGCTGGGGGTCCGAAGCCGCGGGCGGCGCCCTGCAGCCCCAGCCCGGCGGCCCGCGTTTCACGGTCAGCGCCAATTTTCGCGCGATCAAACGGTATAACAATTCCGATCTCTATGCGATTGGCGTGGGTCATCTGGCCGATCGTATTGCCGGCGGCGGCCCGCTGCGCGCCAGCTTTCCGCCCGATGCCAACGGCCTGACCAAGGCCGATCGCATCGCCCTGCAACAGAGGCTTAGCGCGCGCGGCTTTGATACCGGCGGCAGCGATGGCGTCATCGGCGCCAATACCCGCGCCGCGATCCGCGCCTATCAAACCAGCATCGGCACCGAACCCACCGGCGCCCCCTCGCTCGCGCTGCTGCGCAGCTTATAAGCCGACCGATTGGACATTTCTCGCAACCCGGTAACCGATTGTTAACCCGGCGCCCTTAGGGTGCCGGTTGAAAGAGCCATCGGTGCCAGTGAACTGGCGCGTTATCAGAGTGAAGAGTATGTCCAGAATCAAAGCCATAATCGCCACATTCCTGCTGTCAATTTCCGCCACGGTGGCAAGCGCGGATGTGATTTATCTGGGGGCCGGCGGGGCCAAAACAGGTAATCCCGAAATCAGCGACGCAATGCCGTTTTCATTGGGATATATCAGCCATGCCGCCGAAAACACGATTCTGGGCTTTGATATCGCCCAGGAAGGCACGATGCTCGATTCGACCTGGGGTCAGAACTCGGTCGTTTCAGCCGCGCTGTCGGTGAACCTGATCTATGGCTACAAGATCAGCGATAATGGCCGGAGGGAGCCAACCTGGCACCCAACTCTCTCCTCGCCCTGTAGCGCGCGACAGGGAAACGCCGCGAACACCTGCGCATCAGTTTTTGATCGTAAAATTCCGAGAACAGCCCGCGTCTGAGTGCTTAATCGAAGCCCCAGCCGGGCTTTCTTGACGCCTGCCTTCGGCCTGAGCATTCTGGGCGGTCTCTGAGAGGGGTGCCAAAATGTAGGCAAGCCTCATCACATTGACATGACGGCAATTTTTTTAATGATCGTGCTGGAGCCCGGCAAGATGAATTCGACCTTCTCCCTCCTTCTGGTCCTCATTGCCCGGCTGTTCATGCCGCGGCACAACGCACAGATGCGGCTGCTCAAAGCCCAGATCCATATCTTGCGAGCCCGGATCCCGACGCAAAGGATCATCCTGACCCCTACCGAGAAATCCGAGCTGCTGCGCATCGGAGCCGAGTTCGGCCACGACATCGACGGGCTCATGGAAGTGGCCAAGCCCGCGACCTACAAACGCTGGCTCGCCCAGATGCGCAGCGGACGCCCCTTCAAGGCTGTGGGCCGTCCACGCCTGACGCAGGAGCTACGCGATGTCGTCATCCGCATTGGGTCCGAGAACCTCCTGTGGGGCTATAAGCGGATCGCCGGGGAGCTGAAAAAGCTCGGGCTTTATGCCGGCGCCAATTCGGTCAAGCGTATCCTCAATGAGGCAGGCATTCACCCAAGCCCCGAGAGGCGGAAGAAGAAGCCCGCCCTGCCCTGGACCACATTTATCCGGGCCCATATGGAAAGCATGATTGCCTGCGATTTCTTCACCAAGACTGTGCTTACCGCCCGTGGGCCGCGGACAGCCTATGTGCTGATCTTCATCCATCTCGGCAGTCGCCGCGTGTTTTGCAGCGCCCCAACCTACGCTCCGGACTCGGCATGGGTTACCCAGCAGGCTCGTAACACGCTGATGTGGTGCGCTGAGCAGGAGATCACGCCGCGCTTTCTGATCCGCGATGCCGATACCAAATTCAGCGCCAGCTTCGATACTGTCTGGACGTCAGAAGCCGCCAGCGTCATCCAGATCCCGCACAGGGCGCCGAACGCAAATGCCTTTGCGGAATCCTTCATCGGCACCCTCAAGCGTGAATGCCTAGATTTCTTCGTCTGTTTCAGCCGGTCGCAGCTCGATTACATCCTTCGCACTTGGGTGCGCCATTACAATGTCGAGCGCCCACATCGCGGGCGGGATATCGGGAACAATGTACTTCAGGTGGATTTTCGCCCTGCGCGGGATGGTCCGATCCGCCGCCGGCGTCAGCTTGGCGGCATAATCACATCTTACAGTCGCGAAGCGGCGTGATCGGCGGTCCAGAGCTGGGCCCCAGCGCTGGCTTTTCGACTGGTAGCGCCATGATAGTTTTCCGCCATGTCCTGCGAGTCATACTGCTCAAGTCGCTGAGGCAAAGCTCAACGTCTCTTCTTCAAACACGCCCCTTCCGGGTCATATCGGTAATTGGAAATCGTCCCTTCCTTGATCCGCTCGACTGCTTCCTTGATCACGAACAATGGCACCAGGAACCATTCGCGCGGCATCACCGGCCGACCAAAGCGATCCATGATTTCAATCTCGAGGCGCGCGGGCTCGAAGATGCGGTGGATCAGGTTTTCCAGCTTGGTCCGGTTGATATTATAGAGCTCGTATGTCGCCACGATTTCTACATTAGACATCAGGAATGTTGGTTGAAGATGGGCTCCCGCAATACGCTTCTCAACGCTCATGTTGGTAACACCGATCTTGTGCACGAGCTCCCTATTCTCGGCGACAAGCGGGTGATCAGACTTACTGCGCAACACATAAATCGTTCCGCTTGCCTCATCTCCATCGATTGTCTGGTCGGAGAATAACGGACCGGCGGTCGGCTCGGTGATCCGGCGCCCAGCCTCATCCTTGTTCAATGCACGTTGGAGCGAGCGCATGAGCATGTTGCTCTCGGTACCATTGTCAAAAATCACGCGCAGGCGTGCGTCCGTACGCCCTTGGTCGGTGATCGTTGTTTCTCCCTTGTCGGCGACATAGGCTTTCTGACCGCCGACGATGAAAAAGCGGCCCTTCTCGATCTCGGCCTTCATCTCGAAAGGTCGCGTGTCGCGCAAGCCGCTATCGAGCTCCTTTTGCACATGCTCGAAAAGCGGTTTGAAAATCTCGAAATCCTCGCATCTATCACGGCTGGCCACCTCTTCGGCGGCCTTCTTCTCTGCGGTCGATCGAACGTGCTTCAGCTCTGTGATCGGCGGCGCTTCGAGCTCGATTCCAAGCTCGGCCAGGAGCGCATCATCATCGAGTTCTTCCGTATCCACCGCGGCCGCTTGCTCCGCGCCGGTCAGAAGTCCCGTCTCGTCCAACGGCTCGACCAGTTCTCGGCACTCCTGAAGCTCGCAGATGCGGTCTAGCCGAACCGCATACAGCCGCTCGAAGATATCACGGTTTTCGCCATGCTGCGGCGCGCGACCATGTTCCTCGGCAAAGCGTTGAATCTCTTCGAAACCCGCAATGATGCGCTCTTCGCGTGGGGTGCGTGTAACCGCCTTCTTGGCCTCAACTTCAACGCCAAGCTCGGCCAGAAGCGCATCGTCTTCGTCTGTGAACTCTCTAGCCATTGGCGGCCTCCTGCTTCATGCGCGCGAGATAAGCCACGCCTTCGGCCATCTTCTTCTCCCAAGCATCCGGCGAGGTGATCGACGGCAACCGTCCCCGCTCCTGCTTGAACTTCACGGCACGCCGCGCCAAGTCTCGTGCCTCTTCCGGCGTGAGTTGCACTTTCTTGGCCGAGATTACCGCCGCAACCTGCTTGAGGCTTTCTTCGCTCATGGTCTTGGCAAGGATCGCGTAGGCCTCACCGAACGGATTGATGCGATCGATCAGGTCGATGTCCAGCTCGCGAACATCCATCGCAAACTTGCGCACGCCGTCGATCAGCGCCGTATTGCCGCTCACCTGCTCATCGTCATCAGCGCTCGAAAGTGCAGCCTCCTTAGCCTTTTGTGTCAGGTTCAGGGCGGCGATTGCGTACTGGCGCACGGCTTCCTGATCTTCGGCGTCAAGTTCGGGGAACTTCGCGCCAACGATCTTGCCCATGCGCACCTGGGTCAGTTCTTCAGGCACTAGCTCTTCATCGAATAGCCCGCGCTCGTTTGCCGTCTTGTCCTGGACAAATGCGGTGATCACTTCGTTCAGGTCTTCTTGGCATATGCGCTCGGCCTCTTTGCTCTTCGGTTCTGCCAGTCCCTTGATCTCGATCTGGAACTGTCCACTTTCCTCGCTGAACCCGATGTTTTCCTTGTTGGGGTCATATCCGCCTTCACCGTAGTCGAAACCTTCCACTGGTCCGCTCTTGGGCGTCTTCGGGGTGAAGTTGAAGCGCGGGGCAAGAACCTGCTCCATGAGCAGGCTTGCGGCGATTGCCTTCAGCGTATCATTCACGGCCTCGGTGACAGCTTCCTCGGACGCATCGGGTTCGGCGATCAGGTTGGTGAAGCGCGCGCGGGACTTGCCTTTGGCGTCGCGGGTTGCGCGGCCGATGATCTGGACGATCTCGGTCAGGCTGGCGCGATAGCCGACCGTCAGCGCATGTTCGCACCAGACCCAGTCGAAGCCTTCCTTGGCCATTCCCAGGGCAATGATGATGTCCACGTGGTCGCGGTCGTCCTTGTGCGCGGGGTCTTTCAACGCGGCCGATACCTTGTCGCGCTTCACGGACTCATCATCCACCAGATCGGCGATCTTCAGCACCCGACCTTCGGGCGTCTTCACAAGCTGGAAGCCCGTGGCCGGGTCCGTCCCCTGCCAGTCGCCGAGGGCGTCGATGATATGCTCGACCTCGCGGTGCTTGTCCTTGGTGCTCTCGCGAGAGTTCACGTTGGGGATATGCAGGATCGTCTTTTCAGCCGGGTCGAGCACCTTGAGGATGTCGTCGGCGTAAGAGCCCGAGTAGAAGAAATATCCGATATCGAGCTTTTTCAGGTATGTGTAGCCGTTCAGCTGCTCGTAGTAGGTGTAGGTGATCGTATCGAACTTCGCCTCGTTCTCGGGCAGCAGGATCGGCACGGCATCGCCCCGGAAATAGCTGCCGGTCATGGCCACGACATGCACGCGATCACGGGCGATGAAGGCGTTGAGCTGGGTGCCGAGGATGCTGTCCTCGCTGGCCGAGACGTGATGGAACTCGTCCACCGCGATTAGCCGGTTATCGAACGCCTCGATCCCCAGCTTCTCGACGGCGAAGCGAAAGGTAGCGTGAGTGCAGACCAGCACATGATCGTCGCTCTCCAGAAACGCCGCTACTGATTTCACCTTGCCGCCGTCCGTGCCGGGCGAGTTGCACAGGTTCCATTGGGGCGCGACAGTCCAGTCGGCCCAGAAGCCGAACTTGCTCAGCGGCTCGTCGTTGAAGCTCGACCCGATCGACTTTTCCGGCACCACTACGATCGCCTGCTTGAGCCCCTGATTGTGCAGCTTGTCGAGCGCTATGAACATGAGCGCACGGCTTTTTCCCGAGGCGGGCGGGGACTTGATCAGAAGATACTGTTCGCCCCGCTTCTCATAGGCGCGCTCCTGCATCGCCCGCATGCCCAACTCGTTGGATTTGGTAGAACTGCCGTTCCGGGCGTAGGTGACGGAAACAGACGGGACGGGGCTGGTCATTTTGAACTCTCCTCACGTCCGTGGGTCAAAAAGCCAGGCAAGACGGTCGCAACAGCTTCGATCTCGGATTGGAACGACTTCAGCGCTTTCTTGATCGCGTTGGCGATCTGTTCGTGATCATGTACATCATCCACAGCAAAGAAGTTCTTTTTGAAAAATTTGGAATACTTCTTCCCTTCATCCGCCGCACCCCGCTGAAACCCGATCGTCTTCAACCCGTTTTCTTTGGCGGCTTCCTTGATGGCTTCAATCAAGTCGCGCCGAAAGTTATGATCGCTGAGCGGGCCGACTTCTGCATAGAGGCGCACTTGCCCTCCGCCGCTATCCCCATCACCGATCAGTTGAACCCACATGATCAGCGGGAACCCGGCCCACCAGTTCTCGCAGCCATGCCAGTAGAACTCGTCTTTGCCGAATGCTTCGAACCAACTGTTGGGCAGAAAGCTAAACGCATTCGCGTCCGAGTGATTGAAGACGTAGCTCTGTTTTCCGACGTCGATGACATCGCCATAGTCAAGTTCTTCGCCAAAGACCGCTTCGCATGCGATGGCAAAATCTGTGCTTTTGCCGTGCTCTACGACAAAATCCAACACCCGGCGGTGATCACGGTAGAGCTGGCGGGCCAGTTTTTCCATTTCTTCCTGCTCACCACTCATGCCAGTAGCCTCCAATATCACGTCGAAATAATGCCCTAGAAAAGTTTTGACCTCTGGCGACAGAGGCGTTCGTCCTGACAAGGCAACTTGTTCCAGTAGCTCGCAGATCGTGGCGTACTCGATCGGCGCATACCTGTCATCGGCTGGGTGTTCCTCCCACAGGGAAAGGAAAATACCGCGCAGGTCGTTATAGCTGTCCCCGTCCATCATGGACGTATTCACGATATCCATGTACCGCTTCAACTGATCGCCATGCTGGCCGCTGTCGAACTTGTTCTCGATGATGAACACCCAGCCGTTGCGTGGGCTCAGGACAAGCAGATCGATATGCCGCCATTCCCGGCGCACTTCGGCATCCATCATGTCAGCCTGGGATACATCGAGGGCGCTTGGCCGCATCGCGCTATCATGCCCGCGCAGCGCTTGTGCAAGAAATGCCTTCAGGAAGGTGTCGCCCAGCCCGTGGGTTTCCTGCGGGCTGAGCAGCCAACCCAGGATGGAGGAATGCCGGATTTCCATGCGCTCCATTCCCATCGTCTTGATCGGGTTGAAACGGCCCAAGTGACTGCGAATTGAATCGAGGTCGGTATTGTTGACGAACAGGTTTTCCAGATCGTCCAGAGTCGGCAGGTTCGCGTCCTCGCTCATGCGCTCACCTTCGTTGTCATCTTCGTATACATCTCAAACAGCTTTTCTAGCCGCTCAGTATCATTCTTGAAGCGGCGGCCGATATAGATGCGCTCCAGTGTTTCGTCGTTGCGATCATGGGCGGCGCAGAGGTTTTCGGGCATCTTTTCGGGGTCGTAGAGATCGGCGATGGTGGCGGGGAAATGCGCCTCGCGGGCGAGCAGGATATCCTCGGCGCAGGCGGTCAGATCGGCTTTGTTTTTCTCGGTGAGTTTCGGGACGGGGAAGGTGTTCCAGCCGAGGGTGTTCGAATAGCTGAAATCGGTTCGCATGCGCACGCAGACCGTGCCGATCCAGACCCAATGCAGGCGCGAGGCGATCAGCGCCATGTTCCAGAGCGGCACATCAAAAAGTGCATAGCACTTGTTCGACATGACTGTTCCTGGCGGCAGCAATCCGCAAGGTAGATACTCACGGTTTTCGGAGCTGATAGCGGGAATAGCTATAATGTTCTCGTCTCCGTTTTGCCTAACCTCACCAAACCGATAAGGCGTGTTTGCGAGCTGCTGCGTCGTAGCCCTGTTCGAAGAAGACCGCTGCTTGCGAACGGCCTCAAACCTTTCGTTCAGCCAGTCGTTTTCTTTCGCTTCTTGGTACTCTCCTGTCAATCGGCATTGAAGTTTGACCCCCTATCGGCGTCCAATATTGACCCCCTTGGTGGTGAGCAGGCCCGGCGCTGCGTAGCCCTCACATAGCGCAGCGGCGGCGGGCCTG
>Ga0265293_10008212_pt1 | contig 15589 bp, 5 predicted proteins | sample Munlanlewell138R_FD_192505 | JGI IMG/M metagenome (GOLD analysis project Ga0265293, IMG submission 192505) | Leachate microbial communities from a municipal landfill in Southern Ontario, Canada - Leachate well 138R | ecosystem: Engineered > Solid waste > Landfill > Unclassified | place: Canada...
GACACCATTGCCCCGACATCCGGCTATGTTGAAAACGAGGATGTGCTGATACAAGACACATCCGACCAAGCATTGTTTATATGTTTTTATAATCAAATGTATGGTAAAATCGAGACGCAATTATTAAATCAAAATCTTCGCAGTCCCTTTTGCAAATCGGATGGAACGGCAATTTCAGACACGCTGACCATCTGGGGATCCTATCGCATATTTATTAAAAGACAATCCGACGGGTCGAGAATTATATCCTAATGCGGAATTTTTGTAACATAATTTGTATTGTCCCATCCAGATTCCCAGAAATTTAACCCATCAAAACATATATAAAACGCAAAAGCAGAACTTTTATCCGTGCCAAGTTTGGTGTTGGTAAAAATATCAATGACATCGACAACAGCATGACAACACACAAACATTAGTCGCCCGTCAAATACCATACGAAACGGTGCGGCAGATGTGGAGATTGTAGCCAACGCGGTTGTTGGGCTACTGGGATCAATCTTTTTAACCTGCGGGGTGATCACATTTGCATTGGCCGCCCAAACATGAGTGCCATCAAAACAAACACCGCCCCAACCGTTATGGTTATACTCAGTCAACGCTTTGGTAGCAGGGTCAATCTTCCCTAATTTTGCACCATATTCACCAGCCCAAATATATGTTCCATCAAAACAAACGCACGAGCTTTCATAGGTTAATGCCACCACGCCGTCTGTTTGATCGGAAATCTTGAAATAAATAATATCATGATTGGCATCGGTAAAATCGGCAATCCATAGATATGTGCCGTCATAACACATTTCCAGTGGGGTCGCTAAATTAGCGGGCGCGTCTATCGCATAAGATGCTATGATTTCCAATGTAGTTGGACTGATTTTATATACCTTAACGGTATCTTCAACCAAATCGTCGTTGGTGTCGACGCTTGCCGCTACCCATATATATGTTCCGTCGGTACAAATTCCGCCTATGGTGCCCGCATCGGCCATGCTAAGGATCGGCTCCCACGTAAAGGCGTTGGTAATACAATTAATTTTTCCAATAATAGGCACATAGTAAGTTAATTCATCGCCCGATATACATACATAGATGTATCCATTCAAATAACACGTTTCGCCTACAATAACACCGTTTCCAAAATCCCAAGAATCATCATCAATTTTAATTTCAGCAATACCCGTATCGGTTTTATCTAAACCAAACGCGGTTGCATAAAGTGGAATACAAGACATTCTGCCAGACATAACGCCGCCCCGGAAAAATGCCCGACCGGTTGTAGCCCCTACGTCAAATGTTTTATAGGAATTGTGTTTGCCAATTAAACCTTCGGTGGGATTTATTATTACCTCATTACCACCGCCATCATTCATACCTATTTCAGAATTTTTTAAATCCACATAAGATTTAGTGTCTGCCGACTGCAAAAGCTGATCGTCGTCGTCCACCTGCATTATCAGGTTGCCGGAAGCATCGTAGATTTTTATACCGTACTTGCCAGTTGCCGTTTTACCAAGAATTACTCTATCAACTGTTTCATTAATAACAATTTGGTCACCATCTAAGTCGAATTTGGTTTTCTCGTCGTGGCTTGCAATCTCTCCGGTTCTAATCTGCGAGCCGTTAATTATCGTACCGCTGGAGTGCATAGGCGTTATGCTTGCCGCATAATTAAAGACCGCCCCGGTGTCTACAATCGCTATCAGCACCTTATCGTCGCCGTAAGCGGTGGACTGGGTTAATGTAATCTGAAAAGTTGTTGTGCTTGTGTTTTTATCGAAATACAGGTAATACCGCGTGCTGGCGGTCAGGCTGGCATGCGAACTGCCGGTAATAGTATAAGTTTCTCCACCAACCTTTAGATAACCCGTTGCCCACGTAACGCTGTTATAAGCCGTAGACGAGAGCGTTCCGCTATATATTGATGTCTGTGCGCCAATCCTGATCAAATCGGTTGTCAGGGTGTCAGCCTCAATCATCGATCCGCGGATATACTTATACATTGCCCGTTGCCCGGAATCCACCCGGTTATTCACAAAAGCCGTTGGCATCATTCCGCCGGAAGATGTTTCTTCCCACTGCACCGCATCTGCATGAGCGACTCTCCCCTCAAGCCCCATTATTTTAATAAAAACATAGTCAGCATTGGATGGTATCTCATTGTACCCCGATCCGAAATAAGTGTGATAACGGGCGTAAGAATCGGTTAGTACCAACGCCTCGTCATCATCCTCATCATAAAATCCGTTAGTATATTCATGGGTGGTTTTATAAATTTCGATATTATCAACATATAGATAATCATGCCCAGATTCCCATCCTGACGAACCAAATATACTAACCTTTTCAAAGTAGCGATTATCGTTAAGTAATACACCGTGTCCGTCTTTCATAGATCTTTCACCAAGATAAAAGCCGTCGACCCAGGTATATTGAATTGAATTGGTAAAGTCGTATGTGATTTTGAAATGATACACGGTATCAACATCCCAGGTCTTATCATTTGGGAAGTTATAGAATGCGGTGCCATCGTAATACTGGAAGTGTCCGCCATCGCCGGGTCGCATTGAAAGCCCATAGTATATCCATCCTGTCCCATCAGACCTACCGCCTATAGTGGCTTTCTGGCACACACCGTATTTCTGATTGACGCGGATATCGCCCTCGATTGTGAAATTCTTCCACACTCCACTCTTTTCGAGTTTTGCATCCTCCGACTCCCACGCGGTAACATCGCACTGAGCGGAATAATCACCAGATATTACGACGGCGTCCTGCACCGACCAATCTGAGCCAACTGCATCCCATTTGGCGAAATCGCCACCTTCAAAATCATCCTCATCATAAAATCCGTTACCCCCCCCTATTCCAAGGCTGGTTTTGCTAATAGCATCCCCGTTCCGGTCGTACCATATAAAATCAAATAGTACATCCGCATCCGTATCCGGGGCTATATATTTGGCATAAATACTGAAGGTAAAGAAATATGTATCGGGATTGGCAGGCAACCACAGATAATCGTAGGAATAATAATTCACTTCGCTATTTATCTCTATACAATTATCCCCAAATTGCGGATCCTGTTCGACCGTGGCTGAGCCGTGCCGTGTCCAGTTGACCGGCACTTCCGCCGAAGCCAATCGCTCAAAACTGCCGTTATCAAAATAATTGCGAAATAGCTTTCCCCAGTGCGGCAAGGTTGCCGCCGAAACTTCGCTGGAGCATACCCCCTCTCTGCCGGATTTATCAACTGCCGTACATACAAAATAGCGTGTCAGTTCTTCTGGTTCGTCAAAATATACCACAAACTCCGACGCCTTATTTGGTATAGCATCGGCCATGCAATACATTTTGACATAATTTGTAGGAACGTTATCTACTGCGATTCCCGCTGATGTGTTCATATAAATATTAATGCGGTCAAGATCGATTGCGCCGGGCGTGGTAAATTTTAGAATAATACTCTGAATGTCGCCCGTAGCGGTCAGCCCTGTTACAACCCCCGGTGCGGTCTGATCGAGATAAATGTCGTCGTAGCAAAGCGCCGAAGCGTTTAAGGACTGGTCGGTTATTTTGGCTATCACCCGGTATTTATGATTGGTTGATAGTGTTATGGTATCTGGAATGGTCGCGGTGGTATACGGCATATCCAGCGTTAAGTTCCAGATAATTACCTGCCGGTTAGATACATCGTAATTGCGCCAACTCGTAATCGTCGCAATCGGATATTTAGTAATATAATAAGCGCCCGCCGCCGGAGTGCCAATCATCGCAATCTGTCCACTGGCTCCAACATAATCAATAATTTGCCGGGTTGTACCCGCAGAATCCGTCAGATAATAATTATTCCAATAATCATTCGCAAAGATAGATGCCAGCACACTGTCTGTTAAATAACCCGATCCCACTGCCGTACTCGTTCCCACAAAAGCATTTTGCAGGTATATCCGGTTTAATCCCGATGTCTCGGCGGGATCGCCGGAAGTATCTACCAAATCATCCGTTGTAAATACCCATATCTTATCGGCATGGTACGCATACTGATCGCCGGTCTTTAGGTCGTCGTCGGCGCTGATGATAATCGGGGTTCCCGTTACCGTCGGGGCTACAAAATCCAAAAAGATATTGGCTGTACCGGAAATAGTCGTACCGCCCTCTTTTCCCGTTCCGCTGGCGACAATCGCTTGTGTTCCCTCGTCTTCCGTACCCGCTATTGTATAGGTATATATGCAATTAGTATATTCATGGGTGGTTTTATAAATTTCGATATTATCAGCATATAGATAATCATGCCCAGATTCCCATCCTGACGAACCAAATATACTAACCTTTTCAAAGTAGCGATTATCGTTAAGTAATACACCGTGTCCGTCTTTCATAGATCTTTCACCAAGATAAAAGCCGTCGACCCAGGTATATTGAATTGAATTGGTAAAGTCGTATGTGATTTTGAAATGATACACGGTATCAACATCCCAGGTCTTATCATTTGGGAAGTTATAGAATGCGGTGCCATCGTAATACTGGAAGTGTCCGCCATCGCCGGGTCGCATTGAAAGCCCATAGTATATCCATCCTGTCCCATCAGACCTACCGCCTATAGTGGCTTTCTGGCACACACCGTATTTCTGATTGACGCGGATATCGCCCTCGATTGTGAAATTCTTCCACACTCCACTCTTTTCGAGTTTTGCATCCTCCGACTCCCACGCGGTAACATCGCACTGAGCGGAATAATCACCAGATATTACGACGGCGTCCTGCACCGACCAATCTGAGCCAACTGCATCCCATTTGGCGAAATCGCCACCTTCAAAATCATCCTCATCATAAAATCCGTTACCCCCCCCTATTCCAAGGCTGGTTTTGCTAATAGCATCCCCGTTCCGGTCGTACCATATAAAATCAAATAGTACATCCGCATCCGTATCCGGGGCTATATATTTGGCATAAATACTGAAGGTAAAGAAATATGTATCGGGATTGGCAGGCAACCACAGATAATCGTAGGAATAATAATTCACTTCGCTATTTATCTCTATACAATTATCCCCAAATTGCGGATCCTGTTCGACCGTGGCTGAGCCGTGCCGTGTCCAGTTGACCGGCACTTCCGCCGAAGCCAATCGCTCAAAACTGCCGTTATCAAAATAATTGCGAAATAGCTTTCCCCAGTGCGGCAAGGTTGCCGCCGAAACTTCGCTGGAGCATACCCCCTCTCTGCCGGATTTATCAACTGCCGTACATACAAAATAGCGTGTCAGTTCTTCTGGTTCGTCAAAATATACCACAAACTCCGACGCCTTATTTGGTATAGCATCGGCCATGCAATACATTTTGACATAATTTGTAGGAACGTTATCTACTGCGATTCCCGCTGATGTGTTCATATAAATATTAATGCGGTCAAGATCGATTGCGCCGGGCGTGGTAAATTTTAGAATAATACTCTGAATGTCGCCCGTAGCGGTCAGCCCTGTTACAACCCCCGGTGCGGTCTGATCGAGATAAATGTCGTCGTAGCAAAGCGCCGAAGCGTTTAAGGACTGGTCGGTTATTTTGGCTATCACCCGGTATTTATGATTGGTTGATAGTGTTATGGTATCTGGAATGGTCGCGGTGGTATACGGCATATCCAGCGTTAAGTTCCAGATAATTACCTGCCGGTTAGATACATCGTAATTGCGCCAACTCGTAATCGTCGCAATCGGATATTTAGTAATATAATAAGCGCCCGCCGCCGGAGTGCCAATCATCGCAATCTGTCCACTGGCTCCAACATAATCAATAATTTGCCGGGTTGTACCCGCAGAATCCGTCAGATAATAATTATTCCAATAATCATTCGCAAAGATAGATGCCAGCACACTGTCTGTTAAATAACCCGATCCCACTGCCGTACTCGTTCCCACAAAAGCATTTTGCAGGTATATCCGGTTTAATCCCGATGTCTCGGCGGGATCGCCGGAAGTATCTACCAAATCATCCGTTGTAAATACCCATATCTTATCGGCATGGTACGCATACTGATCGCCGGTCTTTAGGTCGTCGTCGGCGCTGATGATAATCGGGGTTCCCGTTACCGTCGGGGCTACAAAATCCAAAAAGATATTGGCTGTACCGGAAATAGTCGTACCGCCCTCTTTTCCCGTTCCGCTGGCGACAATCGCTTGTGTTCCCTCGTCTTCCGTACCCGCTATTGTATAGGTATATATGCAATTAGTATATTCATGGGTAGAAGATACGAAGGATGCGGCTTCTCCCGCTACCGTTACGGTTGGCGCGGCTGTCAGGGCTACCGGCGACGATATGGTGATGCTAAGCACATCTCCGCTTTTATAATACGCATTGTTGCCGTCTATCGAGTGGCTACCCGACACACACGCGATACGCAGAGCATAGCCCGGATCGCCGACTTCTGGTAAGGTTGTGGCATTAACCACCGAAGAATAATCCGATAAATCACCCCGATTATTGCGCGATTTCAATTTATAATAGTAGGTGGTTTCCCCGTCAAGCCCGGCGTCTGTGTATTCGTTTCCATCCCACGGCACGAAATTGACAAACGTATATGTACCGCCCTCGGATGTCGAGCGGTATATCTGCGTACCGCCGCCCGTTCCAATTAACCCTGTATTCACCCATGTTATTTTTATTTTGCAGGTATATCCGGTCGCCACCACATTGCTTGGCGCGTCCGGCGTGACATCGCTCCACGCGTCCACATAATTACCTATCGGATCGTTTAACCCTTCTATGGTAAAACCATAATCTCCCCGGCTCGTATAATAAAAGAAATCCAAACGCTTCCAGACACTCGCGGTAAAGTTCAGCGCCAGGACATTCGCGGTGTTTTGCCCAAACCGCGAGTCCAGCAATACGTTTTCGTCGTCGCCCTGCGTCTCCACAACCCGCAGGCTATCCGGCACATCCAGTTTAATTTGAAACGACTTACTATTAAAGCACAGCAATCTAACCGAGTAGACGCCTGCGAAATGCGCCCCCATATTCTTATCAACTAATTTCCCGAAAGGCGCATCCACGATTTTGGATTGGATTGTCCCCGCGCCCTGGTCGTCGAAATCCTCTATGCGCGGCGCGTAATATTTCTTGACCTCAAATGTATCGGTGACCGAAGCCACGTCAGTCAATAATATCGAGCCGCTGGGAGCTACGGTAATCGTAGTATCGGTATTCGATTTGATGGTAAACACCTCGTCCTGCCCGGTATTGGGATTGAGTTCGGCATTATACATACTATTTGAAATAAACGGCACTATTTCCCAGTCGGCGCTTGCCGGTGTTATGTCGATTTCCTCTCGAAATGTCAGCGTGTCGGCTGTATTCGATTCAATCCGAAAATAACCACCATTGCATTTTAGGTAATACCCCGCCCAAATGTTTGTTACCCAACTAAATCCACTACAATAATAGGTGCCGGTGGCGGTATAACTACCACCATCGCCGCTATCCACATTGTCAAACGTTAAAACCGTTCCGGTCAGATCGCTAATGGTTCCGGTATATGCAGTTTGTTCGGCTATAAAATACCGGCAATTGAATTTTATATCCTCAACCGGAGTCTTGGAATACTTAGCGGTTTTTACATAATAACCCTTGGCAGACGATTCCTTAATGCGCTCTGCTTTTCGGTTTTTTTCTTCAATGCGCTTGTCAATTGTTTGTTGGATATTACTCATTGTCAATCCTTAAATACTTTAATATTAAAATTGCCAATACCCCAAAGATTCCAGCTGTTTAATAAATTACTGTATATGGTATAATAATGCGCCGAGGAATAAGTCAGTGGATGCCATACAACCGGCAAAGCGTCGGTTTTAATGCTTTCAAGCTCAATGCCAACCGGAGAATCGGCGCTATAATTAAGATATTTATGTGGAAGCTTCTCTTGGGTGCTCAATCGGCTGAGGTTGCAGGGATATCTACCCGCCCTATCTCGAAAATCAGTTGTAAAAACAAATATGCGTCCCATGTATTCTGTTGCCAAATCGGTATCGTTAGGTATATCTCTAAAAGCATTGCCATCCGCTTCCGGTGCATAATAAATAGCTTGCAGGTCAGCGACCTTAGGGTAGCCGGTTGCGGTTGACCAATTATCTCCTCCCGCCGAATCCCATTCATGCAATAAATTCTTATTGTCATCATGTGTCCCATATACCGAATAATCAAAGCGGTCTATGCTATAATATATTCCTGCATCCGGAATACTACAAGTTGGGAAATTAATCTGGTTGACAATGCGATTATACGACCACGCCAAGGTAAACGCTGGCCCCATGTAAATCGGAAATATCCCCATACGTGGGTTCATAATCCTTGACAACTGCTTCATCATATTTTCTCTTTCGGAATCGCCACTAGCCCAGCGGTCGAGTTGCGTCCAGTATAATTTTAATGGATTGTTAGCATCCCAATATACCAATCGGTAAGAACTGTAGCCCGATGATGTTTTATGGTCATATTCCCATTTGGAGAATGCCGCAAAATCTATCGGATCGTTCTCGCTAAAAGCATACTCCGCTCCGTTATACCATATACTGAAATCCGCATTGACCAGCAATTCATCGCCGCTCGTTTTATATTCACACGGGTCGTCAATATAAATGTCAGCCTGTTTGACGTGCAATTTCAGCCCCCTGAAAGAGTTGTCGCTACTCTGAAAATTAGAAAACATTTCCGAATCAAAAATTATATAATGCCGGTCGATAAAATCAGTCGTTATATAGGGCGTAGTGAATGCATTAATGGTGCAATATAAAACTAAATTGGTTGGATTGATCGTTACACTGTTAATAGTCCAATAATGATTTCCCTTTTTATCATCATTTGATATACCCAATGGTATTGAAATAATCTTACCAACTAATAATATACCGCCAGACGTATTGTCAATCGTTAAAAGCAATCCGAGGATACTAATATTACAGGCCGTTATTCTTCCGCTATTAAGAATTGGTGCGCCGTTCTCATCATCCAGGTATAAAATCGGCGGACAGTTAATGATATACGGAAATATTGCGGCAACATCCGAATTTGACATTTCCGTAAAAACATTGCTCGTCGCCTTTTTGATAATCCCGGCATATTGCTGGTCTTTGACTTTGGATGTAATCGAATAGATTTTATTGGTATCAATATCAGTTACTTCAAAAGCCACAACCAGCGGTCGTTTCAGCGCACCCACGTTTGGAATAAATTCTTCGTTGTTGATAAAATAATTGGTTTCGTCGCCCTCGGTATATTTTTGAAATACTCCCGACCAGTATTGTTTCTTGCCACTGCCCCACTCTACAATTTCATTACGGGTGGATTCGTTGACCGTAGCAACCACCCGCCCCTCGTTGTCTTTTATCATTACCTTGACCTTGCCGGTTACAAGCTGGTCGTATCCAATTTCCAGAGCCGCACCTTTGGAATAGGTATCGAACGGATCAAAACTTATACCCCACGTAAGGTCTTCGCCAAAATCAAAGTTGGTTAAAGTTAGCCCCCTTACGGTCAGCGTATTACTGGTATTCGACTCTATCTCATCTACCAATACGGGAAATGTATCGCTACCCACCGTGATTGTGCCAAAAACACTTATCAGATACCCCGCCCACATATTCGTAGCCCAACCAGGGTCGTCGGCAATCTCATATACATACGCCGAGGCTACGGATATATCGTTACCAGAAATCCGCTTGCCCTGTGATTTCAGCACAATATTAGCCAGCGGTTCGCCGTTCCAATCGGTATCAATATCCAATGCCGGTCGGCGCTCGAAACTCTTGACGGGTTTGCGTGGCGTGGTTTGAATAGCGGTTATAAGTTTAAATTGTCCACCCGCATCCCGTGTAAACGTATGTGTCAGGCGCTCAATCCACAGACTATCGGTATCGGTAGTGGTCTTTGTTTTTAGGTCGTGTAAAGTAATACAATCCCCGTATTCCAGCCGGTAGTCGCCCGGTATGGTACAATCCGGATAGAAAACTGGCGACCGATATTTTATCAGGTTTTCAATGCTGATATAATCGGCAATCTCCTGGGTGTTAATTGACGCATTATAAATTTCAAAGAGCATCCGGCGTCCTATATAATTCGATTTGGACGTATCATACATTGAATACGCGTCCACCGACCGCGAGAAAATGTGCAGGTAGGTTGGGTTATTGGGATTGACGGTTTTACCCTCGCTATCCTGAAATAATCCCTGTGTTACACCAACCACCGCTATATCGTTACGCATATTCTCGGTATCAAATGTGGCGTCCAATCCGTCGCCTGCCAATATTATATCGGTATCAATATCTCTGACCGAGTATTCAATCGTATTATCATAGCACAGTAGCGAATCAATATAGGGTTTACCGGGATCAGTATCCATCACCATAACTGTAATAGTATGTGCCCCGTAATCGTATTTGGTACAGATTTGAATCAGGCTGGGATTATTTCCGGTGCTATCTGCCCCATCGTAATATAGCCACGGGTCGGTATCGGCGCAATCCGCATAATCAAGGTCATATTCGCCTGGAGCATCATCGTTTGTAAGTATTTCACCGCCAACCTTAATGGCCGTTACGGGGTTGCCATCCACTTCGATTCTGATTGTGCCGAAAGTCGAGTGTCTTCCGACCACCAGCGCAAATTCACTGCCAGTTGCCGCAAAGGACAAATAATCGTCGGCATTTGTCGAATATTTATAGTGTCCGCGATAAGCATCAAAAGCATTAACCGCCGTCCACGTTCCGTATTCGGTACACTCGGCGTCTTTGCAATCGATATAATCAAACGGCAGATCAACCGTTTGGAATCGCGCAAAGCCATCTGCGGTAAAACCTACCAGCCTTCCAAACGTCGAGGCAAAAGTCGCCATCACCTCTTGTAATTTCGTACCGTATCCGAAAAACCACAGGTAAGCATCTTCTTCGTCTTCCGAGGTGGTTGTGCTATTACCGTAATTAGCTTGATTTGCCAGATTAAAAGGCGCTTCAATCAAATATCCGCCGTAATCCGTAGCGCATGTGCCGGTCACCTGTAGATGCTTTCTCTGATAAAGCAAAACCGGGTCTATTCCAGCTTTGATGTAAATATCCCGCACCGCATCCTCACAAATCCAGCGGTCATAAGTCACGGGACGATTAAAACCGTCCGGCTGACCTGATGTCAGTTTGTTGTAGTATCCCGCGCCCGAATAACTTGCATAATCGGGAAAATTCTGCACGAGCACCGTGTTCAGCATGTTGCCGAAGTCCTGCACATAAAACGTCGCGATGTCTTTATTGTCCCTTCGGGATATTTTGGGATTAGGATAAACGTGTCCCCAGATAACCGGGCTGTAATAATCCATATCGGTATCGGGATCGCGGTGTCCAAATTCAATCTTGACCAGTCGATATGGTTTAATCACCCCAAAATCTTTGGTCTGCGGATTAAACGCATACTGACCGTTCGGCATCGTTACCCGATCATTAATATCATACGTGGTCAGCACCCCCGAAACCCCGGTAAATCGCGTGGTTGTTTTGCCGGTGTAAGAAATCAGGGTCGATGTCGACCCCAGCATTAGCTTTCCGCTCTTGGGAAAACCGTCGGTGGACTGCACGGTTAAATACCCGGCGCCAATCCCGACCGCCTGTGTCAGCCATGTCGATACCGACATTCCAACGCTAAATTCATACTGGGCATTTTCATCAGCGGCGTGATCGCCACTGAGACTTTCGACAATATCGGTAATTTCTGTGCCGGTCAAAAAACTATTTGTAGTATTCACAACTCCGGGCGATAGGATTTTTTTATCGGCATCAGCGGCATAATCCGAGACAATATCCCCCCCGGTATCGCCCCACAGACCATACGCAGTCGTCGCGCCGGTCGGTTCTTTGTATTTAATGCACAGATAAGTCGGTTCAGTGTAGGCTTCTTCGTTGCGCCCCACTGCAAATTCAATCTGAATAGCATACCACTGTCCGGCGGTCAGGCTGGCGGTCTGTGCGTCCAATTCTTCGGTATTTGTTCGGTCGGTATTCCATTTGTCGGTAGCCACATCGTCAGCATCGTAAAACGTCAGATACGAGCCATTAAATTTTATCCGCAGGCGTCCAAACGAGCAGGCGTCAATATAAAAAGTATATGCCCCGGAATATCTGGCAAAGAAATAGCCCGTCCATTTTATGCCGTATAATTGCGATTGTCCGAGCGCGGGCGGAACGCCGCCGATTCCCCAGTCAAAAGCCATCGCCGGTTGAAATTCGACAATATCACTGCCCCCAAAGATTTCGGTAACGTCGGTATTTTCGTACCAAACCGGACTTGTATCATTTAATAGTGTTGAAAGCGTGGTGTCATCAGTATCCGGCAGGGTATAAAAGGCTACGTTAAAGCCCTCGCTCGGCACGGTTTTGCACGTATCAAATATCGTTACCCGGCTAATCGGGATCTGCCGCTTGGCGGTTATCAGGCTTTCGTGTGTCGAATTAACCGGACGCATTTAATTTGTTACGCCACCTTTTGACATTTGATTACTACGTCGTATATCGCTTCTTCGTCGTTCGGCACAAGCGTTTCCTGTACGTCGTTAAACCGGACTTTAATCGGCGTAGAGGTTTTGAGCGGATTGTGCATTCGGTCAATGATATAGCAAGCCCCCGCCGCTGGAGTGCGCCCCCCGGTCAGCACGGTCAGCACGTCTTCGGTATGTGATACGATCAGAAACGCCTCAAAATTAATGTCCACCACATCGCAGTACTGGTATTCGTTGGGTGTCAGCCCCCCGGTTGTCAGCGTTAATTTGTCAGATACTACCGATGCAATCGTATCGGTGGTTTCCGGTTCGACTCGCATGTAATAATCCAAACCGGTCGTTTTATACTTCCGCGACTTAAATTCATATACCGGAGAGCCGTCGCCAATATCGTAAATCGAAACTGGCATTGCCTCGAACTCAATATCGAACTCCCGAAAATCCCCGAATGGATATTGGATAGTGCCTTCGCCATCCAATCCCGGCAAGGCATTATAATTGTCATCGTCCTGAATATTAATTCCGCTCGGATATTCGGTCAGCGTGACGAGATTGGTCGTCATGGACTGGTTTTCGGCAATTTGAAGTAATCTACTCATCTAAAATGCTTCCCACATCGGTTTTAATTCGCTTATATCATCATCCCCCACCAAACGATGCCCGTCGTACAAAGCAATCCCGTTGTTAATTGGAATATCCCGAATCTCAAATAAACCGTTGCTGTCTTCGTAATCAACCTTCATCAGCCCGTTTTGCCAGTTTTCCGTTCCCTTTTGGGACGGTACGCGCCCGTCAACATGGCACATACAACCTACCATAGCCACAGTGTAAAAAATAATTCTGTCTTTAGGGTGTACGGTCTTATTAGCCATTTCCCGGCGATGCCCGTGTCCGAATATCATGGAATTGCGAGCGTCTTTCAAAACGGTTTTTACGGTATCGCCGCTACCAGTTCTTACTATTTCACCGTGCAGAACCTCCAAATTGTCATTTAGCCAGTAATTGTTTTTAGGATAGTCGCCTAAATATCGTATTCCCAATTCCTGTAAGCCCATCAGATTTTCAATGCTTAGCGCTGGTGGATTCTTGGGCTGATTGGCGGGTTTGATTTTATACGCCGCCAATAAATTATTAAGTATCACGCGGGTCATACGCTGTTCGTGATTACCCTCCAGATATACCATCTCTGCGTTGGGACAGACCACGCGTAATCGGGAGAGCCACCAATACAATTCAATCAAAGCGGGTTGGAATGTAAAATATGATTCCCCGGATATTGTATAGTGATCTGACCAATCCGACAAATCAAGCATATCACCCAATAAAATAATTTTATGCGGCTGATAAATATCGGCGGTTTGCAAGGCAATATCCCATATTCTGCGATCATGGAACGGCGTTAATTTGCCCGTTACCATATCTCTTATGTATCCATTTTGGGAATCAGACAATATCAAACAGCGATTAAGCGATTGCTGTTGATAAGCCCCTTTGGGTGCAGACGGCATGTTAATTACAATACGTTTCAACGCCGGTATCTCTTGCTCCAGCGGTATAATACGAATCAAATCCAGTCTGGTTTGATAATTGGTCGCCGCCTCCTGCTTCCCGGTTTTCCATGAAGTAACCCCCCACGAATTAACCCGGAATTTATCTACCTTCCAAATGGTCGTGTCAATTTTAAATAGTTCAAGCATATCTTCTTGAGATAGGGGCGAGCCGTATGTTTTTGCAATAGCTTCTGCCATATTGCCATTTTCATTAAACTCTTTTTTAATTGATATTTGACCTGGCGTGTCTTTATGTTCAACGTGAAATGTTTTTAATATTGTGCGCGAATGTCTTTCCCCTATATTAAATTTACGCGCCAGATTGTAACGACCAACACCGGGATTTTTTTCGAGATATTCCCGAATCTCCTGCGGAATTTGAATCATATATTATTTATGCTTTTGGTTTTCTTTACCGCAAAGCCCGGCGACTCCTCGAAGTCAACTTCAAGAAATCGAGCCAGCGCCTCAATCTTGGCGTCTTGACCATGCACCCTTTTTAATAGCAACTGTATCATCTTGCGATTGGATTGGATTCTTTTTCTTAGGGTTGGAAATAGTTTCATGCTTTTGTCCTTTCATTTTACGCCTAAAATTACATAAATATTGTACTCAATACAATATTTAGTAGAATATTTATTAATTAGGCGTATATCTCGTTGATACATTAGCCCCCCGCCGCATACCGCCCCCATAAGTTTTATTCAGGGCTTTTTCTAAAGACCGCTGGACATCAAAATCGTTGCGCGGATTGTTGATTTCAATCTTGGAAATGCGAATGTTGCTCGTATTTGCATAGGAATTAGAAGTTAGCGTTTGTGTACCGCCCCCTTGTTCAAGTAATCTTTGCAGGCGCTGGTTGTTAATAACCGTTTCTCCGCTATCAACTTTGGCATAACCAGTGCGGGTTACAATGCCCTCGTTGGCAAATTCCGGGAGCGCCTGTCGCGCCGCCGGTTGCAGGGAAAATCCCGCCGGAGCATTGTATAATTGCTCGGTAAAGTCCCGAAATGCCTGAGTGTTCTCGCGCAAAGCGTTGGTATTTTCATCCGTAGATTCGGCCAACTCTTCAGCTTCGCTTTTCTTGTCTTCCCAGTCGAATATTTCTTTACCCAACCACGAAAATAGCGCCCCGCCAACCGCCCCGCCGATACCCGGCAAGATAGCGTTGCCAATTAAATTACCGACTGTCCCGCCGATTTGCTCGGCGGCCACTTCACCTAATTTTTCCGATAGAGATTTGCCCAGCGTTTCGCCAATTCCCTGTGCAAATTCCGCCCCAACCTCTTTACCAGCCTTGCCCGCCTGCCAGTTTTCTACCAGATTGTTCATGGTATCGATAATACCCTGCGCCAGTTCTGTCTGTCGCTGTACCTGCAATTCCATTTCGCGGGTAGTGAGTTTTTCCAACTCTAATTTGCGAACGGTTTCGTCTACATTTGTTTCTAACCAAAATTGGCGTTCAGCATCAATTATCTGCTGATCGGATGCAAATTTCAGTTCTTCGCCCAAAAGG
>Ga0265293_10008214_pt1 | contig 15588 bp, 14 predicted proteins | sample Munlanlewell138R_FD_192505 | JGI IMG/M metagenome (GOLD analysis project Ga0265293, IMG submission 192505) | Leachate microbial communities from a municipal landfill in Southern Ontario, Canada - Leachate well 138R | ecosystem: Engineered > Solid waste > Landfill > Unclassified | place: Canada...
CTTCTTATTTCAATCCACGCCCCCCGTGTGGGGAGCGACTTAAATAGACAGAGAATGATATGAGAGGTCAATAATTTCAATCCACGCCCCCCGTGTGGGGAGCGACTAAGAGAGGGCAACTGTTACTATCCTATACCGATATTTCAATCCACGCCCCCCGTGTGGGGAGCGACGATGTCGTGTAAGTGTGTTAATTGCGTATACTTTATTTCAATCCACGCCCCCCGTGTGGGGAGCGACCGACACGCAAACGCCGAAAATCCACCCGACACAAATTTCAATCCACGCCCCCCGTGTGGGGAGCGACATTATCTCATGTATGACGGCAACTTTTATATGCATTTCAATCCACGCCCCCCGTGTGGGGAGCGACATGCGCCATATAGTATTTATGTCTGTACCTTTAAATATTTCAATCCACGCCCCCCGTGTGGGGAGCGACTTAACGCTATAGGCGGTGATGTATATTCACCGTTATTTCAATCCACGCCCCCCGTGTGGGGAGCGACTTAGAAGCTAATGGGTATATGTGGACGCTATGTACTATTTCAATCCACGCCCCCCGTGTGGGGAGCGACCTCAAATGGGATAAAGATTCCCCTGTAACATTTATTTCAATCCACGCCCCCCGTGTGGGGAGCGACCAAATTCGTTACCAAGAAATATAGGCCCTCCTATCCACCATTTGACTAGGATATTATATAATCGAACAATATGGCTTTCATATACCCTAAGAAATCCATATCATATCCTTCTCCTTCCCATTTAAACAGTTCCTCATATCCTTCAATTCTTTTTAAATACTTAGCTTGTTTACGGCGTATTCGAACGCTATTTTTTATCAAATCGTTAGAAGACACAATATGCCCGTTTTCTAATTCCTGGATAACCCCCACATCAATTACCACCATAACTGTATCGTCTTCTATAACTATGCATGACTCAGCAACTTTGGGGAAATTACCTGTCTGTTCATATTCCATTATCTTTTTTGTTCGCAAATTGTAATCCTCCTGTAGCTCGCGTCGCATACATTCCGTAATAAGCTCCGTTTGGCTCATACTATTAAATAAACGCTGTTGTACCATTTTGCTAAATACTTTGCGTGGCGTTTTGAATGAGGGGTTATCAGGAATTCTGGGTATGTTTAGGGCAAAACAATACATTTCGGCATTATCATGTTCACCATTTCGACCTACTCTTCCACTTGCTTGTATGAAGCTCGCCACAGAGCATAGTTCTATAAAACCATTGTGAAAAGAAAAATTCATTCCTGCCTCAACGCAACTTGTAGCAACCAACGTCCACTCCGAATCATTTTTATAGTTATCCAGCCTAGTTTTAACTTTATCTATGATTTTTCCCCTGTCTTTAGGAGTTAGGGCTGTGGACAGGTGTAATACATCAAGCTTTTTGGCCCTCATACATTTTGCCAGATATGCCGCACCGAAGACAGTATTCATAATAACTAATCGAGGACCTTGTTTTGATTGAATAAGGCTAATCAGTGCTTCAATGCTGTCAAATGTAGGAATCCTTTTATTTAAATCCAATTCAAATTGATATTTCACTCTATTTTGCTCAAAAGACTCTAATTCTTGTCTAAACTTCAAAGGCAAAAGCGAAGGTATGCTTTGCTTGCATTCTAAAAAGTTAGGGATCTCCCAAAATTTTGATGTTGTTCCTGAACCCAATATAACATGGCAACCCCATTGTGATGTGAGCAATTTTAGCCAATTCCAAGATTGCGGCCAAAGCCAAATGGGAATTGCAGAATGGCTTTCATCAATAAAAACTCCCGAACCCGGTAGTTCGTGCAATTTTCGCAGCTTCGCGGGGTGGTTACTTCCCAATGTTTCAAAAAACTGTACCGCCGTTGTAACAACAATTGGGGCATTCCAAAGTGATGCTAATCGTCTTTCTATTAATGAAGAAAAATCCGCCTGATGATCATGCTCAGCTACAATACGTTCCGGATTTTCTCCATCCAAAACCAACGCCTCTCTATATATATCAACAGATTGTTTAATGATATTTGTAAATGGTAGTACAACAATAATGTGTCTTAAGTTGTTCTCTATGGCCACTTTTAAAAAGTATGCCATGATTGCTGTTGTCTTACCGGTACCGACGGGGCTGTCACAATAGATAATAGGGTCATTCAATTTGGCATTCCGACATATTTGATACATACAGCCCCGTAATTCATTGCGCTTTTTTTCATTATTTCCTGTCTTTTGCTTACTCTCTTTATTAATATTTTCAATGTATGCATCCAGTTTCGCTAGCCGTTCTTTCCATCGTGTTGCATAATATATCTTTTCATATTGTGCGGAATTACTATGGTCTGCATCAACCAGGCAGGACAGTGCGAGGCGGCGTGATAATCCATTTGGCAAATATAACTCGGCACCATTATCAGGTTTGATTGGTATCTCCTTTTCATGCATTTTTAAATATTCGTCTAGTTTTGTGTCGGTATTTTTTTGGGATTTGGGATTTTTACTTCGGAAAGGATGAGGCCGTTCAAACTCTTCTAATATAAACGGCAGGCCGGAATGATGGGACATTATAAACAAGGCGGCCTCCGTTTGATTCTGTTCCTCAAGCATATACGCTACACCGGCATCCCAATGGCAAATGGGTAAACGTGGTGCTTTTTTTATTCCATGGAGTACTTCCTGATTTTCAAATGCCAGCTTGCCAAGGTCGTGGTAATAGGCCGCCCATGAAACAGCATTAATTACTGCATCAGACAACTCGGCAGGAGCGTAAGCCGACATTGCCAAAAGATTCTCTTCGGCAAGCCGACTTACGCCTTCGATATGTTCCTTATAGCTTTGCGCTGGCAGGTTTTTCTGCGCACTATGCGCAAGTAACTTTTTAGACATACTTCCTGCTTTATATTTCCTGAATCAGGTCCCGAATCGGATGTGTTTTACCCGAAAGTCGCGCATCAAGTTTTTTAACTTGCTCTCTTAATCCCTCAAAATCATATCCATCCTTTGATGTCGACGGTATTTCTATATCACATAGACGCTTTGGCGTAAGCATCTCAATGATTTCGAAATCATTAAACCTACCGACCGGAGAATTGTGTTCCACAAAAAACGCATGGCGTACATTGACTTGTGAGCGTAAATAGGAGGCCGTATGGGGATAAGCGTATGGTATTAGTTTCAAGATGATATCGACGTCCTTTTTTGAACACTGGGTCTTGAGCGCCGCGGTTGCATTTACAAAGAACGGCATGCAATAAACTCCGTGTTGCACAATTCGATATCCCAGAGGCGCCATACCTTTCGATTTCCCCTCTTGGGTCGGTGCTTGCTTGGTATTTGTCAGGCGCTCAATTCGAATCGGCGAAATTGAAACTGCCAAAGCAAACTGGACAACGCCAGTCTGTACATTATATTCCTTTTCGCTCTCAAGAAACGTATTGCCAAACACCCTCGCATCCCAATACTTATCTAAAAAGGTTTTGTTTTCGATTTCGTTGATTACATTTTGTCGCACAATATCCTTTCTCTCCATGATATCGTATTTAGAATACTCCGATTCATCGATGCCCAAATCATCGCAAACACTTTTCCACACCGGACCTTCCTTCCATAACACCAAATCACGAAGCTTGCGTTTGAAGGAAACCGACGTGATTTCTCCCCTGCCGTCATTTCGCTGGCGCGGATCATTTTCTCGGTCTGGATCACCGTTGGGATTAGAATCGATCACCTCGATAACTAGTAAACCTGTTCCACGATTGATTTTATCTTTCATTCCTATTCTTCCTCCTTTATTTTCGCAAGATACCCTAAGAACAGTTGAGCTTTCTGCACATCATTAAATTCATTCGGAATATCCATTGTTCCGAGTTCCAAGCAAATGTTCTCCATATGATTCTTTGCCCATTTGGCAAGTGCAGCCTTTTTATCCATTTCTGTATCTGTCCATGCTAGGTAAATTCGAATACGCTCCGACAACATGGACAGTGCTTTGTTGGGCGAATCCAATGCTATTGCCATATGAGAATTTCCGATGAGCTGTGGCGGCAAATGATAGTATTTCTTATTATCTTCACTATCTTGTGAATTAATACTATAATTTTTTTGAATACCTTTACAGTATTCCCGATGCAAAATATCGGCAAGTTTAAGCACTTGCCCGATTTGATAACCCGTGCTATGCATAATATCCTCCTTTCGAAATCCAAGTTTAAAAAGCAAAATAGAGAGCAATGATGCCGCTAAACAAGTATTAAATATAGCAGTTTTATTCTTGGCCAAAACCTCCTTTCGATTATCGCAATGTCCCATAAATAGCATTAACATTTGAAAGCTTCTAAGTGCTTGTTCTAAAACCGTGTAACACTTGTTTTTTTCCCCGGTCATTGGTATGAAAATATCATAGACATCCTTTAATGTTATAGAAGGTTTTAGAGTATTTCTTAAAATTGTTTGATTTTCTTCACGTTCTGCACGCCATTGCTTACTAATGATATCAATAATTTCCCCGGGATAGGGGCAGTAGGTAGAGACTTCTTTCCATTCCCCCCTCTCCCAGAACCTATAGCGGATGGGGGGGCTTGCCTTTGAGGCTTCCTGCCATTTATCAGTACCGCTAATAATAACGTCAGCGGTATAAGACTGTGACAACAGAATCTGTTTTCGGGATTTATCAATTGCATGTATTACAATAACCTGCACTATTGTAAAAGGATTTATTTCCGTTTCCTTTCTTAACCTGCTACATATTTGTTTTGCAAGCACCTCGAAACGTTCTTTCTCTTGTTCGTGCGATGTCGAGTTGCCCATCATTTTAGCAATCTTCTCATTAATATTCGGGGCTTGTACTACATAGGTAAGCAGTAAATTAGGGTGAATTACCGTTTTGCCATTTCTTTTTATTGGTGTGCTGCCTGGAATTCTAGTCCAAGTAATATCTTCTTTGCTTTTATCATTAAGTACCGCAAGTGCGTTTTCCATTTGAATAACAACTAATTTTGATGCTTTGTATGCGTCAAGCCCTTTAAGGCCATATCTTTTATGGCTTTCAACTTTAACGTTTTTATTATATAAAAACGTATTTCCAATTACATTCAGGTTAGGATTTGGATATTTATTATTTTCAATTATCTGCTTTTCCCCAGTCAAATAGCATATCTCCATGGGCTTATCAGTAAAATCAATGTTTGCAGGATTATCCCTATCACAAAGTTTACCAATTAAAAATTTCCAAAGACGCTCATCTCGCACATTGTATGTATAATTGTAAGCATCATCTATATCAAAGATTATCTGCTGCGTTTTTGGCACATATGTATTTTTGTTATCATCCCATGAGCCAATCAGTATATCCTGAACCAATTTTTTTAAAGGTTCTTTTATTTCCTTGATGTGCTTATGTATAAAAATAACGATCTTTTTATTAAAGTCCTTCGTTTCCTCTGAATTTTTGGGGAAACGTCTTATCAATTCACACAGACTCGCTAACTCTTCGTTATTTTCGCATATCGGCAAAAGCTGTTCTTTCGTCCATTCGCTAATAATTATATCCTTGCTAGCAGTATCGAATTTGTCCCATGCCAAAGACTCAAGCAATACCTTGTTTACGGGTGCTAAAAGTAAAGGTTTCTTAATACCAATGACCGGAAAGGATTTATGGTTTCCCTTGCTATGCCGGAATAATCCTACAAATTTCTTTTTATCAATGTAATCTATTGAAACCGGATTACCATTAGTATCAATTTCGATCATAAGTCCTGGATTGTTTTTAGGGTGGCCAACGTCCCGATGCGCTATAGGCTGAATCAACCCTTGCCTTTCAAGGCTTAACGACATCGTATATAATTCATTTATCATATCGCAAAACCCCCTCCATAATCTTTACATTTTGCTTATAACTTGGCATTACTTTTTTACATGAGGGTGATTCATACATGCTGTAAAGCATAGAAGGGATCATCAAGTTTATTGATTTATCCGGCGTTGTCTGCTCACGCAATATTCCAAAATAGGAAGGTGTAAACTCTCTCCATCCAAGGCAAGGGGTGTTATAAAAGTATCCATGTTTAAGCCTGCGTAAAAACATTTCTTGCAGCGCGTGCAGATGATTATTACCATTTGGTGGTTGTTCTATTTCAGCAACTTCTCCATAAACCTTGTAACAGACATTGTTTAGAACTGTAGCCACTAGCTGGAGATTCCTTTTTCCGATTTCTCTTAATGGCCCCCCATAATTATTAAAATAATTGTGGTATTCTATTGGGGCGCATATTTCCACATATATCGGCTTAATATAGGCGGATTTAATTCTAGCAACCGTCTCAAACATCCCGATAAGAGCCGAATAAGTTGGCGCCGGATACGAAATGGGCGTCGAACCCGTATCTGGCCTAGTAAACATTGCCGCAGGTGCCGCAATCTCAAATTCAACCTTATATCTCCTGTTCACCTTAATATCACCTCCATAACATTATAACAGCATGTGCTGGTAATACCTACCTATGAAATAGTCCGCACAGCCACGCGGCGTCACCATTACCAAAACGGTCTCCGAATACCTTTGCCAGCCCCGCGACTTCTTCCAAATGCTCCCTTACGGTTTGTTCCGCCCCATCGCTTTTGCGGATATGGGCAATAAATTCTGAATGTTCCATATGGTTCGCTCCTTAACAGAATGTGCCGGTAACTGCTTTTACAAAAATGAATAAACAATGGTGTCTTATTATAACAGTTAATAATATATATAACTACGCTTATTTTAACAAAGGTGGTGTCCGTATTTTGGGACTAAAGCTCCATTTCACTTTTCTATAAGAATTTTCCCACGGGTGGAATTTACCATATTTGTTTTAACATAATTATGCATTTCGAATACAACAAATAAAAAACTTGTTAGATGGCTTAATTATCTGTATACTCATTATGATAACAAATACTGCAAGGAGAAAATAATGGATCTTTTTAATAAGTGCTACAATTTTACCGAAGCCAAAGAGGCTATAGCGGCGGGAATTTATCCGTATTTCCACGCGCTCCATACCGCTCAGGATACCGAGGTCGTGATGGACGGCAGACGTATAATTATGATTGGCTCGAACAACTATATGGGCTTAACGAGCGATCCCCGCACTATCAGCGCCGCGCGTGAGGCTCTTGAAAAATACGGCACGGGATGCTCCGGCTCACGTTTTTTAAACGGGACGCTTGTTCTTCATGAGCAATTGGAAGAGGAATTGGCAGACTTTTTTAACAAAGAAGCCGCTTTAACGTTCAGCACCGGTTTTCAAACAAATCTAGGCGCTATATCCGCGGTGGTGGGGCGCCACGATTATATAATAAACGACGCCGAAAACCACGCCAGTATTATAGACGCCTGCAGGTTAAGCTTTGCCAAAAACGTGCTGCGGTATGAGCACAGCAATATGGACAGCCTTGAAGAACGCTTAAACCGCCTTCCCGAGGACGCCGGCAAACTTATTATAACGGACGGCGTGTTCAGCATGAGCGGCGATATCGCCAAGCTGCCGGAGATTGTCAATCTGGCTAAAAAGTATAAAGCCCGCCTTTTGGTAGACGACGCTCACGGCGTTGGCATGATAGGCGATTGCGGACGCGGCACCGCGTCACACTTCGGCCTTGAAAAAGAGGTTGATATGATAATGACAACCTTTTCAAAATCGCTTGCGTCTTTAGGCGGATGCATTGTTGCGCAGGAGCCTGTTATAGACTTTATAAAACACCGTTCAAGACCGTTTATATTCAGCGCTTCGCTGCCGCCCGCAAACGCCGCGGCCGCCCTCGAATCCGTACGAATACTCAAAAAAGAGCCTGAGCGCCAAAAAGCGCTTATTGATATCGCAAAGTATATGCGCTCGAAACTTAAAGAAGCGGGCATACCGACAATTGACGGTGAAACGGCCATTATTCCTGTGATGACATATGATATGAACCGCACATTTATTATTACAAAAATGCTGTTTGAAGAGGGCGTTTATGTAAATCCGGTTATTCCTCCCGCCGCGCCCGACGGAGAGTGTATGCTGCGTACCAGCTACACCGCGACGCACACAAAAGAGCAGATTGATATAGCCGTCGAGGCGTTTAAACGTGTATTCTCCAAAATATAAGCTTTTAACTGATGCGCCCCAAAAACGGGGCGCTTTTTGTCTTCGCAATAATTATCCCCCCGTATATGATATTACTTATTGCCGATAGAATTCGCAGCAAAACAGGGGTTGCCTAATCAGCGCTTATCTGCTAAAATAAACTCCGCGATATGCCTCCTTAGTCTAGCGGTTAGGACGCCGCCCTCTCACGGCGGTATCAGGGGTTCGAATCCCCTAGGAGGTACCATTCAGAACACGTTTCGCCATCAAGCCCGCAAGCTTTTTACTAAGCGGGTTTTTTCACGCTGCGACGGCTACACCTCGCCACCTTTTTTGCTGCTCGCCGGCGACAGTATAAAGCCATAGAGCGTTTACGCTCCCGCAGCCGGCGGAAGGCAATTACACGCGGCATGTTTACAAAAGTTCAATATACAAAGAGTCGTACAATATCAGACCATCCTTTCTCATTTTAGCCAGTTCTCTCGACAGCGATGTTCGCGAAACGCCTATTTTCTCCGACAAGGCTTTTTTGGTTATGGGTAGCCTGATACGATTTGAATTTTGTTTTTGCCGCTCGTATTCCAAATAAAACATAACACATTCACGTATTGTTTTATTTACATAATGTTTTATTCGGTCGCCGAGTATAGCGGCGTGGTCCGCAACAAATTCAAGATAACTACGCAGAAAAACAGAATTTTCCGTAAAAAGCGTTAACAGCCGTTCTTTATCAATTTGTAAAATTTCGGTTTGCCGCTTTGCCGTAATTGTCATGGGGAAATAAGGGTTTCTGGAAAATATCAGATTGCCCCCCAACGTTTCGCCGGCGCAAAACTCCGCTATTGTCATTAAGCCGCCGGTTTCGTCTATACGCTCGACGCTGACATGCCCCGACAGTATAATCTCCAGCTTTAAACACACATCGCCGGAAAAATGGATAACATTATTTTTACCGTAGACGCTGACACGAAAGCTTCCGTCTTTCAAATAAGAATTTAAGCTTTCCGCTGAGAACGGTTTTAAAAGAGGGCTTTTACCCAAAAGCCTTATGTGTTCATTCATTACGTTTATCTTTCTTAATAGTAGTTACCTTGGTAACTCCTATATTTCTATTATACTGATACAATAACGGTACATCAAGCAAGGGGGGCTATATGAAATATTTAATTACAATTGTTCGGCTTATATTTTTAGCCTTGTTCGTCTTTCTTCTGGCGCAAGGCCAAATGACGCTTTGGCTGGCGCTTGTTGGCGCAGGCCTTTTGGTTTCTTTGATTTTCGGGAGAATTTACTGCGGATATGTATGTCCTATGAACACATTGATGATACCAACAAATTGGATAGCGAAGAAGTTAAAATTTCAAACAAAGAAAACGCCCAAATGGCTGGGAAACGGTTACTTTGCCTGGATTGCATTGGTTGTTAGTGTTGCGGCGATGCTTTTGCTTAAACAGCTTTTTCAAATTAATCTGCCTGTTTTGCCTATTTGGCTGGCGGTTTCGGTTATTGTTACCTTAAGATACAGGCCTTCGGTATTTCACAACCTGCTCTGCCCATTCGGAGCTTTGCAAAAACTATTCGGGAGATTTGCGAAACAACGCAAGAGGGTGGATGAATCCGCTTGTTCCGGGTGCAAGCTGTGTGAAAAAGTTTGTCCCTCCGATGCGATAACAGTAGGAGGCGATAATAAAAAGGCGGCTATCGAAACCGCGCTTTGCCATCAATGTACAAGTTGCGCGAAGGTCTGCCCTGCGGGCGCCATTCACTACAAATAATCAAACCGCTCCGTCCTGCGCGCAATAAAACAAACAAAGGCGCTCTATGAAAAAACTTTAGAGCGCCTGGCATGTTCGCCGCATTCCTTATATACTCAAATCGCTCTTACTATTTATTACTATAGCATTGCGCCAGCATATTAAAATCGCGAATAAAATTATCCGCCAGATTAGGTCTTCTTCTGACGGCCAAAGGGTGATAGGACACTATTGCCCGACGACCCATTACGGTGTGCCACGAACCGCGCATATTCTTTACATTGGCTTCACAGTCGCCAAAAACAGCCCGAACTACGGTATCGCCCAAACATACCACAAAGTTCGGGCTGATTGTTTCAATTTGCCGGACGAGATACGGCATACTAAATTGTCTCGCCCGTTCTCTATCATACTTTCGCAGCGGCCTGCATTTTAGCAAATACGTTATATATATATCGTCTTCTTTTAAACCGGCTTCGTATATCGCTTTTTGCAGCGTCCGTCTCGTGCCGCAGACATATTCTTTGCCTTCCTTATCTTGCCGCGCGCCCGGATTATCCAATATTATAACAATAGGCGCTTTGGGGTTTCCCTCTCCCCATATAACGCGCGATTTTTCGGTACACACTTCACATTGTTCATATCCCGCGGCTTCCGGCGGCAAGCTTGCCTCCGGCCAAACTTTAGACGAAAAGTCCATTAATATTCTCCAAATTTAATAATCTTTTTGTAGTTTAGCCTGTTCAAAAAATCTAATGCTTTTTTCATTATCATTTCCGCACAAATCAACGACTGCGTCGCGTACTCGCAACTCCCAAAAACGAAGCGCCCCGCAATACATCGCGGGGCGCCTGTGCCTTATGGTAAAACCGAATATTAATCTAATTCGATTTTAATTATTTCGCCCGTAACAGCGTTTATCTTTACTTCATAAACACCGAAATTGGTAAGTATGTCTATTTCGTAGATTAAACGACCGTCATTCTTGGTATCCAGTTCAATGTCAATAACCTGGCCGGGCACCTGTTGCAGGGCAATTTCAGCCGCGGCCTTAGGAGTTATTTGACTGTTGAACCAAAGAGTATTTGGCATGAAAAATTCACCTCCCGATAGTTATGTTGTTGGCTTTATAACATAATATGCGCATCCGCGGTATTGGGTTATAGTGATCAGCGGCGCTTACATATGCAAAACCCGCCGTATTTCAAGCCCGGCGGGTTTCTAATTTCCCAAATGCCCTGCGCAAATGATATCGTAAACTATATTGCCCAAGCGCATCTCCCTTTTTCTTATGTCACGAGGCGTTTTTCGCCCTCAATTTCCTGCAGCGGAGCTATATCCTGCGTCACCTCAAGCGTGCCTAAGTATTCGCCGCCCTCGCCGCGCACCGCAAAGTAGCGGATGAACACATACTTCTCGCCCATATGTATCCAGAAGTCCTCGTGTTCTTTTTTGCCCGCCTTAAAGTCGTTTATTATTCCTTCCACTATATGCATACTCGCAGGCGGGTGGCAGTCGATAACTTTGCGCCCTATAATCGCCTTTGTACGCGGGAATACCCTTTCGGCGCCCTGAGAGAAATAGCGCACGGTATCGTCGTCGCCGACAAACGTAATGTCAACAGGCAGCGTATCCAAAAGCCTTGTTATCTCCTGCGGCGTTAAAATGCCCGTCGGGAAATTTATACCGCCCGCGTTTGCTGTCCGCGCCGCCTTCTGGTCTGTTTCGTCGGCTTCCCATACCGGCGGCGTATCGATAAGGCAAAAGCCTATCTCCGCGCTCTCTTGCGCTATGCGATGCCATTCGTCCGGCGATAATGCCTCGCTTAACATAGGCACAAGTATGTTTTCTTCTTTGGATATCATATCGCCTATCATATCCAGCGTTTCGCTTAGCGTATCCGCGAGTTTCTTTGCGTCCGCGTTTTCCGCCGCGAACGCCGCCGACCGCTTTATCGCGGCGCGTATATTATCATCCACACCCCACATAACCTTGGGCGGAGCGGTAATGCCGCGCTTTTCAAGGTACGGGAAAAACAGGTTCTCCTTTTTTGAATAATGCTTGTCAATCGCCGACAGCTCTCGCAGGCTTGCGTACAAAGCGGCGTTGTCCGCCGCGCCGTCCCGAAGCGCTTGTATATGCGGGCGTATACGGCTTTCAACAAGGCTTTTTATCGCGCGGTTTTCGGCGATAAGTGTATGAATGGGGTGGCCTGCCAGCCCGGACGCGTCCTTTATATGCGGCGCATGTATCTGCTCTACGGAGCCTTCGAACACCGCGGCGTGTATGTCGCAAAGCCGCTGTACTTCCTCAACCGGCATACCTTCCTCTATAAGGGTGCGCTCCGCGTCGGCAATTTCCGACGCCGATACGCCGTCAAACGTCTCCGCGAACCGCTGCTTTAGCTCGTCAACGCTTTTCCCCTCATGCAGCTGCAAAAGAAGCTCTTTAATAAAGTTTGCCCTGTACTCTTTGTTGTTTATCTCTTTGCTCATGGTATTCCCTCCTTTAAACGGCTTTAAAGCCTTTTTCGGCAAGCTTTTGTTTTATGATATCCAAATCGATTCCTTTTAACGCCGCGCCCTTGGGGATAGTCATAAAACGGCCTGCGGTATTTAGCATTCCCGGCTTTGTTATATCGGTAAACCCTATTTCCTCCATTATCTTTATAAACTCAGGATAAGCGCTGCACAAGCTGTACACGCTTTGATTTAGATCTATTGTCCGCATAATGCTCAACCTCCTTTGCAGGCCATCGCCTTTATATTGCCTTAAGATTAACATAAAGAAAAAAGGCGTTTCGTTGCATATGCAACAAACAAAAATTTTAGTAAGAAACACGGATGGCTAAAGAATTCGGATATTTCTGCTAATATATATTGACTTTTGGTTACATATGTATATAATAAAAAAAGGAAATGTTTCCACTGTTCTTATTGAAAAACATTGTTTGCATTTTTGTCGCCTATAGCGAAGTGAGGAAGTGCGCGTGTTTTTAGCGGAGGTTTTTTTGTAATTACAATTATTTCGCAGTGCAAACGTAAGTTTGTTACACTCGCTTAATATCAGATATGTTATCCATGTATCCAAATGCCACTTAAGAACGATTACATAAAAATGTAAGTGTCTAACTAAAAGAGGAGTGTCTTTATATGAAACACAAGCTACTACGCTTCCTAATTGTTTTTCTTCTTATCGTTTTTTCCGCGTGTGCTATCTTGCCCGATGAACAGGCGAAAAATACTCAGAATAATTTAACGCAGCCCGCTTTACGGGATATACCGGTAAACGATAACTATTGGAATCTTGCTTGCAAAAACACAAATGCAATACTTTATAAGAATTTGTCAGGCTCACGGAGCGTGGAATTCGAACTGGTCAGTGCATTTCCTTTTGAAGCTGATGAGCTTGCTGTTGAGGTGGAATTTGATTCTAACGTACCATATAGAGTAAGTTGCTATCAGGATGCACAGGAAGAAGAGGAAACTTTTCCTTTTTACATTTACCAGTGCTATCAGGGAATGGATTGGAAGCACATGGGAGAACTGGCGGGAACGCTCGAAGCAAGCGGTGGCACGGATACCGAAGCGGTGCAGGAGCTAGAAAAAACGCAGGATATGTATTATGAAGAATACCAAACCGCATTAAATCAGGGCAAACTGCCCAAATTATACAGGTACATAGTCGGGATACGTTTTGATCTTGATAATCTGTACTCAGTAGTGCGCGTAAACGCAATAACGTTGACGTTGCGCGGGGAAGCGAAACGTTATACTTTAGATAACCTTATTTTAGATACGGAAAAGGAGTTCAGATTTGAAAATGCCGGGATTTCAATGACCATCGCCATTTCTGACGCGCCCATTTCTATTTCAAACGACGGAACGCTTGACCTTACCTTTTTTGAGTTGCAATCGCAGGAACCGTTCACTCTCACAGGGCTTTCGTTTTACGGGGAAGACCCGGCAGTCATTACCGACTGTTCCGTAACGCTCACGCAGGCGGACGGCAAGGAAACCAAAATGAAATGGGACTGCAAAACCCCTATGCAGGTGTTGGAGGGTGAATCCGTATGTATACATGTCCTTTGCGAGGATCCACGGCTTGCAGGCATTATGGAGGCGGTAATCGCAAAATATATAATGGTGCAGTATCTATCCGCAGACGGTAAAGAGTGCGCGGAGTTCGTGCAAGGCATATACCGTATGCGGCAGGGATTGTATGACTTGTACGCGGCGGAGGGCGGCGCGAATGTTCTTTCCTACTATCTGGATTATTACTCGGCTAATTCCGATCTGATGCTAATAGAATAAGGCGCGAAAGGCTGAACATATGCGTAAGTCTGTAAAAACATTTATATTTATTGGTCTGCTGCTGTTGCTTGCCGCGCCTCTGTATCTTTCTCAACTGGGGCATCGATAAGCTATACAATACCTGCAACTACTGAATCAGGAAGATATCATATTATCCATGTATTTCCCAGGGTTCAGGTGAAGCAACAAAGGGTTTATTTAGACCACAACGGCGAAGAAATTGAATGGCAACGCACAATTGACTATGCCCCAAAATTAAATGGTATCTATCGTGACATTCAACGCTACGCAAATGCCCCTTGAAGAATGATCACTCAAAAGGTAAGTATCTAACTAAAAGAGGAGTGTCTTTATATGAAACACAAGCTACTACGTTTCCTAATTGTTTTTCTTCTTATTTCTTTTTCCGCGTGTGCTATCTCGCCCGATGAACAGGCGAAAAATACGCAGAATAATTTAATACAGCCCTCGTCTCGGGATATACCGGTAAACGATAACTATTGGCATCTTGCCTGCGGAAACACTAACGCTATATTTTATAAGAACTTTTCAGTCGCACGGGGCATGGAATTTGAGTTGATCAGCGCATTCCCCTTTGAGGAAGATGAGCTTACTGTTAAAGTGGAGGCTGATTCTTACGTACCATATAGCTCAGGTTGCTATCAGGATCCACAGGATATTGAAGAGGTCTTTCCTCTTTACATTTACCAGTGCTATCAGGGAATGGATTGGAGGCGCAAGGGAGGCCTGACTGAAAATCCCGGAGAAAGCGATGCCGAGACGATGCAAAAGCTTTTTGATATGCAGAATATGTATCTGGACGGATACCAGACCACGTTGGATAAGGGCAAGCTGCCCAAATTATACAGGTACATGTTCGCGATAAGTTTTAATCTTAATAATTTGGACTCTAAAGTGCGCGTAAACGCAATAACGCTGACGCTGCGCGGAGAAACGAAACGATATGCTTTGGATAACGTTCTCTTTGATGCGGAAAAGGAATTTGAATTTACTGGAACTGGCATATCAAAAAGCCTCGCGAAAGTTGATGCGCCCATTTCTATTTCAAACGACGGAACGCTTGACCTTACCTATTTTGATTTACAATCGCAGGAACCGTTCACTCTCACAGGGCTTTCGTTTTACGGGGAAGACCCGGCAGTCATTACGGATTGTTCCGTAACGCTCACGCAGGCGGACGGCAAGGAAACCGAAATGAAATGGGACTGCAAAACCCCTATACAGGTGTTGGAGGGTGAATCCGTAAGCATACACGCCATTTGCGAGGACCCGCGGCTTGCGGGCGTTATGGAGGCGGTAATCACAAAATATATAATGCTGCAATATCTATCCGCGGACGGTAAAGAGTGCGCGGAGCTCGTGCAGGGCGTATACCGTATGCGGCAGAAATTAT
>Ga0265293_10008215_pt1 | contig 15586 bp, 13 predicted proteins | sample Munlanlewell138R_FD_192505 | JGI IMG/M metagenome (GOLD analysis project Ga0265293, IMG submission 192505) | Leachate microbial communities from a municipal landfill in Southern Ontario, Canada - Leachate well 138R | ecosystem: Engineered > Solid waste > Landfill > Unclassified | place: Canada...
TCACAGGCAAGACTGTAAGCAATACTGGGCGAATGCTCAACCTCGCATCCTCGGACAGGTGGGCATGGTATCGGTATAGAGAGTTAGTGAATATAACATATGTTGATTGAAACATATATTAGAATCCATTCATTCAACACCAAATCTTTCGACTAAAAATTAAAATAGAAGCCAAGATATTAGTTATTTAATTTCACTTTAAATTAAACTCTTTAATTTTTCTTATTTTTGCTGGTTCAAAAAATAAATCATCTTTCAAAAAATAAATTCAATAATTTTTTTATTTTTGCATAAATTATGATATAAAAAAATGAATTTAATAGAATTAATAAAATCTCGCAGAACTATACGAAAATTTAAACAAATATCCATAAATATTGATATTTTAATAGATATTATAGATTGTGCCAGATTAGCTCCTTGTGCTAGCAACAAACAACCACTAGAATACATTATAGTAACTAATAAAAATCTATGTGATGAGATATTCGTCAATCTCAGATGGGCAGCATATATTCACCCTAACGGCATACCCAAACATGATGAAAAACCTACATGTTACATTGCAGTAATAGTTAATAAAAATAGAGCTACTAAATGGATTGGACACGATATTGGATTAGCAATAGAAAATATCACCCTAGCTGCTTGGTCCTATGGTATTGCTAGCTGTATTTTAGGTTCTGTTAATACAGATAATGTTAAAAATATTTTACATATTCCTGATGAATATATATTAGATAGTATTGTTGCTCTAGGCTACCCGGCACAACAATCATTTGTAGAAGATAATGACGACACTGTAGAGTATTATCTGGATGAAGATGGAAATATGTATGTGCCTAAAAGACCTCTAAACAATATTATTCACTTCAATGATTTTTAATTTTTTTTCGAAAATTATTTTTTTTAAAATCCAATAAGTCAACTTCTAAACTCTTTACACAGTTACATAGTATGATAAATATTTTCGCATATTAATTTTATTATTTCACAGAATAATCTGATTACGATCATTAAAAATCAAAAATGAATTAATTTGAGCGATTATTTTCATATTGTTATTATCTTTTATTATTTTTGCTCATAAATTAACTAAAAAAAATAATTTTGTTATGAAAAAATTAATAATTTTAATTAGTGTTTTAAGTATTCTAATAAGTAAAAACCTTTTGGCTGATGAAGGGATGTGGTTGCCAGTGCTTTTAGAAGCACAATATGATGATATGGTTACACGAGGCTTGCAATTATCTCCAGAAGATATATATAGTATAAATAATTCCAGTCTAAAAGATGCTATAGTACTATTTGGTAGAGGTTGTACAGGTGTGATAGTGAGTGAGCAAGGACTGATATTAACTAATCATCATTGTGGCTATGGATCTATTGCCAATGTCAGTACAGTTAATAATGATTATTTGACTAATGGATTCTGGTCTAATGATTTCAAAGAGGAAATACCTATTGAAGGGCTTACTATATCTATATTAGTAAGCATGCGGGATGTAACAAATGAAATTTTGTCTCAAATACCAACTAATGCTACCGAAAAACAAAGAAAAGATATTGCAAATAAATTATGTAAAAATATTGCTGCTGAAAATAAAACTAAACCTCATATAGATGCAGTAGTAAGAGAGTTTAACTATGGCAATGCTTATTATCTGATGATATATGAAGTGTTTAGTGATATACGTTTAGTAGCAGCTCCTCCATTATTCATTGGTAATTTCGGAGGCGATACAGATAATTGGGTTTGGCCTAGGCATACAGGTGATTTTTCTGTTTTCCGAATTTATGTTAATCAAAATAATGAATCTACTAACTATTCTAAGAATAATGTTCCTTTTAAGCCTAAATATGTTGCTCCAGTGTCTAAAAAAGGTATTAATAAAGACGATTTTATATTTATTTATGGGTTCCCTGGCTCCACAACTCACTTCATGACTTCTAAAGGCATAGATCTCAATGTAAATCTCATAAATCCTATAGCCATTGATATTAGAACAACAAAATTAAATATAATTGAAAATTATTCTCGTAATAATGATACTATCAGACTAATGTATGCTAATAAACGAGCAGGCATAGCTAATTACTGGAAAAAAATGCAAGGTGAAACTATTGGTATCAATGCTACTAAAGCAATAGAAAAAAGACATAGTCAAGAACAAGATTTCGTAAATTGGTTAAAAAGTATTGACTCACTAAAAAAATATGCTAATCTAATGGATACTTTATATCATTATCATCAGTTAGCTTATCCTTATGAATACATTGATAGGGTACTCTATGAAGCATATTTTTCTAATGAAATTATTAGATTTGTTCAACGTACTATTTATGACATTCAGCGAGGCATTGACGACTCATGGGCTAATAAATGGTGTTATTTAGTAAATAATTTTTTGAAAAATAATAATCTAAAATTAGAGCAAGATTTATTTCTTTCAACTTTTAAATATTTAGATAGCATATCAAAATATTTGCCTAATGATTTATTAAAAAATAAATTAAATACTGAGAAAAATATAGAGAAATCTTTATTTATAAATTTTAATGAATTATCTGTTGCCTGCTTAAAAAATAAGATTAATCCAAAAACAATACAAAAAGATCCCCTTTATGTTTTTACAAGTAAATTGTTAGACTGGTATGTTAAAGAAATTTTACCCATGGAAGATTATTACAATAACAAATTAGATAGTCTCTATCGTATGTATACTAAACTGCAGAGCTATTATTTACCTCAAAATAAATATTACTTCGATGCTAATAGTACTCTTAGAATTGCCTATGGCAATGTGAAGCCATATCACCCTGCAGATGCAATCACATATATACATTATACTACTATTGATGGTATGGTAGATAAGGCATTATGGGGGCAAGCCGAAGATTATAAAATTGATAGTACATTGCTAGAACTTTTTAAAAATAAAGATTTCGGTTCATATGCTAATGATAAAGGAGAGTTACCTATAGCTTTCATTAGCACTACACATACTACTGGGGGTAATAGTGGTAGCCCCGTTTTTAATGGTAAAGGAGAATTAATCGGTTTAAACTTTGATAGAGTATGGGAAGGTACTATGAGTGACTTTTATTTCGATGATACCAGATGCAGAAATATCATGCTAGACATCAGATATATGCTTTTTATCATTGATAAATATGCAAATGCACAAAGGATTTTAAATGAAATGAAATTCGCTCAATAATATTAATCATTTTATAATTTACTTATAATATAAATAAATTTATACCCCATATGAAAGCAGGATAAAGAAGTTAGCTGGAAATACTATAAAACAAGAATATAGAAATAAAAAAAAGTTAAAAAGCATAATTTGCAATTTTTAATGCAGAATATTATTTGTACTTATTTTTTTAGAGTAAATTTAATTTAAAAACTATAAAAATGTTATAAAACTATTAATTTTAGTAATTTTGCAAAAAATTATTATTATATATATAAATTTTTAATCTATGATAGAAAAACTAAGGGAACTTTACAATAAATATAAAGAAATTGAGCTAAAGCTTCAATCACCTGAAGCTATGAAGGATATGCAGTTGTATATAAAATTAAACAAAGATTATAAGGATTTAGAAGCTATAGCAAATGCTTATATAGAATATGACACTATTTTAAAAGGTATTGATGAAGCAAAAGAATTGTTGATTAATAGTAATGATGTAGAATTAAAAGCTATGGCAAAAGAAGAATTAACTAATTTAGAAGAAAATAAAATTAATTTAGAAGAAAAAATTAAAATATTACTTTTGCCTAATGATCCTCAGGATTCTAAAAATGCTATTGTAGAAATAAGGGCCGGCACTGGAGGTGATGAAGCTAGTATTTTTGCAGGAGATTTATTTCGTATGTATAGTAGATTTGCAGAAAGACAAAACTGGAAACTGGAGATAGTAAATTATACCGAAGGCACCGCTGGTGGTTACAAAGAAATAATTTTTAATATTATAGGAACCAATGCTTATGGTACTCTAAAATTCGAATCTGGTGTGCATCGAGTGCAAAGAATACCATTGACAGAATCGCAAGGACGTATACATACTTCTGCTGCATCTGTCGTTGTATTCCCAGAAGCCGATGATTTTGATGTGAAAATAGATGAAAAAGATATAAAAAAGGAGATTTTCTGCTCATCAGGTCATGGTGGACAATCTGTCAATACTACCTATTCAGCAGTTAGACTAACTCATATACCCACTGGCATTAGTGTTTCTTGTCAAGATGAACGTAGCCAAACTCAAAATTTGCAAAAAGCATACAACCTACTCAGATCACGAATTTTTCAATTAGAATATCAAAAATATCTTGATGATATTTCTCATCAACGCAAAACTATGGTTTCTACTGGTGATCGTTCAGCTAAAATTCGTACCTACAACTATCCACAAAATCGCGTAACAGATCATCGTATAGGACTAACACTTTACAATCTCACTGATATAATGGATGGCGATTTGAATGAACTAATAGATGCATTGCAAGTAGCCGAAAATACTGAAAAATTAAAAGCTGAAATAGAATAAATTTTTTATGACAAAAAAAGAATTACAATCCCTGATCTTTACCAAAAAATCAGTCTTATGTATAGGATTAGATGCAGATGTCAATAAAATACCACATTCTCTAGTTAATAAATATGGAACAACTGCTATTGAAATTTTTAATAAAAAAGTAATAGATGCTACTCTACCCTATGCGGTTGCTTATAAATTTAACCTTGCTTTTTATGAAATACATGGTGATGAAGGTTACAAAATGCTAAAAAATACTATCTCCTATATAAAATCAAAAAATGAACGAACTTTTTTAATAGCTGATGGTAAAAGAAATGATATAGGCAATACAGCTGAGAAATATGCTTACGCATATTTGACTCCACCTTTAGATTTCGATGCCATCACTATCAATCCATTGATGGGATTAGATACAATAGAACCATTTTTAAATTTTCATGATAAATGGATAATACCTTTGGGACTTACATCTAATCAGGGAGCTCATGATTTTTTATTAGAAAAAACAAAAAATGATGAATATTTTTTTGAAAAAATTATGAAAACTCTTGCCCAAAATATTAGTAGTGAAAAAATGATGTTCGTAGTAGGTGCCACCCAACAGCCTTTTTTACAACATATCAGATTATTATTACCAGAGTATTTCTTCCTCATCCCAGGTATTGGTACACAAGGTGGTAACCTCGAAGCTACTTTAAAAAATACTTTGACAACACAAGGCAATATTTTGATCAATATCTCTCGCGACATTATCTATGCTGATAAATCAGAAAATTTTCAATTAAAAATAAAGGAAAAAGCGAAGGAGTATCAAGTTAAAATGGAGAGTTTCCTTTTTAAAAACACATAAATAACATTAGATTGATTCATAAGTTATTATTTTTAAAAAAATATGCAAAATAAATTTTACTTTTTATTCAATTAAATATTTTAAGTAAAATTTAAACTTGATTATTATAAATACAAACACTTGGAAAATTTATACCAGTCTTTTTATCATCCAAAAAAATAAAAATATCTGAGTAATATAATTGATAAATTAGCATATAATTTAGTTTTAATGTGTTATTTATTATTAACTTATAAATTTTACAAATTAAATGCTAATTTTTCGAAATCATAATATTTTTATTTATTATTTTATTGTTTTAAAATTTAAAACTACAAGTTTTTTATTTTTGTATAAATTATTTGAATATTTATTTCATTTTAAATAATTTGCCACATCACATTATAAATTATATTAGAATGTTTAAACAATAAGAAAAAAGTCCGCAAAATTGCGGACTTTTAAATTATTTGTTTGGTGGCGACCTACTCTTCCGCGTTAGCAGTACCATCGGCGCTGGTGGGCTTAACGACTCTGTTCGGAATGGTAAGAGGTGAACACCACCGCTATAGCCACCATAACTATCTAAAAACATACTTTGAAGGGGAGGATTATTTTGATTTTAATAGGTTTATAAAAAATATTAATATCTATTCGAGGAAGTATCGGGTAATTAGTACTGCTCGGCTAAACACATTACTATGCTTACACCTGCAGCCTATCAACGTCATCGTCTCTAACGACCCTCTATGGAACCCTAATCTTGGAGTTGGCTTCGCACTTATATGCTTTCAGTGCTTATCCTATCCATACATAGCTACCCTGCTATGCAGTTGGCACTACAACAGGTACACTAGCGGTATGTTCATCCCAGTCCTCTCGTACTAAGGACGACTCTCCTCAAGGTTCCTACGCCCACCGCAGATAGGGACCGAACTGTCTCGCGACGTTCTGAACCCAGCTCGCGTGCCACTTTAATCGGCGAACAGCCGAACCCTTGGGACCTCCTCCAGCCCCAGGATGTGACGAGCCGACATCGAGGTGCCAAACCACTCCGTCGATGTGAGCTCTTGGGAGTGATCAGCCTGTTATCCCCGGAGTACCTTTTATCCTTTGAGCGATGGCCCTTCCATTCAGAACCACCGGATCACTATGCCCGACTTTCGTCCCTGGTCGACTTGTTTGTCTCTCAGTCAAGCACCCTTGTGCCATTGCACTCAACGCACGATTGCCGTCCGTGCTGAGGGTACCTTTGGAAGCCTCCGTTACTCTTTTGGAGGCGACCACCCCAGTCAAACTACCCACCTAGCACTGTCTCCACTTCTTGTGGATTAGAACCCAAGCATGTGAAGGGTGGTATTTCAACGTCGGCTCCACCGAAGCTTGCGCCACGGCTTCATAGCCTCCCACCTATCCTACACATCACATGCCCAGACCCAATACTAAGTTGCAGTGAAGGTTCACGGGGTCTTCCCGTCCCGCGGTAGGTAAGCGGCATCTTCACCGCTATTTCAATTTCACCGAGTTCATGGCTGAGACAGCGCCCAGATCGTTACACCATTCGTGCAGGTCGGAACTTACCCGACAAGGAATTTCGCTACCTTAGGACCGTTATAGTTACGGCCGCCGTTTACCGGGGCTTCAGTTTAGAGCTTCTCTACCTTGCGGTAGATAACCCCTCCCTTTAACCTTCCGGCACCGGGCAGGTGTCAGGCTATATACTGCATCTTTCAATTTTGCATAGCCCTGTGTTTTTGGTAAACAGTCGTCCAGGCCATTTCCTGCGCCCACCTCACAGTGGGACCCCTTATCCCGAAGTTACGGGGTTAATTTGCCGAATTCCTTAGCCATGATTCTCTCGCGCACCTTAAGATACTCTCCCCAACTACCTGTGTCGGTTTTCGGTACGGACTAATATATACTCTAACGGCTTAGAGGCTTTTCTTGGAAGTATGATTACGGTCATTATCCGATCTCTTCGCAGATCTCGGTACTATCAGGTTCGACATCTATGGCGGATTTGCCTACCATAGATTTATCTACACCCTTTAACGTGCTATTCCGTCAGCACGCAAACCTTTCACTACTCCGTCCCCCCTTCGCCTCATATATATTAGGTACTGGAATATTAACCAGTTATCCATCGGATTGCCAGTCACCCGGGTATCCTTAGGTTCCGACTAACTCTGATCCGTCGAACGTAGATCAGAAACCCTTAGTCTTTCGGTGTCACGTATTTTATCCGTGATTATCGTTACTCATGCCTACATTTTCTCTTCTATACACTCCAGTTAAACTCGCGTTTAACCTTCTACGTATATAGAATGCTCTCCTACCTTGACTGTATTTTACAGCCAACTATAGTTTCGGTGTAGCAATTAATGCCCGCTCATTTTCCACGCCAACCCGCTCGACTAGTGAGCTGTTACGCACTCTTTGAATGATGGCTGCTTCCAAGCCAACATCCTAGCTGTCTACGCAGATTAACCTCGTTAATATACAACTTATTGCTAACTTTGGGACCTTAACTGATAGTCTGGGTTGTCCCCCTCTCGGACATGGACCTTAGCACCCATGCCCTCACTCCCATAGTTTAAATCAATAGCATTCTCAGTTTGTCTGGATTCGGTAGTCTTGCGACCCCTAGTCCAATCAGAGCCTTACCTCTATTGATTACCTATGAGGCTGCCCCTAAAGGCATTTCGAAGAGTACGAGCTATCTCTTAGTTTGTTTAGCCTTTCACCCCTACCCACAGCTCATCCAAAAACTTTTCAACGTTTATTGGTTCGGCCCTCCATCCACTGTTACATGAACTTCAGCCTGGCCATAGGTAGATCACTAAGTTTCGCGTCTAAACATAATAACTATTTCGCCCTATTAAGACTCGCTTTCGCTACGGATCCTCAGTTTATTTCTGATTAACCTCGCTATTATGCTTAACTCGTAGGCTCATTATGCAAAAGGCACGCCGTCACCTAAGTTATTATTTAGGCTCCGACCGCTTGTAAGTGCATGGTTTCAGGTCTATTTCACCTCGTTGCTCACGATGCTTTTCACCTTCCCCTCACGGTACTTGTTCACTATCGGTCTTCCACGAGTATTTAGCCTTGCCAGATGGTCCTGGCTATTTCCTGCAAGATTCCTCGTGCCTCGCAGTACTCAGGATCACACTCATCTATAATATTAATATTTCGTGTACGGGACTTTCACCCTCTTTAGTCTAACTTTCCAGTTAGTTCCACTATATTTATATTATAGACTCTCCTTCAGGATATAGTGCGTCCTATTACCCCATATAAGCTCTCACTTATATGGTTTGGGCTACTACCTTTTCGCTCGCCACTACTCAGGTAATCACTGTTGTTTTCTTTTCCTCCGGTTACTTAGATGGTTCAGTTCACCGGGTTCGCTTCATAGTTATCACTATGATGTTATGCATTTCTGCATAACAGGTTGCCCCATTCGGACACCTCCGGATCATCGGTCGCTCGACACCTCCCCGAAGCTTTTCGCAGCCCGCCACGTCCTTCATCGCCTGTGGAAACCTAGGCATCCACCATGCACTCTTATTTACTTCCTCTTATCACGGTTTGTATTTTATTTTATTTTTATTACCTATCTTTTCTCTACTTGTTTCTCCTCCCCCACTCAGTATGTTAAATAACTGTCTTTTAAAATAATTAAAATGGAGAATATCGGATTCGAACCGATGACCCCCAGCTTGCAAAGCTGGTGCTCTAGCCAGCTGAGCTAATTCCCCTCAGACTAATAGTCCCGAGCAGACTTGAACTGCTGACCCCTACATTATCAGTGTAGTGCTCTAACCAACTGAGCTACGGGACTAAATAATTAAGGAGTAAGGGAAAGGGAAAGGGAAAAAAAGATGCAAGAAACTCTAGAAAGGAGGTATTCCAGCCGCACCTTCCGGTACGGCTACCTTGTTACGACTTAGCCCCAGTCATCGAGTTTACCCTAGGTCGCTCCTGTTATGGTCACGAACTTCAGGTACCCCCGACTTCCATGGCTTGACGGGCGGTGTGTACAAGGCCCGGGAACGTATTCACCGCGCCATTGCTGATGCGCGATTACTAGCGAATCCATCTTCATGGAGTCGAGTTGCAGACTCCAATCCGAACTACGATAACTTTTCGAGATTCGCTCCTAGTCGCCTAGTCGCTGCCCTCTGTAGTTACCATTGTAGCACGTGTGTAGCCCTGGACATAAGGGCCGTGCTGATTTGACGTCATCCCCACCTTCCTCACTGCTTGCGCAGGCAGTCCCTCTAGTGTCCCCAGCTTTACCTGATGGCAACTAAAGGTAGGGGTTGCGCTCGTTGCTGGACTTAACCAAACACCTCACGGCACGAGCTGACGACAACCATGCAGCACCTCGTATGAACTCCTTCGCAGGCCTGCAACCTTTCAGCTGCATCGCTCATACGTTCTAACCCAGGTAAGGTTCCTCGCGTACCATCGAATTAAACCACATGCTCCTCCGCTTGTGCGGGCCCCCGTCAATTCCTTTGAGTTTTAACCTTGCGGCCGTAGTCCCCAGGTGGATCACTTATCACTTTCGCTTGGACACTGACTGTTTGTCGCCAATATCTAGTGATCATCGTTTAGGGCGTGGACTACCAGGGTATCTAATCCTGTTTGATCCCCACGCTTTCGTGCCTCAGCGTCAACTATGGTCTAGTACTCCGCCTTCGCCTCTGGTGTTCTGTGTGATATCTACGCATTTCACCGCTACACCACACATTCCAAGTACCCCTCCCATGTTCTTAGCTAAGCAGTATCGCCACCACTACTACAGTTGAGCTGTAGCCTTTCAATGACAACTTACTTAGCCGCCTACGCACCCTTTAAACCCAGTAATTCCGAATAACGCTCGCACCCTCCGTATTACCGCGGCTGCTGGCACGGAGTTAGCCGGTGCTTTTTGCTATGCTACATTCTATAGAATTATCTCGTAAATCTAGTTAGTCGCATAGTAAAGAAGTTTACAACCCATAAGGCCGTCTTCCTTCACGCGGCATGGCTGGGTCAGGCTTCCGCCCATTGCCCAATATTCCCTACTGCTGCCTCCCGTAGGAGTCTGGACCGTATCTCAGTTCCAATGTGGGGGATCTCTCTCTCAAAACCCCTAACCATCTTCGCCTTGGTGAGCTCTTATCTCACCAACTAGCTAATGGTCAGTAAGCCCATCTCATACCAGTACCTTGCGATACCTTTGATTATATCACATGTGTCATATAACCTCATGAGGAATTACCTGGAATTTCTCCCAGCTATGCCTCAGTATGAGGTAGGTTACCTACCTATTACTCACCCGTCCGCCGGTCGCCAACAATACACTTTCGTGTACCTTGATGCCCCTCGACTTGCATGTATTAAGCCTGCCGCTAGCGTTCATCCTGAGCCAGGATCAAACTCTCCATACTTGCTTGTTATAAGCTCTTTAGTTTTTTGACCCTCGCATCTTTCGTTTAAAACTCTCCCCTTCCCTACTCAACTCCTCAATTAACTTTATTTGTTTATCAAATATCTTTTATTTATTATAGCTTTTAATAATCCTTAATCATTTATTTATCCCCACTCTCAATTCCATTTTATTTTTATGGCATTTTGGTTTGCAAAATTACATACTTTTTTTATTATAAACAAATATTTTTATTGTTTTTTTCGTTTTACTTTTTATATTATTTTTAATAATATAGTAATCATCAGGTATATAACTATGTTTTTGCCCCATTACATCCATTTAATATTTGATTTCTTATTCTTTCTCTTTTTTTGAGAGTGCAAAAGTATATACTTTTTTTATTATAAACAAATATTTTTATTGTTTTTTTTTGTTTTTTAAAAAAACATAACATATTTATTGAGTTTTTTTAATAATAATTCTCTTATATACTCATAAAAATTATTATTTATCAGCTTTAGTTTGTCAATCTAAATAATTATTAATATTTTTGTTTTAAAAAATAAAAATATGAAAAGAAATAAAGAAATAATAACATTTGGAGGAAATCCTGTAACATTAATAGGTGATCTAATAACAGTAGGTAAACAAGCTCCTGAGTTCAGAGCTATAGATAAAGATATGAATGAAAAAAAACTATTAGAATATATAGGCAAGAAGCTTGTAGTATCTGTAATGCCATCGGTAGATACGCCTGTTTGTGCAACACAAACACGCACGTTTAATAAAATGGCAACTTCTATGAACGACAATACTATAATTTTAACCATATCAATGGATTTGCCTTTTGCCCTTAATAGATTCTGTGCTGCTGAAGGAATAGAAAATGTAATTACTTTAAGTGATTATAAATATAAAGAATTTGGTGAAAAATATGGTTTTTTGATCGAAGAGTTAATGCTTTTGGCTCGTGGCATAGTTATAATAGATACTAATAGAATTGTTAGATACGTAGAATATGTAAAAGAAGCTACTAATGAACCAAATTATAATGCAGCTTTAGAAATTCTCAATATTATATAATCTAGATGTATGCGAAAAATAATTTAGCACAAACAAATTTTTAATCATTTTCAAAGTTAATTTATTTTTATAACAACCAAATTATATTTAGGTGTATATATTTTGAAATTCCAAACAGTTATTCAATTTTTATAAACACATAAGTAATAGTTCCTATTTGTTCTTCTGGAGCATTGGGATCGCTTGTAAATTTAGCTTTCATGGCAGCTTCTTCACATTTTTTCCAGAGATTAGCATTACTAATGGTAGTGCCAAAATACCCAGCTTGGGCTCTTATTACATTCCCATCTTTGTCTACCCATATTTTAACAACAACTTTTCCTTGATCTTCTTCTGAATATTCAGGTTTAGGAATATATTTAGCACCCCTTCCAGCAAGAGAATAACCTGGTCCAGTACCACCGCCCGTACCAGTACCTATCCCACTACCTATTCCACTACCAGATCCTGTTCCTGCTCCGGTTCCTGTCTCACTGCCAGTGCCTGTACCACCTTTACCAAACTGAAATGTTTTAATACGCTCATCTAAAGTTGGTTGTTTAGGTTGTTCTTTTTCTACAGATGTAATTTTAGGAGATTTGTCTTTTATATCTGGTTGAGTATATTCTACTTCTTCATCAGGTATAGTTACATATTCAGTGGTTGATTGTTGTAATGTTTTTTCTATAATCTGTTTGATTTCAACGGGCGCTCCACCACCACCTCCTCCACCTAAGTCTATTTCTATTCCTTGCTCTGGTGGTGGGGGCACTTGTATTTTAAATCCAAAAAGGAATAATATTAAAAATATACCAATTCCAACCAGAATTGTTATTATAAAAGAAATAAGTTTATATCTTTTTTCTTCCATGTTTTATTTTTTAGGCTGTGTAGCCAAAATAGCTTTATGCGTAGCATTTAAGCTTTCATTAATTTGATTTACGATATCTATAATATTTACAACAGCTTGCACAGGTACTGTAGCATCTGCATTTATTACTACTGCGGCATCTGGCGGACTTTCCTTTAAACGTATAGTCATTTGTTCAGCTAATTTTATTTCATCTACAGGAACTCCATCGATATAGTATTGAAGGTTTTGGTCTATATAAATTTTTACTGGTTTAGCAGGAGCTAATACCCTTGGAGAAGTGCTAGATGGCAATAAAAGTTTTATAGCGTTAGGGCTAATAAGCGTAGATGTCAGCATAAAAAATATTAGTAATAAAAACACCAAATCTGACATGCTAGTACTATTCATATCTATGCCTATTCTGTGTTTGGGTCTCAAATCCATAATTTTTTATTTTTGTGGTTGTTGTAAAAAGTCGATAAATTCAGTAGCTCTAGCTTCTAACATGTATACCAATCTCTCTATCCTATCTACAATAATATTGTATAAAAACGTAACTATTATACCTACTATTAATCCAGCTACAGTAGTAATAAGTGCTTCATAAATACCTTGACTTAAAAGAGATATATCTATATTATTTCCTGCATTAGCCATATTAAAAAAAGCTCTTACCATACCAGTTACTGTACCTAAAAAACCGATACTGGGTGCTAAACTACCTATAGTCGCTAGAAATGTAATACCTTTTTCTAATTTTGCTATTTCTAATTTGCCAGCATTTTCAATAGTTTCACTAATATCACTTAATGGTCTACCTAAACGACTAAGTCCTTTTTCTAGCATACGTGATAATGGCGTTTCAGTACTTTGGCATAAAGCTATGGCACTATCTATTTTGCCCTCTAAAATATAGTTTTTTAGATTTGTCATAAATGACGGATTCTCCTTTGCAGATTTTCTTATAGCAAAATAACGTTCAAAAAAAATATATATCGCTATTAATAGTAAGATAGCTAATAATATTACTATTACTCCTCCCATTTTAGCTAATTCCCAATAGGGTAGTTTCTCATAACCTTGTACTGAAACTTGTGATACCTGTTGTACTGTATCAACAGCATTTTGTACTACCTGCAATATTATCATAAGTCTTAAATTTCTTGTAAAATTAATAATTTTTTGTAAATGATAATAATATATTATAATTTTTAATGAAATTTTTGAAAACATCTAAAATGAAACACCATGCATGACATTTGTTTGATATACATCTTTTTGTAACCCCCTAGTTTTTCTAACTAATTATCATTTATGAGAATATCGAAAAAATATTAAGACAATACTTAGGTATAAACTTAGATTTTTTAAAGTAAATAAAAATTTTAGTTTTTAGAAAAAATTTATTAATTTAGCTAAAATAATCTAAGCAAATAAACGAATGTATGCCTTGGTAGATTGCAACAATTTTTATGTATCTTGTGAGAGGGTTTTTGATCCATCACTCAATGGCAAACCAGTGATAGTACTATCAAATAATGATGGTTGTGTGATCTCTCGTAGCAATGAAGCCAAAGCCATAGGTATACCTATGGGCAAACCCGCTTTTGAACTAAAAGAACTTATCGAAAAATATAATATAAAAGTATTTTCATCTAATTTTCCACTTTATGGAGATATGAGCTCTCGTGTAATGAGTGTACTATCTGAATTAGCACCAGATATCGAAATCTATAGCATAGATGAGGCTTTTCTAAATCTCAAAGGTTTCAAATATATAGACTTGTATGATTATGCTAAAAAAATCAAAAACACAGTGTTTCGTTGCACTGGGATACCCGTTAGCATAGGTATTGGAGCTACTAAGACCTTGGCAAAAGTAGCAGTTTTTTTTGCTAAAAAAGATTCTAACAATATCTGCGTTATATCAGAAGAAAATAGAAAAGAATACCTCGCTAGGTTACCAATAAATGAAATATGGGGCATAGGACGACAACATTATAAAATGTTAAGTAAATATGGAGTAAAAACTGCTCTAGATTTTATAAATCTACGTCCTCAATGGGTAAAAAATCAGATGACCATTGTAGGATCAAAAACTCAAGAAGAACTCACTGGCATAGAATGCTTCGACTTAGAAACTACACCTCCATCTAAAAAAAATATTTGTGTATCTCGCTCTTTTGGCAATATGATAAGTGATTATTCATTACTAGCGGAGGCAGTGTCTAATTTCGCAGCCAGCTGTGCTGAAAAGCTCAGAAATCAGCATTCATGTGCATCTACTATTATGGTTTTTATAATTACCAACAAATTTAGAAAAGATCTACCTCAATATGCTAAAAATGCTATTATAAACATGCCAGTAGCTACTAATAGCACTCTTGAAATTATTAAGTATGCTTTATTAACCCTACGCAATATTTATAAAAATGGATATCAGTATAAAAAAGCTGGTGTAATAGTTAGTAATATTGTACCAGATACAACTATACAAACTGCTCTTTTTGATAATATTGATAGGGTCAAACATGAAAAGGTAATGTTAGCCATGGATAATATAAATAAAAAATATGGACGTAATACACTAAAAATAGCTGTAATGGGTAAAGGACGAGAATGGAGACTCAGGCAAGAAAGATTGTCACCTAGCTATACTACAAAATGGGAGCAAATCATTAATATTTATGTTTAAAAAATTAATTTTTTGTATAGATAGATTGATTTTAAAGAATATTTTTTATTTCAAAGAATAAAATTAATATTTTAAAAAAGATATAAATTTGCATGTTATGGCAAAAAATAGAATTTTATTTGATCCTAAAGATTTAATATTTATATCTGAGAATACAATAAGAAAATTAAGTAA
>Ga0265293_10008216_pt1 | contig 15584 bp, 20 predicted proteins | sample Munlanlewell138R_FD_192505 | JGI IMG/M metagenome (GOLD analysis project Ga0265293, IMG submission 192505) | Leachate microbial communities from a municipal landfill in Southern Ontario, Canada - Leachate well 138R | ecosystem: Engineered > Solid waste > Landfill > Unclassified | place: Canada...
TAAATATTGTTTAAAATAAGGTTAATTAAATGATTTGATAATTTTTTAATTTAGAAATCACATCTATTATCTCATTCATGCTGATACCTTGTGGTAGATTTATTGTAAAATGAAATTCTTTTTCAGGACTTTCATGAATCTTTTCTTTATAAATCCCAATTTCAAAATTAGGTTGGTAATAATCTATAAGATAGTCTCTAACTCCATAAATCTCTATATTATAATCATTAAAATTATCTAAATGTAAGCATTCTGCCTTTTCTTTTGAAATTGTAGTTTCAATAAATATATAATCCAAGTTTAAACCAATATCTCCCACTCCTTCAATAGATAAAACAGGGACAGGAAAATATTCATTAATAAAGTCATCATTATGTTTGACGGAATGCATATTGAACCATCCTGCGCTAGAGTAACTAAAATTATACTTTTCTAATGTTAACTTTAATTCCTTAAATTGTCGATGTAAAGGCTCATAGATACTATTTAGTTGCTTAATTATTTTTAAATTCACTATTCTTGCCTCCTACTGATATTAATATAGTTCAATAAATGCAAACATTAAAATTTATTCTTACTCCACAGTATTTTTTAAATACAACACAAATTACTTCAAAATTTATTTTCTATCTTTTGCAATTCCCCTTATTTATGTATTTTACAATTAAGTAGACAATAAAAGATATAAATAATATTAATGCCAAAGTACTTACTGTTTGGAATATTAGCCCTATTAAGTCTGGTTTTACATCTATCGTGATATCCACGGATAATTCATCCCTTTCATAATATTGTAAAACTATCTAAAGTCTCTTCTTTGTCAAACAAGACCCCAAAAACTGACCCAGATATCATCATTTCCTATAACGTTTCCATATTTGCGACGTCCCTGAGCTGGACCTCAGAGATAAACCCCATAGTGGAGCTTTGCTCCCAGTGAAGGGATGTGGTGCACACCGCCCTAGGCTTGCGCCCCGTGCACCCTTGTGCAAATAATTTGTTAGAAGATGCGACAATGTCTTTTCCCCAAAAATTTCTCGCATAATTAAAATATGTGCAATAAGTTTTTATGTCGACTCCATCATTTTCTAGATTCGATTATTAGTTACTAATCCCAAATTTCATCTACAACTATCAATACTTCAGTATAATGATAGCCTGTAAAAGCTGAGAATAATGTTCCTTGAATTTCGACATGCTTGTTTTTATATTGTTTTGCCATACCCATATAATGCTCCCCCATTAGTACTAGCTGAATTTCTAAAACATCAGATATACTTGAGTTAAATTCATCAGTATCTTCTGCAATAACATCTATTGGATTATCTAGCTGCAAAATAAATTGATACCTTTGTTCATCATTATTAGGATCCTCGCCATATCCTGGAGGTCCATAATGCAATCTGGAAATTAGTGTGCCTTCAATTATTGAAACATTTGGCTCAAAATAATATTCTTTTACAACCCCTGAGTCTACTACTTCTTCAAAATCCAACCCAATTTTTTCATTTGATTCGTTAGATTCTATTTTATCGTTTTGATTAACATTACATGAGCATAATACAAAAGAAATTATGGCCAATATAAAAAAAGCTCTTAATTTTCTCATGGTGTAATTCCTCACCCCGTTTCAATAAAAATAATACTTTATGACATAAATCTACTGTTATGCAATATCTTCTTTTCATGAATAGACCCCAGAGAGCTACCCCGAAATTGACGTGTCTTCTAACGTTCCGTATTTGCGACGTCCCTGAGCTGGATCTAAAAGATAGACCCCATAGTGGAGCTTTGCTCCCAGCGAAGGGATGTGGTGCACAATGCCCTAGGATTGTGCCCGAGTGCACCCTTGCGCAAGTATTTTGTTATGTGGTGCGGCGACTTCTTTTCCCTTAGTGACCCTTAGCGCAATATAAACTATGTACAATAAAACTAAATATTTCATTAGTTATCCCAGTATTTTAATTATTGTATATCGGTAGTTTTGAAGTTTTTATAACATTACCATCCTCTAGTGTTACTTCTGTATATATCACGAAATACGGCTCATAAGAAAAACCGCCACTTGATAAAGGCTTTTTTTGCTTATTTATTGCCTCACTAATATTATCATCTGTATATTTCCAACCATCTGTGGGGTCTGTATCGGTAAATAGTAACATTTGACCCTGATCCGATTCCATCCTCAGGGCATAGAAGTCTACTTTCTTAGCATTTTCATATCCTAATAATTCTATTTGAAAAAAGTCTTCACTTATGACATACCAATCATCTTTAATTAGATAATTGGAGCTAATATTGTATATCTTTTTTAAGTTGTTAAATGAGTGATTATAATCATCCAATCTTGCATAATATGAAAATCCAATCATATCTATGCTCTCTTTAAGTTCTGCCAATTCATTCATCTTATTTGAGTTAGCTTTCTTCAAACGGTCTATTTCTTCATCTTTTTCAGATATTATTCTCTTCAATTCTAAAATCTCATTACTTAATATTTCTTTTTCTTCATTAAAAGCTACTAAACCCTTATTTGTGCATCCTGAAATTAGTAGTAAAACTAAACCTATCAATAATACAATAAATAATTTCTTCATTTCAACCTACCCCCCTTCTGTTATTTGTTGCACATAAACCCGCAAATATTCCAATCCTACTTTTTATCAAACAAGACCTCCAGAGAACTGCCCCGATATCGCCGTATCACATAACGTTTTCGTGTTTGCGACGTCTTCGAACTGGACCCGCGGAGCTTATCTTCGTAGGCGGTGCTCGCACCCAGTGAGAAGATGTGGAGCTCATTGCCCTAGGCTTCTAACTCCCTAGAGCGACCTTGTGCAAACACATTGTTAAGCGATCGTACTTTCTTTTCTAAGTATATTTAACCTAACTCTACATATTTAACTAGTAGTTGAATTCCTCTCTTAACATTCCATAGCAATAAGTATCCCATCTTCTTCCCTTTGCATAATGATTCGAACGCAACGTACCTTCCTTTACAAATCCAAGCTTCTCATGTAGAAGTACTGAAGCTTGGTTAAATTCATACACTTCAACTTCTGCTTTTTTATAATCTAACTCTTCAAAATAATATCTACATAATATTTTTATTGCTTCAGTCGCGTATCCCTTTCCACGATATTGATGTAATATACCAACTCCATATTTGAATGTACCATTTGTTTTATTGCATGAATGTGTGTTTATATTACCAACTGGTTCGCCTTCTTTATTTTCTATTATCAGTGTGTACTCTTCGGCATAAGGATTTAATCTGCATAGTTTACTAATTTTCTCAGCTCTTGCAGCATCTCCTACTGGAAATATCATTCGATCTGAATTTCTTATGGATTCAGTGTCACCATTATTCGTTTTTAAATAATAATTCTCTAGATCCGATTCTCTTACAGCTCTTAATCTTACATGTTCTCCATCCCAAAAATTTTCCATTTTTTCTCACCTTTTTCTTCATTTATTATTTCGAATTTCAAATATATTGTTGTATACGACTTTTGCTTTCATTAATATTTATAGTTACTTTATCAATTCTTTACTTAATTGTTTAAGCTAATTTTGGTATCGTGTCATTTAAAAAGTATGTCGCTTAACGTTCTCGTATTTGCGACGTCCCTGAATCGGACCACAGAGATAGCCCCCTGGCGGAGCTTCGCTCCCGGTGAAGGGATGTGGTGCACATCTCCCTAAGATTGTACCCCCCGTGTACCTTTACGCAAATACATTGTTATCCGAAGTAAACTTATCATAATTCTTTCTTCATAATACATAGCTCTCTTATTTTCTTAACTTTTTTATAACCCTTTTTTTCATATAATGATTTAGGTTGCCAATTATGTTCGTCAGGAAATGATAATACCTCTATTGACTTATATTTTTTCTCTTTCGCTTCTTTCTCAAGATAATCTATTAGCCTCGAAGCTACACCTTGTCCACTCACTTCTTTACGAACAGAAAGGCAAGTAATCATAACACCATTAGTATCTTTACTTGATATTGGAAATCCTAGCATCCTTGATATGTCTAATGGGAATGCTTCAATAAAACCGACTGGTATTTCTTCATAATATTCAATATATCCAATTAAACTACCTTGTTCTAAATTTCCCATCAAAAAATCGCTCTTTAATTGTTCATACTTAATCCAGTTCTCTGGAAGGTATGTTTTTTCATCTAAATATGGATTGTATTTTGTACAAATAATACAAGCATCTCTAAGCAATTTTTTCTCATATCTCTTAGTTTGAATCTTATTGCCATCACATTTAAGTTTTTCCTTTCTTGTAGGTCCATAATCAAATTTATACTCTTCTTCTTTGAAGAATACGCCATTTTCTTTTAGCGTATTTGATATCGAACGTTTTGATGGTGGAAAACCTTCAATTCGATTCCCTTGAATAAATAATTGCCCAAAAAGAAGTGGATATGTCCCATTTTCATTAATACTCTCTATTATTTCTTCTTCACTAGGAAACCAGGAATGTGGCGACTCAAACTTACAATCAAATACATTAAATGATTCAAAATCAACCTGCTCTTTGTAATTCAAAAACAAATTATAAAGGCGGTCTAATGAAGCAAATGATTCTGGACAAATTGGTACATAAAAATATCTTACTATAATTTTTTTCACTATAAATCATCCTCATTATTATAATAACTTACTGGTTTGTTTTGGATAACGTTTCCGTGTTTACGACGTCCCTGAGCCGGACCCACTTGATCCTCCCCCTTGGCGGAACTTCGTTCCCGGTGAAGGGATGTGGTGCACTGACCTTTCCCTTAAAACGTGCCCTCCTGCACCTCCCGTAAACATGCTGTTATCGGATGGCGGTATCTCCTCTTTGCAGATGTCCTCAAGAACAATAATTTCTTTATTCTTAACCAAACCATCTATTGGTGATCAAATTTATCTTCTAACCTTGAAATGTATAAGGAGACGATGATTTTATTAATCTCTTAATGCCTCCATGGTAATAAGGCATTAGTTCATTTGCCTCTTGTATATCAAACCATTTTATTTCTGATATTTCATTCCTATCTTTAATAGAATACTCTCCACCCACTATTGTTGCATTAAAAGTAATGAATAAAACATGATGTTCTTTTTCTTTAAAAAATGCCTCATTAACAGCCACAATATCACTAACTTCAATTGTAAAACCGGTTTCCTCTTTAGTCTCACGAATAACTGCTTGTTCTAATGTTTCTCCTTTTTCAACGGCCCCACCCGGAAGAGACCAACCTCCACCTATGTTGTTAACCATTAAAACTTCCTCTTCTCTACATATTAGTGCGTATACTGCATCAATTCTTAACATTTCTCTGACCCCCACTTCAGCAATTTAAATTATGCCCAATATCAGCCTTACTTCGCTGTCCGATAACGTTCCGTATTTGCGACGTCCCTGAGCTGGACCTCAGAGATAGACCTCAAAGTGGAGCTTTGCTCCCAGCGAAGGGATGTGGTGCACATTGCCCTAGGAGTGTGCCCGGGTGCACCCCTGCGCAAATATTTTGTTATAAGATGTTACCTTACTCAGCTTGGTAGTACTACCCAAATTCATTTAAAATGTAACACACTTAATCGTGAACTGCATACTAGATTTTCAATTAGTGAATTATTGACTTTCTATAGATGCAAATATTCCTGAACAATTAACTCAATGTTTTCAGAGATTGGTTTTGTACTATCAATTGTTATTACCGGACACTTTAGTTTTGCCTTCCATTGTGCAATTCTATCCGAAGTTCGTCTTCTCACAAACTCAACAAAATCTAAATGCTGCTTGTACATGTCACCGCCTTCACTTACTCGCTCCCCATGTTGCATAAATGCACGACGTTTAACTCGATCAATACGGATTTCAAGAGGAGCTACTAGTAAAACTGCAAAACTGTACATTGACTCAATCTCATCATCAAAATCACCAGTAACAGCAGATAAAACAAAATTTTTGTGTTTATTTATGTCTTCCAGCATTAAATTTAAACATTCTTCCCGTGTACGAGCTTTAGTATATGGAATTACTGACTCTATAAAATGATATGCTTCAATATCCATATGTTTATAGTTCAACACATCCGCCAATTCCCGAGCTATAGTAGATTTCCCACTACCATTTGCACCAAATACAATTATTCCATTTGGCATTTAATCCCCACTTTCTATATTATTCTTTAATGACCCAAAAGGAATCCCCTGAAATGAGTAAGGTAATGTCTTATAACTTATAAATCCCCGACACGAGTCGGTAATACTGCTATTTCGATATGTTATACGACCCTGTGTCGGTAATTCTCCAGAATTAGAATATAAACCGACACTAGTTTAAAATTTCAGTTTGAACATCCTAAGTACTATTTATCAAGCAGTATTCTATCTAGTGGACTTTTAATCTTACTAATTGATGATTTAGTAACATGTGTATATATTTCTGTTGTTTTAGTGCTACTATGCCCTAAAAGTTCTTGTATATATCTGATATCAGTCCCACCTTCTAGTAGATGTGTAGCAAATGAATGTCTTAGGCTATGTACACTAAAACCTCTACTTATTTTAGCTTTTCGGCATGCATTTTGGAATATTCTTTGTACTGTTCTTTCTGTAATAAAACTATCTCCATTTGCTCCAGGAAACATCCACTCTTCTGGTCTCTCTTCACTATAATATCTTCTTAGTATTTGAAGTGCGGATTCTGATAGTACTGAGTATCTATCTTTTTTCCCTTTCCCCAAACGTATATGTATCATCATCCTTTTACTATCAATGTCCTTTGCTTTAAGCCTTACGACCTCACTTACTCTTAGTCCTGATGAGTATATTAGATATAAAATAGCCTTATGTTTTGTATTTGATAGTGCATTTAGTATTTTCAATACTTCTTCTTCGTTAAGCACATTAGGTAGCTTATTTTCTTTTTTAGGCCTTGTAAGCTCATAAACCAGGCAATCCTTATTTAAGACATCTCTAAAGGTAATCTTTATTGCATTTATAGTCTGATTAGCATATGAGTGACTAACCTTTTGTTCATTTAATAAATAATATAAATAATTATCAGCATCTCTTTTGTCAATATCTATGGAGCTCTTATTAGTGAACTCCATAAATCTCCTCAAATGTCCTAAGTATGCCTTCTTAGTTTTTGGAGAAAGACCTCTCAATGTCATTTGCTTCTCTAATTCTTTTTGAATTATCATAATTTCATTCCTGTTTTTTTCACCGTAATCAATAATAGAGATATTAAAACTACTTCCCCAATCAATATCCTCATCAATAAACAGCTTAATGAACGTGTTTATTGATTTAGAATTGTTTGGAATTATCCATGATTTTGTATTTTGCTCCCATCTCCTTTCCTCTACCATTCTAATCTTCTTCACCAGCTCTGAGTCATAGTCAAACTTAATCTGGATTTCATCATTATTAATTTTACTAATATTAATCACTTTTATCACCTCTTAAATTATCTTTGGCAATAAAATCAAGTCCAATATTACTTCTATATTATCTAACCTTTTCCTTCTATTTATATTATCTTTTTACAGAAAACCACGAAAGTTTGATAATAAATTAATTTATTGTTACTCCTATATACTTCTTCACATACTTCACTGCCTATGAATATTATGAAGTACGTAGATTTTTGATTTAAGGAGACGATATAGATGAAGGAAGAAAAAGTAGTAGAAATCAAAAATGTTAGTATGAATTATCATACTCTAGATGGTGAAACTGCAGCCATAAAAGACATAAACCTTGATGTCTATAATGGTGAGATAATTGGAATAGTAGGTCCTAGCGGTTGTGGAAAATCCACATTATTGTCGATAGTAGCTGGTCTTATAAAACCAACAAGAGGTAAAGTCTATATTAATAATAGAGAAGTGAACGGTCCAAGCAAAGACATAGGATATATGTTTCAAATGGACCATCTGTTTGAATGGCGAAATATTTTAGATAATGTTCTAATAGGTTTGGAAATAAAAGACAAAATAAATGATGATACCATTAAATTTGCAGAAAGTCTTCTTGAAACATATGGTTTATCTGAATTCAAGAAACATTATCCTAATCAATTATCAGGAGGTATGAGGCAAAGAGTAGCTCTCATAAGAACTTTAGCTGTTAAGCCAGATATACTACTTTTAGATGAACCCTTTTCTGCTCTCGATTATCAGACAAGATTAGCAATTTCTGATGAAATAGGAACCATATTAAAAAAGGAGAAGAAGACAGCCCTACTAGTAACTCACGATATCGCAGAAGCAATCTCCATGTCCGACAGAATTGTCATATTGTCTAATAGGCCAGCAATCATTAAAGAAATAACTCCAATAGTGCTAAGTTGTCCAAATAACATCAAGACACCTATGAGGTGTCGGGAGGCTCCTGAATTTAGGCATTACTTTAATAAGATATGGAAGGAGCTTGATGTCCATGTATAATAACAAAATAGTAGATGATAAAAAAGCTTCAAAAGAACAACAAGAATATTTAGGAAGAGTTAAAAAAAGAAAAAGAGCAATACTTATTACACAAGTATCCATCTTAGTAGTGTCAGTTCTACTTTGGGAAATTGCTGCACAATTTAAATGGATTGATACCTTTTTTACCAGTTATCCTTCTAAAATAGTTGCATTGTTCATAAAATATGTGAAAAATGGTATGATCTTTGAACATATTGGAATATCTTTAATGGAAACTATTGTAGGCTTTGTAGCTGGAACCGTTCTAGGCATAGTTGTTGCAGTGCTTCTGTGGTGGTCAGAATTTATGGCAAAGGTTTTAGACCCCTATATGGTAGTGTTAAATAGTCTACCCAAAACCGCTTTGGCTCCCATAATAATACTATGGGTAGGTGCTGGTTACTCTGGTATAATAGTCACTGCTATTAGCGTATCAATTGTTATAACTATTTTGAATGTTTACAACAGCTTTATTGAAGTTGATGAAGATAAGATAAAAATGCTTAAGACATTTGGTGCCACTAAGCTTCAAGTTTTGGGAAAGGTTGTTTTCCCTGCAAGTATTCCAGCTATGGTAAGCACCCTTAAAGTAAATATAGGAATGTCTTGGGTAGGGGTAATAGTTGGGGAGTATATTGTATCTAGGGCTGGACTAGGGTATCTGCTTGTATACGGTGGGCAAGTATTCCAATTAGATTTAGTAATGATGAGTGTAATAATATTAGCTATACTCACTACATTTATGTACAAATTTGTTGCTATGTTAGAAAACAAAATTATGAAATGGAGACAGTAACTAATAATAATATAGGCTGCTGATTTTTTCAATCAACAGCCTTATTTTCTAGTTAGTATCTTTGAGCTCTTTGATTCTTTTGTTGTTTTGTAGCGTTTTTACACTAGACCACCAATCCTAGAAAGGGTTCCTTTAAAATGATAACTTAATCATCCAATAGAAATTTGTATTTTTCATCATTTCTTATTGCTTCAAGATCCTTATCATTCATAACCATGTACTGATAATCTGGATATAGCTCTTTAGCTTTTTTCAAATCATCAATTGCCATATCAACCTTTTCTAAATTTATATTGCAGCATGCCCTATTATAATAAAGGAACCCTGCATCAGGACTTTTTTCAATACCTTCTGTTAGTATTTTTATTGCAGTATTATACTTCTTTTCTTCAATATATATGGCAGAAATATTTAAATATGCATAAGGATACCTATCATACAAATCTATTGATTGTTTATAATATTCTATTGCTTTCTTTCTCTTCCCTAAGTGCTTTAAAATAACACCCATATTAAACATGGATTTATAGTAGTCCCCTTCAATCTTTATACTTTCAGCAATCATTAGAAAAGCCTGATCATATTCTTTTATTTCTTCATATATAGAGCCTAGGTTATTATAAGCCATATAGTCATCTGGTGTTAATTCAATAACCTTCTTATAGTAATTAATAGCTTTTTCCTTGTCTCCTCTTTCATCAAAAATATTAGCAATGTAAAAATATGCTCTATCATACTCAGGCTCTAATTCAACTGCTTTAAAATAGTTATCTAATGCAATATCCTTCTCGCCTTTTTCATCATATATTATAGCCATTCCATAATATGCACCCGCTTCACTCGGATTCAATTCAATTATGCTACTATAGGTATTAAAAGCTTTTTCTTTTTCACCTAATTCATCATATAAAATGGCTATATTAAATAAAGTATCTATTGTTTCATGCTTTTCTCCTTCGAATTCTAGTGCTTTTTCGAAAAATTTTAGCGCTTTTTCTTTGTTATCCTCATCGAAGAAATTTTCTGCTAAAATCATATAATTATTTCTACGATCTATATTTTTATACCTTTGTCTCATCAAATCTGCACCTCTACTTTTTTGTCATAGATATAGTTTATCATAAGTAAAATCTTAATCCTATAGATATATTATTATACTAGTGGTTTTTAGGCAACACAATTACAAAGTTGCTGCCTTTTTCTTCTTGACTATTCGCACTAATACTTCCTTTATGTGCTTCTACTAAGGTCTTAGCTATAGTAAGTCCAATTCCAGTTCCGCCTGTCTTTCTGCTCCTTGACTTATCGCTTCTATAAAATCTTTCAAAAATGAAAGGAATATCCTCTTCAATAATCCCAATACCTGTGTCTTTTATCTCAATAATAACATTTCTTTCATCTTCATCTAGAAGCACTTCAACCTTATCTCCTGTATCAGTAAACTTCAATGCATTAGATATTATATTTACCATTACCTGTCTTACTTTATCCCTATCTGCTTCAATTATGACATTCCCTTTTACATTATTCTTTAGTTCTATTCCTTTTACTTCGAACTCATATCTAAGACTTTCTACTGTATTTTCAATTAACTGTGACAAATTAATCCTCTCTAATTCCAGTTCTACTCTATGATTTTCAATATCTGTTATATATTTAAGCTGTTCAACTAGTTTTTTAAGTCTAATAACCTCTTCCCTGCATATATCCAGCTTATCCTTTGTAGGCAGCCAGATACCGTCATTAAAGGCCTCTATATGGCTTTGAAGTATGGTTAATGGTGTCCTAAGCTCATGGGATATATCTGTAGTCAGCCTCTTTCTCAAAATCTGCTGTTCGTTAAGAGATTTTGCTAAATGATTTATGGAGCTTGATAGCTCTATAAGTTCTTCTGCTCCATTTTTTATTTCAATATTAGTTTCCAGCTCTCCTTTTCTAATATTATTTGCAGTATTGATAATTTTAAGTATAGGCTCTGACATGACCTTTGAGTTATATACTCCTAGGATTATAGCTAAACCAAGGGAAATAACTGAGGCATAAAGAATAGAGTTATTTATTCCTCTCGTGAAGTCTATCTCTCTTTGAGATATTATAAATGAACCTATAAAGCCTATTTCAATCTCTCCAGCTCTGTTTCCATCTACAATCAACTCGGATATTTGCACTGTAGTATTAGAATCATTTATTTGACTTCTACTATTTCCCCGCATCATTCCCCCGCTCATACGTCCCATCATTTGATTGTGCATTCTCTTCATATTATTGTTCATGAAGTTCTCTAATACAACTTCACCTTTTTCATCCTTTATCTGAATATCGAAATTATTTATAAGACGCGAATTTGCTATGTTATTTAGAGCTCTATTAGACCAACTATTGTCAATGGAATAAGAATATTCCACCAGCTTAATTATGTCCTCAATCCTATCTGCCTGTTCTTCTTCCATATAAGTATTGAATTTCTTAAAGATTGTTATGTTAGTTATTATCCCTACTATAAGGACAGACAATATGGCTATGCTAATCATTGATATAATAAATTTGGTTTTAAGTTTCATATCATTCACCCACAAACTTGTATCCCACTCCATAGACTGTGTGGATATACTTAGTATTTTTATCCTCTATTTTTTGTCTAATATTTTTAATATGAGTATCAATAGTTCTATCAAATCCTTCATAATCAATTCCTAGAACTCTTTCTATTAGCTCCTCTCTGCTAAATACCCTGTTAGGATTTTGTGCTAGCATAGTGGCTATCCTAAACTCTGTAGGGGTTAGATCAACTAACTCCCCTTTTTTCTTTAGCTCCATTTTATTTAAGTCTATGAGCAAATCTCCTCTATTAAATTCTATAATATCTGCCTTGATAAAATCCTTTTGTGTTCTTCTTAGTATTGTCTTTATTCTGGCTATCAGTTCTTTCGGACTAAAGGGCTTTACTAGGTAATCATCTGCGCCCAAGTAAAGACCAGTAACTCTATCCTCTTCTTCCGCTTTAGCAGTTAGCATTAGTATAGGTACTTGAGATTTCACTCTAATCATTTTGCATACTTCTTCGCCAGATAGATCTGGAAGCATTAAATCTAGCACAATAAAATCGATAGATTCTCTTTTGAATATTGAAATCGCATCTTTGCCATTATGTGCAGTATATACCTTGTACCCCTCTCTTTCAAGGTAAGCTTTTACAACTTCTGTTATATGAACCTCATCATCTACCACAAGTACATTATTGTTCTCATCCACAAAACTCACCTCTTCAATTCAAAAATATACAGTGACCAGTATATCACTACTGGTCATCAACTACAAATATTAGAGCACTAATTTTATATTATTTTATAATTCTATTGTTAGATTTATGGCAGCAGTTTAATTATATGATATTTATATTAGATACTCTTTAATTTCAGTAGCATTATTTCCTTCAAATCCAATATACACAATATGAGGCATTAGATGCTTTATTCTCTCAAACTCACTATAATTAAAGTCTTTATCATAATAATTTATAATAGTGCTAAGAGCAGTTCCATGTGTACTTATGACTATTTTTTCATTTGGATATTCCATTGGTCTCGTGCAAAAGTATTAAAATCCTCTATCCATACATCATCTATTTTTCTTTCTCTATGGTCTTCGATAATACTAATATTCATATCTAATTTGTCAGCAAAATCCTTTATAGTATCACAGGCTCTCTTATATGGGCTTGAAAATATTTTAGTAATCCCTTTGTCTAACAGAAATTCAGTTACTTTCTTACTATCAGCAATGCCTTTCTCAGTAAGGGGTCTTATTAAATCATCCTGTATTAAAAAATCGGGCTTTGCATGTCTTACAAAATATATATTTGTCATAACCTTTCTCCTGTTCTTTGATTATTAATAATGCTTATTACTGTATCCTCTCATGAAAAGATTACCCAGTTAATAAGCTATTTTGCTAACTGATTCTTTTAATGTTTCACTGGTCTTTACTTCTATGACAACAGATAAATTGTTATCCCTAGCAAACTGAAGTCGTTCATCTATAGGTATTACTCCAGTATACAGTGGTTGATGGTCTGATTTTTCATTATAATCATGAAGATGCATGTGTTTTATTCTGTTAGCAAAATTCATAAGAATAGGCTTTTCACTAAAGCTGACCCTAGCATCATGCCCCACATCCCAGGTTAAATTAAAGTTATCAAATTCAGTCAGCATATTTATTGCCCTATGAATAAAAGGAATATGAAAATTAGAAGTGTTCTCAATACATAATATTATTCCTAACAAATTTGCATGCTGATTTAATTCAGAATAAGATTCATATAATAGTTTCCTATATTCTTCTTCATATTTTTCATTAATCCATTGTCTTGAGTTAGGTAGTGTGCAATAAACACCATTATTTAGATGCATATTAGCAATCTTGATTTCAGCTTTCCTAGTCCATTCAATCAACTCTTTACATCGTTCTAGATGCCCTTTTCTGATTGTTGGGTGAAAGGAGGTTAAATCAATTTCCTCAGGTAAGTGCACTGTAAAGTCAATTCCATACTTTGCTTTCGCATCTAATATTTCTTTATAACTAAATTTTTCGGGCATGAAAGTAGGGTAATTCAAATTTAACTCTATGAAATCTAATTCTAATTCTTTACAAAGCTTAATATTTTCTTCTAGACTGTTAAATTCAATTAATGCTGCCATTCCTAGTTTCATTTTATCCTCCTGTATGTAACTATATTATTCGGATTCAAGCTAAATCTTCTTATAAACTTTACAATCTTTATTTTTTTAATAAAGTTACCCTATAAGGATAAAGCTCAGATGTGATTAAGCCTACCCCAATGCTTTAGACGAAAATGAAAGAATGTTCATAATCCCATGTATCAGTATACTAGGTACTATACTCCCCCTTGCCTTTTTTTCATTCAACCAGAATTGTAGGTACCCCACTATTCCAGCAGTAATTATTAAAGTTATACCAATGATATATTGTTTATAAACAATCATAAATGGCAATCCATGAGGCAAACCAAATATTAAAGCTTGAATAACATTCCCTGTCTTAAATCCTAATCTATGGGCAATTCTTTTACCTATAAAGCCTCTAAACAATATCTCTTCTGTTAAAGACGTTTGGATTATAGCTTTTAGCAATATCATAATTACAATACTAATACTTAATCCTTGTCCACTTATAGTTTGATCTAAAAACATTTCAGGTGTTATATATCCTAAGTATTGAAATAGAATAAGAGGCCCAACCATAATAGCTAGGGATGCAATAAAAACAACTATGGCACTTTTAACCCAATCCCTATTCTTTGGAAGATATAATCCAATCCACTTAAAAAAACCTATCTCTTTTCTACTGAACATAAGGTAAGAAAGGTATGTTATCGTTATAACAAGTAGAATTTGAACTCCAGTTGATGCTAAAACATCTTTCATAAACTTTTTCCTCCTTCAATATCATCAAAAATCTTTATGAATAAAATCTAACTTTTCCGAAGTAACCACCAAACATCATCTCCATAAAACCCACAGCTTCGATATAATCTTTCTGGATTTGTATCATTGTCTACTTCACCCGAAACTGTAGTAAATTCTGCTATGCCTAAAGCAGCTGGGATATTCTTATGTTTATCCATAATCCATATCCAAAGATTATTTTCAAATACTCTATGAATTGTCCAACCTTTAACTGTCTCAGGACTCGGATGTAAATCCTTATAACACCTTCCAATAAAATCTGAAATCTCACTGAAATCTTCTCTAGCATTAGACTGCCTAATATAAAAGTCCTCAGATAAAGAATAAGGCAAAACATTTTTATTGTCATATTTAATACGAAAATATGGTTTAACTAGACTGTAACCCTCTGAATTTAACTGTTCATAGTAATCCTTATATATTATCATAAATTTAGACTGTTCTATAGCATGTCGTAAAGATTCATCAATTTTTCTACTTTTATTCCAAAAAATATGTATTCCAACTTGATCTAATCCTTTAATCTCTAAAACTTCATCATGAGTTCATATATGTGAACACTGAAGATTATCTAATCTATCCTTTGTTTTCCATATTGAATTTGGAAGAACCTTACATGGGTCCTTCTTATACAAATTTCTTAGTGAATTTTCAAATTCTTTATTGCATGACATACAATCATTTCCTCTCATAAGTTCTAGCCATATACTTATTTTTATTAGATAACTCTGTTATTCAAAACTTATTTTTGATAGTTGATGATATAAACTAATAACTGTAGCTTCAAGTAATATACAACATCTAACTAATTAACG
>Ga0265293_10008219_pt1 | contig 15574 bp, 13 predicted proteins | sample Munlanlewell138R_FD_192505 | JGI IMG/M metagenome (GOLD analysis project Ga0265293, IMG submission 192505) | Leachate microbial communities from a municipal landfill in Southern Ontario, Canada - Leachate well 138R | ecosystem: Engineered > Solid waste > Landfill > Unclassified | place: Canada...
CGCGAGCGCAATGCCAACCGCACCCCGCGCGGCACCACCGTGGCCTATGAAGAAGCCGTGGCACTGGGCCTGCAGTACGACTGGCAAAACTACCAACCGCCACGTCCCAACAAGATCGGCGTTACCGTGCTTGACGACTACCCGCTGGAAGAACTGCTCGACACTATCGACTGGACTCCCTTCTTCATGACCTGGGATCTGGTGGGCAAGTATCCCGCTATTCTCGACCACGCCACCGTGGGCGAAGCGGCCCGCAATCTGTTCGCCGATGCCCAGAAGCTGTTAAAGAAACTGATCGACGAAAAATTGCTCAAGGCCAAGGCGGTATTCGGTCTGTGGCCTGCCAACCGCATCGGTGCCGACGATATTGCTGTCTACGGCGACGAGCACCGCGACACCCCGATCGCCGTGCTGCATCAACTGCGGCAACAGACACAAAAGCCCGGCGCCAGCGAAATTATGCAATCCCTGGCAGACTACATCGCCCCCCGCGACAGTGGCGTGGCCGACTATGTCGGCGCCTTTGCGGTCACGGCGGGTATCGGTGCCGACGAACTCGCTCTCGCTTACCAACAAGCCAACGACGACTACAACGCCATCATGGTCAAGGCCCTGGCAGACCGTTTGGCAGAAGCTCTGGCGGAAAAGCTCCACCAGCGGGTGCGCACTGATTTCTGGGGTTATGCAGCTGACGAAAATCTCAGCAACGACGATCTGATCCGGGAGAAGTACCGCGGTATTCGTCCAGCACCCGGCTATCCGGCCTGCCCCGACCACAGCGAAAAGACCACGCTGTTCAACCTGCTGAGCGCCTCGGACAATGCAGCCATGCAGCTCACAGAAAGTTTTGCCATGACGCCCGCCGCGTCGGTAAGCGGCTTATACTTCTCCCACCCGGAAGCCCGCTACTTCAACGTCGGTCGCGTGCAACGCGATCAGGTGGAATCGCTGGCGGAGCGCAAGGGTGTCAACGTGGAAACACTGGAGCGATTGCTGCACCCGGTGCTGGGGTATTGATTAGTGGGGGATAAAACGACATGAGTGACAGCGACGACGCACCAGCCACACGCAATACAGACGACGGTGCCCCCAAAAAGCACAGTCTACTGGATGTTCTCAAGAGCATTCTGTGGGGGGCGCTTGGCGTCCAGAGCAACAAGAATCGGGAAAAGGACTTTCAACACGGCAGTCTCAAAATGTTTTTGGCAGCCGGGGTGATCTTTACCGTACTCTTTATTATGACCGTGTTGGCGGTGGTCAAGTTTGCCCTGCGGGATACCGGTCTGTAGGCAAGCTAACATAAAAATGGCAGCTGTCAGCTGCCATTTTTATAAGAACAGGTTTTTCGGAAGAGCAGGTTTCGGATAAGCTTCCTGGGAATAAGTTTCTTAGGAATAAGCTCTTCGAGTAGATTCTTCAAGAGTAACCTGACCTGGCGACGTGATTAGTGGCCAGTGCAGATTTTTACATACTGCTCAGCCAATACACCATACCAACAATAATAATACTGACCAGTGCTACAGCTGCCCAGGCGTCTGCCCGGGAGTCGCCATTACTGCTGCGGGTATCGTTATCGCTCATGCTGATTCTCCTGTCAGGTTGCGGGGTCGTGGGCCGAGAGGCGCGCCGGGCATTCTATCAGCGCCTGCAGCCATTGTCTCGCCAGCCTGTAGTGCTCCAGACTGGCGCACTGCGCCCCGGCCGCCTTTATGACTGTACCGATAACCCTTATAGGAAAAAAGTCGTTCACTTTTCAATCTCTTACATCTATCATTCCGCCTCACCTGACAGCTTGGGCGACATCCGTGTATGATGCCGCCCCGCACGACACCCACTCACCCCATCTCCATCTATCGGATTGTAGCGGACCTCCATGTATCAGTATGACGCCATCGACCAGCAGCTCGTTGACCAACGGGTTGCCCAGTTCCGGGATCAGACCCGGCGCTACCTGAGCGGTGAGATCACCGACCAGGAATTCCTGCCCCTGCGCCTGCAGAATGGCCTTTATATCCAGCGCCTCGCGCCCATGCTACGCATCGCGGTACCCTATGGGCTGCTGTCATCTCGCCAGGTCCGCAAGCTGGCCCATATCACCCGCACCTATGACAAGGGCTATGCCCACGTCACCACGCGGCAGAATATCCAGCTCAACTGGCCCAGCCTGGAAGAGGTTCCCGATATCCTTGCGGAACTGGCAGAAGTGCAGATGCACTCCATCCAGACCAGCGGCAACTGTATCCGCAACGTCACTTCCGATCAGTTCGCCGGTATCGCCCCCGATGAGATTGAAGACCCCCGTCCCTGGTGTGAAATTATCCGTCAGTGGTCCACTTTTCACCCCGAGTTCGCCTTTTTGCCGCGCAAATTCAAGATTGCGGTGAGCGGCTCTCAGCAGGACCGTGCCGCTATCCAGGTGCACGATATTGGCCTGCAGATCGTCAAGAACGCCGAGGGCGAAACAGGTTTTCAGGTCTATGTCGGTGGCGGGCTCGGTCGCACCCCCATTATCGGCAGCGTGATCCGCGAGTTCCTGCCCTGGCAGCACCTGCTCACCTACCTTGAGGCCATCTTGCGGGTCTACAACCGTTACGGCCGCCGCGACAACAAGTTCAAGGCGCGCATCAAGATTTTGGTCAAGGCCTGGACTCCCGAGGCCTTCGCGGCCAAAGTGGAAGAGGAGTGGCAACACTTCAAGGATACGCCCACCACCCTCACCCACGAGGAAGTGGAGCGCACTCGCAGCTTTTTCACCCAACCTCCCTACCGGGAGCTGGACGATGCCGCAGCCGAGCAAACGCTGGCCAGCCACAAGGCCGAGCAATTGGCTTTTGCCCGCTGGCTGGAGCGCAATGTCACGGCCCACAAACAGCCTGGCTACGCCGCCATCACCCTGTCCCTCAAGCCCACTGGTGTGCCCCCTGGCGATGTCACCGCCGCCCAGCTCGAGGCGATTGCCGACCTGGCCGACAAATACAGCTTTGGCGAGATCCGCACCACCCACCACCAAAACGTGGTGCTGGCAGATGTGGAAAAAGCGCGGCTCTTCGAGTTCTGGCAGGAAGCCAAACCCCTCGGCTTTGCTACCCCCAATGTCGGCACCCTGACCGATATGATCTGCTGCCCAGGCGGCGATTACTGCTCGCTGGCCAACGCCAAGTCGATCCCCGTCGCCGAAGCTATCCAGCGCCGCTTCGACGATCTCGACTACCTCTATGATCTCGGCGACATGACCCTCAATATCTCCGGCTGCATGAATGCCTGCGGCCACCATCACGTGGGCAATATTGGCATCCTCGGCGTCGACAAGAAGGGCGAAGAGTTCTACCAGATTCAGCTCGGCGGCAGCTCTGAGCGCGACTCCGCTCTTGGCGCAGTGTTGGGCCCGTCTTTCAAACAGGACGAAGTACCCGACGTGATCGAAAAAATCCTCACCCTGTTCGGTGAAAAACGCGAAGGGGACGAATCCTTCAATGACACTTTTTCCCGCATCGGCCTCGAACCCTTCAAGGAGCGTATTTATGCCAAGGCTCATTAAGGACAATCAGGTCATCGACAATGAATGGCAGGTGATCCCCGCCGATTTCGATGCTGAGCTGCCGACGGGAAAGCTGATCGTGCCTCTCGCCCGCTGGCTCGATAACAGTGACAATGCAAACCTCGCGCCCTGGCTGGACAGCGAGGACGAGGTGGAAAAAGTCGCCGAGCAGTTGGTGCAGGCACCGCTGATCGCCATCAACTTTCCCACCTTTATGGATGGTCGCGGCTTTTCCAGTGCCCGCCTGCTACGCGAGCGCTATGGCTACCACGGCGAACTGCGCGCCATCGGCAACGTTATTCAGGATCAGCTGTTCTACTTGAAGCGCTGCGGCTTCGATGCCTACGATCTCCGCGAAGGCACCGACCTGGAGGCCGCAATGGCTTCCCTCGGCGACTTCTCTGTCAGCTATCAGGCCGCCACTGACACTGCCGAGCCGCTGTTCCGCAAGCGCGATTAAACCGCCACAACGACAATGCGTTAATACGTTTCACACCGCTGAACAGGCCCAAGCGCCTGCCAGCGGTGTGAAACGTACTGTCTATTCAAAGAATGGTGCTTTTCAAACAAGGAGCTCTGCAAAGAAGACACCGGTCAAAGACGGCGCGGCCCTGTCAGACGCCGCACCCAGCGCAACAATAGATTATCGACACTTTCCTCAGCGGCAAAGCCCACCTTCTCCGGCAGGGAGCGCCGATGGCGATAGCTCACGGAAAAGACCCCGGCGCTGTCCATCTGGCCGATAATATATTCATCGCTGGTGATTACCTCATCGACCAACCCCAAGCTCTGAGCGCGACTTCCCAGCCACACCTCGCCGGTAGCGATGCTGTCGATATCCACCTGCGGCCGGTGCTGGGCGACGAATTGCTTGAACAGAACGTGGGTTTCTTCTAGATCCTCAACAAATTTTTCGCGGTCCTTGTCGGTGTTTTCACCAAACACGGTCATCGTCCGCTTGTGCTCACCAGCGGTCAGCACCTCGTAATCGATATCATGTTTTTTCAATAACCGATAAAAATTAGGCAGCTGGGCGACAACTCCGATGGAACCCACAAAGGCAAAGGGTGCGGCGATAATTTTATTGGCCACACAAGCCATCATATAGCCGCCACTGGCCGCCACCTTGTCGATACAGACCGTGAGAGGAACCCCGGCCTTGCGGATGCGGTCGAGCTGGCTGGCGGCCAGACCGTAGCCGTGTACCATGCCACCACCACTTTCAAGCCGCACCACCACCTCGTCAGCCGCCGTGGCCTCGGCAAGAACTGCAGTGACCTCCTCGCGCAGAGAGCGCGTCGCCGACGCTTTTAAATCACCGTGAAAGTCCATCACGAACACGCGCTTGCCGGCTTTGCCGCGCCCCGCCTTGAAGCGCTTTTTCTCCTCGCGCCGACGGGCCTTGAGCGCCGCCTTCCTCTCCTCCGCCGACAGCAGGCCGCTGGTCACAATATCGCGCAGGCGATCGTACTGTTTATTGAGAGAGCGGATCTCGAGTTGCCCCGGTTCACCGCGTCGCCCACGAGTGCCAACGGCGGTGACCATCGCCACAACAATAAGCAGCATCACCAGCAACGTCATGCTTTTAGCAAAAAAAAGCCCGTAATCAGCCAAAAATTGCACGGGTTATTACCTCAGTCAATAAAATCGGAACGGCGCCTTGCGATGGTGCGCTCAGTCGCCATTGCGGGTCCGGCAGCGCTCCACAAAGGTACGAATCAGATGCCCCGCCAGGGAAAAGCTGCCCGGGATTTCCGGCAGGTTGCGATAGTTAAACCAGTGGGCTTCGGCAATTTCGACATCGTCGACCACGATATTACCATCCGCGTAATCGGCAAAAAAACCAATCATTAACTGACCTGGAAAAGGCCAGGGCTGGCTGGCAAAGTAGTGTAACTCACCAAGCTGCAACCCAACCTCTTCCATCACTTCGCGGCGCAGGGCTTCCTCCACCGATTCACCCGGTTCGACAAAACCTGCCAACGCACTGAAAAACGAGCCCTTCCACTGTGTGTTGCGAGCCAACAAGCACTCGTCGCCACGCACCACAAGCGCCATGATGCAAGGGGACAAGCGGGGATAGTAGGACTGCCCGCAGGCACTGCAAGCGCGGGCGCGCTCGCCATTGAGCAGCGTTGTTTCAGCGCCACAATTACCGCAATAACGGTGACTGCGATACCAGTCGGTAATTTGCAGAGCCCGCCCCAACAAACGAAACAGGCCATCAGAAATCTTGCCCAGATAATTGCCGAGCCCCACCGTGTGCAGCTCGAGGCCGGCAAACTCGTCGGCGTTGATTTCGAGAGCGTAGCAGCGCTCGCCATTGTAATGGCCCAAATAATGGACCGTATCCAGCTTGTTGACCTGCCAGGGTAACTGTTGATGGCTCCACAGGGGCTTATCGGCACCCGGCGGCAGCACCAGTTGATTACCGGCAGTTACCACCACCAACCCCTCCAGGGGCTCAGCGTCTCTGGCATCGCCGATCAGAAAGACATCATCACCGGCATTCACGGCAGTGCAACCTCCAGTTCTGACAGGTAATCCGCCGCGATTGCCAGCACAAAATCAGTGTGCTCACCAGGGCGGCTGTTTTGAAAGTAATACTCCAGAGCTACCACAGCATCGGCAAACGTCGCCAGGCTGGCGGCAGACATCACACCATCGGCCCGCAGCGCAGTCACTACAAAGTCCCGACAGCGCTTGGCGATATCTGCCACTCGTTCCTCTCCCACCAATAGGGCTGCCCCCCGAATCTCGTCAAACTCCGCCTCAAGAGTGGCAGCGGCATCGTCGCCCCCTCGCTCTGTCGCAATGTCGTCGATCAGGTCCTTGGCGACACTCAATTTGCGCAGGCATTCACTCCACACCGCGCTGATGCTGGACGCCACCAGCTTTTCATCCACGACGTCGTCGACGCTGCGCCTGTCCAACTGGCCCAATAACCCGTGCAGAGCAAAATTTTGCTCCCGAATATGCTGCAACAGGCACTCCAGATACAGGACGGTATGCACAATATCCCGCAGCAATTCAGTTCTTTCGGGCCAGTTGGCTCCGGCCTCAAATATGTCCAGGTGATGGCTCTGCAGGCGGGAGGCCGCGCGGCCCAGGCTGTGAGTGCTGCACAGCTCCGCAAGCTCCTTGAGCTGGTCGGCAAATGCAGCATTTTCATCTGCCACCAAGCTGCCCTGACTGTCGAGGCGTTCAAGTAGCGCATGAATAACACCGAGGTGGCCTTCCACATCCTGCACGATACTGGCCAGGCTCTCATTGTCGCCGTCGAAGACAACTGTGCGGGCCTCTGTAATATCATTATCAGCAAAATCAAAGCGCGGTGCGCCACACCACTCACTGACTTCAAGGGCAGCCTGATCGCGATCGGGAACCATAGCCAGCAGAATGGCAAAGGCTCGCCACAGGCCGAGAGGATAAGGCGATTTGCCGCTCGGGCCATCAAGCAGGGTTTTGAGCTGGCGCTCAAGCGCCGCTAACAGGCGTATTCGCACCGGGTTGAAGGCGAGAGATCCCCGCGCCATAGCAGCGGTGACACTCTCAACCAGTGACCAGTATTTCACCTCGGCGGGAGAAGTGAACAACAGCTGCATTTTGGCTGCCACCCGAGCCAGCACCTCCACGCCCTTCATGGTATCGGTGCCGCGCAGAATATCCAGCAAGCCCACTTGATAGAGCTGCTTGAGTTTCTTGAGAGCTGCCAGCGCCTCCTCCGTCAGCTCGGTTTCGCCGTGAAACCGGTCGGAAGACGGCCATTCGTAGTCCATCAGCAACTGAAATTCATACAGGGGTGGCAGCCCTTGCAAGCGGCGTAAATCGGCCAGTTCGGGCATAAACAAAAAAGGTATCCGGCGGTTGATGCGGACCATGCTCCGCACCAGCTTGGGAATGATATCGAGGGTGACGGACAGTTCCGGGTGCTGTAACGGGGACTCACCTTTCCCCACCAGAGCTGTCACGGTGTTATCCAGCTCTCTCACCAGACTTGCCGCCGCCGGCATTTCCAGCAGGCGGCAAACACCCCACAGCTCGTTGAGATTCTCTTGCAGTGCCTCGTGCGCCAAAGGTGCCTTGAAGAGCAAGGATTCGGCGCTCTCCTTCAGTGCCACAACCTCGCCGTGAAGGATTGCAACAATATCGGCGGAAATCCCCGACATGCTCGGTAATTCGCTGTTTGTTATTACTGTACCCGGGGCGCCCGCCACAATACTCCACTCCCTATGAGTGCACAGTCTTGATAGTCATCAATGTTCTTGCTAACTAGCAATGTTAGCACCCTTTGCCCGGCCTATTCTTCTTGCCACAAGCAGTTGTCACCTGATTTGGCAGCAATGCGGGCCAGCAAGGCACGATGCGCTTCCATCTCGGTGCTATCCGCGGCGGCGACCGCCAAAGGAGCGCGCTCTGCAGGCAGGCGGCGGATGCCTCTGACACCGCTGGTGCCTTTCTCTTCACTCTTACCTTTGAGGGCAAGATCAACCTGCCCGCCAGTCATCACCAAGTAAACGTCGGCGAGAATTTCCGCATCCAACAACGCACCGTGAAGATCGCGCTGGGAGTTGTCGACCATATAGCGCTTGCACAGGGCGTCGAGATTATTCTTCTGACCGGGGTGCAGCTGCCGCGCCATCGCCAGGGTGTCAATCACCGAGCAGTAATCCTGGATCCGCCCATAGGCGCCGTTCAGCTTACCCAGCTCGTGGTTAATAAAGCCCACGTCAAAAGGCGCATTGTGGATAACCAGCTGGGCGCCGCGAACAAATTCGATAAACTCATCGACGACACGGGCAAACAATGGCTTGTCGGCAAGAAACTCGTCGCTGATGCCATGCACCTGAAAAGCGCCCTCCTCCACCTCCCGCTGAGGGTTGATATAGCGATGGAAGTGGCGACCGGTCGGGCGGCGATCGATGAGTTCCACCGCACCTATCTCGATGATGCGGTTATCCAGGCTAATCTCGATACCCGTGGTTTCGGTATCCAATACAATCTGTCTCATGATCTCTCTCGTCGGTCAGTTCACGGCAGCTCGTCAATGCCAAGATTGGCAAGCGCATCAGCTATCTCGTTTTCGCGATGGCCACTATGGCCCTTCACCCAGCGCCATTCAATGCGGTGGCGCTGGGCCTGCTCATCGAGAGCCTGCCACAGGTCAACATTTTTTACTGGTTGCTTGCTGGCGGTGCGCCAGCCCTTTGCTTTCCAACCCTGCAGCCACTGGGTAATGCCCATGCGCACATACTGCGAGTCGGTGGTAAGTACCACCTCACAGGGCTCCTTGAGTACCGCCAGGGCCTCAATAGCCGCCGTGAGTTCCATGCGGTTGTTGGTCGTATCCGGGGTACCACCGTGGAGCTTTTTCTCCTTGCCTGCGTAGCGCAGCAGCGCACCCCAGCCACCTGGCCCCGGGTTTCCACGGCAAGCGCCATCGGTAAATATCTCGACTTTTTTCAAACTGAACATCCTGTACTAGGGTCTGTTAACACTACTTGAATAGAGAGGACTGCGGCACTACCTGGCCGGCTTGCCAGCATCGGAGTCGCTGCGCCCCTTGTCGGACAGAGTAGTCTGACATTGTTGCCTTACCTGGGTGCTGTCACCCAGTTTGACCGGCGCAATACTCCGCGGTAGCCAAGCTGGCGTCCAGGCAGACACAGGGCGTGCGACCTGCTTGCGGGCGACAATCATATAATACCCCCCGACAGGCAGACCGCTTCGACGCAGCAAGTTCTCACCGCGATGCAAAAATCGCAAGAGACGACGGGACTGCAGCGGCGCGGCAAAGCAGCCATAGTGAACCAGTTCGGTCTCGAAACCGAGCAAGCGCAACCAGTCCTTAACCCGCCACAGACTCAACATGCGACAGTGCCACAACTGGTTGCGGCTAAGTACCCGCATCGGCCACTTAAACAACCCCATCCAGCTGCACGGATTGTAGCCGAAAACCACCAAGCACCCGGAGGGGGCTACCACTCGAGCAGCCTCGTTGAGTGCTTCGTGGGGCAGTTCACAGTAATCGAGCACATGGTGCATCAGCACCACATCGATGGTGTTGGAGGGCAATGGCAGCGCATCGAAGTCGGTGATCGCAGCACAGCGCGCCGAAGTCAGATTAGAAAGGGCAAAACGGTGCAGCTGCGGCCCATCTGCCAACAAGTCCAGCTGACCACAGACCTGTAGCAACATAGCGCGAAAACCGGGATGCAAACGCAGGGACTCATGCAGATGCTCTCGCTCCATGGCCAGCAGCTGCTCACCAGCAGGCGACTGGTACCAGCGCTCCAGAGACTCGGCCAGCGCATCCGGCAGCGGTGGCCGGGCCATCGCGGCAAGACTACCGCGTACCCTGTTGATCAAGGGTTTCACCACTCAGCCATCATCATATCGGGTTGGGGTGTTATGATGAGCCATCCACCCCCATGACACAACCGACTATCACAACGCCCGTGCCAGGCTGACACCTGCCTGCCCAATACGTCAGCGGAGATGCCATGACTGTTCAGATTCATACCATTCCTGCCTTCAACGACAATTACCTGTGGCTGCTTGCGGACCTAGCCAGCGGCCGCGCTCTGGTAGTGGACCCGGGCGACAGTACAGCGGTAACAGCAGCCTTGACACGGCTCGGCCTGACCCTGACGGACATCCTTATCACTCACCACCACGCGGATCATATCGGCGGGGTCGACGCCCTCGTGGCAGAGTACGGCTGTGCCGTCCATGGACCCGATTCAAAGCGGATACCGCAAGTCACCCACCCGCTGCGCAACGGTGACCGACTGGCCCCGCTGGGACTGGAGTTTGAAGTGCTGGAAGTGCCCGGCCATACCCTCGACCACATCGCCTATTTCTGCTCCCAGGGAGCCGACGGATACCCCTGGCTGTTCTGCGGCGACACGCTCTTTGCCGCGGGCTGCGGACGCCTCTTTGAAGGAACGGCAGCCCAGATGCACAGCTCTTTGACCCAGCTCGCCGCTCTGCCCCCCGCTACCCGAATCTATTGTGCCCACGAATACACCCTGGCCAACCTGAGGTTTGCCCGCGCTGTCGAGCCCGACAACCAGGCGCTTCGCGAGCGCCAAGAGCAGGTGCAAGCACTTCGAGAAGCCAACATACCCAGTGTACCCTCCAACCTTGCTGAGGAACTCGCCACCAACCCTTTTCTGCGCTGTCACGAGCCAGCTGTCGTTGCTGCAGCCGCTGATTACAGCGGCGAACCCCAGCACTCCAGCACCGAGGTTTTCGCCACTGTCCGCCGCTGGAAGGACAACTTCTAATTACCACACTCGCCAGGGTCTGCTCACACGACTTAAAGAGACTCTAAGCGGTTCCTGACAGAAAGGCAGTTTCGGGTTTACCCGGCTGTCGCAGCAGGGGTAGAATCTGAACACCGAAAAAAAGGGGAACCCGGTGAGAACGATTTTTCTCTTGGTGGCCTGTGTGCTGCTGATACTGACAGGCTGTGCGCAGCAATCCCAGCGCAGCGAATCCGGGGCCGTCAGCGGCAATAAAAAAATCATCAGCCACAAGCGCATTCCCTCTCCCGGCCAGCGCGGTTCCCCGCAACGCAGCGGACAACCCGATGATATCTGGCCTATTATCGAGGACGGCCTGTGGTTCAGCCATGACGTTCCCGATCGAAAAATCCAGCGCCATATCGACTGGTACACTGACAACAATAGCTATTTTGAACGCACCCTCACCCGCGCCAGCCGATACATGCCCTATGTGGTAGCAAAGCTGCAGGAGCACGAGCTGCCCATGGAGCTGGCCCTGCTCCCCTTTGTCGAGAGCGCTTACAATCCTTTTGCCTATTCCCACAGTCACGCCTCAGGGCTGTGGCAGTTCATTCCAGGCACCGGGCAAGAAATGGGCCTGCGCCAGGACTGGTGGTACGAAGGTCGTCGCGACATCATCGACTCCACCGATGCCGCCATCCGCTACCTGAAGCTCCTCAACACCATGTTTGACGGCGACTGGCTACTCACCCTGGCCGCCTATAACAGCGGCCCCGGTACTGTCAGCCGCGCCATGGCGGCCAACCGCAAAAAAGGCTTGGCCACCGACTTTTGGTCGCTGTCACTGCGCGATGAAACTCGTAATTACGTCCCCCGACTGGTGGCACTCGCCAAGGTGCTCAGCGACCCTGAGCGCTTTGCCATCAACCGCCTTTCTATTCCTGTCGAGTCCCACTTCACGGTGGTGGAAATCAAGGACCAGGTCGACCTCGCCCAAGCTGCCAAGCTGGCCAATATCAGTGCCGATGAAATCTACAATCTCAACCCCGGTTTCAGCCGTTGGGTAACACCGCCCAATGGCCCCTTCCGCATTCTACTGCCCCGCACCCGCGCCACCGGCTTTGCCGACCTTCTCGCTCGCACTCCACGCCAAAGCTGGCAACCAGGTGGAGAATACGTGGTCCGGGCCGGGGATACTCTGGGCCGCATCGCCGCCGACCACGGCCTCACCGTCAAGGATCTGACCCAACGAAACCAGCTCGACACCACGCGCCTCCAGATTGGCCAGGTACTGCGTCTCCCGATCTCCAGCACGGTCGCCACCCAGCTGACAAGCAATAGCACCGCTGGCATGGCAACAGCGCCGCGCCACTATCAAGTAAAAAGTGGCGACAGCCTCTGGAGTATCGCCCGCGCTCATAACACCCGGGTGCAGGATCTACTGACCTGGAACAACCTCAGCAGCGACGCGGTAATCTCACCTGGCCAGCAGCTGAAGCTAGGACTAGCCACGGGAGTAAACGCACCTAGCAAGAGCCAGGTGAGCTACCAGGTCAAGCGCGGCGACTCCCTGTACAACATTGCCCGCCGTTTCCAGGTCGAGATTCACGATATCCTTGCCTGGAACGACCTCGGCCAGCAGCAGGTCATTCACCCCGGTCAGAACCTCACTCTGTTTCCCAGCCGGTAAGTCGTGCTTCGTGCTGACGCCATCGCAGTGGTGGCCGCCTAGCTTCGGCGCCACTGTCACCCATGATGGACACAGGCCTACATTAGCCGGAAAACGGCAAACCTCGTGGAACAGCTCTCAAATCTGATTCGCTCTGTGAATTGGCGGGCGCGAACATAAGTACGCGCACCGGTGTTACGTCGCAGTCATTATTGGCCAGTCGGTGTTCCGCCCGGCCAATAATGACTGTCCGGCAGGGCCCGAGCACCGAAGATCGCCTGTCCGACACGCACCACGGTAGCACCTTCCTCAATGGCGATCTCAAAATCGCCAGACATGCCCATCGATAACTCATCCAGCTCAATGCCGGCGGGGGCACTCTGTCGCAGCTGATCACGCAAGGTGCGCAGAAGTACGAAGCACTGTCGTACCCGCTGGGCCTCGCCAGAGAACACCGCAAGCGTCATCAAGCCGCGCACACGCAGCGCTGAAAACGCAGGCAGCGCCTTAATAAAACCCTGTACCTCCTCGGGTGCCAAGCCATACTTGCTGGCTTCGCCCGAGGTGTTGACCTGCACGAACACGTCCAGCGAGCGTCCTTCGATTTGCAAGCGGCGATCCAGTGCCTCGGCCACGCGCAGGCTGTCCAGCGCCTGAAACTCGGCGGCGAAGCGTGCCACCAGCTTGGCTTTGTTCGTTTGCAAGTGCCCGATGATTGACCACTGCAAGTCGGTTAAGTCCTGCATGGCCTCCCACTTGTGATAGGCTTCCTGGACCTTGTTCTCACCCAGTATCCGACAGCCCGCGGCATAGGCCATGCGCAGGCTGCTCTCGGGCTTGGTCTTGCTGACTGGCAGCAGACGCACTGTTGCCGGTTCTCGGCTAACACGGCGGCAAGCCGCGTCGATACGCGCCTGTATGGCCGCCAGGTTGCGCCGAAAATCGTCAGCCGTGACACTCTCGGGATACCTTCCGTGTTGATCGTGCTGGGTCTGCGTGTCAAAAGGTTCTGTCATCTGTTGCTCCCTCCTGCCTGGGGTTCATGGCGAATGCTTGCCTCGGCAGACAGCTATTAAACGCTGCATAAACCATCAGGCCAACCATCACCCCAAAATGCAGTCGCCCAACACCCCACAGTGACAAACTCACCAATATACGCTAGGAAAGTCATGGTGAAATAAAAAACCCCGGGAGATGGCTCCCAGGGTTTTGAATGTTAGCCGACCGGAAGATCTTACTTGATCTTGGCGTTGGCCAACAAAATCTCCTCGTAGGCTCGCCATTCGCGAGCCAGCATCATCTGCTCCAGTGAGTTCTCCAGGTTGCGGCGCTCTGCGGCGGCCAAAGTGCTGGGGTCGCCAGTGTGGATACGCGATAGCGAATAGACAACCACATCACCACGGCCAGTGACCACCTGTCCGACTCGCGGCAGGTCTGTACTTGGCTGAGCAAAGACTGCCTGCAGCAGAGTGGGCTCTACCGGAGCGTCAAAGCGGGTCGCCTTGAGCACCACCTGCCAGTCCAGCTCCTCCTCAAGGGCCAGTGCTTCGATGGTGGCACCCTCACGGGCTTTGGCCTGCAGGGTATCCGCCAGGGCTCTTGCCATCTCCTCAGCACGGCTGGCTGAAAGGGTGGCGACGATGCTGTCACGCACCTCCTCCAGGGATTTGCGGCGTGCCGGCTGGTGCTCACGCAGCTTCACAACCACAAAATGCTGGTCCTGCAGTGTCAACACCTCACTGGCAAAGCCGTGCTCTAACACATCTTCGCTGAAGGCTGCGGTAACCACCATACCGTTAGCCGCGATACCTTCTCCGCCCCCTCTCGAGAAAGGCTCGGTGGTCGCAGACTTCAGGCCCAGCTCGTCGGCCACCTCCGCCAGGTCCTCGACATGGAAGGTTTTCTCTTTCAACTCTTCCACCATCCGAGGCAGTAGGTCACGACTGGCCAACGCCACAAGCTCGGTGCGAATACGCTCGTGCTCATCCTCATAAACAGGCAGATCGACGTCACGACGCTCTTCCAGACGCACCAGGTGCACGCCGCTGTCGGTCGTCACCGGCTCAGAAATCTGGCCCTCTTCGAGGGTCTCAAGTGCTGTTTCAAAGCTTTCTGGCAGTGTCCCGGGGGCAAAGACACCCAATTCTCCCCCTTGCTGGGCACTACCGGCATCTTCGCTGAATTCACGCGCCAGATCAGCGAAGGCTTCACCTGCGGCGAGACGTTCCTGAATCTGGGCAATCGTCTCTTCGTGACCACCATCGGGCTGCTCACTGAGCTGGATGTGAGAGATGCGCCAGCGCAATGTATCCTGGGCCAGGGCCTCAACTTCAGCATCAAATTGGGCGCGAATCTCTGCCTCTCCCACCTCTACGCTGTCTATCAGGCTGTCGGGCTGCAGCTCAATATAGTCGAGAGCGACTTTTTCCGGCTCATCAAACTCAGGGCCGTGCTCACGGTAGTAGGTCGCCACCTCCTCGTCGCTGATTGTTATGTCATCTGCGAAGCTGGTCACGGGAATCCTCAAATAGTGAAAATCCCGCTCTTCCAGACTGAGAGCAATGAACTGCTCCATCTCTACCGGCGTCGCAAAGGTGCTGGCGAAGATACCGCCCATGAACTGGTTGGCCAGCAGCTCCCGCTCCACCGCCTGGCGATAGGTTCTGGGGGTGTAGCCCATCCGGCCGAGGGTGTATTCATACACGACGGGGTCAAAGCGGCCATCGCGGCGGAAAGCATCCTGGCCCACCACGACATCCCGAAACGTACGCTCTGACACCGCCATGCCCTGCTTGCTGGCCACCTGGTTGATCAGTGTCTCGCGAATCAGGGCATCGAGCACAGGCCCGCGCAGCTGCTCATCCCCCAGCAGAGTGGGGTCCAGCCCCTCAAACTGGTTGAGGATCTGCTGGCGGCGCATGACAATGCCTTGCTCCACCTGAAAGTTACTGATTTCTTCACCGTTGACGCTAATCGCGCCGTCAGCAGCTGGATCGCTGAGAAACAATGAGTCAATACCAAAAAGAGCAAAGGGAATGGCCAGAATGCCCACCACCACCATGGCGGCGCCCCCCCTGAGCTTATCCCTGAAATTCAGAAGCATTGCGAATTCCAGTG
>Ga0265293_10008220_pt1 | contig 15572 bp, 14 predicted proteins | sample Munlanlewell138R_FD_192505 | JGI IMG/M metagenome (GOLD analysis project Ga0265293, IMG submission 192505) | Leachate microbial communities from a municipal landfill in Southern Ontario, Canada - Leachate well 138R | ecosystem: Engineered > Solid waste > Landfill > Unclassified | place: Canada...
AGGACTCCCTTTCAGAAAACTTATTTGTAAAACTTACTTCTCAAACTAATCAAGGAATCCCTCCTATGGTTACATATTTAAAAGTAAAACCATTTAATACAAAACCAGTTGCTAAGTTTGCTAAAGCAAGTGGAAGCGAACATAAAGTGGATTTTATTAATCTAACTGATTTTCCTCAGGATGATCCAGATGCTGAGATAGAGTATATATGGGACTTCGGAGATGGAAGTGAAATATTATTATACAATAGTAAAACTCATCCAATTGAAGAAAATATTAATCCATCACATCAATACTATGATTCAGCAGCATACAACGTTAAGCTTACAGCAAAATATAATGGTTGTTCTCATACTTCTCAGAAAACAATTATTCCAACATGGATTGGTATAGAAGAGGTTGAAAATAATGATATCTCAGTAAGTATTTATCCAAACCCTGCATCTAATTTTGCAAATATCAAAGCTGAAGGAGTAAATGGAAATGCGAAGATTATTATATACAACGAAATTGGAAAGCAAATTCAAAGTATTAATGCATCTTCAGTTAATGGAGTGATTGAAAAGCAAATTGATACTAAGAAATACGAAAAAGGTGTTTACTTAGTAAAGATTATTTCCGAAGGTATAGAAACCTCACAAAAACTAATAATTCAATAGTAAACTATAATACTATATTGAAAAGCTGGTATAGACCTAATGTTTATACCAGCTTTTTTTTATTTTTGGATTATATCAAATTATGTATTATATTTGCAGATGTATTAACATTTAATTTCATTGATTATGAATAAAACAATTACACTTTTTTTATCATTTTGTATTTTTATTCTTGGACTAATAATTCCAAATACAAATATAAAAGCACAGGTAGCTGATGGGACAAATTTCGATTTTTCTCTTGGTGATTTTACTAATTGGAAAGGATATCAATCAAAGAATAATAGTTCTTCAACTACAATTGATTTTTACAATTGGATATTATATCCAAATCCAGATACTTGCTTTCATCAGAATCTCCCATGCTTTGTAATAAATTCAGATACATCTGAATATGATCCTAATATTGGTAGTCTTTTAAAAGTCCCATATCATTTGGGATATAATAAGTCTGTAAAAATAAATGTTGATGAAAGTGGAGCAAATGCGAATTACTTATCATACGATATGTTGATAACAAATGAGAATTGTATGGTTACTTTTAATTTTGCTTTGATTCTTGAAACACCAGGACATCAAGGTTATCAGAACCCTTTTGCTAAAATAGAAGTATTAGAAATAGATGCAAATAAATCAAAGGCAGATATACTTCATCCTTCATTTACTTATTTAGTATTAGGTTCTCAGCCACCTCCTATTGGTTGGACTAATTTTACTACTGCTGGTGCTCAAGGGATTTGGCAAAATTGGCGTCAAGTTACTATGGATTTAAGTAATTATATTGGTCATAGCATAAGGTTAAATATATTAATCACAGGATGTTCGCCAACTGCACATTATGCCTATGGTTATTTTACAGGTGAGGTTGCTCCTAAGATTATTGAAGTAAACTCATGTTTAGATAATCTTTCAGATACATTAGCAATTTTAAAAGCTCCAGCAGGTTTTGCTAAATACGAATGGTTTGAGAATCCAAACGACCTTCCAGAGACGCAATTAAATACAATAGATTATGGAAATCCTTTATTAGTCAGTGAATTTAATGGTGCTTTGACTCCTGAAAATAAGTTTGAAGTTTTAAAAAGTGATTCAATTTCTAAGAATTTATTTGTTAAACTAACCTCAATAACCAATACATGGAATACTCCATTAATTTCATATATAAAAGTAAATGCTTATAATTCAAAACCAATAGCAAAATTCGCGAAAATAAGATCAAGTAATTATGAGGTAGCATTTGAAAACAGGACAGAATTCCCTCAAAACGATACAAATGCTGAGATAGAATATGTTTGGGATTTTGGAGACGGAAGTGATTTAGTTATTTATAATAGTAAAACAAATCCTGTATTTATGAATATTAATCCAATTCACCAATATCTTGATTCAAATGAATATAATGTTCAATTAACAGTAAGATATAATGGATGTGAATCTATTACAAATAATATTATAATCCCTACTTATACCGGTATTGAAGAAGTAATAAATGATAATATCTCTTTAAACATTTATCCTAATCCAGCCTCACATTTTACAAATATCAAAGCTGAAGGAGTAAATGGAAATGCGAAGATTATTATATACAACGAAATTGGCAAGCAAATTCAAAGTATTAATGTATCTTCTGTTAATGGAGTAATTGAAAAACAAATTGATACTAAGAAATACGAAAAAGGAGTTTACTTAGTAAAGATTATTTCCGAAGGTATAGAAACCTCCCAAAAACTAATAATTCAATAGTAAACTATTATACTATATTGAAAAGCTGGTATAGGCCTAATGTTTATACCAGCTTTTTTTTATTTTTGGATTATATCAAATTATGTATTATATTTGCAGATGTATTAACATTTAATTTCATTGATTATGAATAAAACAATTACACTTTTTTTATCATTTTGTATTTTTATTCTTGGACTAATAATTCCAAATACAAATATAAAAGCACAGGTAGCTGATGGGACAAATTTCGATTTTTCTCTTGGTGATTTTACTAATTGGAAAGGATATCAATCAAAGAATAATAGTTCTTCAACAACAATTGATTTTGATGACTGGATATTATTTGAAAATCCAAATAACTGTATGCATTCTGGAAAGAATTGTTTTGTGATCAATACAAATTTCTACCAATATGATATGAACGTAGGGGCTACAAAACTTATTAAGATTCCTTCGTTTTTGGGATATAGTAAATCTGTTCAAATTAATGTTGACGACACTGGTGCTAATGCTAATTATCTTGCTTATGATTTATTAGTCTCAAGTAATAATTGTATGATTACTTTTAATTATGCATTGGTTTTTGAATCCCCAAGTCATACTGGATATGAAAATCCATTCTTTCAAGTAGAAATACAATCATTAGATTCAAACAATCTTGAAAATGGAAGGTTACATCCTTCTACTTTCTATGAAGTTAAAGGGGAGTTACCACTGCCTGAGGGATGGAGTTTATTTAATTATTCAGGTTCAAGTGGTATTTGGCAAAATTGGAGACAATTGTCCATGGATTTAAATGATTATATTGGTCAGAAAGTAAGGATAAAAGTTCTAATTACTGCATGTTCGTCTACTAATCATTGGGCTTATGGATATTTTGTTGGTAAGGTAGCTCCAAGAGAATTAGAAGTTGATCCTTGTCCTGGTTTAGATACAATTGCTGCTATATTATCAGCTCCTCCAGGTTTTGCAAAATACGAGTGGTTTGAAAATCCAAACGATTTGCCAGAATCGCAATTAAGTAATATCGCAGATACAGCTATGCCTTTAGATGTTAGAGAAGTGGTAGGTCCTATCCCAGCAAGATTTATGTATAAAGTATTATCGAAAGATTCACTTTCTGAAAACTTATTTGTAAAACTTACTTCAATAGTTAATCCAGGGAATACTCCAATGGTAACGTATATTAAAGGTAAATCCTATTCATATAAACCAGAAGCTAAATTTGATACACTTACAGTAGGGTATTTGAGGATGCATTTTAAAAACAAAACAAAATTCCCACAAAACGACACAAATGCTGAAATAGAATATATATGGGATTTTGGAGATGGAAGCGATTTAGTTGTTTATAATAGCAAGACAAATCCAGAAATAAAAAATATTAATCCAACTCACGAATATTCTGATACAAATGAATATAATGTTACCCTTACAGCCAAATATAATGGATGTAAAACAAAAACACAAAAGGCAATTGTCCCTGTCATTGTAAGCTTAGACTATGTGAAGAAAGATAATATCTCATTAAATATTTATCCTAATCCTGCTAATAATTATGTGAACCTTAAAGTCAATGGAATTGAAGGGAATGCAAAAATTATAATATATAACGAAATTGGTAAACAAGTGCAAAGCATTGATGTTTCTTCAAACTTTGGAATAATTGAAAAACAAATCGACACTAAGAAATTTGAAAAAGGGGTTTACTTAGTAAAGATAATATCAAAGGGTATAGAAACCTCCGAGAAGCTTATTATCCAATAGTTGTTTAATCTTTATTTTATAACCGAGTTATTTGGTTAAAATATTATCAAACTTAATATCTAAGTCATGAACTTAGACTTCCAACTTTTTTTCCTTGATTTTAATCTCAACATCATGCCATGATCTTCTCAACATCATGGCATGATCCTGGTAACATCATGGCATGATCCTGGTAACATCATGGCATGATCTTTGCAACATCATGCCATGATGTTTATTTCTTCATGGCATGATGTTGAGATTTAAACTTGATAAAAATAGTTGGATATTTGATTTGCTGAGTTTTAATCCTTGTTTTTCGAGTTAAATATTGGAATTCTTTTTAGCTTTCTTTTCTTTAGTTGCAGTTCTAAGTATTACTAACCCGGAAATTGCTGCTAATAATGATGCTGTTAATATGGCTATTTTTGCATCGTTTTGAACCTCTGGATTGGAAAATGCTAATAGAGTTATAAAGATTGACATTGTAAAACCTATTCCAGCAAGGGTTCCTGCTCCCAATATCTGTTTGTAATTCATATCGCTTGGAAGAGAATAAAGTTTTAATACCTGCCCTAATTTGCTAAATGCTATTATTCCTAATGGTTTTCCAATAAATAATCCTGCAATTATCCCTATTGTATATGGTTGAGATATTAATTCAACATAATCAATATCAACTTTTATTGCTGTATTGACTATAGCAAATACTGGAAGAATAAAAAATGCTACAGGCTTATGAAGGAAGGATTCAAAACGATGTGAGCAAGATAGCTTTCTTTTCTTATCAAATGGTATTGCAAAGGCAAGTAATACTCCAGTTATTGTTGGATGAATCCCTGATTGGTAGATAAAATACCACATTATTATACCTCCGATTACATAAGGTAGGAAGTGATGAACTTTTAGACGATTTAAACCAATTAGAACTCCATATACTAATAATGCCCAAAGTATATTTGTTATAACTAAATCATTTGAGTACACTATAGCAATAAGAAGTATGGCTCCTAAATCGTCGAATATTGCAAGGGCTATTAAAAATACTTTCAATGAATTAGGGGCTTTATTGCATAATGATAATATACCAATTGCAAAGGCAATATCAGTAGCCATTGGGATTCCAAAACCAGAGGTATATTCTCCAATTGGGTTAAAACTAAAATAGATTAATGCTGGGACTAACATACCTCCAACAGCGGCGAAAAGAGGAAGAATTGTATCTTTTATATTTGATAACTCTCCCTGGTAGATTTCTCTCTCTAATTCAAGCCCAATCAAAAGAAAGAAAATGCTCATAAGTACATCGTTTACCCAAAATTCAATACTTTTGCCTCCAAGTGTGGTGTGCATCAAATCGATATAATCACCTCCGATTGCAGAATTTGCAATAATCAGAGAGAATATGGTTGCAAATATTAGTATAAAACCAGATATCTTTTCGCTTTTAAAGAAATCAGTAAAGCTTTTTGTAAATTCAGTTAGAGTCATTTCTTATTACTTTTTTGTTTAAACAAATTCGTCCTTATTAATTAAATTATTTAGTAGAGCATAAATGGTTAGACCAGAAACAGATTTAATCCCTGTTTTTTTACTAATGTTTTTCCTATGTGATATTACTGTATGAATAGATATATTATGCTGGTCTGCAATTTCCTTGTTTTGCATTCCTTTGGCAATTGAAATCAATATTTCTTTTTCTCTATCCGAAAGGTCAGATTGTTCTTGTTTCTCTATGTTCTTTTCCGATGTTACAACATTAGTAATAGTATTGATTATTTTTGGACCATCATCTAAAATCCCAATTATTGCAGAGAAATTACTATTAACCTCCTCGTTTGAATAGGCATAACTTAAGCCAATAAGATAGAAAGAGCCTAAATCTTGAAAAATATTAGATATGTTTTGTCTTTTATGGAATCCAAATAAATTAGGATTTACAATAATAATATCAGCCTTAAGTTGGGGTAGTCTTTGAGGAAGGAATTGAATATCTCTCAGATAACCAATAACTGAAAAATTGGGAGATTTTTCTAATACATATTTTAAGCCCTGATAGATTATTGTCGAGGGTTCGATTATAAGGACTCTGTATTTTTTATTAATCATTTATGTGTTTTTCAATTTCTGAAACAAGCGGAATAAGAATCTTTTCTTCTATTCTGCTATGAATAATTAGTTCATCTTGAAAACAGAATAGTTTTTCTAATAAGATAGATCTTTTCTTTGATGAGCATGTCTCCGGCAGATATTTGATTATAATGTTTTTTAAATCGCTAAGTTTGTCTTCAATATTTGAATGATTGTCTTCAAAGATATGGATATTATAGTCTGTATTAAATCCAAGTTTATTAATATTTTCAATATAAGGGAATACTATATTTTCTTCATATTCAAAATGATTAATAACCTCTTTTCTGTAGTCTATAAAAAACTTTTTAAGTATTACTAAGTGGTTGTCCTCGCAGTGCTCACAAAGTTCGTCCAAGTCGTTTTCAATTTCTGATAGAGATTCCTTAAGAAAATAGTAATGAGTTTTTCTTAGGAAATTTATCAATTCTTTTGGATTAATATCTAAAAGGTTTTTATTATTTGGAAGATAGTCTTCAAAACTATATATATTGCATACTAAGATGAAAAACTCTGGAGTAATTTGTTTTTGGCTACATATATCGAAGATTGTTTTTTCTCCAAAACCGAGATTAATATCAAAGCGATTGAATACAGATAGTAATTTATAATTACTCAGTATTAAATCTGATAATTTCATATTTGGAGAAAAGGAATTATAATACATATAATTATGAATTTAGTTTTACATTAAATAAACAGATTGGAATGAAAAAAGATTTGCCAATCTAGATTATGTAATTTATTTTCTTGTATTGTAAACCATATAAAATCACTATTTCTAAACAATAATGCACTTAAGGCAAAAGAGGTATATGCTTAAAAGGAGTAATCTAGATTGGCAATAATGGCTAAATCTTTTTACAATGCAAAATTACTATCTATCCTCTCCTTGTGCAATACCAATAAATAGTGAAAAATAAAATTTCCAATCACAATTTATAATGAAAAAGAGCTAATCTACTTTTTTCTAACTGTATTAACTAAGGCAATTAAATAACCAAGAGCAATAAATGCACCAGGAGCTAAAACGAATAATAACATCCCATCATTGTCTCCAATAAATTTCAATCCAAAAATTGCACCTGAACCAAGGATTTCTCTAACTCCACCCAATAATGTAAGAGCAAGAGTAAAGCCAAGACCCATTCCAATTCCATCTAAAAAGGAAGTTGAAACATTATTCTTACTTGCATAGGCTTCAGCTCTACCTAAAATCAAACAGTTAACAACAATCAAAGGGATAAATAACCCAAGACTTTCGTATAGAGCAGGTACAAAAGCTTCCATTACTAATTTCAATACAGTTACAAAAGATGCAATTACCACAATAAAAGCAGGTATTCTTACTTTATCTGGAACTAAATTCTTTATTGAAGCAATAACAACATTAGAAAGGATTAATACAAAGGCTGTACTTAATCCCATACCCAAACCATTTATTGCCGATGTTGTTGTTCCCAAAGTAGGACACATTCCAAGTAATAATGCAAAAACTGGGTTTTCTCTTATAATACCATTGGTTAATATCTTAATATTTTTCATAGAATGTGTTTTTTATTTCTTTTCTTTATATTTCAAATAAGCATTAAATGCATCCTGAATAGATTCCAAAAAAGCCCTTGAAGAAATAGTTGAAGCAGTTATTGCATCAAAATCTCCGCCATCTTTCTTTACTGTGAAATTATCTATACTTGGATTCTTGCCTTTAATACTCTGATTGTTTTTATCAGTCTTAAACCAATCGGTAAGTTTTGAACCCAGTCCAGGGGTTTCTGCCATTGACAGAATAGAATAATTAATAATATTACCTTCTTTATCAAATCCAACCATTACTTCAATCACTCCAGCATATCCCATTGATGAGGTTTGAATTGCAGCACCTATAAATTCTCCATCTTTCTCTGCAGGGAAAACTATATATTTATTTGGTTTGCCTTCTAATTCAATCTCTATTTCCGGTAGTATTTTAGGATTGTTTTGAGGTAATACTTCTTTAATCGCATTAGTTTTTTTATTTGTTTGAGAGTCTAAGATAGGTTGTTTAGTAAACTCATAAACTCCACCCAGTACAGAAGCAGCAATCAGAGAAATCGCTGCTAAAGATATTATCATGTTTTTAAGTGATGATTCTAATTTAGCCATGATTATTTATATTTTAATATCCAAAACGTTTAGGTTTAAAAGCTTTATTCAGTAAAGGAGTTAAAGCATTCATAATAAGAATAGCAAATGAAGCTCCTTCAGGCATTGGTCCAAATTGTCTAAAGAGAATTGTCATCACTCCACAACCAATACCAAAAACCAATTGTGCCTTTCTTGTAATCGGTGATGTTACCATATCTGTTGCCATAAATATAGCTCCAATCATTATCCCTCCTGCAAGCAAATGGTAAATTGGATTTACAAATTCACTTGGGTTAATTAGGTAAAGAATATATGCAAAAATTGCAGCACTTCCAAGATAAGAAACAGGTATATGCCATGTAATTACCTTTCTAAATAACATGAAAAGACCTCCAAGTATAAGAGCAATAGCAGATACTTCCCCAAAACTACCACCAGTTGCTCCTAAAAACATATTCCAAGCATCTACTGCTTGTCCGTTTTTTAAAGCTATTAATGGAGTAGGTCCAGTTAATACATCTGTGATAGCATGACTGAATATTGGTTGAGGTAGTGGCCATTCAGAAATTGCTACTTCTGTTGGGAATGAAAGAAAAAGAAATGCTCTCCCAACTAAAGCAGGATTAAAAGGATTTTTACCCAATCCTCCGTAGGACATTTTACCAACCCCAATTGCAAATAATGCTCCAAGTGCAACAATCCATAAAGGAACAGATGATGGAAGATTAAAAGCAAGTAAAAGCCCTGTAATAATAGCAGAACCATCGTTAATTGTTGTGCCTCCTTTGATTAAGAATTTTTGAATAGCCCATTCAAATAATAGACAAGCCGCAACAGAGGTTAGGGTAACTAATAATGCGTCCATGCCAAAGAAGTATATCCCCACTAAGAATGCTGGCATAAGAGCAATTATAACAGTCCACATCACAGATTTAGTGGTTTCTTTGCTTTGCACATGAGGAGAACCTGAAACAGTAAGTAATGCCATATTAATATCTAATTTTATTATTATTATCTTGTTCTTGAATTTATATAAGATTTGCTTGATCTTATTATCTCCAAATATATATCCTTGTAAATTGGTTCATAATCGTCTGTAGAACAAATCCCAATCATTGTAATAATCTTGTTTTTATTCTTTATAAAATACGCTAATCCTGCCATTGTCTCCTCTTGCTCTGTTTCGTATGCAAAGAGAAACCAATGACTTTCAAGATTATTAATTATTTCTTTTCCTCCCTTAATAATTGAAAAATTATAAAATACTTCATTCATAGATTCCAATGAAAAATTCACTTCAATAAATTCTTCAATGCTTCCTTCGTCCCATTGACTAATTGTAATTTGTATTTTCTCTTCAATATTATCAATTTCTTCACTATCAACATCTGCTTCATAAGGAGAAAAAATTGTAACTACTCCTTGTTCTGCTTCTTCAACTTCCCAATTGTCTGGATATTGAAAACAAAAATCATTCTTAGTGTCAATATAGGTTTCTTTACTCTGAGCAAAAGCACTAAGTGAAGAAAAGCAGATAAAAGTAAAAAGAAAAATTCTTGTTAGTAACATATCTTATAATTGATTATTTCATTGCTCTTTGTCTTCTTAACTCTCCAATATTGGATTTTGCAACCCTAATTGTGTCAAGTAAAGGTCTCCCAGCTGGGCATGTGAAAAGACAACATCCACATTCAATACAATCCATTGCAAATTCTTTTTCTGCATCTTCCCATCTGCGATTTTCAGATAATTGAGCTAAGAGAATAGGCTCTAATCCCATTGGACATACTGTAACACATTTTCCGCAACGTAAGCAATTAGTAATTTCCTTTCTCTTTGCTTCTTTTTGATTAATAACTAATATACTTGATGTGGTTTTAGTTGTAGGAGCATTTATATCGCTAATTGCTTTGCCCATCATAGGGCCACCTGATATTAATTTTCCAGTATCCTCTGGCAAACCTCCGAAATAATCAATTATTGAATTAAGAGGAGTACCTACTCTTACTAAAAGATTTTTCTGAGCTTTAACATTCTTGCCAGTAAGAGTCATTATATTATCTATTAAAGGCTTGTTTTTTTGTACAGCCTGATAGATAGCTATGGATGTTCCAAGATTATTTACAACACATCCAACCTCAATAGGGAGTTTACCGCTTGGAACCTCTCTTTTGGTTATAGCGAATATTAATTGTTTTTCTGCTCCTTGAGGATATTTTGTTTTTAATGGAACAACTTCAGTATTCTTATATTTCTTTGAGAACTCTGTCATAAGCTTAATTGCCTCTGGCTTATTGTCCTCAATCCCAATAAATGCTTTTTCAACATTTAATGCTCTTTTCATTATTTCAATCCCAACAAAAGCCTCTTCTGTATGCTCAAGCATTGCTCTATAGTCTGAGGTTAGATAAGGCTCGCATTCAACTGCATTAATAATTAGAAATTCAGCTTTCTTACCTTCAGGAATCATATACTTAACATGGGTAGGAAAAGCCGCACCACCCAATCCAACAATACCTTTCTCCTTTATCTTTTCAATTATTTGTTTGGAATCTAATTTAATTTCTCTGATAATATCTTTTGTTCTATCAATATCTTCCAACCATTCATCTCCTTCAACATCAATAAAAATAGCTTGTTTCTTATACCCTGAAATATCTATTGCAAAATCTATTTTTGAAATTGTACCTGAATATGGAGAGTGGAGATTAGCACAGATAAAAGCTTCAGCCTTCGCCAATAGTTCTCCTACCTTAACCTTTTGACCCTTTTCAACTAATAGTTTTGAAGGAGCTCCTAAATGTTGGTTAACAAAAACTACCCCTTGTTTTGGTAATGGGAAGGTTTCAATTTGACTGTCTTTTGCAAATTTGTTTTCTTCTGGATGAGTCCCACCTATTTGAAATGTTTTCATAGTTTATCTTCTCTTCGTTAAGGTTGAATATTATGCTTGAGATTCTTCTAAAACTGCTTCTTTTTCAGCTTTTTTTAATGGGAAATTAATTTCCCATATTGCTCCAGTTGGGCATTCTACTGCACATTTTCTACATAGCTTACATTTATTATAGTCTATATAGGCAAGATTATTCTCAATGGTAATAGCATCAAATTTACATGCAAGCTTACATTTTCCACAGCCAATGCAAGCAACAGAACAATTCTTCTTAGCAACACCTCCTTTTTCGGTATTTACACAAGAAACAAATATTCTTCTGTTTTTTATTCCCTTATTTCTTAACTCTATTATTTTTCTTGGACATGCAGTAACACATGCTCCACAAGCTACACATTTTTCCTCGTCTACTTCCGGTAAACCTGTCTCTTCATTAATATATATAGCATCGAATTGACATACAGTAACGCAGTTGCCAAGACCAAGACAACCATTAGGACAGCCACCTTCGGAAGAAAAGGTCATATGAGCATATAAGCAATCCTTTACCCCGTCGTAATTAACCTTAGCATTTGTGTTTTTCTTCCCTCCATTACATCTAATAACAGCAACTTTTGGAAGTGTAGCAACTGCTTCAATCCCCATAACACTTGCAACATTACTCATTGTAAGCTCTCCTCCAACTGGGCAATTCATTCCTTCCAAGCTTTCTTTCTTTACAATTGCCTCAGCAAATGCTCTACATCCGGTATGACCACATCCTCCACAATTAGCACCTGGCAAAGCTTCAGAAACTAAATCTATTCTTGGGTCTTCGAAAACCTTGAACTTCTGAGCTACAAAATAAAGAATGATTGCAGCAATAATTCCTATTAAGGTTAAAACTAAAATCGCGTAAGAGAATGTTAACATATTTTTTTAGTTTAAAATGAAAATGCAAATATAGTGGGACAAAGTTACAATAAAAAATAATATTACTTCGTGAAAAAGAATAATAATTTTATCTTAATTCCATTTTGGCTTTTAGTTTTTCTATCATTACATAAGAGTTAATTATAGATTGTTCAGAGACTTTCCCCTCTTTTACAAGTTGGAAAACAGTGTCAATAAACTTATAGCCTATTTCATCATCATAGGTCTCCCCATTATTGGAAAAAATAAAAATATTCACTCCTGAATTAATTCCTTTTTCTAAACAAGTCTTAAGATTATACTCCTTTGCAATGGCTCCCATAGCCATATCATCCGAAATTATTATTCCTCTATAACCCATTTTTACTCTTAATAGATTTGTAAGGGTCTTATATGAAAGAGTAGAAGGATAAACAGAGTCGATATTTGCATTAAATACATGTGAGGTCATTATCATATCAACATATCCTTCATCTATTAGTCTTTGGAAAGGGATTAATTCTTTTTCTTGATATGTATCTGTAACATCCACTACTCCCTTATGAGTGTCGCTATTAGAACTGCCATGCCCTGGGAAATGCTTGATTGCAGTTAGTATTCCTTTTTTTCTATGTTCCTCAATAACTAATTTTGAATGTGTAATTACTCTCTCTTCGTCAGAGGAGAAACTCCTTTCTAATTTACCGATAATTGGGCATTGAGGATTAATATTTACATCCACAGATGGAGCAAAATTCAGATTTATTCCAAGTGATTTTAAATTAGTAGCTGTTCTCGCTGCCCATTCTGAGGTTAGCTTCTTATTATGATTATCTCCAAGATATTGCTGAGAGACAGTAGGAGGGAATCCATAGATTTCCTTGAGCCTTGATACCTTTCCTCCTTCCTGATCGATAGATATAAGTAGTTTATTTGTCCCTGCCTTTTGTAGGTCTCTGCATAATTTTCTTAATTGATTAGGATTTTCAATATTACGTTTTGCTTTCTTCGAGGGTACATCGTAATCGAAAAGTATAACTCCTCCAATTCCTTCTCGAGTTATAAGTTTGTATATATTATCCGAAGATTTTAATTCAGTACCTCTAAATCCAAGAATTAGCATTTGGGCAATCTTTCTTCTTAATTCCAAATCCTCCTTTGAATAGTTTTCTTCCTTGTTTCCTTTCCTCACATCTTTGGCAATTAAGCATGAATTAAAGGAAATAGAGATTAATACCAATAGTATTCCGAACAGCTTACTTAGTTTCATATTTGTTTTAAATTAAATCTATTATAATTTATTTTTCACTCTCTGCTATAATTGTGTTTGATGAGTATTGGAAAGGTTTTAGATTGAAAACTTTCATTACTGCAAACACATGATCAAAAATATCGGACTGAACTCTCTCGTATTCTATCCAAACTTGCTTCGCCGAGAAGCAGTAAATCTCTATCGGTACTCCAGTTGCAGTTGGTTGCAATTGCCTAACCATATGTGTCATCTCAAGATTTAAGTTTGGATTATTATTTAACCATGATTCCAAATACTCTCTAAATGTTCCAATATTTGTTAGCATCCTTTTGTCTAATGGAGTATTATGTTTTGCATTATGCTTCTCAATATCGCTTAGCTTTTTGTCTAAATAATGATTTAAAAACTCACTCTCCTTAAGGGTTTCTATCTCTTGCTGGCTTAAATAATGTATTGTATTAATATCAATATTTATTGAGCGTTTAATTCTTCTGCCTTTACTTTCCTGCATCCCTCTCCAATTGGTAAAGGATTCAGATACTAATTTATGGGTTGGAATTGTGGTTATTGTCTTATCCCAGTTTTGAACCTTAACTGTTGTAAGGTTAATCTCCAAAACATCTCCATCTACCCCTCTATTAGGCATTACTATCCAATCTCCAATCCTTACCATATTATTAGCGCTAAGCTGAATCCCTGCTACAAAACCAAGAATAGAATCTTGAAATACAAGTATTAGCACAGCAGCAAAAGCAGTAAGACCTCCAAGTAGAATTATCAGAGATTTGCCGGTAAAAATACTAACTACAATTATTAATGCAACACCCCAAACAAAAATCATCAAGACCTGAGTAAATATTTTCAGTGGTTTTTCTTTCGATATTGGATATGTTTCCCAAATACGGTTAATTCCGTCTAATATAGATGAAAATAGAAATACTGAGGCAAAGGTAATCCAGGTGCTAATAAGTTTTTGAATAATATTCATGTATTCCCAGTCAAGGCTTGTCAGTCCAATCTTAATTACAATAGCTGCAATAAGAATTCCTAAGCGTCTAAAGAATAATTTATCGAAAAGAAGATTATCCCAATCTGTAGAGGTTTGACCTGCAATCTTTAATACAATATGAGCAAGGAATTTCCTGGCAACCAAATAAGCAATCCATCCAACAATTCCTATAATCAAAATGCTTAGAATAGTATTAAGAAAGATAATCAACCCTTGGGAGTTAATCCCCATGCTATTAAATAAAGAAGTAAAATCCATAATCCATAATTTTTTTCAATAAACAAATGCAAAGATAAGGAAATTAAGCCCGCTTATCAAATAATAAAGTTATTAAATCAAATTTAGAACTAATGAAATCAAATTCCAATCTCAATATAATGCCATTATTTCCTCCATATAATGGCATTATATCACAAGTATAATGCGGTTATATTGCAAGTATAATGCCATTATATTGACAATATAATGCGGTTATATTGAGATTAGAATCAAAATAGATAAGTTTAAGTCTTTGTTTCAATAGACTATAATCAAAAAAAAAGACGTTGAATCTTGATTGATTCAACGTCTTTCTTGAGTTGCGGAGGCAGGACTCGAACCTACGACCTTCGGGTTATGAGCCCGACGAGCTACCACTGCTCCACTCCGCGATATTTCTTTATTGCGTTTGCAAAGATATAAAGATTTTCTATACTAACCAAATATTAGGATAAGTATTTTTAATATATAGCTCTATTGAGCACTATTCTTTGAAGTTATCTATATCTCTTCTTTCCCTCTTTGTAGGTCTTCCACTGCCTCTATCACGTTTTTCAAAAGCAAATTTTCTTGTAATCTCTATTCTTTCGTATTCCTCTTTAGGAGTAAGGTCTTCCATATATTTATCTACAAGCTTTGCTCCCTGACGATTATTAACAAGAGCAATAACCTTTACCTTTCTGTGAATTTGCTCAATATTAACATTGATAATATCTCCAATCTTGACTTGATAAGAAGCTTTTGCAGGTATATTATTAATAATTACCTTGCCTAATCGACATGCATCGCTTGCCAATGCTCTTGTCTTATAGAGCCTTACTGACCATAACCACTTATCAAGCCTAACTTCTTTTTCCAAAGCTTATTTCTCCCTGAAATATA
>Ga0265293_10008222_pt1 | contig 15572 bp, 7 predicted proteins | sample Munlanlewell138R_FD_192505 | JGI IMG/M metagenome (GOLD analysis project Ga0265293, IMG submission 192505) | Leachate microbial communities from a municipal landfill in Southern Ontario, Canada - Leachate well 138R | ecosystem: Engineered > Solid waste > Landfill > Unclassified | place: Canada...
TAAACACAAAAAATTTAAGATAATACGTTTCCGGCATTGAGCTTAAAACCGGATGATCAGGTGAATGGTACCCCCTATGAACAATTTTCAATTGACGGTTCATCTTTGCTGCCGCATTTTGTATTAAATCAAGAAAGTCATTTTCGGATAAATGGTGAGAGCAACTTGAACTTACCAAATACCCTCCGTCATTAAGAATATTCAAGGCGATTTTGTTAAGTTTATGGTATGCTGATATTGCGGTTTTGATTGTTTTCTTGCTCTTTGTGAATGCCGGTGGGTCAAGAATTACAATATCCCATTTTTTATCGGCATTTATTGCATCATTCATGTATCGAAATACATCAGCAATTTCAAAATTTACTTTTAATTTGTTAATTTCAGCATTTCTGCGAGCTGATTGAATGGCTTGTTCGGAAATATCTATGGCATCTACCGACAAAGCACCCCCCAAAGCCGAATTGAGTGCAAATCCCCCTTGATTTGTATAGCAGTCCAAGACTTTTTTACCACGTGAAATCCCTGCGATGAATTGACGATTAAATCTTTGGTCTAAGAAGAAACCGGTCTTCTGTCCAAAGTCAACAGAAATAATATATTTAATACCGTTTTCGGTAATTTCAATATTTTCATCAGATTTACCATAAAGCAATTCATCATTATTCGGCAGACCTTCAATTTCTCTAAGTCTGGAGTTTGTACGAGTTATTATGCACTTGGTGTTAGGAAATACTTTTAACAATGCTTGTACAACAATTTGCTTTCTTGTTTCAATTCCGGCAGATTGAATTTGCATTACGAATGTATCATTATATTTATCAATAATCAGTCCCGGCAGATAATCTGACTCTCCATATATCAAACGCATAGATTCATTACCGGTAAAGAAATTTAATCTGTAAGAATATGCCGAATAAATTCTCGCAACAAAAAAATCCAAGTCCGGTTCTCGATTGCTTTTGAGTAATCTTACTGAAATCAGGCTGTTAGGGTTAAAAAAGCCGACACCGTAATTATTTCCATGACTGTCAATTACTTCAACGACTGTCCCACTCTCATAATCTGGGATTTTCTCCAATTCATTACTGAATATCCACAGATAACCTCTTCGGATTTTTCTTTCGGCATTCTTTTTAATATATACTTTGTTCAAATTATTTTTCTTCTAAAAAATACTATTTTACGTTTCAACACTAAATATCTTGTTATTGATTATGTTTAATCTACTCCGACACATACAAAATCAAATATTACTTTATCAAGAATAAACATCTTCTGATATTTTATACAATACATGTAAAATTTGCTTTTAATAACGGATTATCACCATCAATCTAATTCCATATATTTTAAGCAATTTAGTCAGACATGACAAAAAAAATAAGATTAAACAAAAATAATTTGTAATTGATGGATAAATTAGTTAATTTACGAATTATTGGTTGCATAATTTCTGGTAATTTTATGAAATATATCATACTTATATTACTGTCTGTAGCATTGGTAACAGATGCATCATCACAGAAAATTGAGATATTTGACATAGATGATTCACAATTTCCGATTATGAAAGCAAAATTTTTTGCTTTTGATTCTACGGGTGCTCAAGTAACTGATTTGAGTCCCGAAGATTTCAACATAAGAGAGGATGGACAGGACAGAAACATCATATCAGTACATTGCGATACTAAGGTTGTACTCGAGCCTGTATCAACCGTGCTGGTGATGGATGCATCCGGCTCAATGCGACGCAGAAACATACTTCTCGCCCAAGCAGCAGCAGCAGCATGGATTTCTGCGATGCCGGAAGGAGAATCAGAATGTGCAATCACAGCTTTTGACAATATAAATTATTTGATACAAGATTTTACAAACATCAAACCTTTGCTTTTAGAAAAAGTACGCGAGCTTTTCGCAAACGGTGGTACAGATTATAATGCAGCTTTTATAGACGAAATGTACGGAGCCTTACTTGTATCAAAGAATGCCCAACATAAGAAGGTTATAGTTATCATGACTGACGGAAGACCTACTAACGAAGTACTTGAAGATGTAATAACTGATGAGGCAAAAGAGCAAAATGCTGTAGTATTTGCCGTAACCCTGGGAATGCCATGTCCCGATGTATTAAAAAGAATCACGGAACTTACCGGTGGTCAATGGTTCGAAGATGTGAGCACCCCTAAAGAAGCTTCAGATATTTACAACCAAATTCTTAAAATTGTACAGGGTGCCGAAGCATGTGAAATTGTATGGGAAAGCGATATATCTTGTAATACTGGCGAACGAGTAGCCGATGTTGATTTCTATCCTTTCAATACACATAAATTTATTTCATACGAGCTGCCTCAAACTGCAGTGTCAGGTGTATCAGCTACACCAAATTCAGTTTTTTTTAGAAATATTTTACCCGGAGTTTCAAAGGATACAACGTTAACAATAACAGCCTCGAGCGGCGATATGATAGTCTCTGAGATAGTCTGGGACAACCCTGCATTTGAAGTCATCCCTACTTCATTTTCTCTTAAAAAAGGTGAAAGTCAAAAAGTAATAGTACGATATACCGCACAGTCAGGAGGAAAATATGTTTGGGCAAGAATGGATGTATTTAACAATCTATGTCCCCTACAATTCTTTGTAAGTGGAGGTTTTGAAGGCAAAAGACCGGAGGAAAGTACTTTAGAAATACTTCACCCGAACGGTTCCGAAGTCTTTGTTGCCGGCAATGACACAGTAGTTGCTTGGGAGGGTATTCCCGAAACCGACAAAGTAAAACTCGAATACAGTATTGATAATGGGATGTCATGGAATTTAGTAGCCGATGAAGCAAGTGGAGGTCAATACAAATGGGAACGAATACCTACTACACCGAGCGACAGATGTCTTATGAAAGTTACTCAAATTAGTGATGAGGATGACAAGCAAACAGAGTGGATAAAAGAATTTGGAAGTGGTTTCTACTACGAATATCCGGAAAAACATACCGATATATCAATGGATATTTATGGAAATATGTATGTAGTAAGTCAATATAATGGCAATATTAATATTGGTGAGTTTTCATTGATTGCCGAGGGTGAAGAAGATATTTTAATAGCTAAAATTTCACCGAATAAAGGAATAGAATGGGTTACGAGCATAGGAGGTCCTGAACGTGATATAGCAACCGGTATCATTACTGACCTATTCGGAAATTCATATATCACAGGTTCTTTCAGTCACAGTATGTTATTCGATAATAGGGGTATATTTGCGAAAGGGGGGACTGACGGTTTCATTGCAAAAATACTGCCGGACGGTTCAGTTGAATGGTTAGTTAACGTTGGCGGCGACGGCAATGATGTTGTCAATGATATATGCTTGGACTCTTTTTCAAATTTAATTATTACCGGATACTATACTTCACAAGGGTTTTTCGATAAAATTGAATTAAACAGTGAAGGCAACAGTGACATGTTTCTCGCACGTTATACACCCGAAGGTCAATGCTTATGGGCAAAATCGGGTGGCGGTGAATTCTTTGATGAAGGTATGGCTGTAACTTGTGATAATGAGAACAGAATATACACTACCGGTAAATTTACCAAAAAAGCTATCATTGGTGGCAAGGAATTGATAAGTAACAGTGATAATACAGAGTTCTTGGATTATGAAATATATGTCGCAAAATACTTTCTTAACGGTATGCCCGATTGGGTTCTACAAGCAGGAGGCGAAGGCGATGATGAAGCTCAGGGAATTGCAGCAGATGAAAATGGAAATGTATTTATCACCGGCTCATTTACAAGAAATTCAAAATTCGGTAATAGTGAATTACAAGCTAATGTTACTGGAGATTTTGAGTCAAAAGACATATTCGTGGCAAGAATAAACAGTAATGGCACTTTCTATTGGGCAGTCCGTTCCGGTGGCTTAAACATGGATGAAGCCTTAGATATTGCAGTTGACCAAGATGGCAATCCCGTTATTGTCGGAAGATTTATTAATTCTGCGAAATTCGGAGATTTTGAATTACAGGGCAGAGGATTTTACGATGCTTTCGTAGCACGTTATAACCCCGATGGTACTGTTATTTCTGTTCTTGATGGAGGAGGTCCTTATGAGGATGCCGGAAGAGCCTTGGCATTGGACTCATGGGGAAATGCTTATGTGGTAGGAACTTATATTTTAGTAGGATATTTCAACGGTGAAACGATATTATCACATGATAGCCAAATGGATTTATTCATCTGGGCTGCCGGAGGTGGTGCTGACGGTCTTCAGTCAGATGTATCAAATTCTAATTGGTCAATTGTCGTACCTACCGGAGCATCTAAAGATATTGACATGGGTTCTGCTTTTATCGGTACTGCACGAGATTCTCTAATATTAGATTATGTTATCAACTCAGGTGATTATGATTTCGATGTTGATTCATTGGTTATTGTCGGTGATGACAAAGATGCTTTCTTTGTCGTGAGTCCGAGTATTGCATTAACCGTAGAAAGTAAAAGTAATATGGATGCCGAGTTCAGGTTTTCACCAAGTAGAGTAGGTTTACATACAGCAGAAGTCAAAATTTATACACAGTTTAACGTAATAAATCATACTATACAAGGTGTCGGTAAGATTCCAAGTTTACAATTGCTAACACGTAATGTTGACTTCGGTAAAGTACTTGTAGGTACTGATAAAGATTTATCGAAAATTCCTGCATTGAGAAATACCAGTGATGAATCAATTTTAATAACCGGTACAAGGCATAATAAACCTAATGATAAGGATTTCGTTACATTGTCGGGTGGAGGAGAGTTCGAAATCAAATCTGGCGATACAGCATTCATTGACTTACGTTTTTCACCTTCAATTAAAGGTAGGACATCCGGCACTTTAGAATTTTATTTTGAGGGTTCTGATGATCCTGTAATAATTAATCTCGGCGGTGAAGGTGTAAACCCAAATCCATCAATAATGGTATTTGACAACCAATTTGGAGATTTGTTCTGCGAGAAGGAAACAAGCACAGTCATTCAACTGTCAAACATGGGTGGAGACACACTCGTGATAAATAATATCGAATTTATCGGAGCAGACGCTTCTGCGTTTTCTGTTGATACTGAATATCCCATCATTATAGCTCCTGACAGAGCCTCACCATTAACCGTGAATTTTTCCTCTAACCATCTCGGAATAAATAGTTCCGAAATGCTTATTTACAGCAACTCACAGCCAGATAGCATTACAAGTGTTCCCTTGATGATTCGAATTAATGGTTCAGGTCCCGAAATTGACAAGGAATTCATAGATTTTGGTATCATAAATATTAATAATGATGCTGATGCAAAATTTACTATTACGAATTCGGGAAATTACAGCAGCAGGTTTATCATTGAAGGTAACGATAAATTTACTTTATCCGCCTATGATTTTATTCTTTTGGAAAAGCAATCCAAGGAGATTGAAGTCTTCTTTGAGGGTACAGATGTTGAAAGTGATTATACCGAATCTATTGTTATTCGTGATACTTTATGCGAATTTTCCAGAACAGTTGACTTGAAACTTTCGGTTAGAAAACTTGACAATCCTATGATAAGCACCTCCTTGGAAGATTTTGAAATACTTCGTTGCAACAACGAAGATGTCAAGAATTTGAGAATTTCAAATATCGGTAATGAAACTTTGCAAATTGTCGGTTCAAGAATAGAAGGATTGGATTCAGATGACTTTGAGATAAATATTGATAATTCTTTCCAAATCGAAAGCGGTAACTTCGTTGATGCTGAAATATTATTTAAACCTGAATCACCGGGGTTTAAAAATGCTGTATTGATAATTGAAAGTAATTCGGAATTTAATTCTCAACTTGAAATTGTTCTCTACGGTGAGTACTTCCCGAATATGTTTCAATTAGATAAGGAAAACATAAATTTAGGTAATTTAAGCTTAAATGAACCTGCTGATTTTGAATTTTCTATAAAAAATGATGGATATGAGAAAGCAGAATATCAGATTTCGCATGACAGTAATATATTACTGTCACAATCATCACTAATTCTTGGGTCTGGTGAGGAAGCAACAATCAACGGCAGACTTACTCTGAACGAGCCAATCGAAAACTACGAGGGAATAATCAATGTTTTAGAATCTGAGTGCAACATAAGTAAAGACATTTTAATTAATGCCTCTTCTTCTGTTGATTTGAATCTAAGTCTCGGAATTTTTGAACATGAAGCATATATCGGTGATGTTGTTACGATTCCTATAGTAATTACAGACCATAACTTCTCCGACATGAATGAAATCGGCAATATCAGCTTTGAAATAGTATATAACTCTACCCTACTGCTTCCTTTAGGTGACTATGAATTTACATCAGCCGGCGGAACGGGCATTTTGAAAATTGATAATATCAAAATCGGTGAAAGGGAAGACTCATCGTTGATGGAAATTAGTTTCATGACAGGACTCGGCAATTCCGAAACATCAGACCTCATAATTGAAAACGTTACTTTAAAAGATAATAGAGTTAATATCTCAACTCAAAACGGCAGTTTCAAATCACTCGGGGTATGCTACGAAGGAGGTACCAGATTATTTAATCCAAACGGCCAATACGCCGGAATCACAGCTATCAGTCCGAATCCCTCAGACCGTGAAGCAAGCATTTCAGTACGATTGATTGAAAAAGGATTGACTAAATTGTCACTCTATAATACTTACGGCAAGCTACTGAAAGAATTTGATATTAATTATCAAGTAGGAGATTTTGATATCAAATTGGATAATGCCGATTTTGAAAGCGGTGTATATTATATTCATTTGAACACTCCAACTATCAATCAAGTACGTAAATTCTTAATAGTAAAATAAAGCAACTCTTAGGAATTCATCAATTATGAAAACGGAGTAACTATGAAAATTGTTACTCCGTTTCTGTATTTAACTGTTACTTAATAAATCACACAAAAGGTAATTTTATTACTTCAGCAACAAATCTTTTTCCGCGTGCCTCTATTTCAATGTTAGTCCCGGGGCTCTTAAATTCAGTCTTAACATAAGCCAAACCTATTGCTTTATTAAGGGTTGGAGAAAGGTTACCACTTGTAACAAAACCTATTTCATTATCGCCGCTGAAAATTTTATATCCGTGACGGGCAATAAACTTATCAGCTGCAACTACAAAACCTACTAAATTTCTGCTTGGTTTATTTTCCTTGACTTGAGCCAGTACCTTACTGCCGTTAAATTCGCCTTTTGAAAATTTAGTAATCCAGCCCAAACCTGCTTCGAGCGGATTTGTTGTTTGGTCTATATCATTTCCATAGAGGCAATATCCTTTTTCAAGTCTTAGTGTATCACGGCAACCTAAACCAACAGGTTCGATACCCAAGTCGGCTCCTGCATCGAACAGTTTATTCCAGACATCACGGGCGACATCTTCCCCACCCTGGAAGTATAATTCGTAACCCAGCTCACCCGTGTAACCGGTTCTCGAAATTATCATATCATATCCGGCTACTTTACCTTTGACGAAATGATAAAATTTTAAAGCATCTTCACTCAAATCTTCAGAACAAAGTTTCTGTACTGTCTCTCTTGATGCAGGTCCTTGAACAGCCAACAAATTAAACGAATCTGATGAATTAATCAGCTCAAGGTCAAATCCTTCGGCATTCTTTGAACACCATTCCCAATCCTTGTATTCGTTTGCACCGTTTACGACCATCATGTAATGCTCATCTCCGAGCTTATAAACCAACAAATCGTCAACAATACCACCGTCTTCATAGCAAAAAGCAGAATATTGGACAGCACCGATACTCAGCTTTGATGCATCGTTGGTAGTAACTTTCTGAACGAAGTCAAGAGCATTTTTTCCCTTAATCTCAAATTCACCCATGTGAGACACGTCAAATACTCCAACTTTTTCTCTTACAGTGTTATGCTCTGCAATGATACCTTTAGGATATTGTATAGGCATGGTAAATCCTGCAAATTCTACCATTTTGGCGCCCAATTCCTTATGAATTGCGTTAAATCTTGTTGTTCTAATCATATTTTCCTCAAATTAATAAACTCTTTTTATTTTTTTGCACATTCATGAAATTTAAAATTAGCACTTTTTTACTTAACTTCAATAAACTCTTTCATAGATTCAAATTTCTTAACGCCAATTCCTTTAATTTTCATTATATCTGACGGCTTTTCAAATCTATGCTCTTTTCTGAAATTCAGAATTGCGACGGCTGTCTTCTCTCCTATGTTAGGCAGTTTCATAAGTTCCAACTTTGAAGCATTATTCAGGTCAATCTTGACATTAACTAATCTTTCAGCTTTTGAGTATTTCTTAACAGTAGATGGATTGGGCTGTGTATTTAATTTCAACACATTAGATTGTGTCGCTTCATTAGTATCAATAAAGGGATTATTTGAAATATCTGTTCCTGTATAAGTTCGAGCGGCTTCCTCAGCAAGGGAGTCAAGCAAGCGAAAAACCTCCGGATTGACTCTATCTTTATATCTGTTGTCTTTATCAAAGTATCTTACTGATGAACCAATAAGTAAACCGATAAGAAGCACTGTAACGACTGTTAATTCAGATTTACTCGTGCCTGTAATTGTTTTAATTTTTGCTATTATTTCCGGAATTTTCATTTCTTGGAAAACAACAATTATATGATTGCAAAATTACATATTTACAATCATAAAACAAAGAATAAAATCAATTATTTTTCAACCCTTGACAACCAAATATAAACCTTATCGCCTCTTCTCAGCAATGTTGATACAGGAATAGAAATGACATCACCCTTTTCTGCACTTGAAACAGGTTCATTTTCTTTTCGTATTTCTTCAATATTTCCTTCCCAAACTCCTGTACTCGTACCAGTTACAATAATTTCATCACCAAGTTGCAGTCCTCCGGCTTTTAGTGTAATTTCTGCAACATGTGACTTCTTGAAATAATTACTGATATCACCAATGTAAGTCTTATATTTTGTTGCATTAGAGCCGTGTTTTGAATTCCACTCTCCCAACTTTTGGCCTAAATAATACCCATCCCAGAAACCTCGATTATAGACCTCCGAAAGTTTTTGATTCCAGTTTTCAATTTTATCCGGCGAATAGGTTCCGTCTAAGTAGGCTTCTACTGCTTCATGATAGCATTCTACTGTCCGCTTGACATACTCGGGAGCCCTTCCCCTTCCTTCAATCTTTAATACAGTGACACCTGCATCAAGAATTCTGTCCAAGAAATGAATTGTTTTCAAATCTTTGGGGGACATTATGTACTCGTTATCAATCTCAAGCTCTGCTCCGGTTTCAGTGTCAGTCACCGTATATGTACGCCTACAATTCTGAAGACATGAGCCTCTGTTGGCACTTTTATTATATTCATGTAAGCTCATATAACATTTACCGGAAACAGCCATACAAAGAGCACCATGAACAAACATTTCAATTTTAACAAGGCTTCCTGAAGGACCTCTGATATCATTTTCGATGATGTAATCCGAAATTTCCTTTACTTGATTCAAATTTAATTCACGGGCAAGAACAACTACATCTGCATACTTTGAATAAAATTTCAGTGAGCGTTTATTAGTAATATTGACCTGAGTAGAAATATGTATTTCCAGACCGATTTCTGAAGCATATTCCATTACAGACATATCAGATGCAATTATTGCACTGATACCGTTTTTTAAACACTCATCCATGATTTCACAGGACATTTCAAAGTCCTTATCGTACATCACGGTGTTAAGTGTAACATAAGACTTTATATTTTTTGTACGGCAGATATCGGCAATTTTACGAAGATCTTCAATGGTAAAGTTTACACTCGATTTAGCTCGCATGTTTAATTTGTCTATACCGAAATAGACAGAGTCAGCTCCTGCATTGATAGCGGCATACAGCGATTCATACGAGCCTGCGGGTGCCATAATTTCTATATTTCTCATGTTCATTTTTTTTATAGATTGAATGACAGACTAAAAAACTTATTGTTAATAAATTCAACTTTTCCGGACACATAGTCATTGTTCTCATGACTAAGGGGCACCAATTTCCCGACTGCAAAGCCAATAGCCGAGCCTATTAAAATATCCACAGGGAAGTGTCTGCCGGAGAATATTCTTAGCAAGGCAGTTGCAGATGCAAGAGACATTGAACCAAGCCATATTAATTTATGATTAGAGGCTTCAGGATAATATTTACTGTATGTTTCAGCAAAAAAAGTCATTCCGGCAAATGCAAGACAGGCATGTCCTGAAAAGAATGATAACCTTGCATCTTTTGTTTTTTTCTCTTCAATTGGGACCTTCGGATTATATACATAGGGTCTCGGGTCACGGACAATATTTTTTGTTATCGTTGTTGCACCTATGCTGAACATTCCTGTTTCAATATACATCATGCCGTAGGTACTCCAATCATTTATGACCCGTCCGTCGAAAATTTGACCCGCCGGAACCGCAAGACAAATTCCTAATAATATATCACTTATTAAGGCATTTGTATTGTTGTAATTATCAACTGAAATCTTATTAATCGAAAGAATATCAGATTTCATAAGTTCTTCAATAGCAAAATCCGACAGGGGTGTTAATTCATTATTGCTTAAATTAAATCCAAGCCCGATTAGACCCGCACCTGTTAAAAAAATATTTCGGTTCGAATCGTCAAACTTGTAAGGATTGGATAATGAATTAGTGTTTTCTATTAACAAAATACTTAACGAAACAGAAATAATAATCAATAATTTGTTATAATTACATGAAATCATTTCTCAGGAAATCTCCTTAGGTAAAACATCTATCCTTATGGACTCCTCTCGGTTCAAATATTTTTTTGACAAATTGGCAATACGTTCGGTGCTTACACTATCATATTTTCCCAATACATCAAAAATCATTTCCGGTTTATTTCTAAACAAAGTAAAATTTCCGACCATGTCTGCTAGTCCATGTGAATACTGAATTTCATTAGCCATTTGTGAGGTCAGTAAATTTCGTGTCTTGAACAAAAGTTGATCGTCATAATTATTAATCTTTATTTTTTCAAGTTCGTAATATACTTCCTCTGAAAGCTCATCAGCCGAAACAAGGGGCTTAGATGCAACAGCATAAAATGTCAATAGTGAGCAATGTTCACGCTTATCAACAAAAGCCCCTACCTGTGAAGCTATTTGTTTGTTATATACGAGATTTTTATATAGTTCAGAGCTTTTTCCGATACCGGTCATGTAGGACAACACATCAGCAGTATAAAGTTCTTCGGACTTAAAATCTCCAAGGTGAAACGAAATAAATACTGCCGGCAGCGGTACATTATCATAAGTAACTTTATGAGCACCTTTTAATTTATACGATTCGGAAAAATTATTTCTTTTTATTTCATGCTTAATTACATCGGATTTAAAATATTTTTCAACCAAACTCATAGTCTCATCAGGATTGCAGTCACCGGCTATAACGAGACAAGCATTATCGGGTTTGTAAAATGTTTTGAAGAAGTCCTCAACATCATCGAGAGTTGATTCGGCAACATCCTTCTTACTGCCGTGAACCTCCCATGAATATGAACATTCGGGTTTATATGCTGATTCAGCTAAATGTTCTCTCCATCTGCCATAGGGCTGATTTTCGATAGTTTGTAAAATTTCTTCTACAACCACTTTTTGCTGAGTTTCAAGAGCCTGCAGCGAAATCTCGGAATTATACATCCTGTCTGACTCGAGCCAGAGAGCAAGTTCAATCTGATGAGAAGGAATCGTCATTGTATAAGCAGTATAATCGTAGCTTGTGTAGGCATTATTAGTACCGCCGGCTGTTGAGCAAATTTTATCGAATTCACCTTTGGGTATATGTTTTGAGCCTTCAAACATCAAGTGTTCAAATAAATGAGCGAAGCCTCTTCTGCCGGGTTTTTCATCTTTTGAGCCGACTTTATAGGACAAATTCATGCTTACAATAGGAGCTTTCGGATTATTTAGTAAAACTATATCGAGTCCGTTGTTTAATTTATATCTTATAATTTTTACATATTTATTAAGTTCAAAACTCATTTTAAGCCTAAAATTAAGTAAAAGACGCAGAAAAGTGTTGAAATTTTAAAAATAATTTTCATAATTCATAATAATTGCATAATTTGGACTTTGTTTTGTGACTAATTTGAAAAAAATAAGTTAAAATTGGAGTTTTGTTTATGAAAGTGTACGAAACACGGAGTTTACGAAATCTTGCAATAGCCGGACACGCCGGCGCCGGCAAGACTTCGTTGATTGAGGCTATGCTTCACCATACGGGTTCTATAACAAGAATCGGGGCAGTAGAGGATAATAACACTGTATCTGATTTTCACGAACTCGAACATGAAAGAAACTGCTCGGTATTCAGCAGTGTACTTTTTGCTGAACATAATGATAAGAAAATTAATATTATAGACACCCCCGGCTATGATGATTATATCGGAGAAATGATAGCACCGATGTATGTTTGTGATACTGCAATGATTGTTATCAACTCTTCCAACGGAATAGAGGTCGGTACAGAAAACGGATTGGTTTATGCAAACAAATTAAATAAACCCGTATTTTATGTTATCAATAAATTGGATAATGACCAAAGCAAATTTGATGAGGTCTTGCAAGATTTAAAATCACAATACGGAAATAAAGTAACTGCATTTCAATATCCATTAAATCCGGGTAACGGTTTTAATAAGATTATTGATTTATTATCAATGAAAATGCTGAGTTATAAAGACAGCACTCAGCCTGAAATAAGTGATATTCCCGCAGATGAAATGTCAATTGCCGAAGGCTTGAGGAACGAACTTATAGAATCTGTTGCCGAAACAAATGAAGAGCTCATGAGTATTTATTTTGAAGAGGGCAGTCTTACCGATGAACAATTATCAACCGGACTGAAAAAAGCGTTCTTGAAACGTGATATATTCCCGGTGTTTGCTGCTTCTTCGAAGACTTTGGCTGGTGTTTCTGCTATTCTTGATTTTGTAGCTGAATTTGCTCCTGCTCCAAATGAATTACCTATGCCTGTGATGGAAGGCAGCATTAAAGTTGATTGTGACTCGAATGCAAAATTATCGTTATTTGTATTTAAAATGTTTTCTGACCCTAAATTAGGAGACATGACCTACTTCAAGGTAAAATCCGGCAAATTACGTTCCGGCATTGATTTAATTAACGAATCGAGAGGTTCATCCGACCGATTTGGCGGTGTCTATATAGCAAACGGGAAAAAACGTGAGGAAATTACCGAATTGCTGGCCGGTGACATTGGCGCTACTGTTAAATTGAAAAATACCAATATCTCCGATACATTGCACGAAAAAGGATTTAATGTCAAATTCATGCCGATTGATTATCCTACTTCCAAGGTTCGTACTGCAATTATTCCTAAAACAAGGGGAGAAGAAGAAAAAGTAGGTATGGGATTACACGCACTTCATGCTGAAGACCCGACGATAATGATCGAACACTCCCAAGAATTGAGACAAACAATTATCTTTGCACAAGGTGAGTTACACCTCAGTGCAGTAAAATGGAGATTAGAGCACCGTTACAAAGTAGAAACCGAATACATTGAGCCGAGAGTTCCATACAGAGAAACTATTCAAAAACGCGTTCAAGGTAGTTACAGACATAAAAAACAATCAGGTGGTGCCGGACAATTTGCCGAAGTACACATGATGATTGAACCTTTCTACGAGGGTATGCCTGATCCAGAAGGATTGAACGTTCGCGGGAAAGAAGAATTTGAACTTGATTGGGGCGGTAAACTCGTTTATGTCAATTGTATTGTCGGAGGAGTAATTGACCAAAGATTTCTACCTGCAATTTTGAAAGGTGTAATGGATAAAATGCAGGAAGGTCCTTTGACAGGTTCTTATGTCCGCGACATTAGAGTTACTGTTTATGACGGTAAGATGCACCCTGTAGATTCAAACGAGGCTGCGTTCAAGACTGCCGGTATGATGGTATTTAAAGATAATTTTACTCAGGCAAGTCCGAAAATTCTCGAGCCTATTTACAACGTCGAAATTAAGGTCCCCGAAGATTATGTTGGAGATGTTATGAGTGATTTACCTTCAAGAAGAGGTGTTATACTTGGTATTGATTCCGAAGGGAAATATCAGAAAATCAAGGCACGTATGCCTTTGGCTGAATTAGACAAATATTCCCAAGCTTTGCGTTCAATGACTCAAGCAAGAGCAACCTACAGCTCGGAATATGCAGAATATCAAGCTGTTCCGCCTAATGTACAGGTTGAACTTATTGAAACTTATAAGAAAAGCCAATCCGAAGAAGAATAATAATTCTAATAAAAAAATGGTGTGTTGAAAAACACACCATTTTTTTATATTGACTTCTTATTAGATTTGAAAACCAATGATATGAGATTTCCCTCATCGGCTCCAAATGAATCAACCTTAAAACTTCCCGACAACATTCGCATATTAGATGTAATTCTTACAAGCATCATCAGTATATCGTTTTGATCTTTTCGTAATGCCTTGATGATATTTGACCTTTCATTCATGTAAATCTCAATCATGTTATGGACTATAGGATTGGCAGTACTTAAAATCTGTATTTCAACGGCTCCTTCGTATGAATTTATTTCAGTGTTGATTTCAATTCTGATGTTGTCTTGACCGGAAGATAGAATTTTCAGTGCATCACTGAGTACTTCGACGATAGTATTCTCATCACCAATTACATGAGCGAAATTGGTAGAATCCGATAATTTTAAATTACTTGAATCCATTTTTAAAGCAACATCATCAAACAAACTCTTACTTACTTTTCCAATAATATTTTTCAAAGATAAATTGTCAAAGGAAATGCTGTTTCCTTGTGGTTCGCTCAATTTTGCAGCATCTTCCATATCTGTAATATAAGTATATAATTCTTCACTGCTTGAAGCAGCAATGTCAATAAACATATCGTGTTCTTCAGCGGAATCGAACAATTTATGTTGTATTACTTGAAGTGAACCAAAGATTCCGGTCAAAGAATTACGAAGTTGATGGCTTGTTTGTTTTAAAAATAGTGATTTAGAGAAATTTGCCTCACGCTCTAAAATGCCTGCTGTTTCGATTTGTTTAGCTTGAAGAACAGCTTCTGCTTCTGCTAATTTCTGCAAAGTCACATCTCTACCGACACAATAAATAAGCTTATCTTCTGCAGAAAATGTGAAACTCCAATTAATCCAAATCTCTCCTTTGCTTTTATGAAGCATTTTCAAATCAAACTTTTCAATCTGACCTTCCGTGCTGCTCTGATATTTTGATAAAAGCAAATTAATGTCGTTTTTATCAGATAATAATTCCAAGAATTTTGTATCTGTCATTTCGGAGGGAATTATTCCAAATATGGCATAGGATGCCGGATTCATACTCTTCCAAGTAAGCTGCTCATCCAGAACAGCAATTATATCATTAGAGCTGTCCAATATTCTGCGTTGTGATTTTGTCATGCGGTCAGCAATTTCGACGGCACGAGCTTTATTGGTCATCTGAGTAAGGACAAATCCGAAGAAAGCAAAACTTAGAACCAGAGA